>Ga0196970_1000085_pt1 | contig 154814 bp, 154 predicted proteins | sample S1v_513CmetaG_FD_148672 | JGI IMG/M metagenome (GOLD analysis project Ga0196970, IMG submission 148672) | Soil microbial communities from Anza Borrego desert, Southern California, United States - S1+v_5-13C | ecosystem: Environmental > Terrestrial > Soil > Desert | place: USA: California... | reverse complement strand
CTACGGTTATGGAAATGCTGATATTGATTTCTTTGACGTGTTTGGCATTCCTGGCAATGAATCAGGCTACTTTGTTAGTTCTGAAATGGACGAAGTAACTGGTTTATCAGATTATAATTATGGATTTGGCTATGAGTATAGTCAGATTATTAATAATGTTAATGTCGGTAAAACAATTACAATAACCTTAGAAACAGAGACTCCGACAGCAGATACATTTTCACTGAATATTTCAATTATTGGTGAAGGCTATGCTGATACATACAGATTAGATTCTATTGAAACATCTTCTCCTCAAACAATTTCTGTATACAAAAGGGATTCTGAATCTCCTAGCCAATTTATTGCTTTTTCTGATGACTCCGCCACATGGAGAGGAACCAAATATCCAGCCGCAAGAGACTCGTTTTTTGATATAATAGTGGCAGCAGAGAATACGTTAGACGCCCCTTCTTTGATTTCAGTAAAGGGGAATGTTGAAGCAATATCGGAATCTATTTCTAAAACAATTAAAGTGCATGGTACAGTAAATGGCAGCTAAAAAACAACGCATTCTATATCAGAGTCAAACAGCCAAAAAACCAACTCCGCTCTACCCCAAGAACAACCAATGGGTTAATAGCATTGCTGGTTCGTATCTGCAATGGAAGTATAATGGCGAAGACATTCAAGCTTCTTATGAGCTAGAGGTCTCTACCAGTAAGGATTTCTCAAATCCTATAACAGTATCTAATGTTACGGCAGAAACGAGAATTAATCTTTCTGATATAACTGAAGACACTCGCTCAATTTCAGCCTCTGGTATTTATTATTGGAGAGTAAAAGTTACTGGAATTACAAGAACCGTTCAAAGTGATTGGTCTAAAAGTGGAGTTTTAAATTTAGATATTGACAAGCCCGAAATTAAAGGAGTTGATTTTATAATTCCTGTAGGGCAAGATGCTGATGGAGACGCAGCAGCAGAAATACACGCAAATATATCTTTTGTCAACGTTCCAGATGGGGCAATGGGTTATTACATTGGCAGAGAAGTTAATTTTGTTAATGTAATTGATATTAGAAATGATTCAGATAAGGTCAGGACGTTTTTTGGACAAGTTCAATTCCTTGATTTAAGCAACAGAGAAATTGCACAAGGTCATCCTTATGTAGAGTATGTTGGTTCTAGTGCTCCGAAGTATTGGAATATAGAATCTAAGAACCTTAAATTTGCTGTAGTGCTTCAAAAAAATGAACGCTTAACCATCAATTTCTACAACTACAAGCGCACCAAGTACGAGCTACATATTAGCGATAGCGACCTATATGCAAGGTCTGGACAATCTGCTACAGCGTATCCATCGAACTACGGAAATAACGAATATAGCAATGAAGTTTTAAAATCCCATATCCATATAGGTGGCGCGGAGACACCTCCATATACTCTAAAAAATAGAGCTTTCACCCTATTGGATTGTCATCATACATTTATCCCATTTGGATTGACTAATTATATAGACAATTCTTCTGACAATACAGTACTTGTCAATATCGATAGAAACAGCTTTAAGACGAATTTTGATTTATCAAATATCAAGGCGGGGGATTCTATCTGGTTTCAGCGTTCTTACGATGCTTATCAATCCAATCCTAAAAACACAGATTCTGTCTTGGGCAGCAATTCATTTGGCAATAGTATTTTGCGCTCGTGGTTTGGAATTACTAATGTCGATTCAACTTCAAAAACTTTAACGCTGGATAATACTTTTGATTCACAGTATGTAAATTCAAAGTATCCTTCTGAGTCCATATCTCCAAATCAATATAAAGTATTTCCTTCTCTCAATAGTGGCTCATATGAGGTAGTAGAAAACGAGATTGAATATAGTGATGGCTCTACTAAGGAAAGAAAAGAAACCATTATAAGTGATGCGGATGCACTATTTCAAACTGAGATAACAGACATATCATCGGCTAATCCAGTAGGAAGAAACGGAATTTCCACTCGCTGGTTGGGCGTGAGAGAATATGGAACAGCAGGCGACTTTAAATTTTATCCAATATATACATCTCAAGATCAACAGATCAAGGTTATTGGTGATATTCTATCAGATTTTTCTAGCATTGACCAAACTTCACAACTTGAGTATTATGTCACTGGAGATTCATTCATAATAACTCAAAATGTAATATCCGAAAATCTATCTAACGCATTAGTTTATATTGGGGCTACAGATGCAGATAGTGGAATTTCATCATTTGCTTTATATAAACAAACTTACAACATCAACAGCGCAGAAGATACTAATGGGAATGATCAGGAATATATAACAAGAACACTACCCACGTCATTATCCTCAATGCAATGGCGTGCCTTTAATCAGTTCTCGCCGTTAGATTTTGCACTAGATACTGACTCTACTGTTCAAGAAATTTTTATCAATGTTAAGGATGCGGCTGGCAATATGGCTTACGATAGCTTTACAGCTATGCCTAGTCAAATGTGTCGTTCATTGCGGTTCTCTAGAGCACTTTCAGATAATAGTAATCCTAGCGGTATTTTCTGGATCAATGAGAATGATCAAAATGCTGTAAATATAACAGCCGTGGTAGACCTTTACCCGCTGAAAGAAAATTATGGGTTAGATAGCTTTAGACTTAGTAGCTATCCAATAAGTTTGCCTAAATATAGCTCTCCAGGCATGCAAGACCCAGGAAGTTTATTTATGACTTGGCAAAAGTGGACTTTAGGCGCTACATACAATTGTAAGGTCGGAGAAATTACCCAAAACGAAGGTTCTGCATTCTTCACTGTAAAGTTATCGGATTTAGGAGAGTTTTCTAATCTTTCATTTGCTAAATACGATATTATAGGATGTCTAGCCGAATTCACCGATGATCCCGCTGCTCCAAAGTTTAGTATTGTAGATTTGTGGAGTGGAAATACTTTAGTATTACAAGGAACCAAACCAGAAACGGCTGTTGAAAATTCTAACATAAAAATTGATACCTTAAGAAGCAGTCCAAGTGGAGGATTTAATCAAGGTGGATTATACTCAATTTACTACAATGATAAGATCGATGACTTCAATAGCGTCTCGGACGTATCTAAATTTAATACCATTAGATATGATAGAGAAATTAATTTCGTTGACAATTCATTCGCTTCTGATCTTGGAATAACTGGAGCTTTTTCAGCGAGATGGATTGGATGGTTTTGGAGCAACTACACAGGCTCCTATACTGTGTATGCTAGAGGCATTGGAACTGTAACTGTTGATACTGAAGAGTATAGCGGCTTCAAAACTTTGATCCCTAAAACATCCTTATCTCCCGCTATTGGCGAGACTGTGGCTGAAATCACGTCATCTACACTAACACTTAATAAAGGGTGGAACAGAATCAAAGTTGAATTCGCAAGCCCGAATGAAAATGGACTGATAGAAGTTGGATTTAGATCAGCCATCATAGATGATATTTACAGAGAGACCGTAAACGGAGTTTCTGATTGGAATTTGCCAGTAATTTCTTCTATAGATAATGATGAAAACACTATTTCTCTGGAATATTCCAACGGAGAAACTTTTGATGAGTATAGCATTAATGAATTGGCTAGTAATTGGACCGTATTAGGTCTTTTAAACGCAAACAATGGTTTAGCCCTATCTGATAGCTCAAATAGCACCAATCCCTTTAATCCTGGCTCTGTGGCTCTTAATGATGGTGCTACTTATATAGGCATCAACCAAGGGTTGGGCAGTGAGACTTTATACATAGATAATACCAAAAGTTATTTTGTCCAGTTTGTCGGAGATTATCCCATATATACTCTTTCTTCTATTGATTATAGCGACGATGCTGCAACTGACCCCGTATCTTTCTTACTCTTAAGAGATAATCATGTAAAAGAAATCAAGAATAATGGAGCTAATAATTATCGCTTAGCAAAAGGAAAATTAAAGATTTTAGCGAATACAAATAATACAATTACTTTTCAGCCTGTAATCACTGGTTCTTGGACTTCCGTATCGAGAGTAACGTCCACTATTGTTCTAGAAGATGTAACGCAGAACTGGGAAAGCAATAGCTTAGAAGGACTTCCTATAATCCTAGATACGGACGACGAATCCCCTAAAGTGTATTTCGTCGTTTCCAATACCCAAAACACCATTACTGTGAATGATGCAGATGCTGACGAGAGTGATTTTGATGGCACTGATTACCGTCTTGGTTGTGTGGGAGATATAGTCTCTGTGGGTGAATTTTGCTATACTCCAATTGGTCAAAAAAAGCAAGCATTTTCGGAATCTCAACTAGTAAGAAATGCTGCTAAAATATATGTTAATGCAACGGACTATTTTGGCTTAAATTATCAGTTTATGAGAGCTATTTCCTTAAAAGGCTCAAATCTGGATGACGCCAACACAATCTCTGGATCGATTATAGAGTTCAATCTAAATACGAACAGATATAGCGTATACTCAGTAGGAGACAAGGTTTATGATGCTAATGAAACGCAAGAAATTGTAGGCATTTATGAATCTAAACCTCAAAGTGCTCCATCTGGTTTACTTTACTGGAAAACCCTATCTTGGGATCAGCAAATACCAGAAGGAACATCGGTAGAATTCTACGTCAAAACAGCGGAAACTGAAGAAGGATTAAAAACAGCTACATACAACATGGATGCATTTGGAACTATATATTCTCCATTTACAAGAGCAGATTTTAACACTCCTGTAGAATCTCCTACTGCGCTAGATATCTCTAGATTTAGCACTGATGGCACATTAGATGGATTTGGCAGAATTAAAAGGATGCATTGGCTACAATATAAAATTCACCTAATTAGTGCGGAAGCTGAAGTTACACCTACTGTTGACAATATCAGAATCACATATACAACAGCAGATGAAAGAATAGTATATAGCAACAACTTCGTAACCACAAGTGACGTTACCCAAGGGATTCTAACGGGGAATATAGATGTTCCTGACGGAACAGAAATAATTTTTGGTATCAGTACTAATAACGATACGAATTTTAACAAGTATCAAATCATTCCTTTTGATGAAGCATTTGATATATTAGAGCCAAATACTCAATATAGAATTGCTGCGAAAATCAGGTCGTCTAGCACGGCTTCTCCAAAGATATATGGATTGGTGTTTATGCACAACACAGAATCCAATCTCGAACTACTCAATAAAGACCTATAAACTATGCCACTTCAAACAAACAGATACAAACTAGAAGTTTTCGGTTTGCCAGGCGATGCTTACTCTGCATCGGCTGACCGCAGACGCTCATACACTCTCGAAAATCAATTGGTCAGTCAGTTGGATATCTTCGGAGGTGGGGTTATTTCTGGATTGAATCTTTTCAATTCTTCTGATCCAGCCAAACCGTTTGACACTATTCTAGAAGAAGGACTTGCGGTAGTTCCATTTGATTTTAAAAATGTTATCATTGATGGCTCTCGCACAACAGAAGTGATTGAGAAGCATCATATCGCAGTAAGACTAGAAGAAAGAAATAGTATTACATTAAACCCTAATACTGTTTCTGGAATTTTTATATTCGCTCCTGATGCTGATAGAATGAGAGGAACATTTACTATTTTGTCTATTTCTAACTTGATTAGAAACACGACAACTACTACAGATGATCCTAATGCATATCGCAACTACACTATTGATGGCAACATTCCGCTGGGGTTTAATGTAAGAGTATTAATTAACTCCAGAGAAATCCACGGAGGCTATACCCTTCAAGGAAATGTTGTAAGCTTCAACAGCAAAAGACTTCCTACTGATATTGTTACAGTTAGAATTGAACCGCATAACTCTTTATTGTTGTCAGTAATTATTACTGATAATGATGGAATAGCTTCGATTGACAACGAAGTAAAGATTAACCTTCGTGAAAAAGCTGGAGACGAAATAATAGGCGATCAGATTCGGTCTCACAAACACACTGGAGAATCTGGAAGTCCTGCTAAAGTAATATTAACAACTTCTACGAACTACAAACGTGCCGAATCCGCAAGTGATGATAATACCATATATCAAGTATCTAAATCTGATTTGATTAGCGGCACGGAGATGCTTGAGGAATGGGCTGCACTAAAAGGCAATTCTACTCTTATCTCAGGAAATACCCTATTTGATTCAACGACAAGCTTCTTGATGGAAAACAAAGTCGATAGGAAAAGAGGGTATTACCTAAATCCAAGTATTAATCAGAATAAATTTGTTTCTGTAGTCAGCAACTCTTCTAACCAGTTAGTCACAAACAGTAACTTGGAGGCTCTTGCATCTAGCGGAGACCAATATTTACTAGTGCCATACGATATCCAAGTTGCTATCAACGGAAAAGAAGAATACTATGGTTATTACTTATTGGACGATGATAACGTAACAATTTCCATCAAGTTTAATGGCAGCTTGGAAAGCTCGGATACTGTTGATGTAAAATTATTTTACACAAAGCAACAATCAGAAATTCAAGGCATAATTAATGTAGATAGTGATTCAGCTAAAGCTGCTGCTTCACGTTCAATTAACTTTTCTGGGGAGAATTTTAAGTCTGGTTTTATTAATCAAGATCGCCTTCCTCAGCTTGATCACACAGGAAGAACTAAAGAAATTTCTCTGCCCTTCATCTCAAAATATGGAGCAGAAGGCAACGGCTGGAAAACTGATACATTTGATCGTATTTCCTACAAGCCTAGAACTGACGAAGTAAATTCTATCCGAAATGTAGAATGGATTCATCAGCATAAGGATTACTTCTACCTGTGCGCAAACAACACTCTACTTAGAACTAAATGCTCCCGTTTATTTGATCATGGAGAGATGGAATATTTTTCCTATCCTGATATATACAAACCAACCAAGATAGTAGAACAGCCTGCAAGCGAGGTGCTTTATGCCCTTACTTCAAAGATGATTCTTACTACCAAAAGTGGCAATTGGGATGAATTTGTTAATATTACAGACGATAGAGTTAGTTCAGATCATCCCTACCTAACTAATTTAATTGGATATACTCAATTAAAAGATATCGCATGTGATTCTAGCGATAGAATATTTCTTGTTGCCGACAACTCATTATTAATGTATAATCCAGTTTACGGGAAAACCAAAAACTGGTATAGAATTGCTGCGCCTACAAACTTTACTCTTTCGAGTTTGGCAGTTTGGGAGACAGAAAGCAACTACACCCTTTTCTTAATTGGCAGTGATTCAAAAGATGTGTGGGTTAGTAATAATAAAATTCTGAAACTTGCCCAAGATGCACAGCAGTCCTCCACTTCTGTTGTGCTAAACAGCACTGATGGATTAAATGTAGGGGATGAAATTATTATTTCAGATACGGAAATTGAGCCTCAAGTCAGAACAATTACTGCAATTGCCGACAATGCAATTTCTTTCAACTTGCCTCTCAGTAATAAATTCATCAGTGGACGCACAGTAGTCCTAAAACAATTTACTAGAATTAACTTAGGCACAGTAGATGAAGCTGTGAGTATATATGTAAATTCCGATAATGATATAGTTATCAATAACGGCACTTCCCTACAGGTAATTGCTGCTGAAGAAATTTCCAACAAGACCTATGGTGTAGACAACATACCAGCCTCTCTGGGAGCTACCATAACTTCATATGGATATAAATTTGATTCGCACTACATTGGTGTTGATGGAGTAGGTTTATTTAGATATGATTCTGACTGGAATCAAGTGCAGAACAATTTATTTGACTCCAGCCTAAACGCATATACTGAGCACATTCTTTATATTTGCGATACTCAAGAAAATGAGTTGTATTTTGGGTGCGAAGATGGAATTGCGCAGCTATCAACTGATAGCGCTACTGATCAGGGTTTAATCCTAAGGAACGCTAGTATTTATTTTGGCAGACCCTTGGATACATCTAAGAATGTCTTTAAGACTAGACTCGGCAGCGGAGTAGTCGGAATTACACAATCAGATAATTCAATACTAGTATCTTCTGGAGAGCGAAGCATTTATGTTAACGCAGATATGGCAGGGGCTAGCATTGGAGATTATTTGCTATTTACTCCTTCTGGAGGCGGAGAAAGAGTAGGAAAATACCTAAGACTGCTTTCGATCACCGCAGTATCTGAGCCAAGAAAGCAGTATCTTGTCCAAGTGGATAACTTTGATGGAACCTTTTTAGAAGTATCTGGTGTAAAATACGGAGAGACATTTGATATTATTCCATCACTCTCTCCAGTTCCAGTAATCAATGGAATTCCACAGTCTTCAAACTATACAAATAACATTAATGATTTTACATTTGATTTTGCTACTCAGACAATAGTATTTTCGGATGAAAATGATTATACTGATGACATCGTAATTGCCACGAAGTTCGATACCTTTATGCCTGTGCGTGGTGCTTGGAATCCTGAAAAAGAAGTAGTAGTCTACTTAAATGGTAGAAATATAACTAATATTAATGGGGCATGGCTTAAGGTTTCAAAAATTGAGGTCTATAATCCAGCAACTTCTACGACCTCAGTAAAAACAAAACTATTTGCTCAAAATACTATCTTCAGGGGGTTAAATTTGGCTGGAATAGTAGCCAATGTAAATACCTCTAAAAATCTACTATATGTTGTAGAATCAAACAATGAGTCCTCTCTTACCTTAGCTGGGGATTTTTACGATGTAATTACAAGCAGTGGAGCAGTTGCATCAACTGAAATACCATTTAATATTTCTTTGGTGACTTACAATGAAGATGGTGATGGGGATTATGAGTCCTTAGAACTAATTTCTCCAGTAGCTTCCGAAGATAGAGTTTCGCTTACCATTAAAAATGTATATATTGGCGCTGGCAGTAATTCTCATGAAGAATTAGAAGACCATTTTAGTGAAGAGCACACGGGCTTTAAAGCAAAGTTAGATGCAGTAAGAAACTCTAATTTATTGCAGCTTTATAGCAATCTTAACAATTTTATTACAAGCATTCCTGAGGACTTAGGAACAAATATTGATCATGTAGATTTTTCAGACATAAATGTATTTGATCTAATTAATTCTACTGTAGAAAACAGCAAGCTCTATGATTCTGAAGTAAATGATTACGAAGTAGCCTTCAATGTTTTTGGGTTGTTATACTCTTCAATGTATGGCGGTCTTTACGCACTTACCGAAAGAGGTGTATTTTTCAAAGCTGATGCAACAGATACAAATACCTTCCCCAAATGGGAAAAGCTAACAGAATTCTTTGATACCATTAACGCGCAAGGTATCAGAGAGCCTGATTCTGATAATCCTGGCGGGTTTTATATTGGATTTAACGAAGACACAAATATATGGAAAATTAGCTGGGGCGGATTCCACACATCAGAAGCTAAAAACTCTGGTCTATCAGATATAAAAGTTGTGGATATTCACGTTGATTCCCAAAACTCTAGCCGATTTTATTTGGCTACGGAAAATCATGGTATTTTAAAAACTGAAGACGGTGGAATAACATTCCGAAGTGTATTTAATGCTAGCGCATTTAATTTTGATAAAAATAAAATTGTTCAGCTAAGATTCCACCCAGTTTACTCTTTCGTTGCCCACTTGGTAACAGAAAATGGTCTATACCGCACTATTGATGGTTGTGAGAATTTTGAGTTATTGCTTGATCACAATTCAGAAGACAGTATTTATCCAGAAGTTCCAAAAGCAGTTGAGTTATTTATTGGACCCAATGGGAATGACTTTGACATTTACTATGGAGCAAGCTCTCTCTATTACAGAAACAGTGATACTGAGGTCTCTCCTAGTCAAGAATTAAATTTTAATCGCTTACGAGTAACTGATATCACGTTTGAAGATGTTTTTAATCTAAACATAAATGACATAAAAGTTAATCCTGCGAATAGAAATCACATTTATTTAGCTACCAATAACGGCGTTTATCGCACTCTTCAAGGTATCGGAAGAGATATGGAATTCCTTGTAATTGATGCAGAGGATGTGTTTGAAAATGGTGTTCCATATTCAAACGTTACTGTTAACGCAGTATTAGATACTTTGGATATTCCGCCTGGAACTTATGTACTGCCTAATAAATTGAATGCAGGACGCACTTATGAAGTTGCGAGCATCATTACTGGACCAAGTTCTACTCAAATAAAACTTAAGGGAACATCAGTAAGAAGCACAACAAACCCTCTCGTTAAGAGAGGAGATATATTCGTTGCAAAAAGGTGGGGGAAGATAAACAGCGGACTAAACGATCTTGATATTTTAAATATAGATTTTAACCCTTTAACAAATACCATTTTATGCGGAACAAAAACTAACGGCATTTACTCTTGCACCAATCAAATAAGTTGGAATATCAATAACTCAGGTCTTTCAATATCGGATGAGGATGAAGTTATTTGTGTAAGTAAGATAAAAGTGATTGGGTATGATATTTACGCCAGCATTAGAAGTAATAATACGCATACTGGTGGATTATTTATATTCAATAATATAACTGAAAATTGGCAGCAATTGGCTTCTTATGATGTATTGTCATTCCATGTAGAAGACACAACAATCATGATTGGCACATCTGATGGAGCATATCAAAGCAATGATTCTGGGGAAACTTGGCAAAAAATTACCATCCCTTCAGAAAATGTGACAGCTTTAGACTGGGCTTCTAATTCTTTTAGTTCGGTAGCTGGTACTGGCGGAATGGGAATATTCTCTGGGTCGTCTTTAGGAGAGTCGTGGAAACAGAGATTTTCTAAGGCTTCTATATTATCTGAAGTTAAAGCGCTTTCTTGGAGAATTTTAGATATATATGAGGATGAAACTGATTCAAGCTCTCCTCTCAGAGTGGCTGTTCAGCCAATTTCCAACAACATCAATAGCAAGAGCACAAAGCAATCACTAGAATCCTATAAGCAGAAGCAGCTAGATACTAATGATTATGAATGGACATCGCTAAATCCAATTTCAATAAGTCCAGCAAATTCTTTGTGGATTGATCCATGCAACTATGCTTATATGGCTAGCCAAAATTTAAAATCAAACCTTCTTAACAAGGATTTAAATTTAGGTATTCTTCACAACGGATTCAAGTGCGATCCATATGCATCAGAAAGATTTTTAATCTTATTAAATGATCATCAAATTCAAGACGAAGATTATAGAAACAGTAGTGGAGATGTTTTATCTAGACAAGGTGGTTTAATTGTATCAGATGCACAATTTGCCCAAACTTTTCAAGGCAGCAACATCACACCTTCTCGATCTGAGCGGGTCAGTTCTTTAAGAACCTTTAAGATAAATGATCTTGTGAAAGATGGCTCTGGAAATGTATTTGCAGCAACTGAAAATGCTGGGGTATATAAATTAATTCCCACTTCTTATGCAGATACTTATTTTGGACAGGGGGAAGTTAATGGCACGCAGTTTACAAACTCTGATCTAAACTTGCTTACAATAAACGTAAGCGGTTATTTTATTGATTTGGTATCTGGAACCAGTTTGTATAGCGATACTGTCACACACGCCTCAGGATCAATTTTTGACCTAGTAGATGCCCCAGATGATGACACTTACTCATATGCTATTAGCAATATAAAGATTCTTAAAATAAATGAAGAAGAGACTTTTGATTTAGCAAGATTAAGTCCATCATTTAGCACTCCTTCAGACTATGGATCAACCCTACAAGATAAAATTACCGTTATCACTTCCGAAACCACATTTTCGGACACGCCTGAAGTCGGCAGCAAGCTCTATTTCTCTCCACATTCTGCTGCAAATGCAGATGTATATAGCGCCAATACACCGTTTATTATTTCTGCTGCCTCGCTTTTAGAGTCAGATACAAAACTGGAATTGACAGTTGACACTTATGACGTAAAATTTGATTCAGGAAATTCTTTAATTGAAGTTATAAATGTAATCCACAATGATATTAGCGATGACACTATCTTAACGTTGGCAGAATCAGCCCCAATAGGTGTATCTAATTGGGGAAACATTAGATTTCAGCCTAATATTAACGTAGCTATAATTACTACTGCAAAATCTGTTTCTGACAACAAGATAACGCTAGCTGATCCAGATGGAATTATTTATAATGCAATAACTACTACTTCATCGTCGGGATTTGGATGTCGTTTCAATTACGGCATAACTTACCTAGATGGCAGTGTGCAAAGAATTCCTTATATACAAGCTCCATACTCTATCACGGAGCTAGATAGTGGATTGGCAAGTTATAAAAATGGCTATTCTGAATACAAAATAAACTTTATCAAGCTTCTTTCTGGAACAGAGCTTTATGCAGCAGTTCAGCCAGTTGGAATAATGAAGTTCAATGGCACGACATGGAGTAAAATCACCAGCTTCACGGACAAACATCCAATAGATTTGGACTGGTCAAGTGAATCTGGAACCATGTATATATGCACTAGAAATAAAGTTTATTGTTCTGATGATTTAGTCACTTGGAATGACATTACGCCAAATATTAACACGCCTAAATTTAATTCCTTAAAGTGCGTTGCAGGATCGGATTCAGAATGCTATATTGCGACTGAGTATCATGGAATCTACCATACTTCTGACAAGGGAAGTACATGGACTGCAATCAATGAAGGGCTTGATATAAATACTTGTCCTCAATGGAAGTTTACGAGTGATCAAGAGGACATATCAAATGTATTTGCTTATGGTTTTGGATCAGGCATCTTTAAAAGAGTTACAGGATTCGAAGATGAAGAAAATACATTTACAGATGCAAACAAAGGTCTGTTAAATAGAAATGTTTCAGACTTGTGGGTTTCTGGTGTTTCAGGATACGCAGCAACAGCTACTGGTGGATTATTTAAGACAACTGATGGCACAGTTACTTGGACGCCAATTACAAGCGCCTATTTTGAAAGCAATCTAATTAAAAATGTAACCTCTTTCTCTGACGCCACAGACATAGTTCTATGTGTCGTTCAAAAGGACGAATTAACTGCATTAAGTAGATTCGGCAAAGCTACGGGAGAAAATTTAACCAAGACAAACAACTCTACAAGTGCAATATATAAATCTATAGATGGAGGACTGACTTGGGAATTAGCTTTAGATGTTAATACCAAGTACACAACTGAACTGGTTTCCTTTTCGGATGGTGTGGTATTTTTTGGAACGCAGAATAAAATCTACAAGTCCGCTGACTATGGAGAAACCTTCGAATTAGTTTTGGATGATGTTTTTAAAAATGTTTATTCTATTTCAAAGACCAATGGCAAAAGCAATGAAGTCTTAGCGTCATTAGATGGAGGCAAGATTGCAATTTCTTTCGACTCTGGAAACACTTGGATAATTAAATCTACAGCAGCAACACAGCCATATCTAGATGTTGCTGCTATTGCTGATTCAAACCCTATAACGCTGTTAAATAAACAAGTAATCACATATTCAAATCCAACTCCTATCCAAGGTTTTATCGCTGATATTGAATCTGATACTTTTAAAATTTCTAATACCTCTAATACTTATTATGATTTCGCTGGAGCCAGTGTAAGATTTATCAATGGCTCTGAGTACGAATTAGAATCAATAGGTCCAACCATTTCTCGCAATCCAGGCTTCAGGATTTCAAATCTTGGAAATACTGGAATCAAAGAGGGAGATTATTGCGAGATATTCGGATTTAGTAAAATAGTCATCTACGGTCCAGAATCTGATTACATTTTATTGGATGAAAAGAAATCACTTTGGGTAAATCTATATGTAAAGATTAATAATCAATCACCACTTAAGATATCCCAATATACCTACGACGCAAATCAAGATGCTATTATTATTCATGCAATAGGAAGCATGGATTCTGATGTTAACGAAGTATGCTCTATCAAAATAGGCTGGGCAAACGGCAATGAAATAGAACCGCCTACAACTATCTTCTTCACATCAGGATTTGGAGACTTCTCTTATGCTCCATCTATTACGTTAAACTATTTTGACTCTTTAATTAGATATACAGATGATATTTATTTAAGGCAAAGTGAATCCACTTCAGCCTTTGCTTATGGACGCAATATGCTTAAAGCAGGATGGGCTAACGCAAGCAATAATGCTTTTTATCTCTTAACTGATGACAGAATTAACGCAGTAACAAATGCCGATGGTTCTGACCCTGTGGTTTCTCAGTCTAATTTACATGCGACACTAACAGCATCTGGAACACTTCTAGCCAATGGATTTACGAAAGACTCAACAAGGTCTTATGTTAGCAAATCTGATGGGGTTTACTTAAATAGTGATCCAGAGTCTAATGGAGCTTGGTCGAAACTAACTAACAATTCCTATTTTGGTCAATCGGGAAACAGGAGTTTCTCTTCTGTTTCATATCCGTTAACTATTGCCCAGAGCGACAATGATTGTGCCTACATTATAGTCGATGATCAAATTTTACTTCAAACACTTTCTCTGTCTTCTTGGATTAATGGTGGAGATACTATTTGGTATCAGAAATCATTAAGACTAACAAACCAGAGCGCCTTTAGAGCATCATGGATTAAGTCTTTAAAAATCCATCCTGCTAATTCCAATATATTATTTGCGTGCGTAGACAATGGATCATTAAATTCTACATTCAATGGATTGTATGCGTCCAAAGATGGCGGAGCGACATGGACTAAATTATTCGTGAATACTGATCCTACTACTCCAGCGCTAGATATGTGCTTCCTAGATGCTACAGGGGATAAGATTTTAGTTTCTTCAGGAACCGAAGATGCTTGCTCTATATATGCAAACGTTCTGGGAACTGTATCTGATGAAAATATAGGAAGCGTATCAATTTCAGATTCTATAATAGTATCAGCAAGTAGATTCGGCATCTCTTTAATTGATAGAGATGCGCGAATTGGGAGTACGTTATTATTCTCCGACCTTATTAGTTTTATAACTGCCTCAGATACATATTTGTTCGTTGGCATGTCAGGCAAAGTATTAACTTTCCCTATAGAAGAACTAGAAAATGGCTTACTATCTGAATCATCTATTAAAGAGATTTCATTTTCTATTTCCAATGCTGTAAATAGCGTTTATACAAAGGGCAACAACACTTACTTCTGTACTAATAAGGGTGTTTATTATTGTGCTGAATCATTATTGAATAATAACATTTCCGAAACCCAGCTCCAGATAATTTTTGAATCAATTGGATTTGAAGCTAGCGATATTGTAATAGATGAAAATAACGAAATTTGGATTTCTACAGCTACTGGACTGATAAGAAAATCAGGATTAGAATATGTTATCTACAATAGTGGAAATAGTATAATTCCAAACAATATATCATGCCTAGGCTACATACCTAAATCCATTGCAGTAGCCCAAAATGAATTTGTAGAATTTTTCATACCCAACACAGTCTCCGAGGAACAAATTACTATTGTTAAATCTTACGGCAGAGAGACCATAGACCAAATCATAAATGGGGAAGAGTATAATAGCGCTATTTTTGATACTATTAGCAGCTTTACATATGATGATATTACCGATATTACTACAATTACAGTAGAAAATTCTAACTTAGGAGAATCTGATTCTCTGGTTGGAAGAATTGCAATACTTGATAGGAACTTCAGCAATCCTAGGACGATTACAGGCTCTACTGCTTCCTCAATTGTAATAAGTGGGTCTTTATCAACTGGCAACTCTATCGCAATATATGATACTATCGCTGGAAATGATTACGTTTTATATTCTGGGGCTATTATTGAAGAAGCTCTCCTAGACAATAACGTGTCCAACAACGAACTCTTCTCTTACGATGTTTACTATCGAAGCGGAGATAATTATATCTTGTCATTTAGCTTCTCGGTAAATCCTGCCGAAAATAGAATAGTTTCTAACAGCACTTCTGCATTGCTAATCGGCACTGACCAAGGTGCATTTGTATTCAGTTATGAGAAAAACGAATTCAATAGTATTGCAACCAATTCTGAAGTTAAGAAAATTATAAATGACAATTATTTTAATGCCCATATCGTCACCTCTTCATCAATTATTAAATATAATAATGCCGTTCAGCAAACTGTGTACACTGATGCAGACGAGATTAACAATGTTTGTTTTCAAAATAACACAATGCATGTATCAACAAGCGCTGGAGTAAAGATTGTTGAAGATTCCAATATCGAAGATACACTGACTTCTTCGTACATTACATATGATGTATTGGGTGGAGAAAACTATTTCCAAAAAATATACTCTACTACGGATGACGCAATAACCAAAATATCTTTCATTAATAATTTGGTTTATGGAATTTCAAATAATACACTTTATAAAGCTGAGTCTCTTTGGTTTGGGCTTCAGCCTCTTCGACTTGAATCAGATGCCAACAAGCCACTTATTAATATAATAAGCGCCAACTCTATGGACTCTACCTTAGTATTTGGCTCAGGAAGTTTGTTTTATAGTCAAAATGCAATGACTCCGCCAAAGAAACTATTTACACCTACAAATATAAGGGCATTTAACGCCCCATTTACATCTTATTATTGCGATGGCTATAACCTCTTTGCTTCTATCTCTGAACCAGAATGGATAAACAATGGAGAAGTTCATTTTACAGCCTTTAAACTTAATAACGAAACCTATTACAAAGAATTCAATAGCGCCTCCAATGCCTTTAATAACGGAACTGGCTTAGCATGCAATAGTTATAATGGGGTCGTTTATCAAGGCGCTACGTGTCTTGATTTTGATGAAAACGAAAATCTTTGGATTGGAGCCAAGGGCAGTGTTTATGTTCGACCAGCAAGCACAAATGTTTGGATAAAACTAGGATTTGATAATCTTGGAAAAAATGAAACATATGGCTCATTTACCAACGGTATCACAATGATTGGAAATCTTCAAAGCTACATTCCTGTTTCTATAAACAAAATGACCACGCCTTCAGGGGATGCAGGGATAATGCTATCCATAATGTCCAATAATTCTATTGGATTTAACAGCGGGAACAATTTATACAGAACCGACAATAGATTTAATACTGCTTTAAAAACTGCTATTTCCACTTACTTTATAAAATACGATACTGGCACATTTACAGGATATAATCTATCTAAAGGATTCTTTGAGGAATACGATCCGTATATTACAGCAAGCAATATCGACCAGATATCCCCAGTACAATATGATGCTATTGTGAAAAGCCGCAGTCGCGCAGTCAATATTCATAGCCACATCTTTGCTCCTATTTTGGGAAATGATCATTGCGAAATACAAAATCTATTACTTCCCTTTGCTTTTGATCACTCAGATACTGATAGGATAGGCGATATTGGGACAAAAATTGGATATAATACAATTCTTGAAGATGATTATGACCTGCCGTACAATTTTGGGCGCAAAAGCCTAGAAACCAAAACAGGAGTCATAGAAAAGTATAGACCTTTCAGAAGTCTTATTGTTGAATTCGATACTTCCGATTCAGAAATTATATACATTGTTGGCTTCAATCCTGGGGAAGAAAAAGACCTAGCTCTAGAAACTAATTATTCTCAAATTTACAAAACTGTAGATGGTGGAATAAATTGGTTTGAGACCAACATTGGTGGAGATTTATTTGCATACGGGAAAATCTCTGATCTTGCGATAGACAGAGAAAATGTCTACTTGTCATTTATATCTGATTTGGAAGAGGAAAACGGAATTTATTCTTCTGATGATGGAGGATATACCTTCACTAATATAACGGGAGATTTGCCAACTAGTCCAGTTAGCAGTGTATACAAGTTTGGAAACACGCTCTACGCAGGTGTGTTAGGATTCGGTTTATATAAGAGTACAACGGATGAAGTTTGGATCAGAGACGAGCCTAGATTTACTCAGAGGATTGGCTTGGGTCTAAGTAATGGATACATTAATGATCTCGATATAAGTAACCAGAATTCAAAATTAATCTATGCGGCAACGAATAACAATGGTGTAATCAGAAGTCTTGACAGCGGAGATAACTGGCAGTTTGATGTTGGCGGACTACCTTCGGTTTCCTGCACCTCAATAAAGATTGCACCATTCAATGAATCGATAGTATGGCTGGGCACCGAAGAAGGATTCTACTACAAGAATCAAATAACAAACAAATGGTCATTGAATGAAAGTATTCCAGCGAGCGAAAGAGTTAGATTTATTACTTATAATGATAGCCTTAAACAAAATATTGTTAATTTAAGCTATATCATTCCTGATTTGTCTGCGCAAGGGATACTTATATTAAGAAAAGAGCAGACTAAGATTTCCTACGTCCCACAAGATGGAGCAATTCATGTTACAGACTCTAGCGCAGGTGACGCATTTGTTGTATTCGATGGACCATTGCCAGCGCCCGTCTCTGGATTAGTAGAAATTCAAGATGAGCAAAACATAAAGCCAGGAATAGAATATTACTACGATTTTTATACATACAAGTATGAAGTCGTCAATTCCTCACTTCAAAGAGTGTATACGAAATTCCCTGACCTGTTCACTTATGAAGTTGATAGCTTTACTGATACAAGTATTTCGATAAATACTGAAGTTTCAGGAGAAGTGGAAACTGCCACTTATAACTCTACTTTTGAAGTTACTATTATAGAAAATCCTTCTAGACTTGTTGCTTCAGAGAGCACAACATACTTTGGAACAGAGCTTATTGGTAAAACAGCAATATTTACGCTCTTAGATTCTTCAATCATAGAAGCACCAATAACAGAAGCTTACTATGGAACAATCCATATTGCGGGTGATTATGCCGAAGAACTAAGCGGAGCCACATTCATTGTGGATTTAGAAATGAATCAAAATTATTCTGATTACATTTTAAATCCAAATATCTATCAGTTGCAAAACCCATCTTCAAATGGACAGGAAATAACATTTTCAATTAAAGAAAATACAACTTCTGTACTGACTATTAAGGAATCTGGAATTAATTCTGTTCCTGATATGAGAGGCATTATTTTAGATAATTTTGGAAATAAAAATTCTATCCAGTTTGCTATTACAAGTTCCAAAAAGATTAAATCTACCGTTGTATGCCCTGTATATGTAGTTACCAATAATGGAATGTATTACAGTGTAAATAATGGCATCACATTCACTCAAATTTCTCTATCTTCTATTGGAAGCAATAATATAAATCATATTGAATTCCTCAATCAAAAAAGCATCATTGATATTAGCGAAACGAAGGCATATCTTGCAGGAGACGCTGGATTATATTATACTGAAGACCACTTTGGCAGCTTTGCTTCCGACAAGACTCACGAAGATGGAAGTGCTTACACATATGTTCAGACGGATGATTCAGACTCAAAAATTGTTTATGCAATTAGAGATAATACGCTCGTTAGAAGCACCAACGGTGGCATTGACTTTATTGATGTAGAAACAATATTAAACGACGAAATTATAAATGAAGCAATCTATTTACATTCAAATACAAATTATTTATTATGCGGAAGCGTAGGTGGTGGAGTATTTCTTGTCAAGGACAGCGTGCGTGATAAATTCGAAATTAATCTTGAAACTGATATTTCTTTTGAAAATCTAACATATAGTAAATTCAAGATAGGAGATACAATAACAAGCGATGCAAATAGCATGTCAATTTCCTCAGTACTTCGTCCTAATTCTCTGAATGATGAAGTAAATAGTATTGAATTTACCGTACCTAATGGCAATTACATAAAAGCTCATATCAACTACAATGACGCTAAAGCCGATCCTTCAATTATACATATAGGAGCAGATGCGTTTAATCCATCAAGCAATCCTTTTAGGTTAAGAGTTCCTGATTCCATTACGGGACCAAGTATTGGATTCTCATTAGTGGAGCTTCCAGATAATACTTTAATCGCAGCGACAAATAAGGGTGCTTACTACAGCAAAAACGGAAGAGTTTGGACAAAGATTGACAATTTCTTAATTCCAGATATTATATATACTGCTGCAAGACTCCAGAATGGCTATACCTATTTGGGAACCAATAATGGAGCATGGCTAAATAAAACAACTGATATAATTAACTTCAATCCAAAAGACCAGCTTGGGCGCAAAGTCAGAGCTTTCTGGTCATTTAAAAGAGGTAATAAAAATGTTGTATTCATGGGTGGAGAAGAAGGACTAAGAATCAAATTCCAAAACTACCCAAACATAATTGTAACCACTCCACAAAACTTCGACAAAGACGATGGAATAAGATTAACTTGGGGCGAAGAAGACGAAAATGGAAACTATAATCCTGGTGGATTAGATAATCAATTATTAGAGCATCTAAACGCAGAAAGAACTTTTGAAGACCCATGCATCAGAGGAAGTAACAAGACGGTCACTGCCAACGGATGGTCTGGAACTCTTCTTGTTAGATATGAAGGCTCAGAAGATAATGGGTTTTCTCCTCAAAATCAGACTGTATATGAAGCAGAAGACAGAAGATATGTTGATGCCATCAGACAAAAAGAATTTGATATAACTCCAGAAGATGCCGACATCGGGGAAGTTATAAAGACTGCTTTCGGATTTCCAGATGGTTTAGTTATTGTAGACAATATTCGCGCAGCAGCAGACAGAGAAACTATAGGTGTGATATCTGGACCAAATCAAGATACATTTACCCCAGATAACCCATACATTGATACTGTTTCTATAACTGCGGAAGATGACGTAGAAAATGAATTTGGCGCAAATCCTGACGGGACTAAAAACGCAGATGGCACATACGTTACTAGTGGCGCAGAACTAAAGCCAGATACAACCTATATATATACTTTATTTGCTTACTATTTAAGACCGCCTAATTTTGTATTTGAGTCTACAGAGGGTGGATGTAGATGGATTCCAATGTATTCACGAGTTAATATTAAAGAATACAGTATCAATATTCCAATGTCTCAATTCCCGAATGCAACTACAATTACATGTGGCGCGGCATTGAGCGAGACACATTTTCTAATTGGTACAGATGATGGCTTATTCTATACAAATACTAATGTTGGAATCAGAAAATCAAGCGGTACTGACAATAATATTGTAAACTGCATTCTTCTGACAGAAAGAATTTTGGAAGAAAGCAATTATTCCTATATAGATGGCTATGGTTATGGATTCCACGAAGATGGAAATGACTTCTTCGATGTGTTTGGAATAGACGGATACGGTGTTGGCTATAGTGAACATGGCACTGATACATATACAACATATGGGTTTGGACAAGGATATGAGCTAACTCTTAAAAAATCCATATTAATTGGAACCAATGTGGGTATTTTCGTAAGCACCAACGGCGGCATGAGTTTTACAAAGATATTTGATAATGATACAAATAGCGTAAGGATGGTGTTTTCACTAACCGAAGACAGTAACGGAGATATCTATGCGGGTACTGACAGAGGAATTTTCAAGAAGGATTCAGTAGATAATACAGTATGGACATTTGACTCTATTGTTGGCACAGCCGACATTGCTCCACTAGGAAGAATCATTGGTCAGTCCTTTACAATCGATGAAATTTAAGGTGAGAAATGCCAATCCCTCAACCAAACAAAGTTAGAGCAGTTGAATATGGTGATTATATTCATGTCAGTTGGGAAAGTCAAGTTAATCCTGATATAGATGGATTTAAGATATATATTGGGGCTAATCCTATTCCTGATTGGAATTCTGCTATCGACAATGGTCTTAATGATAGCAATGATGGAGTAGCAGTAAAATTATATAGCGCTTTAGTGCATGTCCCTACGATGCAAATACATCGTGGAGAAACCTTCGAGACGTATCCTGATGGAGAAGTCACAATTCCAATGAATTTTGGACTAAAGTGGGATGGACCGTGGTCAATAAATATTAGCGCCATCGGGTATATTGGGCATGGAGATAATTTTGAAAGCTATACAGATGGAGAAATTACAGAGTCAATGGATTCTGGAAGCGGGTGGGATGGACCTTGGGGCACAACAGTTTCAGAAATAGGATATAAAGGTTATGGGGATAACTTTGAATCTTATTCCCTTGGAGTGCAGTCTAATCCGTTGTCTGAAGGAAATGGATTTAGCGGAGCATGGAGTACCAAAGAAAACGAAATAGGATATAAAGGTTATGGGGATAACTTTGAAAGTTATGCAGTTGGAATTCAAACAGAACCTCTGTCTGGCGGCAGTGGATTTATAGGAGCGTGGAAGGAATAATGCCTCATGAAATAGTGCAAAGAACGCTTTCGGGCGAAGTTAAAAATGGTGTTCTTCTGGACAATCTTCATCCTCCATTGGTCAGAACTATGGATATTGGTAACGATTGGACAACGCTTAGAATTGCAGTGAGAATATCTACACAGAGAACAGCAGTTACCACGTCTCCACAATTTTTTTATTTAGGAGTATGCTCTGGAACAACTGCGCCTCCGGGTTCAACAACCCCTAATCATTTTATTGGTTGTTCTACAACATCAGCAAACTGGACATATGGAGCCACCACAGGTATGGGTTTTGGATGGAGATACCTTAAAATTGTAAACGGCGTAGAAACTGCCGTTAATGCTTTTGCTTCAGCCGATGCTAATGGTCCCTGTATAGCAAACAATACTGTTGCCAGAAGCGTTCTAAAATTAGAAATAACAAAAGGTGCAACTTGGACTATCCGAAGTACATATAGGCGTTCTGGCAATCTTGCTGGAACATGTACAAATGCAGCATTTGAAGAATTGATGGGAGCATCAATTGGAGCATTGCCGTCAGTTCATAGCAATAATATAACAAACAGTACACTAACCGTAGACGAAACAACAAACGGTCCTTTAGATACAATTTGCTGTGTGTTTCTGGACCCAAATGGACCGTTTGAAGTTTATGATTTTAAATACGCTAAGTTAGCATAATGGGGAATAATATACAATGTCATTTAATCACAAATCCATAACAAGAACAGTTCAGGGAGAAACAGACAAAAGAATAATTGTTTCTCATCCATTACCACTTGCTAGAGCCATATCCTACGGAAATAACTGGACAAGAATTAGGATTGGAATTAGATTATCATTTAGGCGTTCGACCAACTGGGTTAGTCCGCCATTAATGTATTTTGGTCTTTCCTCTGGAAGCGATGCATTGCCTGGAACAGCTACACCAAACCACTTTATTGGACTGTCAAACGTAGAGTCAAATACTATAACAATGGCAAGCGGAAATCCATATTTGACCCTCACAGGCACAAACAAGCAGTATTTTAATCGAATTGCGAACGGATCAGTCACTAGATTCCCGCAAACTAACAATAACTATTTCTCAATGTATCATGTTCTAAACGGCAGAAGTGGAATTATTATAGAAATTCAAAAAGGCGAAGCATCTTGGACTTTACAGGGATGGACATCAAGGACAGATGTATGGAATGTCACACCAGAAATCTTTAAAGATGGCATGGGAAGGACTAGTTTACCTACTGGTATAGATTCCTCAAGTCCTTGGAGTAATATGTCAGCATCAGGAAATACAAAAACATTCTCTATTGACGAAGAAACCAACGGATACCTTGATACTGTCTGTTTCTCTTGGCTTGGTTATGGTGAAGACAATGCGTTTGAAATTTCAGACATAGATTACGCAGTATTGGCATAAGGATAATAATGGCATACGTAGCAGTATTGGCATATGGAGATGGTGATGAAACCGAAACTACAATCATAGAATCGGGTGAGCCTTCTATTGCTAAACCACTGAACTTAGAAGCTACTGTTTCAGGCTCTGATATTGTTATTGAATGGGATTATACTCCAGCGGCAGGAGATGTAAAAGAAGGTTTTCTTCTTTATATTGGAACCTCCTCTGCACCAGACTGGGGAACCGCTACAGATATAGAAAATGCAGGATCAGATAGCGGGAGTCCGACTGAACATTTTGTTTATAATAGTGATTTAATTGAAGATCAATTACTTTATATTGCTATTCGTGCCTACGGTGGCTCATTAACAGAAGATAGCGATGTATTCTTTATATCAACAGAAATAGAACGCACCAATATTAAAAATATCTCTCTACTTTTAAAGAGATTTGGCGACGATACAGACTATACTTGTAGCGTCTCAGTTTTTAAAGCTGATGAGTTTGGAGTGCCTACAGGTTCTCCGCTTGGCATTTCCACAAGAAATGCCGAAGATATAACATTTGAGTCATATTATAATTTTATCTTTGATCCAGTAATCGAAACTGAAGAAACCAATCTCGTAGTTACTTTTCAACAATCTTCTAACGATTCAAACAATTTTATACTATGGATGCATTCTCAAGAATTAGAAGAAATGAACGACTGGGCTATTGATACTCAAGTAGCCTATGGAGATACATACGGTTACGCCTACGGCTACATGTATGGACAGGGACAATCTGAGAGTCTAGATTTCTTTGATGTATTTGGAGTTGATTCAAATATTGAATTAGGATATTCTCTTAACGATGATTACGGTTTCGAAAAGACGCTATGGAAAAGTAATCCTTATATGAAACGCTGCATGAAGGTGTATGATAGATTTAATGAAATAAGTTTCGATAGCGAGGCTGGATATTTAGATATACCTGGCTCTTCATCAAAAACAGTTACCTTCAGCAACAGGCAAGAGCTATTTAGTGGTTATAAGCAAAATGTTAACATAACAGATGATAGAATCACTTTAAAAGATATCGGAAGAAGAATCCTGTTTTATGACACAAACGGTGATGATGCTAAATGGGTGGGAACAAATAGAAATTTAGCTCCAGAAGTATTGTGCTATGATATAAATAAACAATTTAATAGCGGATTAGACAGTGCTTACAACTGCTTTTTGCTTGCAGGAACTACTGAAGGTTTATTTTTTAGCACCAATAGTGGTGGGGATTGGAGCAAAATAGATAGCGAGTATACTAATAATAAAAATTGTATTGCTATTACCTTTGAACACGAGAACTCTTTGGCATTTTATGTAGCCGTGGAAGACTCTGACTCCTATATTGTATATAGATTTGAATCTGTTAACGACGCGCCAACTCTGTATGAAACTCTTGCACAAAGAATTAATCACCTGTATTATTCTGAATACATATCAGCATTAATTATTGGTAGTGACGAGGGCATTATTTGTAATCATGTTCAGTATTCGAGTACTTTAAAAGTAAATAAAGTTACGTTTATTGATTCTAATATTGTTGCCGTTTGCTGTGATACTGAAGCTAGATATTTTAACTTAGATACGTTTACTGATGGTGGAATTGATGGAACAGCAGCTTTGGCTCCAATATACGACTTGTTATATTTCTCTAAAAATCAAAGATTTTATCTTGCAACTGAAAACGGTCTATATGTTGCACAAGATGCGACTGACGATATTATAACGACTTTTCAATGGGTTGGTCAAGACCCTTCTGAAAGCCCGTATTTAATAAATGTAAACAGAACAAAAACTTTAGAACTAAGAGAAGCCTCAGAAGATCAATTACTTTATGTTGCTCAAAACACTGGTGTAGTATCCACCGCTTCTGGAACGATATTTACTTCATTGGAGACTGATCTATATCCAGACACAGATGTTGTAGATATTAATGTAAACCCAGTAGACGAGAGAATAGTTCATATACTGTCAAATACTACAAAGGGGAAATATCCGTTCTTCACCTTCTTAATTGACCAGAGTGGAGATATGAATCCTGGTTCTCAATATGCAATGATGGAGAATATAGCTCAGCAAATTAATGACTCCTACTCTAACGCCAAATTTGAGGTAGTAACTTTTTCCACAAAAGAAAATGACAGCAAAGCTTCGCAAATTGGTGACAGAAAAGGTGCCTCTAATATTACTGAAGGATTTGTTTCTTGGACTCCATCCTTAATCAGCAGTCTTAGCACTAATAGACACTATAGAACGCCGTTTTATGAAGCTTTATGGGCTAGTTTAGTAGGCATCTATAGAGAGGGTGTTTACTGGTACTACTCTGAGGAAGATCAGAAAAAATACAAGTTTGAAGATGTGCACAATGAGCTTTTTAATAGCAGTAGCAGAATTGTTATTTTATTTACCACTGGGCGAGACACCAATAGCACAAAGACCTTAGAGCAGATATTGAATGGTGATGATGCATTTCCTGGAATTAAGGGAATGGATATTAAACTTTATATTGTTGCCATGGGTGAGCAAGCAGATATCGGAACATTAAGCCAACTGGCAATCCCTGATTATGAACTGATTCATTTACGTGATGAAAACGCTAGCGACTACTCAAATTTCACCAACTATATTGTTAATAAAGAAAAATATAGATACAGAGAAGGTATCTATCGTAAAAGTTTTTATAGCGAATCGTCAGTATGGTTCACAGGTATTCATACGGATATTGTAATTCCAGACAATACTACAATTGAAGCACGTTATAGAATTTCCGACAATCTATATAACATGGGAAATTTTTCAGATTATACCGTTCTTAATGTCGAAGGCATTAATCAAACCAACGTCAACCAATCTGGAAGATATATTGAAATTGAATATAGACTTCAAAGTAATTTAATAGGTAGTTCTCCATCTATTAAGTCAATAAGTTTTAATTATAATGAGCCATCAAAAAGCCATCTTATACTTAATGCTATCACAAGAGACGATACAGACCCTATGCACCAGATACATCTTACTGCAAATATGAGTGTTGCCTACGGTGGCTATGGGTATTACCATTTCCTAGAACAGTACGAGCAAGGGATTCCTGTTGTTTGTGACGCCGATATAAATAACACACAGTCATTTCAAGAGCGCCTATTTGAAAATATTGGAATTGATAAAAGATCAGTAATAAATCTCAGAACCAAAGAAATAACTACAACCAGCGATTATATGATATATACAGCGGTTAATGGATCGTGGGATACAGAACTCGAAGTTACAGTTTATAATGGAGAAACAGAAATTAGTAGTAATGAATATTATTCTGATCCACAAAACGGCACGATAAATTTCTTTAATTCTAGAAAAAGTTCCGACAATATATTAATAACTATTGGAACTTCCTCAGATTACAGATTGAAATTTACCTTTGATAATCTGTACGAAGAAACCACGATAAAGATGGATAATGCTGCTGTCCAATTTTTAACCGACTCCTCAACAATTTTAAGCAGAGATGCACTTCCACTAACTGCTTCACAGATTCCAGATGATACTGCGGCTGTAGTTCAATATAGTTCTGTAGTACCAGGAAACTCTGATATAGTGGTGTCTGGGAGCGTGGCTTATATACAAGCTACTTATGTTGCAAGGCAAGAATTGGCAATTGGTAATAAAATATTAGTTGGATTTGGAGATTTTATCCAAATGCCCGATGAGAGCTTTATTTTTAAACCACATGAAAGAAATGGTATAACTGAGCAATTCCAAATATCGGATTCAAATGTTATTGATTACATTAAATTTGAATCCACCAGAAAGGGAGTTTCATTTACTCTAGATCAAGAAACTTCTCTTGAAGGATTCGTTACAGCCACTATATCTGGCGCACCTTTAAGGAAAAACGATATTGTATACATCTATATTGGCGGTAAAGTTTCTGAAAACGCTGGCTATTCCACATTGTTAAGCAGAGAGTCGGAGACAGGACATAATACATCGAATAGTGTCATAGGCGGCTTAAGAACCTTTGTTGCCATCGCTGCTGGAGCAAATCCAGTAACTTCCGACCTTAGAAGATGTTTGCCTGCGATTAACTATGAAGGAATAAGAGCATCTGGCAAGCATCATGTTGCTGCGCCCGTTACTCCTGAATCAAATACGCTTGATGTAACAGTAACTATTGTAGATGAAGTTGGAATAACGTCAGAAAATGCCACTGCCAACCTTGTACTGACACTAATAAATACATCTACTGGCGCAAGAACTCAACTAGCCACTGCAACTATAACTGCGCCCGATAAAGGTTTTAAGAAAATACCAGTAACTATTACAACTGAAGGAACATATCAAGTTGCTGTAAAGAATCTTAATACAGGATATACGGCGACAACTAATGCAATCTTAATAGGCACAGATAAGCGTGTCTACTTTGGTGACTTTAATGCTAAATCGGTAATGGGCAATGGAAGGCAGTCTCCTGCCTTCCTGTATGAATATGCTAGAGATAAAGCTGGTTTAGACTTTTTGGCAATCGCTGATGCTGCATGGAAAATGAGTGATAATGACTGGAGTAATCATCAAACACTAGCTGATTTCTATAATGTAGAAGGTGAATTCGTAGCATTCATGGGAGCAGAATGGAAGCCAAATTCAGAAGGTGTTGGCTATCGATCTGCCTTCTTCAAAAACAGCAATGTTCCAAGTATAAGTAAATTGGCAAGCTCGGATTTAGGAACTTTTTATAATAATCTTTCAGGATATAATTCTATTATTTTTACTGAGCATCCGTCATACAATGAAGTATCATTAGCAGAGTTTAATACAAACTGGAATAATTTAAAGACCCAAATAAATCAATCTTTGGAATTAGGAATAGAAATGTATTCTGAGCATGGAAATGCTGAATCATTCTCATTAAGCACGACTAATGGGATGATTTCGCCAGCAGGAGTAAACTCTAATAGTTATGTTGTGGATGCTCTAAAGTACGGACTAAAATTTTCGTTTTTGGGCAACAGTAATAGTAATACTAGTCGCCCTGGATTGTACGCAGGTGAACTCAACCGCTTAAATATGCCAAGCGTTGATATCGATTCAAGCTCCATCAATAATCGTGGTATCACTGGGGTTATTTCTACGAATCTTTCACGAGCAGCTATATTTGAAGCTGTAAAGGCAGGTAGAACATTCGCTACTACTGGGGCAAGAATATATATGGAATTCAGAAGCGGAAGCGCACTTATGGGAGATAACATTACAACAGAAACTCCAACATTTCAAGTAAATGTTATTCCAACAACAGCCTTTGCAAATGTGTCTCTTGTTAGAGTTTTAATTGATAGCAATACTGCAAATGCGATGCAGACTGTTCAAACTATCTCTATATCATCCTCATCAGGAGAACAGGAACTAATAGATGAAACAACAACGTCCGCCTCTAGGTACGCATACTTTATTCGCGTTTTCCAAGAAGACGGACATTGTGGTTGGAGTAGTCCTATTTACGTGACAGTTTCTTAACGACCTTTTTTGTTACAGCCTTGGCTTTAGCTGTTGGCTTTGCTTTTACTGCCACAGCTTTAGTTTTTGTAATCGCTTTTGGTTTCGCAGCAGCTTTTGGTTTGGTAACAACTTTAGGTTTCTTCGCCACCACCTTTGGCTTTGGTAGCTTCTTTACCTTTAAGTATTCTTTTAAATACTTATTTTTTGCTACCGCTTTATCAATATCATCCTTAGATAGAGCTTCCCATCCAAAAATCTCTATACAAGGCTGATTGACGTTATCAACTCTTTTAATCGCAGAAGTCGTTTTAACCTTAGGGAACAATATGTTCTTTGAAGCCTTTTTTATATCTTTAAATACTTCTTCTACTGATCTATTTAGAGGAATATAAACCGATTTTCGTTTAGCGAATCTAACGGCTTTGGCACCTGTTAAACAATCATCTATAGCGCACTGAGGCATAAAAGTAGCTTTCATGCCCCATGAACCATGGGGAGTTACCATATATCCGCCCTCAACAATGTCGGCTATATTCGATTCTTCTCCATCAATTTCAATAACATCGCCTCTAGCGAAAGTAAACTTATCCATTGACGAACTCCGCGACAATCTGACTTGCCTCTTTCATATCAACAGCAGCGCCATAGGTGTTTTTGATAGCTTTCAAAATTTCACCCTTGTTACGGACACCGCCGCCACACATACCCGTACAGAATTTTCTAATATCTTCAGCAGTAATCTGCTCAGGCAAATATTTCTGAAGCAACTCAATCTCAGCAAATGCAGCCTTAGCGTGGTCAGACTCTTTGCCAATTGCTTCCACATTCTCTTTAACACTCTTAATATGAGATTTTATCACAGCTACAGGAACATCCTTGGGAGCATTAGGGCTTTTTTCCTGTAGCTCAATCTGTCCCATAATGTATGTTAAGGTTCCTGTAGTTACTTCGTCACGATCTTTTCTAGCACGAAGTCTGTCTGCCTTAATTTGCTCTTTGATATTCACTGTAGAATCCTTTTCGTTATTCTACCTATGAGTACAACTAGCTACATGGGCTATTCACTATAGCGGTGTGATTTTTACAGACCCTGAATTTCTCTGTACTTATTTAAAAGATCAACGAGTAGGTTCATTGGTTGCAACTCTTCTTTTTGAATATAGTAGTTGATGTGTTCGCCCTTCATAGCAGGACCAAGCCTGTCAGCAGCATTATCTTCAATCGTCTTTTTAGTAATCCAGCCATTCAATTCTACAATTACTTCAGCATCTGCTTCTTTTTTAATTGTTGCAAATACATAGATGTCGGACTTCAATGGAAGAAGTGCGCTGTTAGCTTTATTGGCGGCTTTAATAAAATGCCAACCATAATCTTTGGCATGAGTTTTTACATCAATCTTATAACCTGAGTTAGGAATTTCAAAGTCATAATCATTGCCTTTAGCTTTTACTTCTTCATCTACAGGAAGAGAAGTGAAATCCGAAAATGCTAATTCTCCGCACATACCTACAAACTCAGCACGGTTCTTTTCTTTGCCCTCATTCAATAAGCCATACCCCCACTTGGTATTGCCCCATTTGTCGAATTTGGCAAACTTCTTGGCTAAATCCTTAGCCTTAACGATATTTTCACGGTAAAGAGAAATCACCGCTACTTTAGATGTGTCTATCATATATGTTACTTACCTATAGTTATTAATGAAGGCTGACATGAAGGACAATAAAAAGTACCCCTGCCTGACAGCTTTATATACTCGATGCTATCATTGCATCTTAAACATGGCTTATTTCTTCTGCCATATACTTTTAAATTTTCTATGCCCTTGCCATATTTTCCGTTTGGTCGCACAAAATCCTTAAGCGTGACTCCGCCAAGAGAAATCATTTCATCAATTAACTCGAAAGTTTCTTTTCTTATATTTGATATATTCTCTGTAGTCAAATCTCTGACTTTGGTTTCTGGATGAATATTTGCCCTAAACAAAACCTCGCAAGCCATGTAGTTTCCATATCCGCCAAACTCATTCTGATCCAAAAGAAATGATTTGATAGGCTTATTAACTCTTCTTGTGATTACACACCTATTTAAGAGTTTCTCAAAAGTTGCAATTCGGATATTTTCTGGATACTTTCCAGGACCAATATCAAACACCCACATTTTAGGAAAATCATCTTCCTTATCTCGGAAGAAAACCTTTCCAAATTTTCTCACGTCACAAAATACCAACTGCTTAATTTTGGAACCATCTCTATATATAAGAGAGAATCTAGGATGTTGTTTTTTATCGTACCAATCAGCTTCTTTAATTGTAAAAGAGCCTGTCATTCCTAAACCAAAAATTAAATGAGGCGCATTTTCATAATCACCAATGCGAAGCACAATCCGCTTACCCCAACAACTCCACTCTAAGTGATTATCGTGAGATTGGATTGCATTTTCTAATTGAGACTCATTAATACTTATCTTATCGCATAAGATTTTGTATCCAATGAGTTGCCAGTTGCTTGTAATGGCTGATATATCATTTTTAGTTACTTCCACTTCGGCACGTTCAGGCACTTCATCACCATCTAAATCATTTACTTTATAAACAATCCAGATTTGATTATATTCAAATTGATGCTTTGATTATATCGCCAATAGCTTGAGGACTAAATTTTGTATACAATTTATCTGTCTCATATTTTAATAAATTGTCGTCTATTGCTTTACCTTTAAAAAGCCTGTAAGCATATCTCATTTTCTTACGTGCATCCGTAATAGATGGGACGACCCAGTTGTGAGTGGCATCCACATAAGGAAAGAAAGACATTCCTAACACTGGCTCTTTTGTTCCTGATACTTCGTAAAGATTGGAATGATTACTTAGATATTCCACAAATCCACAGTTGGTAGAAACAATTTGGTTCCTATAAAATACTGCATCCATAAGAGGTAAATTACAACCTTCCCCTTTGGAGAGAGAAACGTAACAATGGCTTTTTTGATGAAGTTCTTTTATTTGAAACTCAGACCAACTATCACTAATAATCTCGCAATGAGGAAAATTAGAAAGTTTCATAGTTTGCTTTAGGCGATTGATCTGCATGTCAATATTGGGCTTTGAGTTTGTTTTAAAAATCATAGATATTTCTGGATCGTCTTGAAACTCTAAAAAATAAGCAGCCAAAGTTTCCATGGGGCTTTTTCTATCCGTCCAATCAAAAATAGAATAGAATGTATACTTTGAATTTTTTGGAATATGGCTAAAGGTATCACTGTGAGGAATAGCAGCAACTTTGACATTATTATGGACCTTCATAAAAGCATTAGCATTGTCGTAAGTTGGCACAAGCAATAAATCTATTTTGCAAAAATCCCCCGTATCTATTTTATCTGTTTCCCACATAGTATATCCTATGTTTCTTTTGCCGTTTTCAATAAATCTATTGAATTGATACGGAGGGCAGAAGATTACCACAGCATCATAATCTTCAATGCTGTTATAGATGGGAGGATTAGGTATTTGAGGAATTATGTGAGCGGGACCAGAAGAGATATCTATTTTCTCTACTCCGATTTCTGCAAACACTAAGGATAAAGCCTTATATATACGGCGACTAGCCTCACCTAATCCAGACCTATCTTCAATAGGGGCTTTATACTTTATTTTCATTCCTAATGCTTTCTTCGATAGACTGTTCCAAAATCTCCAAAGAAGAATACTTATCTAGCTGAGTCTTTTGCTCATCAAAATTATATGTAGGCTTAGATTCCATAAAAGAATGGAGGGCAATCATCCAACTTGATGGATTTGTATATTCAGATACAATTATGCCACATTTGCCTACAGTATCAGGAAGAGCGCCAAACCTGGAAGCTATAACGGGAGTATTTCTCCATATTGATTCCGCAGCAACCATACTAAAGGTTTCTGGAACTTGAGAGGGAACCAATGTTACTATCGCCTCTCTATACAAATTATCCAAAACTTCAGCACGTTCAATATTACCTACATACTGAACGTTATTTGCTTCTAATTTTTCTACATTTTTCTTGGTCCAAACATCATACCCATCTGACCCAGCTATAACAAAGTTATATTTATCAAACCGTGAGACTAAATCTTTTACAATATCGTGACCCTTGTGTTTTCTAGGGTTAAAGAAAAGAATATGTTTTTTATTGCATTTTTCATTAGATGTGTATCGATTAAAATCAGGAAAAAAAATTCTACTATCAACACCTTTTATTTTAAGTCTTTTTTGTGTATATTCACTGTTTGCTAACACAATATTGGAGTATAGAAGTGAGTTTACAATATTGCCATTTGAAAAACAAATCTCATCGCATGCTATGTTGATTATAGGTTTTTTCATTTCTCGACAATAAGGCACAATGATCGGTGACATCGTAAGCATAGTAATGATAACATCTGTATTTCTGACACTATCTTGAATGAATGTTTTTTCGGTAGGAAATTTGCATTGAATCACTTCAACACCATCAATATTAAACTCTCTTCTTTCAGAAAAAGGTCTACTATCATTATCCATAAAGCACAAAACTCTACATTCATATCCCTTTTTAACCAAGTTGGAGAGATTTTTATGTAAAGATAATTCTGCCCCGCCAACGGCAGGATAATAATGATGAACAACGGCAGTTAGTTTTTTACCCACTTACAACGCCTTCTAGCATGGAAAGAAATTTTTCACATTGGACTTCCGAATCGTATTTCTTTATTTGCTCCATTCCTTCTTTTACAACCTTGTCGTATTCGTCTTGATTATTGAATAGAATATTAATTTTGTCAACCCACTCATTAATGTTGTCTACATCCAAACAGTAACCGCCCTTTTCTAACAAGTAGGGTAGATTGCCGAATTTAGAGGCAATTACAGGAATTCCATTCATCAAAGCTTCTAGAGTCACCATAGAAAAGGTTTCATCGACTAATGAGGGAGTCATTAAGACTTTAGTAGATCGATAGATATTGCCCATATCTTGAACGGTATCTAGAATTTCTACATTGGGCAGCTTTTTTATATTTTCATAGACTCTAATGTTAACGGGAGATTTATCTACCAAAGCGCCCAGCATTTTAAATTGTATATTTGGCAACTTTTTAGCAACGCTATAAAATACACCCATACCCTTTCCTATGCATGGATTAACATACGTCACATGAGAGGGCTTTTTTTCTTGCGCAATAAAATCTTTATTAATTGGGGGATAAATAACATGTTTTGGTTTTTTGCCTACATATTTTTCAACCACCTGACTCATATAATCTGAATTAACAAAGAATTCATCACAATAACTAAATGGCTTTTGCTGATTTGGATCAATTTTAATTTCTTCTGGCAAAGCATTTAAAACATTCACATAAAGACCACCATTTGTCATTGAGCAGATTTCATTATAGAAGTGGATACCAAATACAGTTTTTACACCAACTTGCTTAGCGGCTTGTAAAAACATCATAGAATCTGTAGACTGGGTAATCATTACGTCGCAGCCAGAGGCTTTGCATACGTTTTGAATTTGAATTGGATTACACCACTGAGATTGAAGAACCCTTATTCCATCAACCACTAGTGCTTGCGATTTTGTAAATTTTTGATTTGTATTTCCGTCATAAAAACACATAGCAGTACAATAATGACCCTTATCAACAAGATACTTAAGCACATTCTTTATGTAAAATTCTCCGCCTCCGAATTCGGGATAAAAGAATCTTCCTACAAACAATATTTTCATAGGGACGCAATGCTTTCTAATAAGTCGGCTCTTCTTATTTCATGAATTTTTTGAATTTCAATCTTACTAATTTCCCCTAACTCTTTGTTTAAAGCTTTGTTGTTTTTTATATATAAAGATTTCTCTTTAATCTCTTGAGTATCCATAGGATTATTGACAATAAGATGTTTATGAATTAATTCGCTGGATGTATCAAACACTGCTGGAACAAACCTAGAAGCCAATACGGGAACTCCCATGTACATATGATCAGCGGCAACATAATTAAATGATTCATTCATACTAACTTGGGAACATAGATTCATTCCAGCACTATAAGTGTCCAAATCAGAAAGGCTCATTCTTCCGTGGTTAATAATACCTGGAAAGTTTTTTACCAAGTTTACATAACTTGGCTTACTATAATTAACATGTACTTTGGAGATATCGTGCAAGGCAAGCAATTGATTATAGATATTTTTTCTACCATCGGGCGTGCAAAAAACATCGACGTTAAAAGAATCATCTGGAAATACAGCCTTATTTTCAACGTTCCTATCAATAGGAACGACAGGCATGTAGGAAAAATTTTCTTTAGGAAAAAGATTCTTCATTGCTACATAGGATTCTTTTTCAATAAAAGCCAATGAATGAATCCTTTTTGCTCTTAACATTGATAAAATCATGTTAAATTGATCCATTTCACCAGTCAGTTCACTCTGAAGAATGTTACTACACCAAAGCACTACAACCTTGCTTTTCTTGTTTGCTCCCGTATTAATTAAACCATTAATTATCGGTCCATAACCGCCAACCAGTATGATATCAGATTCGATCTCATTAAGTATATTGAATATTCTAAAATTGTTTCTTATATCATCATCAACCCACAAGCATCTGCCGCTGCCGACAATTTTTACTGTGGTATTAAGAGCTTCTACTACACCGCTCCAGCCCTTATTAGTTATGCAAGTTAATTTCATTTGATTGACCTCACTGGTATTATTATACGTCCACAGCGTATATAAACTATAATATTAACTGGAGCTATTTAATGAAGATAAGTTTAGTGGGAGCCTTTCACTTGGCGGATGGTTTCTTAGGAGCATCAAAGGCTCTTGAGAAGCTTGGGGTGCAAGTGGATTTTATTCCCGCTTATCAATATAGAACTGAGATAGGCAAAACTCATCATGTTCAAATATTAAAAGATTTGAAGTCTCAAAATCCTGATGTAGTTCTATGGTGGAGAGCAGAAACGCTTAGCGCAAAGCAGTTGTCTTATATAAAGAAAAATATTAAATGCAAGCATATACTTTACTCTTGGGATGACCCATTTCAATGGCAGGTTCATAAAGAGATGCCAGAAAAATGTGCTTTACTGGATATGGCATTTAGTTGTTGCGCTGACTCGGTAAGTCGTTATAATTATTTTGGATGCAACGCACTTTATTGTCCTCCAGGGTTTGATCCAGAAATCCATTTCCCAGCCAAAGATGACGACTATACATGTGATATAAGTATTGTTTGTACTAATTTATATACAGACCCCCTCTTTAAATATCATCATTATGATAGGAAAAAACTCCTTACATCGATCATAGAAGCTCTTCCTCACAGAAAAGTAAATATCTACGGATCGGAAAGTTTTAAAAACATATTTCCTGACAATTATAAAGGCTGGGTTAGTTTTGAGAATTCTAACAAAGTCTTTCACAATAGCAAAATTAATATTTGCACACATGTAAGACCAGATGGCTCGCAGTACATCAATGAGAGGGTTTGCCAAATTCTTGGAAGCGGCGGACTACTCGCGATAGACCATGTGAAGGATTTAGATAAAGTTTTAGACTTACAAAAAGACTGTGTTGTTTTGGATTGGGATTCAGAAATAGCAGCTAAACAACTTGATAATATTCTTATTAATTACAATAGTTATAATGATATTAAAGAGCATGGAAGAAAAACAGCCTTAAGCAAGCTTACATGGGACCACTGGGCAACAACAATATTAAACGGCATAAAGGACATTTAGTTATGATTCATCTCAATCAGTATTACAACCAAGAAGCAACCTACTCTCAATTTCCTAAAGTGCGAGAAATTGAAGATGCCTATAAAAAATTCTGCTTAGAAGATGCCAAATGGCATAAGTATGGACGCAGTTTTGATTGCGCCGTTTCTCTATATAACGTAGACTTTAAAGACAAGGTAGTTTATGAATTGGGAGCAAGAGACTCCCTTTTCTGTTCCTACTTAACCAAGGACGCATCAAAGGTTTTTGCAAGTGACGTATTTCTTGGGTGGGGAGATTTGGGAGACTTAGATTATTGGACTAAATTATGGAAAAAATCTGCCATTAATCCTGAGCGGTTAACGTGTGAATTTCAAGATATGACAAGTTTAACTTATGCGGATGATTCAGCAGATATCGTTGTTTCCTTTTCTGCAATTGAACACATACATCAAGGAGACACAAAAGCTATTATTGAGGCATCTAGAGTCTGTAAACCTGGAGGAACTATTATTATAGGAACGGATGCTTGCGCCTCTCATAATTGGGTGAGAGGGGGATATTTCTACGACAACGCATCACTAAAGGAAAGATTAATTGATCCTTCTGGATGTGAGTTAATAGGAGAGACCTCATTTGACTTCAATAATTGCGATAAACACAACATTGGAAACTTCCAATTTACTTCGTGCATATTTTTCTTAAAGAAGCCAGAGTAGTATGATTTATTATCACGGATATCCTACTGGGCATAATATGGGGGATGATGCAGTTTTTAGATCATTCGTTTTGTCACTATCTCCAAACTATAGAAAATATATAACAACAAACCCGAAGGGATGTAAGTTAGCTGTACTGGGAGGGGGAAGTCTTATAACCAATCAGAAGGAAAATGCTTTCAAATATTTTGTTGAGAATATAAAAGTCAATAATATCAAAAGTACATTTGCATTCGGCGTCGGTTATGATGAGATAGACTGCACTGAAAATTATAATTGGATTCCACTTATACCAGAGTATTTTAAAGAAGAAGATTTTTTTGTTAGAGGAATTAAAACTTTAGAAAAAATAAAATTTGGATCAATTTCTGGAGATTCGGCTTTAGCTGATGATTTATTATTAGGAGCAACAAAGTATGGCGAGTATGGTAAATTTAACTATGCTGCAAGTTATGGAGAGAGTCCTGGAAGATATGATACAAAAGCAATAAAGGATCGTATTTATCAAATGACAAATGGAGAGTCGTTGATTCTTATGCCTGTTTGTCCAGAAGATAAAATTTTAATGAAAAAAGATTTTCCGAATGCGCCATGTCTAGATGTTCTACCTTATCCAGAATATGTACGTTTTATAAAAGAAAATGTTAATTTTATGTTTACAATGAAGCTTCATTCCACTATCGCGGCTTTCAAGTCAGGTAAAAGCTACGAGTCTTTCAATTATAGATTTAAATGTGATGATTTTCAAGAAAGTAGGCACATTAATAATATTGATTTAATGAGAGAAATATTGAATGAAAAAATTAGAAAGCTGGAAACAACATAGTGGCTGGAATAATGGATTCTACGATAGAGCCATTGCTCTAAAAAAGCTGTATAAAGATATTATGGGTAATTATATTGGAGATGTATCTGATATCGGATGCGGAACCAAAAAATTAAAAGAAATTTTACCCCATAGAAGTTATACAGGATATGACTTAATTGGTGATCCAGATGTAAACATAGACATAAATAAACTTGTATTAAAAAATGCTGACATAATTATCGGTCTTGGAATTTTAGAATACATAAATGCAACAGAATTTTTAGACAACCATTTAGACACATGTAACTTACTTATATGTTCCTATAACACTAAAGACAAACATCCTAATAATAGGGAAGCTAACTGGTGGATAAATTCCTACAGTTTAGAAGAATTAAAAAACAAAATTGGTGAACATAGAGAAGTTGATGGATATGACTTCTTTATTAGAAAGAATAAATAATGAATAAGACAGCCTTAATTACTGGCGTTACTGGCATGGATGGAAGCATTTTGTCAAGACTACTCTTAGCTAAGGGCTATACAGTATATGGAATCTCCAGAAGAACAGCGAACCATAATCTTCAAAGGATTCAAGACTTGATGACAAATGAAAATTTCCATCTTCTTTACGGAGATGTTACCGATCAGAGTTCAATCATCAATGCTATTGAAACAGCGAATCCTGATCATTTTTATAATTTGGCGGCACAATCTTTTGTTGGAGAATCATGGAATCAACCTATCCTAACATCAAATGTGGTTAGCATGGGAACACTTAATTGCTTAGAAGCTATTCGAATTCTCAACAAGAAGATTAAATTCTATCAGGCTAGCTCTTCAGAGATGTTTGGAAAAGTTAGAGAAGTTCCACAAACAGAACAAACTCCATTTTATCCAAGAAGCCCTTACGGAGTGGCAAAATGCTTTGGTTACAACATGACTGTTAACTATCGTGAAAGCTATGGTATGTTCGCTAGTAACGGGATTCTATTTAATCATGAATCACCAACAAGAGGTGAAGAATTCGTAACCCGAAAAATCACGAAAGCTATTGCAAAGATTTATTATGATCGAAAGCAAACAATTACTCTGGGTAATTTAGATGCTAAACGGGATTGGGGTCATGCTCAAGATTATTGCCGCGCAATGATAATGATGCTTGAATGCGATGAGCCAGATGATTACGTAGTAGCCACAGGTGAAACTCATTCTGTGCGCGATTTTCTACAAGTGGCTTTTGAGTGTATTGATGAGCCTAACTGGGAAAGATTTGTAAAACAAGATGCAAAGTTTATGCGTCCCGCAGAAGTAGATTTACTTGTTGGGGATAGTACCAAAATTAGACAAAAGCTTGGATGGCAACCCGAATTCACCTTTAAACAACTTGTAGAGCAAATGGTGAATTCAGATATTACAACAGAAGCAATAGCTAGATTTTCTTCTTAATCTCATTAAGTCTGTTTCCAATTCTATCAATCGCCTTTTCCCAAGTATAATTATCCAATACAAATTGATAAAAAATTTCTGCTCTTCGCTGAGCTTCTGCTGGGTTTTCAATTACACTCTGCATAAGCTCAGCGGTTTGTTTTACAGCAGATTCTCCCCATATTGGAAATTCCTGATTTACATATCCTGGGGTTATCCACCCAGCCCAATTTGGGTCTGGACCTTGGTATTTTAATTTATTCCCATCTTTTACCATCATTCCGCAAGATTGTAATCCATCTAATTCTATTACATAGCCATTTTCATTATTCATATAATCTCCCATAGCGGAATGATTAGGAGCAATAACAGGAATCTTGCAAGCAGCAGCTTCAATTGGAGGAAGTCCAAAGCCCTCTCCGCGAGAAGTGCTAACAAAACAGTCTGCCCATCCGTAAAGATTTGGCATTAATTCATCAGGTAAATAATCTCTACACCAATATATTGGGGCAGAATTTTCATCTTCAGCCACCCACTTAGATAAATCAGCTAAAGTTGCTTCTGTCGTATTTATAGAGTCGTTTTCTACGTTTCCTAAATATGATCGGCTAAAGATGATCAAGGATACATCATCAGTGGCTTTAAACGCCTTTCTAAAGGCTTTTATTAGTAGGTCTGGTCCCTTTCTATAAGAGTACCTAAAAATGGCTAAAAACTTAAACCCTTGAGGTCTTGCTGGAAATCTATCAGGCTTCGGATTCAAGATATGAAAATTTACATCCTCTACGCGCTCTAATCCAGGGACAAACTTTTTATGATCTATTGCCAAAGGCATGTGTTGGGTAGGTTTTTGTAAGCCAGCGTCAACAAAGCCCTTGATATTAAAATTACAGTTATGCACAGACACAAAATTGGCGATATAGGTATTGTCTTTTTTAACTTCCAGATTATATACAGGAAAATCTTTTACAGATAGTGTCTTTTTCCCGATCACCTTAAAGTACACATATTCATCCGTAGCTACATGGTGCGCAGAACGGGAATTTTCAGGATTCTCCTTTACTAATAAAGAACTTTGATCCCACGATAATTCCAATTGATTCATATTATCAACTTCTGTTCTGCTGATTGTAGGAAATATACCTAAATTAAGAAGAATCCTTGTAAGATAATTAATTCTATATTTGGAGCCTAAATATTTAACTTTCCCTTTAGCAGTTTTGCTTTGTGTAGAAAATAGAGTATCTAAAAATAATTTTAACTGCCTTTCATTAAGCTGACCAAAGATATCAAATTTAGCTTTTTCATCAAGAGCCATCAAGAGGCAACTCATGATTTCAATAAATACTTCCGAATAAACAAAAACCAAGTACTGACTTTTGAACGGTTTAACTTTATTAAGAATCCCAAAACAATTAGTTATAAGTTGGCTCATTTGCTGAGCCATCTCGCTTTCGCTTTTTTTGAACGTAAATACGAAAGTGCCTTTTTTAGTCTGATCAAAACTAATTTCAAATACCATTGCTAAAAGTTGAATAAACTCATCATTAACAATCATTTTATCATTAATAATATTCGATCCACTCATTAAAAATGGATACTTAGTCAACTCTTCCAACATGTGATTATAAACATAATCTTTACATGTAATTACAATCTTGTCTCTATAAGTTTCAACGGTTTTGGATCGACCTAAATTCTTTTTCAACATATCGCTCAAAGAGAATTCTTCAAGAGAATAATTTATCTTCTCTCTTGGATACATAAGCCAGTCCTGTTGGGTTAATTCTTTTAATGGCTTAATTCCATCTCTTATTATTTCTCCACTCGAAGAAAAACTAACACAAAAAGTAGGATGGTCAGCAGTTCCAAGTAGATTTTGATCCATTAGAGCAGTATCTACAGAAACTAATTCGCCTGAGTATGGCTTTACACTTGTTACCATTACTCTATTATAATTGCCCTGCTTGGTATAAGCTCTCTTAGCCACCTTAACATTTTCAATTTTTTCTATATCATTCTTTAACAAAATATTGGTGCCTTCTACAAAGCAAGGAAACCATGATTCATTATAATCACTGTTAAGGGCGCTTATATAAAAAGGTCTAACCCCATGACTCTCCATCATAGTATAGGCAATATTAAATTTAGCTGGTGGTGTTCTATCTGTGGGAAGGTAACAGTGTAGTCTAATACAATCTCTTTCTGCAAGGTTTGGCTTATTCGCGCCTAATTCAATTAGCTTCTCTAAGTCTTCTTTAGATAATTCATTACGATCTGGACTTCTTTTAATCGGAAATACTTGAAGATTGTACCCTCTATCAGCTAATGAAAAAGCCATTTTTCTGTTAATTAAAGAATAACTAACACTATCGTAAAATAACCCATGCCAAATTATGGGCAGATCATGATCTGCCCGAACCGCTTGTTTTACAGGATAAATAATATTATTCAACCTAATTGCTACGGGAGTGTGGAGATTTTCATCCTCTACGATGAAGTAGTTCCTAAAATTGCTATAAAAATGCGCTGGTATACGAACTTGCTCTTCGGCAGTTATCCATGACCATACCACAGTTCTTTCTTGAGGAATAAACTTAGCCATGTCTCTAAAAACAGTAACGCGCTTTACGGAACCGTTTCTATTGACTTCTCCGCTAGTGTTGTAATAATTAAGAATTCTTTTGGTTTGAGAATCGTAAACGATATCCATTAATACTCAGCATCATTCAGTAATTGCTTAAGCTTATTAAGCTTTTCAGCTTCGATATTCTTAGGCATTTTAATATTTAATTTTACTACGAAATTACCCTTAATTCCAGGATGTCTGCCACCAAATCCCTGTCCTGAAAACTGCGATACATCATTTCCGCTATTTGGAGATATTTGGTATTTCTTTCCATCTAAGTGAGACACTTCAATAAATTCTTTACCAATTACCTCATGAAGTGGCAAAGAAACCTCTAAAAACAAATCTTCTCTATATCTTGAATACGGAGTATCGTTAATAACCTCTGTAACAGCTATTACTAAATCATTAGTAAATCCCGATCTGTCATAATGACCTCTTCCATTCAGGACTAACTTATCACCAACCTTTGTCCCTGAAGGGAATTCCACATGAATTTCGTGATTTGTTAGAAGATACCCATTGCCAGTACAATCAGAGCACGGGTGATCGATTTTCCCAACGCCTTTCCCTTGGCAATCGTCACACGCAACAGATGTAACCACTTGCATCATAGCATTTCGCTGAAGCTTCCTAACCTGTCCTGTGCCGCTACACTTTACGCATTTAGGATTACTGCCATCAGCAGTTCCAAGACCATTGCAAGCATGACATTTTGCTTTGATATTTTTTAAAGCAATTTTTTTCGTTGTACCAAAGAACGTTTCATTGAATGTTAATGTGACTGGGAATACGGCAGCTTGCTGTCTCCTTACATTACTGTAAGCTTGGTTCATAATATCATTTAGATCAAAAAAGTCTGCAAAGCCGGAAGTAAATGGATTACCTCCTCTAAAATCAAATCCACCATTGCCGCGCATATCATATTCTCTGCGCTTATCAGGATTAGATAGCACAGTATATGCTTCAGAAATTTCTTTCATCTTAGCTTCAGCTTCTGGATTATTAGGATTTAAATCAGGATGATATTTTTTACTCAGACTTCTGTAAGCTTTTTTAATTTCTTCTTCAGAAGATTCTGGAGTCACGCCAAGTATTTCGTAAAAGTCCATGTTCTTACCTCTCTTAAAATACCTTACGCGATTTTATCGCTTGTTTGCGCATATCAATAACTTTAAACATTTCTTCTTCCAAATAAATTGCCATGCGTCGTAATGAATGCTTCTTTAGAATCTTTGAAGCTAAATCCATAAAATCATATACAATAGCCACTTTATTGGGATTATCTGGATCAAGACGAATTACACGTCCAATCCTTTGAATTGTTTTTACAAAGGATTTCCCTGATCCAGCAAGCACTAAGCATTGTAAGCACTGAATATCAAGTCCTTCATCTGCTAAAGATGTAGCAATAATGCACTTCAACTCTTTGGACTGCATTTTACCAATTAATTCTTTTCGTTTTGCGCTTGATAAAGTTCCATGCAATAATATAGCAGAACCTTCTCCTGCAATATTATTAATCATCTTCTCTAATTTTTCCCCGTGGGGAATATACCTTACTAGAACTAAGGTTTGAAGACCGCCACCAATTGCAGCAGCAGCGCATTGGGCTATTTTTTGATTTCTTGTGTGATTTTCTGTAACGTATGTTTTGTATTCTGTTTGATAATTCTCACACATTCCTAAGTCATCTTTTTGAGGAACCATAAATATGGTTGGCGGGATTAAGAACCCACGCTTAATCAAATATGATAAAGATATATTGCAAATATAGTCACCAAATAGGGCTTCGATAACTTTATCTAAACCATCATCTCGTTCCACAGTGGCTCCAAGACCGTATCTAAATAAAGCTTTATCACAGAACTCTAGAATCATACGACAAGTATCACTTGCTGCATGGTGAATTTCGTCAAATATAATGCCTTCTGCATTTATTACCAAGTCTCTAATGTCTTGATAGCGTTCTGCACTAACTAATTTTTCTTTAGATGTCTTGCCGCCTTCAAGAAGAGAACTCATTTTCTTTTGCTGAGCAAGATATTCTTCTTCTTTCCCAAACGCCATTACGCATGTCTGGATCGTACAAACGTTTACATCGTAAATTTCACAATGACCATCACCAATTCTGCCAATCTTATCGGTTTTTAATAGGCTTTTAAAACGCTTATATGCCTGATCCATAAGGTCTTTGGTGGTTACAAAAAATATAAAGGGAGCTACGCCAAGTTTTTGGATTACCCCAGCAGCAACGTTGGTTTTACCCCCGCCAGTTGCCAATTTAATAATGCCTCTATTTTTTGCTACGGCAGTATTTATAATTTCTTCTTGGAAGTCATAGGGTGGGAATTTTTCATTCCATTCATATTCGATTCTTCCCGTTTCGGGTCTATACCGATTATCAATAAATTCTACAGTATACCCGAAACGGCGAAGGATTTCGAGTACGGTTCTTAATTTTCCCGTGTAAAACTCAAAGGCACCAAGATTATTCTTATTCATGGTGCATGAATTAAACAAGTGTATCATACCATCCCAATAACCCTTCTGGAAGGCAGGGGTCATCTCGTGATCTTTTACAACTACTGTGGTATGATTGTCAATTGCATCCATACAGCTTTGGAAATACTCTCCATAAGTTGCTGGATCATAAAGAATTTGACTCTTTACATTACCTATTCTTATCTTTACAATTACACTTGCAGCTTCCGTCACAGCAGTTAGAACCTTGTTTTACATTTTCATTTTGAACGTCAGATACTTTAATGTCCTGAATGTTCTCTTTCTTGATCGCGCTACGCTTAATCATTGCCATTTTCATTTTCCTCCGAGGATGTATACAATACATATACGGTTTCTATGAGAAATAACCTCTAAAATGTATACAAGCGATATATGTCATTATTCTTTATTAATCAAGTTCCAAGTCATACTGCCATGTAATTCTTTTATGGTTTACACCAAATAACTTCTGCGTCGGCACAGATGCACTCTGAATATTTCTAATTGAGTAGTTATCACCACCAATTAAGGTTCCATTACGAATAATCTTATTGCCTGCGGTTGTCGGCATTACTCCAGCAATATGCATGTGTCCAACAACCATGTGATCGAAAGCTTTGGCATACTGAAGAGCAGCAGATACTAATTCTGTTTGAAGAGCCATATTGTTTGGACTTTTCTCTACACGCTCAATAAATGGAGCAAGTAGTCTTAAGCCCTCATCTTGATTCTTAAACTGAGAAATCAAGCCTCTATATCTCATTTCTCCGCGAAGAAGTCCTGCATCGCCTCTAAACTCGTCACCATGAGTGAGTAAGAATTTAGTATTCTGAACCTGAGCGATTTGAATCAAGCTCTTGCCGATATTAAATAATAGATTATCTTGATGCTGCAAGCCTTTTTGTAGATAAATGTAAGCTAGGTAGTCCCAGTTTACATAATCCTTCTCAAAGCCCTTTTCAGCCATTCTGCCATGATTTCCAACTACACCATGGAATTCTACGTTCGCAAAGAACTGTACGAACTTTGCAATCATAATCTCAAGCTCTTCCAAACAGGAGAATACCTGAGTTAAGATGTCCTGCTCCATATGAACAGGAGTCCATTTTCCTACACGATTCATACCTTGAACCAAATCTCCAAGGCAGAATATTACTAGCTTTGTTACTGGATACATTTTACGATGCAAAGTAATAATATCTATGACTCTCTGAGTCATCTCTTTGCAACGCTGTCTAAAGATGTCTATATTAAAATTGCCGAGATTATAATTCTCATCAGGGTCTACAAGCAGACCTACATGCCAATCGGAAATTACGAGAACTGCTACTTCTTCAGAACTACTCGTGGTCGGTTTAGGAACGGTTAGCTTACGTGGAGATACAGGCGGCAACGATTCAACGGCAGTAACTAGCTTATCGCCAAGGATTTCATAGGAAGCCTTGCTCTTTAGCAAATCACTAAAAGTCTTTAGATCATCTTTGCGAACAAGGTCACTTTTTAACGACTTAATCTTAGAGGCTAGATATTCATGCGGATTTACGGTTTCTTCTTCTGTTTTAAAATCCACTACAACACTATTATCAAACGCAACAGGAGGATTTTCTTTAACTCTCTTCCACTTCTTTCGGATGGAATCTCTGGAGCGATTCAGGATAGCAGAAATATCACTATCGCTGAGTTCACGGCTTTTTAATTCAATCAAAGACTCAACTTCGTCAAGTCTCCATTCTTTAGTGCTCATATGCTCTCCTGAGCCAGTATTAATTTATATACACCTTTCGCATGTGTATATCTCCCTTATCACTTGAGTTAATTGTTTATTCACAGCCTGTGTATAAAATGCTATTAAAGGAATCCAATTAAAACATTTTGATTTTCTAGACAACAGAGTTTCAAACATTAGTTTCTACACTGTGCAGTGTTCGTTTTGAATTGGACGCTGCTCAGCGTCTTTTTATATATATTATAATATAAACGAAAAAGTAACAACATAAAATCTTTCGAATTAATAAGCCCCCTAACAAGGGGGGAAGGGGGTGTAAAAGCCTTACAAGGCAGTACGACGAGCAAAGACAAGCGTAGCGCAGTCGCAGCGAGTTAAAGGACCACTTGAGCGAAGCGAAAGATGGTCACGCCCGAAGTGACTGAGCGGAGCGAAGGGAACGAGGAATTTTCTGAAACGCTTCGAACTTAGATTGATCACTCTTCAAACAGGTCTTCAAAACAAGTTCAAATTTTTATACACAAGTTTTAAAATCATTCTTCAAAACAAACAATATAAAGAAAAATGATGTATACGTGATATTGAATAAATGCTAACAAATCCAAGTATACGAAATAGCTGACCTAACAAGTGAGTTGATTTGCTGTATCGCACAGAATTGCTACAAAGCCGTAAATCAATGCCTTATTATTAAGCTGTATGAAACCCCCCCATAAACAAAGAGGGAGAGAAGTTTTAAACCTTCTTTCCCCTTTTATTATCATTCAAGTTGAGTAAAATCAAAGTGATTGAAAAATCAAAAATTTTCTTTAGAGGCTTAAATCTTAGCAGCTAAGAAAACATAACTATAACGTCTTGATATAACGGAGAAATGAATGAGTGCAACTACTGATCAAAAACCCTTTGATCCTTTTCAAGTGGCAATGCAGATATCTATAACACCTAAACCTGTTGCTAGTAGCGATGGTAATGAAAAGCATACTGAAGCTCCTCCTAAGATTTCTGAAGTGCAGCAGCAGGTATGGGCAAGTGGTGGAGATGCTACTCTTGATATGAGTCTTCCTGTAGATGCTTGGAATGCACTTCACTACAGATGTCACTTTGCTCGCATGTTTAGAAAAGTATATGGGCATATGTACCCAGGTAAAATTAGACTTGATAATCAAGCATTTGGAGCTATTTTAACTTGTGGCAGACAAGAATTAGAAATGTCTAATTCTGAAATTGTTGATTTTATTGACTGGGCTGCAAAAACAAGAATGCCTTGGGCTAAATCAACAGGACAGATTTATTTGTCTTCTTCTCTAAAAGAAGATTTAAAAGAGTATTATATGAATGTGATCTCGGTAAAGAAGATTGCTGATTCGACAAGCAGAATTCCAAGCCGCGATCTGGTCATTGACCCAAAAGACTTACGCATTGCCTTCCGTAATTACATGGAAAGAAATGATGATAAGCAAGTTGTTGATTTTAATGTAAGACTGCTCATGCAGTTTGGAATTCCAATGGTAGCATATTACTTGGAAGTTCAAGAAGGCATGGAGATTGATTCTATCTCTAGACTTATTTTAAACAAGGTGGACGTAGTTATCAGAGAAGATACCTCACGCAGCCCTGTTTCTGCTGCACCTAGATTTGAAAGAATCATTAAATCATCCATAGCGTGGGAGCCATACCCATGGAAGGCTATTAATTGGCGTGAATCTGCCCTTAGAAAGGCGATTGAATTCTTTAAGTATACTGAACAGCCATGGTGGAGAGATACGGCTACAGTTAAAAGAAATTACGCCAATTGCTTAAAAGTGTTTAAGTCCAAAAAGAAAGAATTTTAAGGAGTTTCCAATATGGAAAACTTGGACGACAATTATAAAGAGTATCTGCAAAAGGTATATCACGAAAATGTCAAAAACAAAATTAAAAGTTCTGGTATTCCGCCAGAATTTTTAGATTATTCCCTCACGGGAAAAGAAGGAACAAAATTCTATAACGTTGCCACACTTCGAGGCAAAGTTAATCCTTCTAAAGAAAACGCGCTTCAAACGACGCGCCAATATATTTTGAATATACATAAAAATAGAGAGAGCGGCAAAGGCATATATCTTTACGGTCTGCCTAACCAAAAGCTTGGAATGAGTCTTCTTGGAACTTTGATTCTGAGGGCAGCTATCGAATACGGTTACACAGCTATGTTTGAAAGCTTTCCAACTTTTTGTGAGAATTTAGATTGGGATGGTGACGCTGAAGTAAGAGAGCGCTACCATAATGTAGATTTTCTTATGCTTGATAGCGTTTCTCCAAAATGCTTAAGAACAAGCAAAGTCTGCAATGGGTTTGCGGATGTGGTTTTAGAGAGAAGAAAAGAAAATAAGCCAACGATATTTTCTGCCTACGTAGACCCAAGGGTTTTATCTACCCAGTATTCTGAATCTTTAATTAGTTATTTCGATGAGTTTATAATTTCCTGTGAGATTATTCACGAGCAGGATAATAGAGCAGATATTACTTATAATATCGATGCTCTCGTCGCGTTCCTAAAGCAGAAGAGAAACGATAAGCCCAATTACACGGCGGCTGAATTAGACTTTTTATTACAAGTCTTCCAGCAAGAATACCGTTATCTCTCATAAAATTAGGAGCAATTAATGTCAATAGGACAATTAGATCAAATATCAGTAGTTGAGAATGAGTTAGAATTAGTTATTCTCTCATTTTTGATTAAAGATAAAAAATATATTCGCTACACGCTAGACCGTGGAGTAGACCCAAACTGGTTTCTCAATGAAGACTGTCAACTTTTTTTCAGAAGAGTTGTAGAGTGCTTTGAGAAGCATGATGCTGTTATTACAAAAGCTCAATTTATTGAGCGCATCATAACTTCATTCAGACTTCAAGGAATTAATAATCCCTTAATAGCTCCATACGAAGAATTCTATGATAATCTTCTTTCTTATGAATATCAAGAAGATGATTTTCCAGTTAAGTTCGAGCAGTGGCAACATACTGTGGCTGGGTATAGTATTCTTGAAGCTTATAGAAAATACAATGAAGATATTAAAGGCGCTGATATTAAGGATGCCTACACATCTCTTCTTCATAAGCTCCATAGAATTGAAGAAGTATACGCAGAAGAAGAGTCTTACAAGATGTCTGATCTTGAAGACGATGGTGTGGATTTAATATTTGATGATGCTGTACGCAGAAAAGAAAATCCAGACATGTATACAGGATACAAAACTGGATATGGCATCATTGATAAGAAGTTTAATGGTTTTGAAAAGAAGAAAATGTCCATCATTATGGGTATGTCTTCTTCTGGTAAAACCTCATTTGCTAGATGTGTAGCTAGGAAAATTCAGCTTCAGTATAAAGCCAAAATATTGGTGATCTCATGCGAAGAATCCCGTGAAGATTTTATGCGCAAGATCGCTTCTGCTGAATGCGGTATTTCGCATAACGCATGGATTAACGGCGAATTAAAAGATGTAGATATTGCTAAGATCGATGAGTGGAGAAACCGCTTAAAGTCTAGAAAAAAAGATGGTGGAGATGGTTCTTACTTTAGAGTCATCGAAGTTCAGGCAGGTAAATTTACAGTATCTCAAATCGAAGCCAAGCTAGAGAAGCACTACAAGAATGACCCACCAGATATTATTATTTGGGATCACCTTGGGCTTATTAAACCCCCAAACGTTAGAAGAGATAATAGAAGCACGGACCTAGGAGATATTGCTAAGGAAATCCGTGATTTGGCAAAGCGCTGGGATCATGCTGCTATTCTATTGGCTCAGGCTAATAGAAACTCTGTAAGATGGGTTAGAAACAAAAAGGAAACTGAATTGGGACTAGAAAACCTCGAAGGCTCTAACCAGCCAGGTCAGGATGCTGATGCGGTTATCACGATTAAGATTAACCCAGATGATTCAAACAGTGTTACTATTGGATTGGTAAAACAGAGAAACGGTTCTAAGGACTGGAGAGTTGATTTAATATTCCTTGGAGACTTGTGTAAGTTTGAAGACCCACAAAATACTGTTGGATTTGCTCCCATTGGCGGCATTGCTGACGAAGCTGCAAATATGCAGGGTTCTCCAGTGCGGCAAAACAATGGAGATACAATTATGGTTCCGTGGAACGCTGGAAGAGGCGCTGCCCGTATAGGCGGTGAGGCGGAAGTTCCTGTCTTGGCGGCTGACAGAGAAGGAATTTATTCCGATATTGCTCAGAATAACGTAAACTCTTTAAACTTAGATGCTCTCATTAATTTAGATGGCTCAATAAATGCAGGAAAATAAACTTCACTACATAGAGGCGAAACGGCTTGCGGACGAAATCCGCAAGCGCGTTTCGCTTGTAGACTTTCTTCAACAAGAAGGTGTTCATTTATCTAGTGCGGGATATAAGTCTGGAGCAGAAATGCTCTCTTGCTGCTGTCCGCTTCATAAAGAAAACACTCCTAGTTTTCGTGTTTATACATATGACCAATCTTGGTATTGTTTTGGTCAGTGTCATAGAGGCGGGGATGTAATTGCATTTGCCAAAGAGTATAAAGGCTTTAGCACGTGGGGTCAAGCTGTAGGTTTTTTTGCAGCAAAATTAGGATTAAAAAACGACATTTCAAATGTCTCTTTGTCAGAAATGGCATACGAAGATTTTTTGAGAACCTTGTGTCTTAACGACTATAGTGAACCTGATGCTAACAATATTAATTATCTAGTTTCGGTTGAGGGAAAAAGAATTTCTAGAAAATTTAACTCCCCTAAGATCGATGCCATGATAGGGCGTATATATCAAGTATTAGATCAAGCGATTGTAGATCAGGATCAAAGGCAACTTTCTAGAATTAAAAATGAAATATTGCCCAGCATCAAGACTCTGGAATCAGCTTTGGATGAGAAAAAAAAGACTATAGAAGAGCTTCGATTAGATAATAAAACATGTACCGATTGTAGTCTTCGTTACGGATGCAAGAGTGTAGTAACGGGCTTTGGTAGCCATGTATCTAATGTTATGTTTGTGCTTGATTCTCCGCTCTCAGAAGAAGATGCTTTGGGGATGGGAGGCAAAGGCAGGGAAGAGTTAATTGACTATCTTTCCAAGTCAGGCATTGAAAAAGAAAATGTTTGGATAGATTATATATTTAATTGTTATTCCAATCAAAATAATCCATTCAAAGAGGCTATTCTTTGTAAAAACAAATGGCTTAATAAGCGGATTGAAATTCTAAAACCTGATGCAATTATGCTAATTGGATCACAGACCATTAAATACTTCATCGAAAATGAAAACATAGATTGTGCCAGCTTTGTCGGGAGAAATAGACCACACAAAATTGGGAAACACGAGGCTTTGGTTTATTTTAGCCATAGTCCTTCTGAAGATAAAGATTCATTTAATAGCATGCTAAGTGATTTTATCTACAAACATTGTCGATGCTACCAATAAATTAGAATAAAGTCTCTTCTCATGTATATAACAAATAAAGACTTTCGTAGGTAGATTTAATGGCAGAGATAATTAATTTAGTTGAACACAGGGCTACGTTCCCATTTATGGTTATTCCTGTATTTCATAGGGTAGCTGACGGTGGTAGCGCAGGGTTATTGATGAATAATGGTGTTCCGCTTCATAAATTAGATCAATTAACTGGCATTGATGAAACCAATATAAGTTGGAAAACGAACGAATCACTTTACGTTGGTCCGTCTTCATTCTATTCTCAAGAAGTAGGTTATAATAAAATAGTGGGTTTAGACCCAATCGATCTGTTTATCTCAACAGACACCTATTCAGATTTTGATTATACTTATATAACAGAGAATGGATTTATATCCACTCCAGGATTCTTGAAAACAATTCCACCTATGGAATTAAATAGAAATAGTGACGGTTCGGCAATTTTAGATGAGGCTTTCAATATTGGAAATGAACTTGTAAAACAGTATCATTTTCGAAAGGGAAACAATGTGAGTGGTTATGGACTTCGTAATTTTGCTGGTCCCGCCCATATTGGAGCCGTAATTCTAAAACCAAATAAGGGCAGAGATTTGAGTCCAATGATTATAAAGACTTTCTTTGCTCCTACAAAAGATGAACTTAATCTTCAGATGCTTGAATTTCAACTATCTATCGATCCCGATAGCAGTAGATTTTCACAAAAATACACGTCCACACACGAGATTAAAGACGAGAGAGTAATTTTTGGATTCCTTTTAGCATCCCCTCATCTTACAATGTTCAGTTATAAAGCTTCTAGTTTTATAGCAGGTGTTTCCAACCATGATGACGAGAAATACAAAGAATAAGGAAATATTATGAGCGATACGCACTCTTGTTCAGAGGGTTGTGATCACCATCATCATGCAATTTTGCCAAGTGGTTCCTCATTAGCGAATTTGTCCAGTGTTATTGATTCAGAAATTGATCTTACAGAATCAATGACATTTGAAACCAAGTTAATTGTAGAATACGATGATCCGATCATGACCACTAAAGGTCGTCGCGTAACATCTGGAAATATGGCTGAAGCAGATATTTGTTTGCGTAAAATGGAACAGTATTTAGCCATGCGTGAATCTTACGGAGTTTCAGCCCAGCAGGTAGGTCATGACTTACAAATGTTTCTACTTGCTACCAAGCCTAAATCCACTTTAATGGTTAATCCCTCTATTAAAGAAATTAAACCATCAAAGTATACAAGAGAAGTAGTGGAATCTTGTCCTTCAATTCCTAATTTGAGCTTTAAGACTAAGCGTTGTTTGGTTATTAAAGTTACATATAAGGACATGGAAGGCAAGACGAGAGAGAAGAGATTTACAGATTTGGGTGCAATTGTAATCCATCATCTATACGATCATATCCACGGCAAAACTCTCCATGAGGTTGGTAAGAATCCAGAGCCTACTGACAAGCCCAATCTAGTGATCTAATAAATAAAGATGGGTGGGGAGAAATCCCCACCTTTATATAATGCAAGGTGACAAATGTCAGATAAGATGTACGTTTCATTACACAATCATTCCGAATATTCATTGATTGACGGATTGTGTAAAATTAAAGATTTTGTAAAAACAGCGAAAAACATGGGTATGCCAGCTTTGGCATTAACAGACCATGGAACGCTATCTGGTTCGATTAAATTCTATAAAGCTTGCCAAGAAGAAGGTATTAAACCTATCTTGGGCATGGAAGCTTATGTGTGCAATAATTCTCTCGATAAATCTTCGAGATCGAATAACCATTTGCTATTAATAGCAAAAAATGATCAAGGTTGGAAGAATCTTAAAAAACTTGCCACAGTATCCTATGAGCAAGAGCGCTATTATGCGCGACCACGCCTAGACTTTGATTTGTTGGATAAATATGGCGATGGTCTCATTGTTAGTTCTGCCTGCATTAAGGGAGAAATAGCGGAATCATTCTTGAAACATCAGGGCAACGAAGGCTATAATATGGCTAAAATGGTTGCCTCTAAATATAAAGAACGTTTCAAGGACGATTATTACCTAGAGTTAATGTTTCATGCTATGGACAACCAAGGCGTCCTGCAAGGCGGTCAAGGTGATTTTGCCGTAAAGCAGCGCATGGTGCTGGAAAATACCATTAGACTTTCTCAAGAGCTTGGTATACGCTCGGTGCTAACAAACGACACTCACTATATCTGTAAGGATGACTTTCAGGCTCAGCAGATTAAGAAGGCTCGCCAGTTTGGTAAAGACCTAACCACAGCCAACAATAATGAAGGCAGGGATGGTGATTTTAACGAGTTTTATTTAAAGACTCCAGATGAAATCTATTCCACCTTCGGGGGTTTGCAATTTGCAATTGAAGAAACTATGGCGATTGCAGAAAAGTGTAATGTAGATATTCCCTTGGGAGCAAGAGCAAAAGCTCGCTTGCCTAACTTTGACCTAGAGACCCAAGATGATTACGAAGCATTCTGTAAATTTAGGGATGCGTGGAAAGCTACTATTGGACATTTGGACAAGAACGGTCAGTATCTCACATTCTTATCGTGGAAAGGTCTCATTCAAAAGGGATACCACAATGACCAAAGATATAAGGATAGATTAACTTACGAGCTATCTGTTGTAACAAAGACAGAGTTTTCCAAATACTTTATTGTGGTTAGAGATTATATACAGTGGGCTTGGAAAAATAACATCTTTGTGGGACCAGGAAGAGGTTCTGGTGCAGGCTCTTTAATGCTGTTTTGCCTAGGTATTACTAATATCGATCCTATTTTGTATGACTTGGACTTTGAGCGCTTCTTAGCTGCTGAAAAAGGCTTTGTTTTGGAAGAGAGAGACTTTGTAGAATGAAGCCAATAATTATTATTCCCGAATTCACTCTTCCAGGAAGCCGCGCCACTGCTTATCAGAGGATTCTGGATCAAATTGAAGAGGATGAAAGAAAACGTTCATTTTCTTATAGAATTCAAATTTCGATAAGAAAAGTTATGAAATTTTTTGGAGTAAATTTGAATGTCTAGAGTTTCTTGGAATGAATATTTTATGCAGATTGCCGAACAGGTTTCCACCAGAGCAACCTGTAACCGTCTTCATGTTGGCGCTGTGGTTGTAAGAGATAAAACTATTTTATCTACAGGCTATAATGGTAGCATAAAAGGCACGCCCCATTGCGATGATGCGGATCACCAAATGGTTGATGGGCACTGCGTCCGCACTGTCCATGCAGAAGCAAATAGTTTAATTCAAGCCGCTCGTAATGGCGTCAAAATAGAAGGTGCCGAAATGTACGTAACAGCATTTCCTTGCTACGGATGTTTTAAATTAATAGCTAACTCTGGAATTAAGACAGTGTTTTTTAGAAATGCTTATCGCGTGGACGAAAAAGTGTTAGAAGCAGCAAAAACTATTGGCTTAAACCTAGTTAAACTAGAAGAAAAAGAAGAAGAAGTTAAGGCGTTACCGCCTACGGAGTTTTAGGTGCATATAAATGGATAGACAAAAATTATTTAGTCTGATAGATAGAACAAGATTAGCCAACACTGACCCGAATTCAGTCGAAATGATGAGACTGCGTGAGGAGATGGACTTCTTTGAGCAGCATCCGAGTCTTTATAGGACGCTAGGAAAGCTAGTAAATCAAAACTTTAAAGGCAGTGTTAATAAAGCTAATTGTTATTTGTCCTATTTAATAGGAGTAACAGATGTATGTTGTGATTTTGATAAACCTCTTAATTTAAGAGATGATTATTATCTTGTAAGATATAGTCCTCCTGATATTGATACTGACTTTGAAGACATTACTCCAGTTCAGGCATATATTACTCAAAAATACGGGGCTGATCACGTTGCTCCAATTGGTACATTTGGCAACTGGAAAGTAAAAGGTGCTCTTCAAAACGCATCTAAGTATCATGGTCTTCAGCTTCCCTCAGAAAATGGTGAAGTGATGAGTATTTCTGATACAGCTATATTCTTATCCAAGCTGGTAGATACCAGATTAAACGAAGACTTTGACGCTGCTATTAATGAGGCTAATTTTGCCGCATATCGCCAAGCCCATCCTGAATTAGATAACATTCTTGTAGATGCTAAGAAGATATTTGGCATTAAAGCCAGTACAGGCAAGCACGCAGGCGGAATTATTATTACCGACGAGCCAATTGCCGAATTAATTCCTCTTCACTTTTCGAAAGAAGAAGACACCAAGAAAGTTATTTATATCACACAATTCGATATGCATGACTGTGAAGAGCTTGGATGTATGAAGATGGATACTCTTGGCGTAAAGACGCTTAGGGTTGTTCATATGGCTCTTAATATGATTAAGGCGCGTCACGGCAAGGATATAGATATTTGGAATCTCAATCCTTTTGATACACAGACTGCGCCTAGTGTTATTAATCTAATTGCCAAGGGAATTACAAAAGGTATTTTTCAGTTTGAAAAATATGGTTTTACAAAGTTCCTTATGGAATTACAGCCCACATGCTTTGATGATTTAGTAGCTGGTGTGGCTCTTTATAGACCAGGACCGCTAGCAAACGGCTATCATAACTTCTTTATTGAAAGAAAGAGTAATGCAAGTGCTATTAATTATCCTCATCCTGCTCTATATGATATTCTAAAGAGCACATTAGGATTGTTTATTTATCAGGAACAGTTAATGAAGACGTGTCAAATTCTGGCTGGATTTACCAAGACAGAAGCCGATGAATTCAGAAAAATTATTGGTAAAAAGGACGTTAAAAAACTTCCTGAAATGGCGGCTAAGTTCAGGGCAAGAGCTAAAGAAACAGGTCTCATGGGAGATGCGGAAGTGTCGAACCTTTGGGATCAGTTTGAGAAGTTTGGTAATTATTGCTTTAATAAGGCTCACTCAGCGGCTTATGCTTATTTGGCTTATGCAACTGCATTTCTTAAAGCTTTGTTTCCTAGAGAGTTCTATAGCGCGTTGTTAACTGTGGAATTAAATAGCGGTGGTGCAGACTGTGATGAAAACTTAGAGTATTATGAGCGCGAAGCTACAAGATATTTTAACATCAAGTTTCTTCCTGTTGATATTAATCATAGCAAAAATGTATACACTATCGAAGATGATAAAATTCGCAAGCCTTTAAGTTGTATTAAAGGTGTGGGCACTGAAGCACAGAGAGAAATTTGTGCCAATCAGCCGTATAATACATTTCAAGATTTTTATCTTGGAGCAACAACTAGTAATAAAGTCTCTAAGAGTGTTGTGGAATGTCTTATTAACGCAGGCGCACTTAATTGCTTTGGGAGCGAACCAGAATTAAAATCAGAGTTCATTAGATGCCAAGGTATTAAGGATAGAATGGGTAAAGGTCCATCTAAAAATAAGACCATTCCAAGATTAAAAGGTGTATTTTAATGACAGACGATGAATTGATGAAATTGACGCTAAAATACGCCAATTCACACTCAGAGAAATTTGGATTTAAGATCAGAGGAAATAAGGAAGATATAAAGAGAGATGAAAATGGCTGGGCTTTTATCTACTTAGATGCTGTCCCTAGTTCTAATCCAATCAGAGCAACAGATCATGCATCAGTTATGATGAAATGTGAAGCAAATTTAATAGATCATTTAATTAGAGATGGTCACAAGGGTAATATCTTAATATTCCCAATGGAAGCAAAAGACGAGGATTAAAAATGGCGCAGATTACAAAGGGAGTTAGACTTCGTGTAGCTCCAAGAAGATATGAGTGGTTTGAGGTTTGGACAGAAGCAAAAGTTGATGTTAACCAACCAGATCACGCTGCTCATCAGGATGTTTTTCAGCAGGTAAAACAAGAGTGTATTAGTGATGCTCAGGATGTTTTAAGATCGTTAAATTTACCAGAAATTGATTTCAATATTGTTTCTAGTATTCAGGGTCATGTACCAGATAACATTAATAATATCAATAATGTGCAGTATAATTTAAATCAACCTAATTATTCTCAGGAAGAAGGAATCCCACTTCCAATTCAGAATAATAATAGTGTACCAAATGATCTGTCTCAGATGATAAAGTATGGTGAAGTTTCTGATCCAGCTTTAGAAATTGAAGCAAATTTGCCAGTACATGGCGTCATGAACAGAATACCTGACATTGGTTAAAATTCAACAAGGAATATGGTGTTTCCATGACGGAAGAAAATGAAGATTTATCAACTGATGATATCGAAGAAGGTTCAAAAGAACCCCCTTTTGTTGAAGACGAAGTTATAGAGAAAGATGTAACGCCTCTAGAAGCTTTTGAAAAGCAAAAAGAGATTATTGCCGAAGCTTTAGAGAATAGTCAGCCAATAACTGAAGAGCAAGTTATGAAAGCAAAGATCATTGTTGACAAACTTTTGTCTAGTGTTTGTCGATTTGATGAAAAGCAACTCATTCAGTATTGTGAAGAGTATCAACTCGATGTGAGAGGTGTTGATTACCATTCATTTGATCAGTCTTTTTTGGAAACCTCCTCTGCTAGAAGTTACTTGATTCGGCAAGAGAAGCTAGTATTGGCATACTTGAAGTGGATTGATAAATGCTACGATTTATTATCTGCATTCATCTTGTTAAATAGTCCCAACGACAAGAAGAAGACAGGTGATATTAAGAAAGCAGAAGTCGTAGTTAAGCTTCAAGACATTTACTTTAAAAAGCAAGTGTATGAAGATTTGCTTTTTAATGTGCAAGGTAAACGCGAGGCTGTCGAAGCTGCTAGAGATGACTTATCACGTGTGTTAGGTTACTGGCAAAATCGAGAGAATCTCAGTCCTGGGCGTTCTATTCAAGTAGATAGAAAAAGATAGGATTGTTAGTAAATATATACATTAGTTAATTGTATACAAATTGTATATATGTTTCGAACGTTTCACTCAAAGAGTGTTAAATAACGTAAATCATATAGTTAAACATACGGAGGACAACAAAATGTTGTTTGGAACAGGCGTAAGAGCAGCTAGTGCTGCAAGAAAGAACGATAAGTATCTTAAAATTAGTGAACCAGGAGTCTATAGAGTTAGACTACTTGGAGAATATCACGCATTTCTCTTCCATTGGAATCCCGATGGGCGTAAGATTTGCGCAAAGACCCTAGAGATTCGCAATCCAGATTATACCGCAGAAGATGGGTCAATTAGGCGCGGTGACTATATCTACAAGCAGCGCGACGCCGCTGGAAATCTAGTAGATTATACTTCAGAGCAGACTTACTGCTACAAGTGCGAATCAGATGAATCCCGTAAGCGATTTGTGATTAACGTTCTCGAACAGAATGAGAACGATCAGCTTAAAGCCGCTGGTAGCCCACCAAATGTTCGCGTAATGGAATTTCCTTACGCTGTATACAAATGGCTGGAAGACTTCTATAACCAGACAGGCTATTATCCAAGTGACCCTACTTATGGTCCAGTTTTCACAATCGAAGTTAAGTATCCTCGTAAGCCTGCTGGTCAGAAGCCAGAGCCTAGAGAAATCATTTATGAAGCATCTTGGAGTGATCCAGGCACTGCGCCGATTTCTCAACAAGAGTATGAAATGCTCTTTAACGGTGGTGGAACAAATAAGCCCCTTGTATACAATCTAGTTGATGAATACAATCCGCTAATCAACAAGAACTCAGTGTTAAATCCTGAAGCTCCTGCTGCTAGCGGAGGCAATACCGCTGGTGGTTTTGGCGGCAATGCTGGTGGTTTCCGCACTGGTAGCGCTGCTCCTGCTCCGAATGTGGTTATTCCACAGCAACAGCCAGCTTACCAACCACAGGCACCTGTAGCTCCTGCACAGCCAGCCTTTCAGCCGCAAGCACCTGCTCAAGTAGTTCAACAGCAGCCAATATATCAGCCACAACAGGCACCTCAGGCTTCAATGCAAGCTGAGCCAGCCGCTGGCGCATATGTATCTCAGCCGACTGCTCCCATCACACCTGTATATGAGCCTCAGCAAGCAGCCGCCCCACAAGCAGCCGCTCCAATGGCAAATACAGCCGTTCCTAGTGTTGATGACATGCTAGCAAGCTTGCAGCAAGTAGTTAAATAATTGAGGTAGTAAAATGACAAATATTAATAAGGAGCCAGGTCTTCCTGGCTCCTCTTTTTCAGTTAGCGATCCTGTACCTTCTAAGGATAAAGCTACAGAAGCAAAAATTAAGAAGGTATTATCCAAATTAAACACAGCATACAAAGATGAAGAAATGGTTGGTGTAGGCGCTGGCTTTGCAGATGAAAGTTGGTATCCTACTGTTCCAATCCCAAGTGGATTCCCAATGGTGGATACAGCGGCAGGCATTGGAGGTTATCCTAATAATGCTATCATCGAATTGTATGGTCCAGAAAGCTCTGGTAAATCTTATATGGCTCAGCGCTTGGTAGCAATGGCGCAAAGAGTATTTCCTGATAAGTACGCAGTGTATTGCGACTTGGAAGGTGGAACAACCAATGAGCGCATGCAAAAAATTGGTATCGATACGGCACAATTAATTAAGATTGAGCCTTGTATGGGAGAAGACCTATTTGAAAAGATATATGAGCTTATCAAGCAAGGTTTAATCTCTATTGTGGTTATCGACTCCGTAGCCGCCTTGCAGCCTAAGGTTGAAATGGAATCCAGCTTAGAAGATCAGAACTATGCTCCTATTGCTAAACTTCTGACACGTGCACTTTCTAAATTGGCTCCACTTTGCCGCCAATTCCAGACAGCGGTAGTGTTGATTAATCAGTTAAGAACCAAGATGAATGCTTCTAAGTTTGCTAACCCTGACGATACTCCAGGCGGACGTGCACTTAAGTTCTTTGCTCAGGTTCGCTGTGACGTTCGTAAGCATTACGACGAAAAAGAAAAATCTTACAATATATACGATACTCAAGAAAATGTTATTGGTCAATATGTAGTTGTAAAGTTTATCAAAAATAAATTCGCACCCCCAATGAGAGCAGGCGTGTTTGAGTTGTACTTCGATGATCCTGATATGATTATGGAAGTAATAGGGAAAGCTAAAAAAGCTGGTATTTGGAGAATATATAAGGGTGAAATCATCTACAAGACATTAGATGATGATAAACTGACTTATCCATCATTTGAAGACTTTGTTAAGCAAGCAACCCTTGGTGACTTAGTTGGCGAAATGGCAAGTCGTATCTTTCTGATGCAAGCTGCACAAGAGCTTAAAGAAGAATTGCTTCCAGAGACATTTTCTATGGATAAGCTGGAAGTAATTATTGAAAAAGAAAGAAATAGACTTCTAGGAATTGAAGAATAGTAAATGGAAAATCTTGCTAAATTAGTTGAATCTTTTCAATATCAACTTCAGTCGGAAGATGGCTTAGTAGCAAGAGATTATCTAGCTTCTCGCGGTATTAGTCAAGACACCATCTCAGATTATAGAGTGGGATGGTGTCTTGGTCCTATTACAGGAGAAGACGGTTATAAGGATAAGAGATGGGAGCGCAGGATTATATTTCCTCTCATAGATGAATACAATGTTCCTGTGGCTCTTTCTGGAAGAATGATAACTTATGATTACCAAGACGCAATAGGTAATAAATACGTTCTAGAAACAGAGACAAACAGAATTGTTTCTTGGAGGTCGGCAGACGGTTCTGAAAAGAAAGACTATCATAAATCCAAACTTCATAGCTCATTTATTAAGAGTAGCTTCTTATTCGGACTTAACGTGGCTAAAAAGCACATCATCAAAGAAAACTATGTAATCATAGCGGAAGGTCAATTTGACGTTGCTATTTTATACCAGCACGGTATTAAAAATGTCGTGGGAGTACTGGGATCAGCACTTACTGAACATCACGTTAATAAATTATTGAGATATTGTGATCTGGCAATCTTTCTTTTTGATCATGATTCAGCCGGACTGAAGTTTTTAAATAGGGCAAAACATGACATAACTTTTGACTCCGATTATGTTTTATTACCAGATGGATACGATCCTCATCAATTTGTAATGCAATACGGCGCACAACCAATAAAAGACAGAATTGATCAAATTTTAAAGGATAAAAGCACCAGCTTCGAAGAAAGACAAAGACAAAGATTAAGTTCTTTGTTGAAAGTGACGAATTAAAATGAGCCTTGATATTTATAAAAATGTGAGAGTAACTGACGTGATAACCAAGAAGTATGATGATTGGTTGACCCACGATCATGTTAATTCTCAGTTTAGATCGTATAGAAAATTCCATCCCTCAGATATGGGTTACTGCATACGTAAAGCGGTAAAAATGCGTCTAGGGCATGAAGGCAAATTCTATACAATTCCTAAGATGCAGAGAACGTTTGAAAATGGTCATAGCACTCATGCTAGACTTCAATCCCATTTTGGTGATATGGGCTTCCTTTATGGTCGTTGGATTTGCTCTAATTGTGAATTTGTAATCGGAAACGACTCAAAGATTGGCGTACTAAAGCCTTCTGAATGTCCCAATTGCAACAATGCTAAAAAGACATCTGCCGTAGTTGATGATGTTGGAAATATTGTTGCTGGTCCTAAGTCTATTTTTGAATATAAAGAGCTATCTGTAGATGATGAAGAAATGGAACTTCATGGTCATACTGATGGCGTTTTGGCATTAAATGGTAATCTTTTTGTTATCGATTTTAAAACATGCAGTAAATCAGTATATGATGAGCTTAATCGCAGAAATGAGCCATTGGAAGCTCATGTGTTTCAGGTCAATATCTACATGTATATTTTAGGTGTGCCTGCCGCCTTCTTGTTCTATGAAAATAAGAACAGCATGGAAATTAAAGAATTTCTACTTGTTCAAGATAATGAAATCATTGAAGAAGTTAAGAAAAGAGCAGCATTGGGAATTAAGTGTTATAGGGAAGGCACTGTTCCAGATATCCCTGAGTCTATGATTCCAGAAATATTACCCTACGGTTATAGGGATTTGAAGTTTAGCTGCCAAGGCTACCCAGCCCCACAAGGGAGCGTAAAGTTTCCACCTTGCCCTTTTATGCACAATTGCTTTCCTGAACAATATGAAGAGATGGGTGGAGATGAAAGAATGAACAAGTTGTATATTAAGATTGACAAGAGGTTAGATTACGATGACTAAAAAAAATGTATATGAAAAACAATTAATAGCTAAGGTCAAGCAACAGTATGAAGAATACAGGTCAGGAGGAAAATGGCAGTGCACAGTATGTAATTATGAAATGCTGTATGATGATCATCCAAAAGACCCAAGAGGCAAAATAGTACTAAAGATCAAATGTCCCACATGTAATAAGTTTATTGAAAACTTTGTGACTGATAAAGGTCGCTTTGACACAGTAGAGTTTAATGAGTTGTTCTTTAAATATGAAGATTGGCTTTATAAACAATGTTGTAATTTTCATATTGAAGATACCGATGATATGTATGCCGATCTTCTGCACAGATTCTTTGTATCTGTAATGACATATAATGGAGAAGACAGTAAGTTTCATACATACTTAACCAATAATGTTAAGTGTAGATTTGAAGATTTTGAAAGAAAAAACTCTAGAGCTAGTAAAGCCAATGGCGTTCAATGCCAACTTTGCGGGAGATACGTTGGGGCAATTACTCGAATTCATTTGCTTCAAAATAAGTCTAAAGCCCTGCCAGGATTTCCAGGACATTCTCATCTTCATAATCACATTATTGGCGAAATAGGCAAAGAAGAATTTGACTCTTGGGAAGAGCCTGCTGAAAAAGGCAAGTTTGCTTGGGAAGGCAATGAATATAGTACGAGACAGAGAGCGGCAATTAAATCCGTAATCGTAAACTCCTATAGGCATATGTTTCCTAACGCTGATATTGCTTCTCCTAATATTTATATTTATGATGTAGATGCTACTACTGGAGAGGATTACGCAAATATCATCATAGATAAAAGACAGCCATCTCTAATGATGAAAGGATATTATATCTCTGATATCGGGGAAGACACTTCTTGTTTTGTTCCAGAGAGCATGAGTCTAGCTTTAACAGATATGTGCAAGGAATACTCGGCTAAATTCTCAGAAGTATTGCACTCTAAATATTTGGGGTACAGAAAGAGAAAGTTTTTCAAGCATACCAAGGATAAAGCAGGCTTAATTAAGTTCTTCGAAAACATTCTTCCTCTTGTATTTAGTGGATATACTTCTGCTGATTTAAGTAAATTTTTTAATTATGAAGAAGACGAAGTTAAGTTTTGGTTAAGTAAGTTGAAAAGCTGCAAAGAGATAAAGCTCCACTTGAATATATAACCATATAATTTGTACCAAAATTAGTAGCATGATATATACATATATACATCCTTAAAGAAAGGTAAATATAAAATGGAAGACATAAAGAAAAATACCATCGAATTGGATACTATAAAGCTTGATGAGGAAGGTTTTAAAAGAACCAAACCCGACAGTCCCAAGTTAATGGTCGCCGCAGACACTCCGCCTAAGAGATTAGCAAAGACTATCGTGGGGAATATAAAAGAATTCGGATACTGCGAATTGCATTGTGTTCTGCATGGTCCAACTTGGCAAGGAATGAAGGGGCTGATCTGCGCTACTGATATTCTTGAGCAAGACGGTATAAAGGTTCATTTTGATGCTGTGTTTATGGAGCCAAGACCCATTATTGCAGGCATTACAAGAACTGGTATTATTATTTCTATTTATCCTACTGTTGATGATTCTATTTCGGTTATAACAGATGACTTAGAATCCCAGGGAATTATTCAGGTTTAAATCTTGTGCTTGAAATTAGAGAGAAATGATTTTCTTTCTAATTTCAAGCGTATTATGTGAGTATAAATGGAAATTATTACAGATAAAATACAGCCTTTAGGAGCACATAATCCGCAATCGGAATGCGTTAGAACTTCTTGCGTATCCCATTTGGTTAAGTATGATTTTAGTCACCTTAATCCATTTCAAAGCAAATTTGCGGCAGAAGTAGATAAAGAAGATAATCATGTGGTTGTTCTTGCTCCAACTTGCGCAGGCAAGACTGTAGTGGCAGAATTAGCTATTGCTCAAAATATACGTTCTGGAGAATATAAGAAGAGAGCCATATACCTTGCTCCAATGAAGGCTTTGGCTGAAGAAAAGCTTCATGATTGGTCAGAAGAGCGCCATTCTTTTGGTAATCTTAAAATTGCGGTACTGACTGGAGATCATCAGATGAATGCGCAAAAAGCTGCGCAACTGCATGATTCTCATATTGTTGTATGTACTTCTGAAATGCTTGATAGCAAAACCCGCAATTATCATAGTAATAAGTGGCTTCATGACGTTGGAGTTCTTGTAGTTGATGAATCACACCTAATTGGCTCCAAAGGTCGCGGTCCTCGCTTAGAGACTGCTTTAATGCGCTTTAATGAAAACAATCCAAAGTGCAGAATTGTATTAATGAGCGCGACGGTTCCAAATGCCAATGATTATGTTGTATGGCTAAAAAGAATGACGCGCCGTAATGCAGTGCTCGTTAAATCCGATTATAGACCATGTAAACTTAATAAGCATTTTATTGAGTTTAATGACATGGCTGAAAATAAAAAGAAGCGCTATCAGGATTTGGAAGTAATGCGGATGCAAGCAGCATTGGATATTGTGTCTCGTTTTCCCAATGATCAATTTTTGGTGTTTGCTGGAAATAAAAACTGGGGAAAGAAATTTGCAGAAATTCTCAATAGAAGAGGCTTTACTTCAGATTTTCATAACGCCGATCTTACACCAGCGAAAAAGAAAGAAATTCAAGATGACTTTGATAGCGGAAAGATTCAAGTATTAGTAGCATCAAGTACTTTGGCTTGGGGTGTAAACGTAAACGCTAGAAGAGTCATTTTAGCGCATACCTCATATGGCTTAGAAGAAATGGATACTGCTGATATAGAACAGGCATGCGGACGTGCAGGACGTATTAAGTTCCACACGGAAGGCGATGCATATATCTTAATTCCTGCAAGTAAATCATTTAACGAGATAAAGAGAATTACTGGCGGCTTTGAGATTAGATCAAAGCTCAATGACCCAAAGACACTGATGTTTCATGTAGTTAATGAAATTAACTCAGGCAAGATTTGCAATAAGGAAGACCTTTATACTTGGTATGAACGTTCTCTGGCTGCTGTTCAAAATGACCTTTTGACAGAAGAGACTTGCGAACAGGTTCTGAACTTCTTGCGTCACAAGAGAATGATTCGCTTTAATGAAGAAGAGAACAAGTGGGAAACCACGCAGCTTGGAGCGATCACAAGCGCAATGTATATGGACCCTCTTGATGTGGCAGATTGGTTTACGAATTTCTCCGAAATAGTAAATATTGGGATAAAAGCCACTGGTGATAATCATTATCGTATGGAAGAAAATGACATTAAGGTTTGCTGGGCATTAGCAAACGTTTTTGGTTATAAACCTGAATCGGGTGCCTTTTTATCAAACGCTGAAAAAGAATCTTCTATGGTGACAGACATTGCCAAAAGGCTTGGATTTATGGGTCCGCAAACTAAGGTAGCTGCTGTTTATTGGTATATGCTGAAAGGCATTGATCCAGACGATTGTTTGCGTAGCTTGCACTTCGCGTTATTATCTGATTTAGAGCGTGTATTTGCTACGTTGAAATTGATGCATATTAAGTACGGCAGACCAATGGCAGCAAAATCTAGCCAAGTGGTTGGCTGGAAGTACGACCCTATGGAGTGGGATGTTCTACGCCTAAGACTACAATATGGCGTTCAAAGAAAATATGTCCCATTGGTTAGTTTGCCTGAAATTGGAAGAGTGTTCGCAGAAAGATTGTATGCTGAAGGCATATGTAATAAACAAGATATATTAAACAATAAAGAGAAAGTTATCAGTATTCTGGGTTTAAAAAGAGCAGAAAAGCTGTATAATAGTTTAAACAAATAATGGAGATTAGTTAATGGATAAGAAGCAGCGACCAATGTGTGCAAAATGCAATAAGAAAACGGCAGAAATTAGCTATGCAGCTAAAGATGACTGCCGTATATCTTTTGTTCCATTATGTAAGGCTTGTTTTGGTAGTATGAGAGAAGGCTTTAAAGCCGATTCCAGAGAATTGGTGGACTGGTTAAGGGATGTTATGGAAAAGAATTCAGTATCATATGATGATATTGAGTATGTCACCAGAAACAAAGTAGATAATATCACTTCTCTATCTCCACGTAGGGACAGCTTTTTATATGATCAGCTTCCATCTTTTGTTCGTAGTTCAATCAATGATACTGGGCTTGATTCGGAAATGGATATCCTAATTGATCCAGAGCATGTTTTTTCGGTTCACGTCCTCTCTGGAAGATGTCGGTGTTGTGGAATCTTACTAGATAGATTTCTAAGACAAGATATGCAAGGTTGCGCATTTTGCTTTTATGAATTTAGAGATGAGATTTCACAGTATATAAATATTCTTCAAGAGAAGAGGAAGAATATTTCCGACCAAAGGGCAAAGGCGTCTTCTGGATTGACAACAGAAGATATTTTGACAAAGCTGGAAAAAGATAAAAAAGAAGCTATTTACCACAAAGATTATAAGTTGGCTGCTCAGATCAGAGATGAAATAAGAAACATCAAAGCGGGAAGTGTAGAAAATGGCGAAGCGCAATAATTATAAGCCAATAAAAGTTTATTCGGAAAATGATTCTTCATTAATTGAAGAATCTGTTCCACTTCCTCCTGCTTTAGAGCCAACTGTGGCTCCTGAGAAAGAGATTGTTATCAAGACAGAAACAATGCCTGATGCTACTGAAGCACATATGCGTCATGATAACTCTCAGCCCTCGGCAGTGATTGTTACTTCTCATTGTGGCGTAGGTACTCAGCACGAATGCATACATAAGGATGATTGTCCAATACTGGATGCCCTAGATGATGTAATATTAAAGTTTCTAGATACAAATGTAGTGATTGGCACAGAGGTAAAGTGGTGTGGTCAATATCAACCTAGACGCCCTTTCTCTACAGGATTCATATTAGGAGAAGAAAACAAATGAAATATGCATACTGCTGCAAAAAGCATGGTAATATCTATCAGATAGATCATCCCATGGCTGTTAAGTTTAATGAAATGAAAGAGTTAATTGAATATCATTTAGCCAATGAAGATGCTTCCGATTTACAAATAGCTGGTGGAGAACATCTGTTATTTGAAGACGGTGCACAGTCTTTTTCTGAAGATTGTCTGAAGGATGATTGCGGCGAAATAGAAAGGGTTATTTATGCTCCACAGATTATCTTTAAAGGTCAGGGATGGTTTACCAAAGATAATAAAGGAATGAAGTATCAGGGCAAGCATAAGAAGATGATGGAAAAGATGCGTGAAGACCGAGCCAAGAGGCGTAGCATGGGTCTCAGCACTAAAGAAGCTGCTGATCAAGTTGGCGTCCAGTCACGAGGAGGAACTGTTGTTCCTAACGCACAGTGGGATGGAATGAGCGCCAGTGATCAAAGTAAGGCGCGTAATTTCGGACTAAGACCATCAAGAGACTTTAGGAGTTAATTTATGGCATATATAGCTGCTTTCGTATTTGAGTGCGCCGAATGTAATCATAGCTTTTCCACAATGGATACAGGTCTTGTTGGCGATGAAAATAACACCAACATAGTGCCAGTAAGACTTTCCTTTAAAGAAGGGTCAATCACTTATGCTTGTCCTGAGTGTAAACAGTTGAACCGAATGGATTGGATTGATGCAGATAATATAAAGAAGTTTAATACACTTCCTAAAATGAGGAAACTCTAATGGATGAAGCAGTTATAATTTCCAGAGCATTAGCATATATAAACAACTTGCATGGAGAAAACACCAAGCTAATTGTGGCTGATCAAGAATATACAATTGAAGAAGCTCTTCGGAACAGAAGATTTGACTTGATTGATGCGTTTACATCTCCAATTCATTTTGGCTATACCCCTGAAACGGAAGAAAATCCAGCCAGTTATTTGCTTGATCCAGATGGTCCTACATTTTTGCATATCAATTTAAGTGATATGGGAATTATATCTTCAGCCGACTTTCCTGGCATTGGTGCGCAAGACGCAGCGAGATTCAGAGCCACTGGAAGAAACCTAAGAAGCAGAGTGAAACTAGAAAGATTACTAAAAGTAATTTACGATACAATTATAAGGATTGAATATAATGAAGAAGATTAATAACAAGCCAAGTGTTTTAATGTGTCCTAAATGTTTTAGTTTTAATATAGAATCACATAATGTAGATGAAGAGTACACAACCGTTACTTATGTATGTCCAGATTGTCATCTTACATTCAATAATTATGACTATCTCCTCAATTGGAAGCTTCGTGAAAAAGTTTTGGCGATAAAAACAGGAGAGGCAACCGTTGGAGAAGTTATAGATACTGGAATGAGGTCACTTGATCGCAAAGGCGCAGGTAAGTTTTTTGATGATAGTCATATAGAAAACATGATTTACGCTGGATATACCCCTTTAGATTATATTAGAAATTTATGTTTCGTCGAAACAATGGTAGATCATTGGAATAATATTCTTTATAGTCAAAAGCACAAGCATAGAAGATTCTAATGAAAAATTATACTGCAAATCCTTCCTGCCTAGAATGCGGCGAACAGATGCTTAGAGCATTACCTGTCTCTAATTTAGAGCAGTTATTCTCTGGAATCATATCCGCAGGCTGTAGTTCTAGCTTGCCTTTAATTAAAGATGTTCTTAAGGCGGAAGTTTATTTATGCAACAGTCATAAACAAAAATGCTCAGTTAAAATAACAACAAAAGATCAAAGATATTGGTACTCTTTGTAGAGGAAAAATTAACGCTATAAAGAAGACAATATTTATGATTATGAAAAGGCGGTGAAAAAATGACACATTATACAAGCTGTTCCAAGTGCAACACAATTACTCTCCATGAGGTTAGCGGTATGAATTCTCAAGGAAAGAAAATCCAGACTTGCACAAGCTGTCGTGGTGAATCGGTAAGAAAAACTATAGCAGAGCGAGCATTGGAAGAAGAAAAGCGTGCTCGTCGCTATGAGGATAAAACTTACCAAGATGTAGTTGATTCAATCTATCGTGAACGAGGGGACTAATGAAAAAATTCTCAGCGCTTATTTTGATAAGTGTATTGTTTACAGGATGTGCCTTTCAAACATCGAAAGGTGGCGGTGTATATTTTCTTGTAGAGAATACTAGTACTTTAAAGCAAGATGGTGTTGAAATTTCTAACGTTAGTAAGCCTGATATAAGGTCGATAAAAGTTATTGGATCAACTTCCGCTGGTATAGTCACAGGCAACATGTGGGCACCTGCTGTGGTGGCTGGTGCTGATTCTATTGGAGACGGTCTAGGCAAAGTGGTTAATAATACTGGAGATGCTGTATTTCAGACTCAATCCCAGAAGCCCGTTCCTGTTGCAGAGCCTATTCCAACCCCTGCTCCAATTCCCACTCCTACACCTACACCTAACCCCGAACCAAAAACATATTAAGGAGAATTATATGAAAAAGATTTTTTGCGCAATTACTCTTGCTATTACTGTTTTGGCTGTTGCAGGTTGCCAGTATGCAAAGGGAGCAAAATTTGGCTACAATTCTGTAAGCTATGAAACCGAAAAGTATGCAACAACTCTATCAAAAGTAGATACAGCAACAACTGACACACAGCATTTTCGCGCTGTTGTTATTGCTAAAGATGGTGCACCTATGCCTCAGATCGAAGGCTCTGTTGTAAATATTCCTGGTGGAAAGCAGGCGGATTTTATCATCCGCTAACAACCATGAGAATCAACATTAAACAAATAGTTAAAAATGCAGCGGTCATACTAGGTCTTCTTAGTATGACCGCTTGCGCTACTATGGCTCCCAAAGAGCAGACAAACAATTTTCAGCCCACCCCGCCAATCTTCACAGAAGCCCCAACAAACGGAATTGATACCACTGACTATAGTGAAGACATTGGAAGCATTAAAAAGGCTTTAAAGAACACGCAAGAGGCTTTTCAGGCGCAGCAAAACGGATTGATCGGAATCAATGGCAGATTAACAGGAATGGAAGCTAATGTGCAAGCAAATATGGACGTGCAAGCAAATGCCATAAAACATTTAAACGCAACTGCCACAGCCCAAGCTGAAGTTTTAACCACATTAACAGTTGCAATCAACAATACCGCTAATGTCGTAAGTACAATGGAGAATAATTTTTCGGCGCTCCAAAGAAATATTGAAACAAAAATGGAAAGTAACGCTGGCAGAGATAATAATTCTAAGCAAGTTACAAGCTATAATAATCCTATAGGATACGTTGTCGTCATTTTGGCAGCTTTTGGTTTAATTGCGTTTATGTATCAGCGTCGTGAGATAAAATTGCTTAAGCAATCAATTAGGGGTTCACAAGTGAGAATTCTTCCACTTGATGAATAAAATTAATAAATTTAAAAGAAAATAGACACCTTATATTTGGGTGTCTATTTTTGCGTATAATAATAGTATTACATCCATAATGGAGAAAGTTCTTATATGAGTAAGGATAATTTAAACTGGAATGAACGTGAAAAGTCGGTTCCTAAAAAGAGACCTAAGAAGGATCGTCTAGATCGTCTAAAGGATCGTCTACGCCCAAAGCCTGTAGAAACTCCTCTTGGCAAGGAAACGATTAATATGTGTCGTCTTAACGGCATTCCTGTTATTGGGTTCAATAGAGATAAAATCTCATTTGTGCCTAAGTTTCGTGCTGATCGTTCTAGCAACAGAAACTATTAATAACACTTAGTTATTAGATTGAAACCAAGGGTATAATATATACTCTTGGTTTTTTTTAATTTTTATTAGCATAAAAATGCTACTATGCTACTATAAGAAGTATAGACGCATATATTACATATAGCTTTATTAACCAAAAATGCGCAAAGGAATTAAAGACTTGTTTGATATCAATAAAGTAAATATGCAAGAAATGAGGCTTATGTCTCATTCTGCTGCATTAAAAACTCAGGTACACGAAAAGGTGCCTCTTAGTAAGTGTCTTGGGTGTCCCATTAAAGGTGGTGTCGGTCATGAAGTCGTGGCTGAATGCTGTCGTAAGGCATCGCCCCCGCTATACTTCGTAGAATTTATTCATGCATATCAGCACATCCTTCAAACGTGGAAGAAGGATCGCGTAAAAGAAATGATTTTTAAGTGCTACGAAGCTGTGCTAAATAATAATCATTCCAAGCCATGCGTCCTTTTAGATCAGGAAACTAATGCATGCAGCATCTATAGTCACAGATGGACAAATTGCCGTACTTACGGCATGATTCCTGATGATGAATGGATAGATCGTGCTAAGACGTGGGTTGCAGAAGTAACCGCAGAGCGTTTTATTTCTAAACAAGTGGTGAAAGAAAAGGTTGAGACAGGTCTTAAAGGCATTGACGGAACACCAATTATGCGTGAAATTGAAGTTGAGAAAGATGCTGTCGATCAGGAAAAGCAGAACGCTTATATTGATGAACTGTTCGGTACAGATTTTAACCCTGAAAAAATTAATGCACGTTTAGCGCAAGATTTTGATATTAAGAACCTTATTTATAAACAGTGTAAAAATCTAGCTGTTGAGAGCAACAATATTGATCTTAATTCAATTTACAAGAAGTTAGCTAGAATCGAATCAAATTTTCTAGAATATGACATCACTAAAGACGAGCAGAATTCTAGTTATTTGGCTTTTCATATTTACGTGCTTTTGTTTATCGTAGGAGAAGAGGCTGTGGAATTTTTGGTGAGAGCAAGAACCAAATGGACCGATGATCAGAAGCAGGATTTCTTGGAAAATATCATTAAGAAGAATCTAGACAAGATAGTAGATGGATAATCTTCTATCTTGTTTTTATATGTAAATATATACATTGCACAGATGTATACAATAGAGGTGAATTATGAATATGAAAGGCTACAATACTTATACAATTATTGTTGAAAATGCGCAGTTTGATAACACTGGGAATCCAGTTATTTTAATTGACGGAATTTGTGAACAAAACCAAAAGAAGGTTAGAGTTCCATTGACCGCCGAGGTCTTTAAGTTTGAGACAGGTATGGACATAGCAGAAGAAATGTCTCGTACAGCGGCATTAATGAATGGCAGAGTAGTTAGTGGAAGAGGTTTTAAATTAACTCTTCAAAACTACGAAGGTGCTATTCCACAACAGGATAGTGGTATTAATCCCTTTGATGAGAATTATAAAGATGGAAAGTTTTTTGATGATAATAAGTTTAAGTATGCGGAATAAGTAGGAGAAATATAAGAATGGAAAAGAAGATTTACTCAGATCAAGAAGCGTTTGAAGCATCTTTAGAATACTTTGGCGGAGATGAACTCGCTGCAAAAGTATTTGTGGATAAGTATGCTTTAAGAGACGCGGAGTTAAATCTGGTTGAATTAACACCTGCGGATATGCACAGGCGTATCGCGAAGGAATTTGCTAGAATCGAAAAGGGTAAGTTTAAAAAACCCTTATCAGAAGAGTATATATTTAATCTTTTGGATAGATTTAAATACATTGTTCCTCAGGGAAGCCCAATGTATGGTATCGGTAATACATATCAAACAATCAGCTTAAGTAACTGTTACCTTTTGGATGTTCCAGAAGATTCTTATGGCGGCGTGATGAAGGTTGATGAGCAGCTTGTTCAGATTTCAAAGCGTCGTGGCGGCACAGGTGTTGATTTGTCAGAAATCAGACCAGCAGGCATGCCGACCAAGAACTCTTCAAGAACGAGTACTGGCATTTTGCCTTTTATGGAGCGTTATTCAAATTCCATTCGAGAAGTTGGGCAGGCTGGAAGACGTGGCGCATTAATGCTCACATTGTCTGTGCATCATCCTCAGGTTTTAGATTTTACTAGAATTAAGAATGATCGCACTAAGGTAACAGGAGCTAACATTTCATTACGTTTAACTGATGAATTCTTAAACGCTGTTCAAAATGATGAAGAGTACGAACTACGTTTTCCTGTTGTTTTAAAGCCAGGAGAAAAGCCAGTAGTTTCTCAGATGGTACGCGCAAGAGAAGTATGGATTGAGATAATTAAAAATGCTCATGAAATGGCAGAGCCAGGTCTTCTTTTTTGGGATAACGTAACCAAGAATACCCCTGCTGATTATTATGAGGAATACAGAAGTCGTGGAACTAATCCTTGTAGCGAGATTAACTTATCTCCTCTTGATAGCTGTCGTCTACTTCTTCTAAATTTATTTAGTTATGTAGTCAATCCATTCGCAGAAAAAGCTTATTTTGATTATGAGCGCTTCTATGAAGATTCCAAGATTGCTCAGAGACTCATGGATGATCTGGTTGATCTTGAAGCTGAAAAGATTGAAGCTATTATCAAAAAAGTTGAAAACGATCCAGAAGATGCAGACACGAAACATCGTGAACTAAGAATGTGGCATGATGTGCTTCGTTTCTGTGTTGAAGGTCGTAGAACTGGAACTGGAATTACCGCTCTAGGCGATGCTGTTGCTGCCTGTGGCGTAAGATATGGTTCTGATGATAGTATTGAGATGACGGAGAAGATTTATAAGACCTTAAAGCTTGGCGCTTATCGTTCATCTGTTGATATGGCAATGGAGCTTGGATCATTTAAGGTATATAGCGCTGAAGCTGAAAAGAATTGCGAATATATACAAAGAATTGCTGAAGAAGACCCTGAGTTATTTGCCGACATGCAAAAATATGGTCGTCGCAATATCGCTCTTTTGACAACTGCTCCTGCTGGAAGTGTTTCTATTGAGACGCAGACATCTTCTGGAATTGAGCCTGTATTTATGATGGGCTACACCAGACGCAAAAAGGTTAATCCTAGCGATAAGAATGTTAGAATTGACTTTATTGATAAAACTGGTGATGCTTGGCAAGAGTTTAAAGTATATCATCCTAAAGTTAAAATGTGGATGGATATTACGGGCAATGATGATGAATCCAAATCTCCATGGGCAGGCTGCTGTGCAGAGGATATTGATTGGGTAAATCGCGTAAAACTTCAAGCTGCTGCTCAAAAGCATGTTTGTCACGCAATTTCAAGCACTATTAATCTACCTAATAACGTTACTGTAGAAAAGGTTGCTGAGATTTATGAAGCAGCGTGGAAATCGGGTCTCAAGGGTATAACTGTATATCGTTCTGGCTGTAGAGATGGTGTGTTAGTTGACACTTCCAAAGCTGTTGCTGTAGTTTCCGAAGACAAGATCACTAAGACAAAAGCTCCAAAGCGTAAAGAGTCAATGCCTGCTGAAGTGCATCATGCAACAGCTAAAGGGATTCGTTATTATGTTGCAGTTGGCTTGCTTGATGGCGATCCGTATGAAATATTTGCAGATATGAATCACGATTCTGAGGGAGAAATTATTATTCCGAAGACAGTAACCGAAGGTGTAGTGGTTAAACGTGCTCGTGGCAGATATGAGTTAGTTTCTGGAGATCAAACGTATTCTTTAACATCTAGACATAACGATGAAAAAGATGCTCTGACACGTATGATTTCAACAGCACTTCGTCATGGCGCTGATTGTAATTTCGTAGTAGCGCAGCTTGAAAAAACCCGCGGTGATTTGCAGAGCTTTTCTAAGGTGCTTGCTCGCACCTTAAAGAAATACATCGCTGATGGCAGTGAAGTAAGTGGAACCACTTGCGCTGAATGTAAGCAAGATGCTATTATTCGTGAGAACGGGTGTCAAGTTTGTAAAAACTGCGGTGCTTCTAAGTGCATGTAAATTAACAGAGCCTCTCTCACTATTTTTGATGAGAGAGGCTTTTCTTTTATAGAAAGAAAAATATGAAAAGAATACTTGTTTTAAATGTTCTGCATCATGATGTGGAAAAAATAAAACTATTGCTCCAGACATTTGGGGAGAAGTTTGTAACGGCTATTGATACAGGCGCTGCTGATTCAAAAGGCGCATACTATATGATTATTGCATCTAATGTGGAATTAACGCAAGAGCAAGTGGATTATATATATGAGAATGATCCTCATGAATGTGAGTATAGTGAAGACGTTGAGGCTGAAGAGCCATTGATTGGGTTTCATGTAGCGGCACTAGATGGTAGACATAGTGAGGAAGAATATTAATTAAAGTTTGGCGTATACATAAGTATGCGCCATTTTTTTATTTTAAAGGAAAATATATGTTATACGGTGGGATTTTAGGAGATATCGTAGGCTCCAGATTTGAAAGAAGTGCTTGGCAGAAGAAGACAGCCTCTATTCCTTATGATTTTGAATTGTTTGCAGAAGGATGTACTTTCACAGACGATACAGTTTTAATGGTAGCCCAAGCAGATAGTATTAATAATAAATATTCGTGGGCTGAAAAGGCAAAAGAATATGCTCATAAATATCCAAGTGCAGGCTACGGTGGAAACTTTGTAAAATGGGTTCAAGCATCACGCTCAGAACCTTATAATAGTTATGGTAACGGTTCTGCTATGAGGGTGGCTGCTGTTGGTTATGCGGCTAAATCTTGGGAGTTTTGTATGATAGAAGCGGAAGCAAGCGCAAGCATTACTCATAATCACCCAGAGGGCATCAAGGGGGCAAAGGCTACCGCTGGCGCAATCTTCTTAGCAAAGCAACATGTTCCTAAAGATCATATTAAAGAAGTGATAGAGCACGTTATTGGATATGATCTATCGAGAAGTTATGATGATATTAAGGGTAACTATGGATTTAGAGTTTCTTGTCAAGAAAGTGTACCTGAATCGATTATTGCGTTTTTAGAATCTGAATCTGTAGAAGATGCTATTCGTAAGGCTGTGTGTTTAAATGGCGATACAGATACTATGGCATGCATTGCAGGCAATATTGCAGAAGCATATTATGGTGATATTGATTCCGAGACAACAGATAAAGTAAAAGAATATTTACCAAAAGATTTTATTGATGTAATCGAAACTTTTAATAGCAAATTAAAATATTTAAGAGGTTAGTAATGATCCCTGAAAATATTAAAATTATCATAATTAGTAACGGTCATTGCCATCGTTGTAAGATGCAAATATTTTTAATAGCAGATAAATACAATTATGAACTGTATGACGTGAATAATAGCAAGCATTTAAATGTAATCAAATCATACGGTGTAAAAAACGAAGACGATGTTCCACTATTTGTAATACAGAAGAATGGAAAAGAAGTATATCGTTCCCAAGCCGTTTTACCAGAACAGCGCATTGAGCAAGTTTGCTCACGCAGTTAAACCAAATATGTAATTGGGAAACATAATATATGAGAGAACCAAGAGAACCTTCGAATAAGTTTATGGACTGCAATATCTTGGCAAGTAAGCTTGCAAAGAATAATAGCAGTGATAACATTACGATTGAGCATTTTCTTGTCGCAATGATTGACTTGAAAGCTGGTGTTGGTTATACACTTCTTCAAGAATGCGATACCTCAATTAAGGCTCTTCGCAAAGAGCTTTATGGAACATTCGCCAAAATTAGCAAAAATGAATTAATGGAAGCTGTTATTTCACAGCCTGCTTTTACCAAAGAGCTTATCTTTGTTCTTGAAGATTCTGAGAAAATTTCACGAGATTTACAACATGACCTTACTTGCACTGGGCACTTCTTACTAGCAGTACTGCGGGGCGATTCCAGAGCTTCTGATATTTTAGCCAAATTTGGACTAACGTTTGAGATTGCTCGTCAGCAGTACATTGATATAATTAATAATGCGGGAACTATTTCTGATAGAATAGTTGAAACTCCAAGCCGCGAAGCTGGTCTTGCTACACCGTCCGCGAATTCACGCACTTCTAATAAGAAGGCTCCTAAGGGAAGTGCTATTGATGCATACTGTGTTGATTTAACCGAAAGAGCAAAACAGGGTAAGCTCGATCCAATGATTGGAAGAGAGGCAGAATTACAACGTTTGCTACAGATTCTTGCACGCAAAAGCAAAAATAACCCTGTTTTGATTGGTGAATCAGGAACAGGAAAGAGTGCCATTGTTGAAGGTTTGGCTCTCAAAATTGTTTCGCAGGATGCCCCTGAGTCATTAAGAGATAAGCGTCTATGTTCGGTAGATTTAGGCTCTCTTGTTGCTGGTACAAAATATCGTGGTCAGTTTGAAGAGAGATTAAAGCAGCTTATTAAAGAGTTAGAAGATGATCCTAATATCATCGCTGTTGTAGATGAAATGCATACACTGGCTGGCGCTGGCGCTGCTGAAGGTTCTATAGACGCTTCTAACATGATTAAGCAGCCGTTGGCTCGTGGAACCCTCCGCCTCATCGGTTTGACAACAACTGAGGAATATCGTAAGTTTATCGAGAAAGATCGTGCTCTAGATAGAAGATTTCAGCCAATCGTTGTGAATGCTACTAATCGTGATCAGACTTTGGAAATTCTTAAAGGTCTAAAACCTAAGTATGAGGATTTCCACGGAGTTACATATCAGGACTCCGCGCTTCTTGAAGCTGTTAGACTTGCTGATAAGTATATTCCAGATAGAAATTTCCCCGATAAAGCAATTGATATTATTGATGAAGTAGGCGCACGCGCTAAGCTTCGCATTCTTGATAAGCCAGAAAATATTATCAAGATTGAAGAAGAAATTGCTGAACTTGATACCAAGTGGAATGCTTTGGTTCTAGAGGAAGCATTTGAAAAATGCGAAGAGCTTGATCAGCGTAAAACTGATTTGGAAATTATTCTGCGCAAAGAAAATAAAGAGTGGCTTAACAAAGTTAAAGAAAAGTCATATCTGGTAGAAACAGATGAAGTTTTACAAGTAGTATCTACAATGACCAGCGTTCCTCTTACAAAGCTTCGTAGCGAAGAAGATAAAGCTAAGTATAAAAATATGGACGCAGAATTAGCCAAGCGCGTCGTTTCTCAGAAAGAGGCAATTGCTGCCCTTTCGAGAGCAATGAAGAGAAGTCGCACAGGTCTAAAAGAGCCTAACAAGCCTATGGGAAGCTTCTTATTCCTAGGTCCAACAGGCGTCGGAAAGACTGAACTTGCAAAGGCTCTTGCTGATTATGTATTCGGTGACGAAAACGCACTTCTCACCCTTGATATGTCGGAATACCAGGAACGTCATGATGCAGCAAGGCTTACAGGTGCTGCTCCAGGATATATTGGTCATGATAACGCTGGTGTCTTTGAACCGCTTCGTCGTCGTCCATATACAGTTATTCTTGTAGATGAAATTGAAAAAGCTCATCCTGATGTACTGATGGCTTTCCTTCAAATTCTAGAAGAAGGTCGGATCACTGACAGTAAAAAGAATGTTATCTCATTCAAGAACGCTGTTATTATCATGACCTCAAATGTAGGTTCGAAAAAGGTTAAGAATAAAGTAGTTGGTCTTGTTCAAAATAATGGCGTTGAAGAAAATGCAGAACGCGAAAAAGAGCGCTATATGGAAGCTGCTAAAAAGCAGTTTAGAGCAGAATTTCTTAACAGATTAGATGGAATTCACGTATTCCGTCATCTAAGCAAAGAAGATTGCTACGAAATATTGGATATCCATATTAATAAGTATAATTCCAAGAATCTTGGCGAACAGAATCTTCATCTTGAATTAACTCAATCAATTAAAGATAAGTTGATTAAAGAAGGTTATGATGAAGAGTATGGATTCAGACCTTTAAAGAGAATTTTCCAAACTGTAGTATTGGACCCTCTATCCGAATTCCTTTTGGACTTGGATGAGAGTTTAGAGAAGAGACTAGTGATCGCAGACTTAGAAGATGACAAAGTTGTGTTTGCGTCTCAAGAAAGAAGTTGTGAAGTTGCATAAAGAAATTACGTACATTGGGGTTGCCGCTCGAAAGAGCGGCAAGCGCAGTGGCAAAGATACATGGGCTGATGCTTTTATTGAAGAGATCAATAATGTAGATCGATTTGAACATGGTATTCATGCTACTAAAATGTCCCTAGCTGATCCATTAAAATCCGCTGCAAAGTGCATATTTGGTCTGTCTGATGAACAGATGTATGGTACTCAAGCACAAAAAGAATCCCCAACACTGTGGGATTGGAAAGCCGATAATAAGTACGGCAAACAAGGCAAAATGACAGCAAGAGACATTCTTCAGTATTTTGGTACTGAAGTCATGAGAGAGGGATTTGACTTTGATATATGGGTCAATTCCTTGAGAATGAACGCCATTAAAGAATTAAATACGTTAAGTCAAAAGTATCCACAGCATAAATTGGTAGTTCTTGTTCCTGATATTAGATATCCTAATGAGACTAATTTTTTGGATTATTTGGTAGACATATATAGAAAAGAAGCGGAAATAGCCAATACTGATGGTCATATAAGCGAAAAATCAGGCATGCTAATTTCAGACTCTCGTGTTAATCATAGTGTGGATAACAACTCCACAATTGTTGATTTACAAGAGGATGCAAAGGAATTTGCACGAAATTTTCTTAAAGAAGATAGTGCTTAGCACTATAAAAACTAGTTCTTGAGGCTCTTATGAAAAGTGTGTATAATACGTTGGCTGGAAAATGGTTCATAGACAACATAAACAATCTGTCTACAGAAAATATTCCTTCTCGCGTTTTAACCAGTCTGTCAAACTTTACTGACGAAGGTTTGTATATTTTGGCAGACGAGATGGTATGGACAAAAATCACCTTGATGTTCGAAGAGCATAAGGGAATAGATGATAATTCAGAAAATGAAGAAGACCCTTCTATATTTATAGAAGAGCAAGAGTTGGATGACTTTATAAACGCATATAAACAAGATAATTTCCCCTCTTTTAAAAGCTGTGAAGAATTGATTGATTTCTTTGTATGCAAGATGGAATTTATGCTTGAAATGACAGTAGCATGGTCACAGAACTGCGTTAAATTACGTGAACATCTTGATTACTGGCAGTTTATTGAAGAAAAGGCTAAGTATCATCACGTAAGAGGCAGAAAAGCCAAGGCTCACAAAGCTCTAAATCCTCAGAGTTGCGCTAAAATTATCGGAGATACACAGCCGTACTCTTCATTAATTAGAGCAAAGCTGCAAGAAAAGGATTACGAAGGTGCTTCAAGCTTAATCCAAGAATATAAAGCCTTCCTTGAAAGGAAAAAAGGTGGCACTGAATCTACCGAATAAGTACAGACCAAGGACTCTTAAAGAAATTATAGGGCAATACTTAAATGTGAGTTCTTTGGTGTACGCCGCCGATAATAACCAAGTACCGTTTTGCACTATGCTGAGAGGTCCAAAAGGAACAGGTAAGACTAGTTCCGCAAGAATTATTGCCAAGTGCCTTAATTGCGAGACCGTAAAAACAAGCACTAGCAGTCCGTGTTTGCAGTGTAATGCTTGCATATCTATAGAGCGTGGTACTTGTGATGGTGTCATAGAAATAGATGCTGCCTCAAACAGAGGCATCGATGATATTAAGAAACTAAAGCAGAGCGCCAATTATGCGTCTTTTAGTGTTAGAAATAGGGTTCTTATCATTGACGAGTTTCAAAACCTCTCAAACGACGCTTTTGGTGCCTTGCTGAAGTTTTTAGAGGAACCTCCTCCTCACACTTATATAGTTTTATGCACTACTGGATCAGATCGAATACCAGAAACCATCCTTAGTAGATGTATTTCTTTTGAATTTAGCAAGTTTACCTCAGAACAAATACTTGACCGACTAAAAAGCGTATGTAAAACTGAAGGAATAGAGTATGAAGAAGTCGCTCTACGCCTGATAAGCAAAAACGCTAAAGGAGGGATGAGGGATGCCCTATCCTTGCTAGAGAAGGCTATTTTAGCAGGCTCTGGAAGGATAGTAAAAGAGGTAGCTTCAAGTATCACAAACTCGTTTGATTATAGATTTATCATTCACATACTCTATGCTTTGCTTGAGCGAGATATGGGCAAGGTATTGAAAATAACCAACGGATTAGAAAAGGCGTCAATAAATGCAGCCAATATACTCGATGAAGTAATTGAAAACCTGTATGGTATTTATGCTTATAAAGTAACTGGTGATGTAAATGTGTTGCCAAATTACCAATCCGAAGAGCAAGCAAATGAACTAATGACTTTGAGCCAATGTTTTGATAGTCAGCGATTAGCTGGAACTATATATACATTAAGTAGCTCTACAAAAGATTTGGTATATAACCAAAACCCTAGAATATTTGTAGATGTTGCACTGCAAAAGGCAATGACTATGTATCATACCTAAAGGCAAACTCACATGATACCATAGTATGGAACCAGATTTTAATGAAGCGCCGAAAATGACGGCGAAAGAAGAAGAAATTCGAAGGTACGTTACACTAGCGAAAGCTGGAGATAGCGATGCCTTCGAATTTCTTCTTAATTTAGTTGAGCCTGATATTAAGAAAATCCACACCCAGTACAGATGGTGGGTTAGAGGCTATGATGAAGATGATATTAAAAGTGAATGCTCCATCATGCTAATGAAGGCAATCGAGAAATTCGACTATCGACCAAACACCACTTTTAGATACTTCGCTTTTATATTCTTTAGACGTAGAGTTATTTCTTTGATGGACGAAAGTCGTCGTCAAAAGCATAGAATGCTAAATGATGCCTCTTCAATTGATAGTTTGCTTTACGATGAAGATGGCAATGAGTGTGATAAGCACGAGAAGATTGCGTCATTTGGAAGTGATTTTTCTGTCGCTAAAAAGATCGAAGATAGACAATATGCTGAGTATATCAAAGCAGTTTTCTTTAATCATTTAACCAAAATGGAAAAAGAAGTCTTTGAATTATATTTGGAAAATATGTCTTATGACGAAATCTCCGAAACTCTTAATATTGAAAACAAAAGCGTAGATAATGCTATTCAAAGAGCCAAGAAAAAAGTAGATAAGGTCAAAGAGGAACTTGTCGGTAGAAATATTATAGAAACGCCTCCTCCAGTTAAGATTGATAAAAAGAAAACAAAAAAGTCTGCTGCTCAACTAAAAAAAGAGTATACAAAAGATGTAGTAAAACAAAGCAAGACAAAGAAATAATATATAGGAGCAACAAATGTCTATTCCAATTCTCGGAAGCCAAGATGAATATTATTGCCAGCATTGTGGGAATGGTAGCGTGGAATTCGAAATTCACACCATCATTAAAACAGATAGCGGCGGCACACCAGTTAATTTGAGACCAAGAAGAGAGATTTTCTGTTGTCAGTGCAACCGTTCAGGAACGGTAGTGGTTGTAAAGAAAGACGCTATTACAGCAGAGCTTGAAAAGCAGGCTATGGAAGGTAATCCAGTTGCTCCTGAGACGACTAATAGAGTAGTTGTTAGAGATGCAGAGGCAGAAGAAAAAGCCAGAAAGCAACCTATTAATCTTACCAGATTACTTGGGGATGCCCAGGATGGTAAGCTTAAAATTAATATTAGAGGCTTGTAATACATGAAGCGCTTATCCCAGCAGATTGGTAAAATAATTGAAGATCAATTAGCTGAAATTAGCATCGATATCAACGGCGAAGAATACACTTTAGCAGACGCTCTGGATGAGTTTGATGGTGATTTTGATGTTAGAGAAGTTGTTAAAAAGGTCACTAATTTAATTACGGCAGATTTGGAAGCCAGAAAATTTACATTTCAACAATCTCAATTTTTGAGCAAGATGGCTAGCAGTGGACAGAAAATGGGATTGAGAAACCATTGTGATAAATGCGGCAGACTCCAAGGCGAGTGGGTTTGTGGAGGTAATCGAATTTCTGATGAAAAGTTGCTACGATTCGGCATGCAGGTGATCTTGCCAGAATAGGAAGTTTAATGAGTTTTTATAAGTACGATTTAAAGGAAGATGATGCGCTAATCATGGGTCATTTATCTCCTGATGCAGATTGCTTATGTTCATCAATTGCAATTGCGAAACATCTAATATCCCAAGGCAAGAAAGCATATATTTTTCTTCCTAACCACCCTAAGAACCTTGCTTTTTTAGTTGATGAAAATAAAGATTTAATTATCACCACGCCTAAACATCCATTTTGTCAATCAGTAAAGTTGTTGTATGTAGTAGATTGTGAGCCTTCTCCTAATAGGACAGGTTTCCCTATTGATTTAAATAGGCATTTCGTATATAATATCGATCATCATATTCATAGGATTAGGGAAACTTTCCCAGATGTTACCACATCCAGCCCAGTAATAAGAATGGGAAATCCTAACCACACTACGCATCTCGAATTAGCAGGCTCAACCTGCTCTATTTTAGTAAATAGCTTTAGACTAAAAAATGATGTACTTGCATTAGGAATAATTAAAGATACGCTTGGATTGCAATATTGGGGATTAGAATCAGCCCAAGCGATATCCCAAGTTGATATAACGAACGAACGCCTTCAATATTTGGTAACGCAAACTGCTGTTCAGGGTTCCAAAAAAGAATGGGACGCATTTAAGAACGTGAAGGTTTATTGGGATAATGATAGTCAAATATGTGTGGCTTATGATCCAACTTATAAGTTAGATAGTCAACATTTAGTTTCCGTTTTATCCAACTATTGCTCTGCTATTATATACTATCATAAAAGTGGTAATATTTCGCTAAAAACTTCTCTCGACGATCTGGACTTAGCTAAATTCGCTACTAGAATGGGCGGTGGAGGACACCGTGGAGCCGCTGGCTTTAAATCTACAAATATCAAATTAGCTGATATTATTAATTCTTTGAGAAAAGAATTGAATTTAGTAGCACTGAACGAGGTAGAACAATATGAGCTTTCTACTTTCGAGAGACAGGTTCATGATTATTTAAACAGATAGAAGTGGGATATAGTGAGAAACGCAATTCCTTTCGTAATTGAAAAAACTGAACGCTCTGAGCGTAGCTATGACATTTATAGCAGACTTTTAAAAGATAGAATCATTATGTTAAGCGATCCTATCGATGATCATCTAGCAAATTCTATTGTAGCACAGTTGCTTTTCTTAGATGCAGATGCTCCAGGAAAAGATATTTATCTATACATTAATAGTCCAGGTGGTGTGATTACCGCAGGTCTTGCTATTTATGATGTAATGCAGGCTATTAAATCAGATGTATCTACTGTATGTATCGGTCAGGCTGCTTCTATGGCTGCGGTATTGCTATCGGCTGGTGCTGCTGGCAAAAGGTTCGGAATGCCGAACAGCAGAATTATGATCCATCAGCCTCGCGGCGGCTTTAGAGGCGTTGCCACAGATGCAGAAATTGATTTGAAAGAAATGCTTAGACTTAAAGAACGTCTTTATCAGATTATGTCTCATCACAGCGGTCAGCCTTATGAAAAAATTCATGCCGACTGTGAAAGAGATTATTGGTTAAGTAGTTTGGACGCCGTAGAATACAAGCTCATCGATAAACAAATTACAAAAATTGGTGAACAGTAAAATGACTTTAAATCAACTTTATATTAGACTGCAAAATATAGAAGATAAAATAGCAGATAATACCTATGTCGCAGACAAACTGGCGTTTGTAGCTAAGGGAAGCAATCCAGAAATTAGCTTTGAGGATTTACAGGGTGAGTATTTAGAACTTTCAAAAGAAAAGACAGATTTACTCGTTCTTGCTGAGCGAGCCTTATTGTCCAACCTTGTAGATATTGAAGATGCTAACGATGGTGAAGCTAAGAGAGTAACATTAAAAGAAGTTAAGCTTACGCTAGATGCTAATATTGCTTTTATTTCGCGCCTCAAGAGGGTTCGAAATGATTATTACGATTCTTTTAGCAATGAGCCTATTAATGATGTTGAAATAGAACCAAACTTTGATCCCTCTGTTCTTAATGAGACCATTAGTGCAGTAGAGGATAGAATTGAATACTTAACGAACGTTTTCCAGATGGCAAGTGTTCAAATTGATGTGGGTGAGTAATGCGGTTTATCATTGATAAGTCAGTATATAGTGGAGTGCTCGACAAAATGCGTCGAGCACTCCACCGTACTGAAGATAGCATTTACAGGTTTATCTATCATGAAGCTACCGCAGAAGGTCTTCGCATGGTAGCAACCGATATGAACATTAAGATAGACTATACTATACCTATAGGTAATTATCTTACCATTGAGGAAAATGGTTCTTGTTGCGTTTTGGGACAAAAGCTGGTTGATCTTATAAAAGGCTATCCCGATACCAACATTGAAGTTTCTCTTGCTGAAGAGAAGCAACAAGGGGAATTGATAAGCCAGCGCTTTGTTCTTGAGGCTGCTAAAGGTAATGGCAGGAAGCTTTCTTATTGGGTTCCTTGCAGTAATGTAGAGGGTTTCTTAATGGGGGATTTTAGATTCTCCGATGAAATTAAAGTCGTAAAGATGGAGCCTTCTTTTTTTAAAAAGGTAATTAAGAAAACCGAGTTTGCTACCTATAAGCAACAAGATCAGTTAGAGTTAACTAATATTAAAATTGAATCTTTTAATGGAGAATTATGCGCTGTAGGAAGTGACGAAGAGAGAATTGCTTTCACTATTGGCACCCCTGGCTATTTGGAAGGAGATGGAGTATTTTATTTCTTTAATGCTTGGGCAAAAGAAATGATATCTCTGCTTGATGATATTAACCCTTTAGAAATAGCTACTGATGGAAAAATTATTATGGTAAAGCAGTCCATGATGAAGTTTTATTCTCGCCAGTTAGCTGCCAATTATCCTGACTGGAAAACTAATATCAATAGAGAGTACGCAAACGGAGCTACAGTCAACAAAGATGATCTTGTATCTGCACTAAAGAATACCATGAACTCTTCCCCTGTTTCTTCATGGATTTTCAATGGAGATGAACAAACTCTTTCTCTTGGATCAGATGCTCGTTTCGGTGATTATGGAGCAGTTGGAGGCGGCGACGAGATGATTCCAGCGAGCATAAACGGAACAGCTAGTTTTGCTACTAATACCCAATATATTCTTGATGTGTTAAACAATGTTGAAGGCGAAGACGTAGAAATATTCTTTGATTTAAATGGCGAAGCTCCTCTTAAAATCATTATGGATAATTCATTCGCCAGTTTAGTAGGACTTTTAAGCGAGGCTTAGTAAATGTCGGGCAAAACAGTATTTATTTGTGTTCAGGTAAAGAATACCAAAAAATATCTTCGTAATTTATTTGATCAAATTAATAAACTTGACTATCCAAGACAATTAATATCTTTATCCATATTGGAAAACGATAGCGTTGATGGATCATATGAGTATATTGTCTCAGATATATTACCTTCTCTCAAGGGATATAAGCGAGTTGTATTTGAAAAGAAAGACATCGGCTTTCACCTTCTTCATGAGAAGCGCCATATTCCAGAGGTTCAGGCAGAGAGATGCAAAGCGTTTAAGACGTTGCGCCAGCATGTAATGAGTAATCATTACGGCTACGAAGATTACTATTGGATTATAGATAGTGATTTTACTGAAATTCCACAAGATTTCATTAATGTTGCTTTATCTCATGATAAGCATATTATGATGGCACCTACCTATCTTCCAAATGATGTTCTATATGACCTCACCAGCGGACATGAAGGTTTGAATTTCAAAGAGCTTGCTGAAAAAAATCCAAATGATTCTATCTTAGAGCTTTCTTGTGTTGATGGAGCTTTCTTTTGTAAGCGAGAAGTAATCGAAGCAGGATGTAATTATTTTGAAGCTGATGAAGACATTCCAGATGGAATAGCTTTCTCTCAATCGGCAAGAGATAAAGGTTTTAAGTTGTATGGGTTAATGAATTTAAAAGTAACTCATGCAGATGTGGGAGGCATGGAAGGATACAAGTTGCCAGTGGAAAACTCATATAAAGAAGTTGATATGTTTTCTGGATTCGCTTATGAGACTGTGGACACTTCTCATGATGATCCAATAGTATATCTTCTAAACGAACATAACGAACCTGTGATGCATATATCTAACAAAAATAGTTATCACATTGGTATTCATATGCGTGAAACTAATAGTTGGAGTGAAATTCCACTATCCCATTTTAAATCTTCTACTTTTGACAGAATTCACATAGATGTATATGGTGTGCATATAAATGGAATTAATGTACTACAAAATCATTTAGGCGTATTTAATGACGCCTTGCAACGAAGCGTTAAAGTAAAATATCTCTATCGAACCAGACGAGTACGTGAAGATTTTAGTGAAGCGCCAACAGGGAATCTTGTTGGCGCTTTTTACTACGGCTGGTATAAGGAAAATGATTGGAGAGCTTCGTGTGCAAGGTATAAGAAGTATGGAGGGAGTCCAGAATTAGGTTGGTATCGCAGTCTTGATGAGCGCACGATTGAAGCTCATATTGATCAGGCTTCTAGTTCTGGAATTAACTTCTTTATTGTATCATATGATGGTTCAGAATACAGTAATTACTTTTTAAGTGTCATGGCTGCTGCCGCCAAGAAAAAAGATTTTAAAATTTGCGTTCATTATGAACTTACAAACGTATTTGGCGATCCCGTAAACGTTAATAATAATTTCTATGAACATTTTAAGAAAGCCTTTAGATTTTTATCTCCTCTCTTGGGAGATAGCATATGGTTTAGGATGGATGAGAAGCCTGTGATATTTTTCTATGCATCAAGGGCAATCCAAGGAAGCTTAGAAGAAGTTGTATCGATTAGAAAACTAGCGGCAGAATCAGGAATACCAGATTTATATATATTTGGAGATGAAATATGGTGGGACAAAAAACCCAATGCCTTAAACAGGCTTTTAAATCTAGATGCAATATATGGATATAATATGTATATTCCTGGAGATGTTTGTGAAAATAATTTCTATACTGGTAAAAACTATTTAGAATTTATAAATACTCCATATAGAGACTTTCTGCAATTGGCAAAAGATGCGGCGACTCTTGTAGCTCCTACGATTATGCCGAGGTATGATGATTCGGCTGTCCGCAGCATTAAAAATCATTATCCTATAGCCGCTGAAGATGGTGAATTTTTTAAATCTTACTACCAATGGGCAAAACAATTCTTTTATGGAAACCAAAAGGTTCTTCTCGTAACAAGTTATAATGAATGGTACGAGGATTCTCAAATTGAACCATATATTACAAATCACGAAGGCGATGATTATGACAAAGAGCCTAGCTATGGTGATTGCTTTTTGAATTTAATAAAAGACTTCAAGCAAGATATGTCAAATAAATAAGTTATATACATGTATACAAGATAGGAGAATATTAGTTTGGATTTTGATGACGTTAAAATTATTTGTGACTCAATTAATTCAGTCACTGGCAAAAGAATCACCACCTTTCAGGTGAGTCTTTGGAAGCTTTTACTTGCTGAATGGAATACGCATAGACAGTTTTCTAGAAACGCAGCAAGCTCTAGAGCCGTTCCAGCTAAGAAGATGCGAGAAATGGTGCTTAAAACGCCTTTTATGCCTGTTCATTGGGGTAAGAACCAAAAGGGTATGCAGGCGCAAGAAGAGTTGAGTGGAATCCACTTAATTATTGCAAAGCTTATCTGGAAACTAACCTCTAGGGCAGTATGTTTAAGTCATTGGACTTTAGAGAAAATTGGATTGCATAAACAAGTATGCAATAGATTGATCGAACCTTGGCTTGCAGCTAATGTCGTAGTAACTGCTACTGATTTTGAAAACTTTTTTAAGCTAAGAGATCATGCTGATGCACAGCCAGAGATAAGTGATATTGCTCGTAAAATGCATATCTTGTATGATCAAAGTGTTCCTCAGGTGCTTCATCCTGGAGAGTGGCATATTCCTTACATTTTGCCTGATGAAGAAGAATTAGAAGTGATTGAGAAAGTGAGAATCAGTGCTGGTAGATGTGCTAGAGTATCTTATTATTATCATGACGGACAACGCTCTAAATGGGAACAAGACTTAAATATCTGCAAGCGCCTTATGGCTAGTGAACCCCAGCATGCTTCACCATTTGAGCATCAAGCAATGGCTTATACTGAAGATACGAAATCAGGAAACTTTTCAGGTGGCTGGATTCAGCACCGCAAGTTAGTAGAGGTTGGTATTGAACCATATGGAACATGGAACTAAAAACTATTTTTTAGTTCATGGCGATCCGCTGTTGATGCAAGTTTGTAAGGATGATTTAATTAAAAATTTATCTGGAGATAACAATCTTGTAAAGAGAAGAATTGAAGGTAAAGAAATAGAAGATGAAATATTAATCAACTTATTTCGATCTATGGGATTGGGAGGAAAGAGGATTGTGCTTCTTTCCAATCCTACTTCTTCTCAAAAAGAACTAATAGTAAAAGCGCTTGAAACCATCTCTAAAAATAAGAATCTATATTTTATAGTTAGTTCTGATTCAGTTGAAAAAACTACGAAGTTCTATAAGGCTTTCAATAAAGAAGGACAATCTATAGAATGTGTTTCTCCAATAAATGAGTATGGAAAACTAAATGGAGAAGCTGTCGATTTTGCCGAGTCATGGGTTGGTGACAGAATTAATAATTTAGGGATTGTGTTTGAGAGTAATATAGTTGTATCTTTTTTATTGAGACGCTGTAAATATAATATAGGCGTACTGGTTTCAGAATTAGAAAAATTAAGGCTATGTTATAATTCCGTATCTAGACCCATCTCAGTTTCTGATGTTGAAATTCTGATTCCTGACGTTTCTGACGTTTCTATTTTTAGTTTCATCTCCTCTCTTGAGGACGGTAATTTCAACAAAAGTCTAACAATTTTAAATGCTCTAATTCGAGAGCGTGAAGTCCATCCAGAGTTAATATTTCATAATTTATTAATCAAGGCTAGAACATGGATTTTAATGAAGAAGTATATGGATATTGGATATCATGACGCAACTTCAATTAGAGATGCAATAAAGCAAGATGCAATTGAATATGGGCAGGAAGGAATCACCCCACCCCACCCTTTTGTGTTAAAAATTGCGTGCAACGTGGCTAGATCAAAGCAAATGGATCAACTTGTCTTAATGTATAGGTTTTTGGGTGACGCTCAGCTTTTAGGAAGAAAAGAAAATCTTTCCAATGAACGCCGATATCAGTTATTGCTTGAGTTTTTGTTTATGTTTTATGGTCAACAACAGCATTCTCTATTATTAAATTAGAAAGAAATAAGATGATTACTGACGAACAAATAAAAAATATCATTTTTGACGGTTTACATAGTTACGACATTGAATCCACCGAATTAAAAATTATTAGAGATAATGGTTATGTAACAATATCTGCACAAAGAATGTATGAATATTGTCCGCTTAAGACAAAAACAATTATTGCATTATCGCAGTTATTTAAAACTGCCGATTTTGAAGAGCCTGATAGAGAACATAGTCATGGATGCGATACCTGTGATTATGGCTCGATTTATAAATGGACACTCAGAGTTAAAGAGCCAGAAGATTAATCAAATAGGTCTAATGCAGTAAAAATATAGTATAATATCTATATACACTATTAGTGAGGGATATTATATTGAAGCTTCTATGTTTAGATGTTGCATCGACCACGGGTTGGGCATATTGGGATTCAGCTAGTCCTAAGAAAGTCAAAAGCGGAGCGTGGGATTGCGGTAAGATAAAATTAGATGAAAGTAAGGACATGCGCCTTCTTAGAATGGAAGCTAACCTTAACGAAATGCTGGAGCTAGGCATTGATCTGGTTTTATTTGAATGCGCTCGAAGTAAGGGAAGTAAAACCCAGTCTCGTGCACTAATAGTGCAAGGTGAACTTCAAGGGATTGTAAAACGATTCTGTACAGTTAATAATATTTTATATCAGGGAATATCTCCAACAACAATTAAATTGTCTGCAACAGGAGATGGTGGCGCTTCTAAGCAAGATATGATTGCGGCTGCAAAGACTAATTTTAATAAGAAAATTGAGAGCGAAGATGAAGCCGATGCACTAGGCTTATTATTTTGGGGAATAAAGAGATATGGCTCCATAGACCTGCAAGCTCTTAAGGATGTGGTAAAGGATGCTTTCCCAGAAGAATCTTAATTATCTTGTATATTTAGCTCAAGAAGATAATGATACTAATGCGATTAATAAGCTGTGGGATCATTATTTTCCAATCATTAAAAAGATAATTATGATTAATGTGGTAAAGTTCGAAGTCGAATCTTATTTTGAAGATTTGGTAAATGACTCCTATATTTTGTTTTGTGACGGTGTATATAACTCTGATCTTAGAAATTATACCTTCTCACAGAATATAAAAAGGCATATTGAAACAGAAATGCCCAAGTTGATTATAAATAAGTACTTAGCTAATGCATTGTATGATAATGAATTTTAATACTAATAAAAGGACTTTAGTAAAAATCATTTGAAGATTTATTGCATAAAAACCTGGAGGAAAAATCTATGGAACACCATGATTATAGCCTTGTAAATAAGCGTGATGGTGACAGGTCATGGTTGAATGACTTAACCGAGAAGCTTGCTAATAAGCGCAGAGAAGCCAATTTGATGCAAAGTAGAGCGGAGATGTCTAAGTATGCAGATTTCGTTTGCGAAGCTTGCAGTAAAATGTTTACTAAAGATTATTTAATTAATCAGTGTCAAGGTCTATGCGATCATTGTGGCACTGCCGTAACTGCAACAGATGAAATTAAACGCGCTCACGAAGATAAGAATGATAAATTGTTTGAATGCGCAGGTTGCGGAGATAACTACAAGCGTGCAAATCTCCAAAAGGGATTTACTTGCGAGTGTGGTTCTTCCAGATTTGTTTCTCAGGAATTGCTTCAGCATGTCATTGCCAATACATATGAATATATTAAAAACAAAGGTATGAACCTTAGCGAAGAGGGCGGAATTTGGCATAATAAGGGAACTGTATATGCGTCCCTTAAAGGCAATCTAGAGGATGGAAGCGCCTGGAACGCTGTAGTTGCAGCTTCAGGTAATTTTACTAGAAATGATGTCATCATGTATGAGTGGACACCTGAAGGCGGAATTGGCACAGTGGCAACAGTTAATCCAAATGATCCCTTAATTAAGTTTGCTCGTAATGAAAATTGCTCAATTGAATGGCAAACAGAAGATGATTACATAGATATATCTAAATTGTCGTATAAAGATGCTAGAGGCTTGGATATCACTATTGGTAGCAACCTCGAATGGTACGAAGCAGATGGAATGCCTGTAAGAGGCACAGTTGTTAAAGCGAACAGAAACGGATTGCTTGTGGGTATTACTCAAGATCGCCTTGGAAGAGCTAAAGGCGGGTTTGTATATGAGGCGCAGTTGAATCAAGATCAGATTATAGGACTTGGTGCCCAAGCTTACTAAACTGAAGCTTAAAGACGTAAACTGCTATGTACGAACAATTAATGAAAGTACTCTCGAAAAGGAAGCAAGATATGGTTCGCTCTGTTGTGGCTAAGGTAAAAGAGCTACAAGTTGATTATAATGCTGAGCAAATTACCCATAGATTGCTAACCGAGGGGCACAATTATGATGTTGTTGAAGCTGCCATTAAGGTGGCTTTTGATAGCAATTTAGCTGACGAGCGACCTCCAGAAAGCTACGATGATATTAGACACATTATACAAGCAACACTGTACAGTGAACCCCCAAGGAAGGTAGTTAAAGCATTAACATGCACTACAAGCCTTGGTCAGATTATGCCAGTATCTACTGCTGATAAGTTGGGATTAGAAGCTTGCATCGCTTATATACAATCTCAAAGAAGTGAAGCTGTACTCGAAGAGATTCATAAATCATTATCCCCTTTTGTTGAGAATATGGTTATAAATCTTTCATTAGCGGCACAGGAAGAGAGTTTATTTACCTACGCCTCTTCAGAGCTTGAACGCCAAACTTGGGATCAATGGTATGAGTGGTTTGGTATTTGGCTTCCTGAAACTCAGAAAGCCTTTACTAAAAAAGCAGCAACTGAAGGTAATGAGATTATAGCTGAAGTATATGAAGATGGAAGTGAATACACGTATTGTCCTAAATATGATACAGAAATCAATGTGCATAGTGTTTGCAGGGCTTCCAAATGTCCATTTTATAATGAGATAAGAACTGCTTCAGGCGAATCGCATAAGTTTTGCAAATTTAAAAAATAAATTAGTTACCAATGGGGATCGCTTTGAAAACGATCCCCATTTTTTATACCCAATTTCTTTTTAATTTAGATAGTAGCTACTTTTTACCATGGTTTTAATTTGGCATATCTAGATGCATTAGGCTATATTGCTTTTCTTGCTATGTTGTCAGGCTCCAAAAAAGGTAAATAATCAAAGTTATATCAATATATGGAAATGACCTGAACAGGAGAAAGTTTTGCGATGCCAAATTTAGATGACGAATTTAATGAATTTGAAGATAATAAAGAAGAATTTGAACCAAGAGAAATCACTCCCCACAAAGTGGTTAATAATGACGATTTAGACGTTCTTAGAGAAAGTATGGGAGAAGATATAGTTAAGAATTATGAAGACTATGTTGATCTTAATCCACAAAAGGTCTCTACTAGAGAGATTGAATCTTTAGAGCGAGAAATTGATACCATTAGAACAAAAAAGGCTGAAGAGGGAGAACATGGTTTTTCATTCAGGTCTAACTGTCGTGTGTGTCAATTGGCAATTGATGATCCTCAAATCCATAAGATTTATTTAATGACTAGATATAGTCCTACTGAAGTCAAGAAGTATATATTTGAGAAATACGGAAAAGAAATTAGGTGGGATCAGGTTAAGAACCATATGGATCAACACTTTATGCCCATTTATAGAGAAGTTGATTATAAGAGAAAAGAAAAACTTACAGAGTTACGGGAAGCCATCAGAGAGCGCGAGAAGTCTACACTCCCTAACAGACTGATGGAGTTGGAAGAAATTCTAATGCAAAAGGCAGAAGAGCTTGTTGTATACAGTAATCCTAAAAATATCGATCAGAATTTGGCAATATCTAAGGTTTTAAAAAACCTAAGTGATGCCGTTGTTAAAATACAAGATTTCAAATTAAAGATGCTTGGAATGGATCAGTCTTCAGAAGAATCAAAACAGACACTTAACAAAATATTCCAGAAGAAATTGGAAATGGTGCTGAGTAAGTTATCTCCAGAAGACCAGATCAAATTCCTAGAAGCGTTTAATTCAGTAAATAACAATCCTGACGACGAAGTGGATAGTTAAATTTAAAAGGGTGATATAAATGGCAGCTAAAAATAAGTCCGAAGTAATTGATTTAGATCAAATGCTTGCGGACATGGTAAAGAAAAAGCTATACGAGAAAAAGAGTTCATCGTCATCAGGCTTGATGAGTATATTGCAGTTTGTGGAAGACTTAGGTTTAGATTTTGGTGTTTTCCCATACGCTAAACTAATTCTTAAATTATTTTATATCAATACTCCTGGCAACGAAAGTATAAAAATTACTGACGAAGACCTTGAGCTTATTGAGAAGATTGATAATTATGGTCAAGGCAATCCTTGGCTTTTGGCTAAGGCTAAAAAGGTACAAAGCGGAGAGATCACAAAACCATTTCAGTATTTAGTTATGGCACTAGGGCGTCGTTCAGGAAAGACCTTCCTTAGTAGCGCTATAACAGCTTATGAGGTATATAAACTTATTACTATGATAGTATGTCCTAAATGTAAGGACATGAAGCCGGTGCAAAGCGGAGAGCTTTGTCCTGATTGTGGTTCTAAATGCTTAAATCATCCTCAAGGATATTTGGGCGTGCGCGGAGCAGAGCCACTTCGTATATTTATAGCAGCAACGAGTTTAACGCAGGCTAAAAACACTGGTCTTAAAATGCACAAGGAACGTGCAATGGAAAGTCCTTTGCTAGAAGCTAGATATACTCCAGAAGAAGAAACCGTATTCTATAGGACTGAATTTGATGAGCAGAGATACAAAAGACAAAAAGCAATGGGGATGCATAACGTTCAACTGAAGGGTTCTATTGAAGTTGCAGCTATTCACTCTAATTCAGCAGCCCTCCACGGAACTGCTACCATTCTCGCTTATTTCGATGAGTTTGCGCTTTTTAATACAGACGGAAAAGATAACGATACAAAGCTCTTGGAAGCTATCTTGGCGCAGACGACAACCTACCGTGCTCTTCATCCAGAGGCTGGTAGAGTTATGATGACATCAATGCCTAATAAAAAAGAAGGGAAGTTTTGGACGAACTTTGATCAAGGTAGACTTCCTCAGGCTGATAACTTTTTAGTAATTCAGATGCCTACTTGGGAGTGGAGAAATGACATGACCAAGGAATTCTTAGAAAGCGATATGATCTACGAAGAGGATGCTGAAGGTTTATCATTCGATAAGCTATTTGGTGCTCAGTTTGTAGACGAAGGTGCAGATGTTTATCTTCCAGAAACTGCTGTGGAATACGCATTTGCTAATCCAGAAAATATCGCTAAGAAACCTGGTCCTGAAAATGCAATGATTAAATATTATATGCATATCGACTGCGCTTTTAAAACTTGTAATTACGCTTATTGTATTATCCATTACGAGTATAGATTTAATCCTAAAACTAATCAATATGAAAATTTCTATATCGAGGATGATAGTTTTTTCTGGACTCCATCCAAAAGAAATCCAGAACATTTTGTGGATAATGAGACAGGTAAGGAGTATACAATTAATGAGATACTTCATTACATTGCTGATGTAGCAAGGAAGTTCAGAGTAGTTTCATTCTCTTATGATGGTATGCAAAGTACTGAATCTATAAGCTTTTTTAGAAGAAGAGGACTGCCTGTAAGATTGCTATCATTCAATGGTAATAAAGCTCGTGAGATATATGACAACCTAAGAACAATTATGTTGGATGGGCGAGTAATTGCTTGTCAAAATGATTTACAATTAAAGGTTGAATTGCAGAACTTAAGAGTTAAGCGAACAGCTAGAGGACCAAATATTGTTGCGAATCATGCAGGAGTAGTTAAAACTAAGGATGTCGCTGACTGCTTTGCAGGAGCATGTTTTTTAAGTACTGAAAGAACCTCAAGAAAGGCTTTAACATCTAGAGTTATGAATCTTCCTTTGGGTGGAAATCAATTCCCAAGCATTTCTGGAAATGGTGCAGGAAATCGCGGCGGAGCTGGGCAATCTATATTTCAGAGAATGAATAACTTTAATTCATATAATGGTGGCGCTTAACAGGAGGCAAAATGGATGCGAATCAATTACTTTTCGAACTAGAGAGAATCAATAAAGAAGATACTCTTTATAAGAATTGGATGCAAGGAGATGACTTGAATCAGTTTCTTGAATCAGGTAAAAATCTACTATCGAGAGCACAGGCAGCATTAGCTGCTGGTAACATGCCTTACAAAATGTTTAAGGATGTTGAAGCTGCTTATGCACAATTGGTGCGCAACATTAAGCAGATTAAAGGTGAAGAAGTCTTAACAAGAAAGCAAAAACTGTTTCCTAGCAAAGTCGCTGGAAAAGCTATGCTTATTACAGCCTCAGCCATTGATGCCACAAAAAAGAATAAGAAGACTTGGTATAATCTAGCGATTGCCGATAAGAAGGTTGATGATAGCGCTTTGGATTTAACTGAAAAGCAGTTAAGTGATGTTAAAAAGCATGATGTGGTTGATGTCGGTCATAAGGATCATGAATGCAATGAGCTTACAGAAAATCAATTGGACAAGAGTAAGAACAATCGCGAAGGCGATGTGGAAGAAATTACGGAACGCCAGCTAGCGGAAGCTCAGGTTGATGAAGAAGTAATGATTCTAACTGAAGGTCAGCTTGATGATGCCACCGCCCCTTCCGTAGGTTCTCGCAAAGAAGGAACGTGGCAGGGTGATGATATTAAGATTTATCGTGAGATTAACAACCGCCAAAAAGAAAATGCAAGAGCTAATCTAGCATTTTATAAAGATAATCCAGAGAGAACTGAAGGCGGAAAGGGTACTGTGAGTGCTTCTTGGAAAAATAATCTTAGATCAAAAAGAGGAAACTAATGTTTATTAAAGGCGCATCAGGCGACGATGATTATATCGGAATGACTAAAGAGGCATTCTTTAAGACTCTTAAAGATAAGAATATTACTATTGCTTATACTCCAGACAAGACCCCAGGTTATATTAATCAGCCAGATGGCTTGAGAGGCACTGAAGAAAATCTTAGTGCGCAACACGATATTAAGAGCATTTTGCCACCAAAGCAGAGAAATCAACCTCAGAATCCTGCTCCTATTGCTCCCAATGTCGAGCCTCTTAATGAAACAACTGAAAGAACAACCTTTCAGCCTACATTCAAAGATACAAATGAGGCTATTGAGCCTGCTCCTGGAGATGAGGGTAAAAGTTTGGGCGGCGATCCACCTACGATTGAACAGCAAATGCACGGGAAAACCCAGCCATTACCTGTTGATCAAAACAGTCCAATTATGCAGCAAATTAATAACTCTTCATTAGAAAACAATAGCGGCTCCCCAATTCCTACTACTTACAAAGTCACTAACGACTCTAAGCGTAAGGAAAAATCTCCAAACGAATGGGATACCATGAAAGTTAGGAAGTCCAAAGGAAAGAGATAATGGCTTTAAAGACCGCTCAAAAAATGAGTGACTATGTAAGTCAAATCAAAAGCTCCAGTGTAATGATTGAAGTCCATATGGCTTCAAATGCAGGAGATATAGGGGCAGGCTTTTTTGTCGCCCCTAGAATTGTTATTACATGTGCTCATGTTTTGGGAATAACCCCACAGCAACCAAATCCTGATATTAAATCCATAGTCGTAAACACAACTGATGGCGGGAGATTTTATGCCCAAGTTGTAGACTATGATCTTAATATGGATGTTGCAATTGTATATGTTAATGCTCCTTCTCAAGTTAATACTTACTTTCTAAATCTTGGTAATAGCGGAACAATCCAAGAGGGAGAAGCAGTAGTTTCTGTAGGAAGCCCTTTGGGTTATAAGAATACAGTTTCTTATGGAATTGTTTCTAACACCAACATGGCACAAGATGGTCAAAGTGATAATTATTTCTTGCTGGATTTAAGAACTAATCCTGGAAATTCTGGTGGTTTGATATATTCTCTAGAAAAGCAAGCTGTTATAGGCATAGCTGTAGCTGTGCTTAACTCTAAAAACACCGACTCACAAGGAATAAGTGTTGGTATCGCAATTGATCCAATCAAGAATCTTTTAAAGAAAAATAAGATAAGATTCGTATACAATGAACAAGGAAATTAATTGAGGTACACTTATTCATCATGGGAAAATCTAATAATATTTTCAATAAAATGATCATGCTCGCAGGCGCGGATGATTTCTTTCGCGGTGTTCAGTCGTTTGATGCAGAAGAGTATATGAAGTATGATGAAAATACTGCTCCACCAGAGATTTTATCTACAGTGACAAAGTTCGGTTTAGATTCCCATACAAATACTGTTATAGACTGTATTCTTTTTCAAAAATATCCCAATCATTATTATTTTAGTCAGTACAAGTTAAGTTTGGCTATGGAAAGAGATGTTCTTGGTGGCTGGTATTACTGGGATTTGGCTCAAAAATATCTAGGAAGAACTAAGGGTACGCCAGAACAAGAAGCGTTTACTTTATGGTCGTTGTTTAAAGTGCACGACGAAGATGCCTCCAAGATGTATAGGAATGGAAAATGGAAAACCGATATACCTAATAGTCTTACAGATGATATATATAAAGACATAATGACGCTAGAGATTTCTCCCAAGTCAGCCATCGGAGTATTTTCGAGTATTAATAGATATCCAAAATGGATGGTTGATGAATTGAGTCAACGCCATCCTGAAATATGGAATTCCATATTTTCTACTGATGCTAATTCCAAATATGATTTAATGCAGCGCGTCTTCAGCTTCCCTACTCCTGAAGCGCTGATGGAGCTTACAGAATCTCTGAGAATCGGGTATAAGCACAGTGATGGATATCCGATAGGCGAGCGTGACAAGGGAGAGAATAAAAAAATACGAGATTTCCATTCTAGTATTCTTCCTGCCATATATAACTATGGTTCTTTTGAACATAAGGTACTTCAAAGAGTTGGAGAAGAGAAATTAGGCGCAGGCTATCCTTTCTATTCAAAAACGCCACAAGAAATAATTTCAATTATAGATGGGTTATTTAATGCCAAGCAACAGGGATTAGTAGAATTCCACGATCCTGAAACAAAGTCTCATTATTACAAAGATGTCAATAATACAATCCAAGCGGAAATGTTCATTGTTTGTGGCGTAAATTTTAAGGAAGAAACTCTTGCAAAATTAAAAGAAACAGTATCAGTATATCCAGAGGATGCAAGCCTATCAATTACTAGCTCTGAAAGTGAGATTGAAAGATACTCCAAGAGCACTGAAGAGGCGCAACAATACAAGGGTAATCTTGTTTTAATTGATGAAGACAACAGGCAAATTCATCCTTTTGGAAACATGTACGAAGATTATGTTAACTTTTATGATTCCAAACTCGAAAACGATAGATATTTTTTTAGTGCTATTGAAGCATCTGCCGCCTCTAGAATGATAGATAGTAGTCTTGCTCCAGGTCCGCAAAAAGCTCAAGCATTTAAAGAGTGGTTTTATAAAGAGTTGGATACTGCGAAGGCAAGAGAAGCCGCTGGCGAGTATTTGGCAGTGGAAAATTTTTATATAGACATGTCTAAGCATGCTATAATTCGGAAATATACTCAGAGTGCAGGCAGCTTCTTGGCTTCCATGATTATAAGTGGCAATAATCCAACCAAGGAAGAAGATTATGATCCTGATAATCCACCACATTGGAGCAGACCACTAGATAGTGATTTTAATGCAACCATGGAAATCATGGCAGCATTTCCGCCTAAAATTATTGACTCAATGGCAAAAGCCTCTCAGGTGTGGTTTGTTTTGTGTTCAGGGTTATTTTCACCCGAAGTAGTCTACGAGACCACCAAAAGATATATGACAGATGCACTAAAGGTCATTTCTGCAATTACAACTAGAGATGAGAATGATCAAGAGTTTTTAAATACTCTTCGTGCTGAAATAAGACACCAAACCGCCAAAGCAAAAAACGATGTGCGAGAAGGAATGAAATCATATTTAGCAGCGGAAAATGGCGTGGTCAAAAAGAAAGTAAGTGACTTCCCTGAATTGATGGAGTATTGTAAAACATTTCTACAAAGATATACAGATAATACTGAAGAAGTATTTACTGGGCGCGATGATGATGGGAAACGTAATTATAAGAAAGCTTATGAAATTGCTATGAACAAGCTTGAAGAATTGGATATTTATCTAGTTGACAGTCAAAAATTTATTAGCCACTTCGGAGCAGAAGATTTAGCAAACGCGGGATATAGCCCATACCAAATGAATGGGTTTTATTCTCCATCATATGGGATCGCTGACAATCCAACAATTTTCGTTTTTACCAAAGGCGACGTAACTGAAAACGACATGGTAAATGCTGCTGAAAATCTTGAGAAATTTTTAGGTATTAAGCCAGAAGACAAAACCATTTCGTTTTCAGAAGAAAATACTTTATGGCATGAGGTTAGTCACCATTTAACTGGAGTGGGTATTGATGATAGCAGTAACTATCAAACCGCTGGAGGATGGATAACGGAGCCAACTGAGCTTTTAGCGTTTCAATACGGTAATCTTCAGCATATGAAACAAAGGTTATATGCTTTCTTCAATTCTCAATTCCCTTTTGATGCACGAATTACGGCAGGAATGAATGAGCAAATAAAATCTGAACTTATCGAAAATTTCCCTATCGAGTTTCAAGGAATGAATAGAGAAGCAGCGATGGAAACTGTGGGAGAGATGCTTGTAGAATATGAGCAGAGCGTATTTGAATCAGGAAAAAAAGTTCCTAGAGAACAGCAAATTCAGAATCTAACGCATATGTTTGCTAAATATTTTATGCAGCAGTATCTTAAGTCTAAAACTCAGGAAAGGCTAGAGTTTGATCAAGGCAAAAAACTCGTAACGTTTCCAAACAAGGTTATCCCACCAGAAGAAAATACGATGTTAACTCTCCCTAATACTAGGGATGAATTTATATCTAATGTTCAGAAAAGACCTGATTTCCAGCAAATGGTCAATGGGATTAAAGTCAAAGTGGATCAATTTGTTCAAGGCGGTATGCGAGACTCTATCTCAATATACTTGCATAAGAATTCCAATGTTCCTAGGCAGATTTTTACATTGCCAGATTTATTAATGTATATGTTTGATCCTCCAGCTTCCTTATCAAATGCGAGCGAATATAGTAAGAATGAAATTTTCAGTGATGTCATACCACAATCTATGTATGATTTTATTATTGATTATGCTAAAAAAGAGCTTTCGTTGAGTGTTGGCTTACCAAATAAAAAACCCACAGTTACTCCTGAAGAAGCAGAGGAGCTTGGTGGGTTTGTAGCGGATATGGATCAAGAATATGGACCTGATTGGGTATGGATGGCTGGTGCAAAAAACATGAAAAAAACAGGATCATTTGCAAGATACCTGTTTAATTTTGCACAGGCTTACAATAGACAAATAAGCATTCCTCAAGAGTATATGGAGGTGATATCAGATATTGTTGAGAAGTCTCGTGCCGTTGGACTAGTTCCATATGCTACTGGCGGATTTGTTCGTGATTTATTGGTTGGCAAAAAATCTCCAAAAGATTTAGATATTATGGTGGATGTAGCTGATACTGAGACTTACATGAGACAGATTCAGCCATTCATTGATGAAGCACAGCGCGATCCAATGAGTTTTATACAAAATAATCTTGAGGGCGCAAAGAAGCTCGTTCGTGTTAATAGCTTTAATTTAGAACAATCTGACTATAGATCAGAGTTTTTTAGAATTACCGCCGATATTGATTATATGGATAATTCTAAAAAGAAACCACAGCTAATATCTAATGCCCCATTCGAAACATCGATAAATCCCAGCTTATTATTAGCAAAGCAATTTGGAAGGCAAATTCCTAGAGGCGAAGCCTTCGGTATTTATGCTGTCCCTACTCCAATTGGAGAGGTGGAAATTGCATATCCTCGCACAGAAAGATATGAACCTGGAAGCCGCAAACCAAGAACAGAGATGGGTAATTTTCAAGAGGATGCCAATCGCAGAGATTTTGGCATGAATGCTATGTTCCTTGATCTCGATAAATATATTCAAGGCGATATAGAGGGTGCGCTTCATGATCCAACAGGACATGGGCTACAAGACGTGCAGGAAAAAACAATCAGAATCACTGACCCAAGCGCCATTGATACTATTTTTCAAGATGACCCGCTTCGTATTTTACGTGCAATTAGGCAAGCAGCCCAGCATGATTTTAAAATCGATAGCCCAATTGTAGATTATATAAAACAAAATCCACATCTAATTGGCGTAAAAGGCGACGAATTAGACTCTGAATTTTGGAAATATGATTATACTCCAAAGCTTTCTGCCGAAAGAGTAGCTGAAGAATTCAGAAAAATTATGAGTCTTCCGAACGCAGCACAAAGCCTGAAGCTCATGAAGGAATGTGGACTCCTTCAATTTGTGTTAAAGCTTCCCGTTCAGGCAGAGCAGAACTGGGATATGGATCATTTGAACCCACACCACTACGAATCCATTTGGGATCATACAATGACTGTTATGAGTCATTTGCAGCAAGTGGTACAACAACATGGAGTGAAAGACCCTCAAAAGTTATTTACTCTCAATATGGCTGCATTATTTCATGATGTAGGCAAATTGTTTAAAGGTGATAAAGGCTATCAGGAAGAGTTCGATGGCGAAGGCAATGTCTCAAAAAGAAGATACTTTGGGCACCCTGAAATATCGACAGAGCAGACTCTTGCTAATTTGCAGCGTTTAAAATTCTCAACGGAAGAAATTACCAATATTAGCACATTGGTAAAAATGCATGATGAGGTTCTAGGACTTGATAAAGTCATCAATGACCCTACTCAACTTGAGTCGCAGCTTGGAAGACTATTGATTACAATGAAGGGCGCATATGGCAAAAAGATGAATGATGAAATCTTTGATCTTCTTATGTTAGCTATGGCTGATAGACGCGCTCATAAAGAGCCTGGAAATACAGATGATTATCTTGTTGCTGCACTACAGCATTTACAGCAGGATGAGAATGGCGGTCTCCAGAGAATTCAAGGCAGATTGACTCCATTTATCAATGGCAATGAAATAATGACCCTATTTGGAAGCATGATTTCGAAGGATTTGAGATGGATTGGGTTACTAAACAAACAGCTTGTTGATTTGCAAATTGACCAGAAAATTACAAGCAGAAATCAAGCTTTCGATATAGTGAAGAAATTAGCGCTGGCAGCAGAAATTACAGGCAAGCCAGCAGGTAGTTGGCTTCTGTCTATTCTGCCTATCTTGGTCAATCCTGCTATTGCTGTAGATAAAGGCGCAGTTGAAGAGGTGTTGTACTCTAACTATCGCAATATTAAAGATGAAGGAAAACAAGTAATTACACCATTATTAAATGGAAACGAAATTCTTAATATCGTTAAAGAAGTAAATCCAGACATTAAACCTGGAGCTTGGATGAACACACTTATTAGTAACCTTGTGAGGGCGCAGATGCAAAAAAGAGTTAATTCAAAAGAAGAAGCAGCCAGCTTTATTAAGCAAGAAGCATCTAAGAATACTCTCGCGTCTATGACTTCTATGTTTAGAAAGATTGCTAAAGATATTTATCCTGTAATGAAAACTCAGCCAAGATCAAATAGATGGAATTCTGATGATAAAGCTAATGAGGTTAATCTTGGAGGCGGCAAAGGTCAGGTTAAAGATCAACCAAAAGACCGACCACGTAAATCCATTGTGCTTACCCCTAATCCATCTTCTATGCATGGCAATATTAATCCAGCAGAACCTATGAGAGATTATTACGCAAGCGTTAAATCAGCACAGCTAATGAATTCTCTATATCCAATTAGTCCTGAGCCAATTCCTGATGCTGATCCAAGTAGGTTGACCCCAGGAAATAATAATCATCAAAATTTGGACCAATTACACGATAAGGAATACCCGAATTATAAATTCAAATTTGAGATTGATATGGACTCTGGCAGAGAGCGTCCAGAAAACATTGATAAAGGTCATAGAAGAATGTTGTATTTTTATCAAGATGAACAATCTGGAAATTATATGATGAGAGCTTATGATAGACCAGATAAGCCAATTAAATTCGGTAACTTGATGTCTGTAATGGACTTTTTGAGACATAATGAAAAATATAGGGTAAACCTTACTGGTTATGAAAACAATATCACCAGCCGTATGCCTATGTTCATGGGGGAATAAATGGGTCTTAAAAAAGCATTTCAAATAATAGCAAACCAAATTGAAGCTCAATATAATGGGCAAGGCATTGCTACGCCTTGGTCTGAGAATAATACTTTTGGCAGCGATCCAGAATATGACACTGAGAGAGTAATTAACTATAAACAAAAACTTCAACCCTCTATGACAGAAGAGCACGGAACAGATAAAGGCACAAAGCCTAATGGCTCCCGTAAAATCAAGGTAGAAAAGCCATGCAAACGCTGCTATGGAATGAACCCACAATGCGAAGTTTGCGATGGCACAGGAAAGATAGAAAAAGAAGAAGTCCATAGCAAGGGTAATCCTAAGTATGATGGACGCATACGTAGACAGCCTAGATTTAATCCTAAAACAGATTATTCTAAGGGTAATCCTGGAAGTTGGTCTCACAACAGAGACGTTGAAAGCGACATCATTGGTGGAGAAAACGTAACTGGATATACAGGAGGACCACACTAAGAGTAAAATGGATAAGAATGAGGGTCTTTATCAATTCAATAATATTATGATGCACGCATTGGATGGAATAGCATTGATTAATGCTGAGGGAGAATACATTTCCTTGAATATGTCCTACGCGAATATATGTGGTTATGATATGAATGAGTTAATTGGTAAGCCATGGACGACCACGATTCATCCAGATTGTCATAATGAAGCCAATAGCGCTATTGAAAAGATGCTGCAAGATGGTAAAACCGAATTAGAACTAAAGGGCGTCAAAAAGGACGGTGAAGTATATTATAAACGCCTAGTTATTGTAGCATGCTATAATGAGGATATGGTCTTTCAAGGTCATTATCGTTTTATCCAAGATATTACACAACGAGTTAAAGCCGATCTTGAATTAAGAAGAAGTCAATCTTTGTTTGAAAGCTTTATGGAAAACAGTCCAGCAATAGCTTTTATGAAAAATAGCAAAGGTGAGTACATTTATGTCAATAAGAGATTTGCTGAACTTGCACGAAGTTCAGTAGAGGAAGTAATTGGTAAAACCGATTTTGATTTATTCCCTAAAAGTGTAGCAGCCGAATTAGTAGAACATGACAAAATGATGCTTAAGGGAAACGTTCCCGTAGAGTTGTTTGAAGAAGTTCCAGATGCTACAGGAGACATGGTTAGTTGGCTCGTATTCAAATTCCCTTTTAATTGCTATAGAGGAGATATATATATTGCTGGATTAGCCATAAGAAATCCAGTTCAAGAATTAAACGAGTTCAAGGATACTCTTGGTTTAGAGATGCAAAAGTTTACAATTACTGCTATTAATTCATTCATCTCTGGCATTACTCATGAAACAAGATCACCAGTTCAGGCAATAGATAACGCTGCTGATCTTTTAATAGGTAATGTCAAAGGACTGATTGACCTAGAAGCGGATAAGAAATTAGAATACCTGCAAGCAATCAAACAATCGGCAAATTCTATTGAAACAATTGTAGGCAACATTATGAGCTTTGGAAGTATTCGGGGTTACAATACTGAAGAAGATATAATACAAGCTATAATAGGTGACACAAAAGAAGTAGACTTAGCGGTTTTACTACAGGAAACTATTAAAACATATTGTCTAAGTTCCGATTATAAAGAAAACCAAATCAAGATATTATATAATGGTCCTGCTTCAATTAGAGCAATTGCTGCAAATAACATATTAAGACAGGTTGTTATCAATTTGCTGAGCAATGCAAGAAAGGCTATTGCAAGCTATAAAGATAAGGCGTATAGTAGAAAGGAAGGCAAGATAGTAGTTGATGTTGTAGAGAATGAAGATTATTACTTAATTCAAGTTAGGGATAATGGTAGAGGCATCCCATCAAATCTTCAATACCGTTTGTTTAATCCTTTTTTTAGACCTTTTAGAGAAGTTCCAGGTACAGGCTTAGGATTATATTTGAGCAAGGTATTTGCTTCTAATGCCAATATGGAACTAAATCTAGAGAGTAGTGAGCCTGGAAACACAGTCTTTAGTATAAGGATTAACAAGGATTAATGGAGAGTGAATTGTGCTAAAAGTATGCATCATAGATGATCACGAACTGACAGCTTTTACATTGTCCGAAATGTTTAAAGCGCTGGGTCATGAGACTGAATTTGTAAGCAGTGCTCAAGAAGCATTGAAGACAGTTCAAGATGGTAGATTCGAACCTTTGGTAGATTATTATATAATTGATCTCTATCTCAATGGAATAAGTGGCATAGATGTATATAACGAATTACATAAAATGGGTTTGAGTCACAAGGCTGTATTTATATCAGGATGCGAGCCGAAGGACGACATATTTAGAGAAGCTTTAATGTGTAACGTTCCACTTGTAATGAAACGATTTAATGCAATGGAGCTTGTAAATCATTTAAACAATGGCACTATTAGAGATTGGGCAAACGAAGCTTTGGATAAAAAAGGTATTGTTAGAGGCTCTAAATAGGTGATATGAATGCCAATAAATAAAAAGCCAAAAAGCCAAGAGGAAGCAGTTGTTTATTCTGTGCTAAACGGAATAGACGAAATTACGCATTCTTTAGGATTCATTGCATTTGCAGTAGGTGGATTTTGCAGAGATGAATACTGGGGCAAAGAACATACACGTGAAAGCGATATTGACCTTATGGCGGAAAATTATCACGGTCTTTATCTAGCAGGCGCGGTAGCAGAGAGATTTGGTGTTCCTGTTGAATATAGCCATAAAACAGGTACAGGAAAACTTAGTGTCAATGGCTTGGACATTGATTGTAAGGCTAATTTAAAAAACTTTGATCTTCTTCCTGAGTTAAGAAAAACCAATCTTCCCCAAAACAATTTAAGTTTTGATATTATTTCTCGTGATTTTACTATAAATACATTAATCATGAGCTTGAGAAGCGGTAAAATTTATGACGTATTAGGTACGGCAAAAAAAGATTTGGATGATGGGATTATTAGATGTCCTGTCAATGCAGATTTATCAGTTAAGACAAACTCCATAATTGCTCTTCGAGCATTAGTTTTTGCTAACAGATATGATTTCACTATAGATAATGAGCTTGATGCAGCCATTAGAAAACATAGAGAACATATTCTAACTGAAATAGATATTGATAAGGCTTCAAAAACTATTGAGAAAATACTAAAGCCCAATCCAGACAATGGAAAGAGATTGCTGCAAGAGTATGGTTTTGAGCAATTTATCATATAGCGCCAATGTTCCCGCAGGATTTTGTATTTGTATACATTAAATAGTATAATAAGAACAAGATCAATTTTAATGGCGGTGAATTATGCGTTTTTTTAGAACTCCCAATGCACATCAGCAACGTGTTGCGCAAAAGAACGGAATGGTAAAGGTTGCACAAAACTTCTTTCCTGCTCATGGTTTTGACCAAAATACCATGCAGGGTCCATCTCAACATATAACAGATAAGCTCCAGTGGTCTAATATGGGTCAAAGAAGCTTGGTTGATTATGTTCTTAATAACTCCTCAGCGCCAACAGCCAGTGGTGATGGGGTCATGTATTTTAATGTTTCCCCTCTTCTTGAACAAATTATGAAATCAAATGGATTTCATCAAGTAACAGCCGAAGAGGATAAGAGTTTACTTTTTAAAGCGTGGGATAGTGCAAGCATTATCCAAGATTCAAGTAACGCCCCAGAGAAGGTGTTTAGGATTTCAAACCTTTCAGATAACGAGCTTAATCGCTTAAAGGCACAGGGGTTATTGAAGGGCGCTGGGCATGACGTAAGTTTGACAGATAAAGGGCATGAAATATTGGTTAAGTTAATGCTTGATAATTCTTCTTCTTTATCTAAGACTTCACGTTGCCTAAAGAATATTATTCAGACTTGTAGCACTCAAAATACACCAGCTTTGGAGTTTCCTTCTCCAAATCAAGGTGAAAAAATAGTTAGAGATAACAATGGAAAATGGAGAATTATTAAGGAATGGAACGAAGACTAAAAATAACACTTTTAGCAATTAATGAAAGAGATAGAGAAAAAGGGTTAATGTTTAGTGAACCTCTTCCCGATGATGAATGCGGTCTTTTTGTTTTTGATAGACCTTCAAGGCAGTCATTTTGGAATAAAAATGTCTCTTTCCCTATTGATGTGGCTTTCTTTGACATGGGTGGCTCTTTAGTTCACGTAGCTCAATTAGAAGCAAATCAGGAACAGCCCGTTAATTCAAAAGACTATAATGTTAAGTATGTTATTGAAACACGCAAAGATTGGTTTAGTGATCGTAATGTTCATATTGGAACCAAATTTTGGGATTTGATTGATATTACGCACTTAAAAGGAAAATAATATGCGCGACTTACCTCAAAATCTAGTAGATGCTTTTCAAAAACTGGCACAGTCAGGCAAGGCAGTTGGTGATTATCCATTGATTGTTGGTGGATTCGTGCGCGACTGGCTGCTTGGTGTTCCAGTCGAAGATATTCAAGATTTTGATGTGATTTCGCGTGAAGGAAAAATGGAAGCAATTTTGCAGGATTTTTCAAAGAGGTTTGGTCTTGGAGAGCCTATTGTGTACGAGTACACAGGTACAAAAAAAATAGTATGCAATGGTTATAACTTTGAATTTCAGAGTATTGATAATCCTCATGTGCACTTTCCAATAGAAGGCGAAATGCAGCGCCTAGGAATTCCGATTACTTTTCTTTATAAGAATATTTATGAGAGAGACTTTACAATCGATACCATGTGCTACGATGTAATTAATGAGAAATTTTTGGATGTTACTGGTCAAGGCTATGACGACCTGATAAAGAACAAGGTTATTAGAACTCCTATTCCAGCCAGAAGCGCCATTGAGTTTAATCCATTTATTATTTTAAGAATGATGCGTTTTCAGTTGGAGTTTGAACTAGAACCAACAGAAGACCTTAAAAAGGAAATTCCTTACGGCATAGGACTTTTACCACAAGCTACAGCAGATAGAAGTGAGCGCTTTGTTGAAAATCTTGTAAGAGACATCTTTGATATAGACAATGAGAAGGCGGATGCTATGTTTAAAAAATACAAGCTATACGATACTATTCCGATTCCTCATGAAATATTTGATCATTCAATAAAGAGGCAAATGGGAATCAAGTATATGGCTGCTTCTAATGTTTTATGTAGCTTGGATAAAACAGCGAACAAGTTGCAATTATGTCTTGCTTATCAAGATTTACTTAATACTGACATTAAGAATAATCTTCAGCAGGCTTTAGCAAGCCTTTATATACAAGACCTAATAGATTCTACTACAGCAATTGATTTGCTAGATTCTCAGTTGGGAACTGTCTCCACAGTTAAGGATCATTTGTATCTTGAAGATACTAAATCGTGGTATAAAACAGCTTATAATAATACTCATATGTACGAGAGAATCCAGCGACGTAAAGAATACAGAAACCGTAAGCGTCGGGAGCAAAGAAGAGACAGAATTAGCAAAATTAAATCATGGAAAGACTTTCAGAAGACTTTCGCTTCAGTTGACAAGAAGATTGTAAAGGGCAGTGATCGCATAAACAAACAGAGGTAAGTCGTGGATAAAAAGAAGATTAATATAGAAGAGTTAGAGGCTGCTAACGAGCATATCCAAGACTTAGACATGGCTATTACTAGAAATAAACAATTTTTTAGTAAGATGACCGATCAGTATTTAGCTAAGAAAATATTAGAAAATATGCTCTCTGCTGATGAAAAGCCCCAGAAGCCTAGTGTCGATAGTTGGCTAAATCTGGCATTTGCTGGCATTTGTGCTATTGTTGGCATTGCGAGTATTTTAATTACCCTTAATTATAATGGCAAAGAAGAATATAAAGAAATTAGCAAAGACATTCATGAAATATCGACCAAAGCAACCGTCAACGATGTGAGGATTAATAATAATGCTAAGGCGATTGAGAGCTTAGAGGGTAAAATTTTTGAAATAAAGCATGATGTAACGAAACATGGAGAAGCCATATTGGAGCTTAAAGAAAAGGCTTATAGCGGATCGGAGAAATACAATGCCAAGTAATAGAAATGATGATGTTAGTGAATTGCTAACTCAGATGAACATGAAACCTACAGAGGTAGCAGGTTATGATTTGAACGAATATGATACAATCATCTTCGACGCCGATGACACAATTTGGGAAGTCACTAATCCTGAAGGTGGTCTATCATATGCTGCTGCCACAGAAGCGCCATATAAGCTCATTAGCAACACTTTAATTGAAGATTCAAAAGGTAGCAAGGTCAAATTAGAAAAAGGCTTTAAAGAGCAATTGCTTTCCTTAAAAAGTAAGGGTAAAAATCTATATATTGTCTCTGCAAGCGATAAGCAGGGTGTTTCCGATGACGCTCAGCCAGTAGTATTGTTGTTGCGAGCCTTTGGAATTTATGAGTTATTTGATGATGTCATCATTGACGGAGTTGCCAAAAAGAGTGAATATGTTGCTGAACTCGAAGAGGGAGAGACAGCGTTCTTAGATGATAATGATCAGAACTTAATAGATATTTCTTTAAACACAAACACTGAGCCAATAGATGCTAAACATGATCATAATTTATTCGGAAGTTGGTTTGGAAAGACCGTATTGGGCGCTATAGACTATTCTTCAACGAAAGAAACCATTGAAGAAGATGCCGAATTAGCAGCTTCCAATATATATACTCAAAGATCAGACGATGGGGAGTTAGAATTTAGAGTAGATTTAAACAACTCTTTGGTCAAAGAGGTGGGGGCTAACTATAGAAAAAATAACCCAAGAGGCTTGCATCCCAATATGCCTCTTGATGCAGAAGTGATTAATCAATTATGGGAACAAAATAAAGTTAATCTAGAACATTATAAATCAAGGCTAGAACTTTTAGCTAAAACAACAGATGCAGATATTGTTATGCAAAACGATGTGGGCGGCTTCTCTATAGATGACCTAGTTGATCAGGATAATATACTAGTAAGTTATATAAGTACCAACCTATATGAGGACGGTAATTTTAATTACGACAAGATTGAAAAGCTAGTGACACATCTGAGCGTAAATTCTAAGTTTATTGCGGGAGTAGTTAGTTGTATTGAATCGATTAAAAATGAATCTTTTGTAGATGAAATTGAGGCTCACGCATTAGCTAATCAAATTGCGAACTATGAATTTTATGGTTCGTTTGATGGGCACGCAGCCTACAAACTAGAAAACAACATCGATTTAGTCCCAACCTTCGAGGCTAGCGTAGAAATTGATGAAACTACATACATTATGCGACATTTACTTGAAAATGGAGCAGATATGAATGACCCAGAAACTAAAAGTATGATTGAGAGACTTAGAGACCAAGTTCAAATTGTTAATCATTTTATTGGGCAAGGAATTTACATGTATGAGGATCAAGATAAAGATGTATACTCTGATGCTTTTCAAAAGCATTTTCCTTCTTATGTGGAGGCTTCTGACACCATTGCTCAACGCACAGAAGAAATTTACCAAAAGATGCAAATTTGTGCAGAAAAAATTATAGATAATTTACGATAACTATGGCAAATTCCACTATCAACATAGATAAAATAACAAGAAAATACATAAACGGAAGTGATGAAGTTATGTATTCTGGTGATGTTGTTGTGTATAACCGCGATAATCCCGACGAAGTTATTTTTCCAAATCACGATGCGACTGATATCTTTGCAGGCATTGTTAACAATACTTCTTTGTCAGGTCAGCCAGCCTATGTTACTATTTTAGGGGAAGGCAACATCTATGTAACTGGCACTATCGTTGCTGGAAATCTTCTTACTTCTGCTGGGGATGGAACCGCTACAGCTAGAACCGCTAGCGATCAAGCTATTTTAGGCATAGCGTTAGAAGATTATGATTCTATTGAACGTGGCTTAATTCGTGCTAGTATATATACAGCCTTTTCTGCCTCTCAAGCCGATTCAGGAGATGATGATGGAACCACTTCTACAAATTTTTATATCGGCGCAGGAACCTCTAACGCCTCAGGAATTTTTAATCTGTACTTTGGCGATCAAACTACTGGTGCATACTTAAGATATGAGTCTGGAACCTTTACACTAAAGGGAAACCTTAATGTTGATGGAACGCAAACTGTAATAGATACAGAAACCTTAACAATATCAGATAACGTGATTGTGCTAAATAGCAATGTTACTGGAACTCCTTCGGAAGACGGAGGCATTGAAATTGAACGTGGAACATCTCCAAATGCTTCATTGCTTTGGCATGAAACAACACAAACATGGAGAGCAGGGCTATTGGGTTCTGAAATTGTCTTAGTGAATGCATCGAGCACGCAAGCAATTTCAAATAAAACTTTTACTTCTTCCACATGGCAAGGAAACGCAATTGGAATTGGATACGGGGGCACTGGAATATCAACAACGCCAACCAACGGACAATTACTTATTGGAAACGGAACAGGATACACGCTATCAAATATCACTGGAACAGCAAATCAGATTAGTATTGCTAATAGTGCAGGCGGAATAACTCTTTCATTACCAAATGATGTAACAATTAGCGGCACAATGCAAGCTAATGTTTATATAGGCGACGGAAGTCAGTTAACAGGCGTTTCGGCAGGCTCTGTAGCTGCTGGAGATATAACAGCAGGAACGTTAGATACTGATGTATTAGTGCCTTCTGCAAACCTGCAAGGGGCATTACCTGCAATTTCAGGAGCGGCATTAACTTCTCTTAACGCAAGCAATCTTTCTACTGGAAGCGTATCTGATTCTTTATTATCTGGAAATGTCGCATTAAAAGGTTCTGCCAATACCTTTGCAGAGCTAAACACTTTTACAACAGGCGCTACCAAAGGAATTGCAATCGGAACATCAACGTTATCTCAGGTTATTTCTGGTTCTTTAAGCTCTGTTAGATTGCGTCCTGGAACGACTCTTTATAACGCATTTAGATTGATTCCTGCTACAGGAACAACAAGAAATTACATTGACATATTTGGAACTAATTTTGATACAGATGCAGTAAACTATAGTAATCTACAGTTTGGGATAATAGATGGTGTAGCTGTGTTGAGTACAACTAGCGCTGGTACTGGCACACTATACGACATGGTTTTTAAAAGCAATACCACGGAAAGAATTAGATACAATAGTAATGGTGTATCCATTAATTCTAGACTATCACTAAATAGTACAACTCCGCCTTCTTCTGGTGCGTATCTACAAGCTCCATCTGCATCTATAACGGGCACTTGTACTGCTGGAACATTTTCTGGATCAGGCGCAAGTTTAACAAATCTTAACGCATCGGCTATTACTAGTGGAGAATTAGATGATGCTTATCTTTCAAATAATGTCGCCAGATTAGATAGCGCAAATCAATTTGCTTTGGATCAAACAATATCTACAACTGGATCATCTTCTTCATCGCTGAGAAAATTAATCTTCTCTGGATTACTTAGCGGAGAGGGCGCAAGCATTCAATTTGGAAATGAGTGGGATTCCATCGGATTGCTCTATGGCAATAGAATGCTTATGCAATCTTATTACGGAATTGAAATATCTGGTAATAGGCAGTCCGGCTCGGCTCGAAGTTTTGCAACAGGAACATCAGCAGACGCTTCATTATCTGTGATAGGAACAACTACATCTGCTCCTGTATTGACAGTAGTAAGTTCTGCTGGTCAATCTGCAAATCTTCAAGAGTGGCAAAACAATGCAGGAACTCCAATAGCATCAGTTGACGCTTCTGGAAACATAACTCTTCCAGGCTTACCTTCTACTGATAATCATGCAACAACCAAAAAATATGTAGATGATACTATCGCTGCAATTAATACGGGTATTATTAGCTTTACAGAAATAACAACTACGTCAGAGACAGCAATAGTGAATAATGGATACATTGCTAATAATGCATCACTGGTAACTATAAATCTGCCTGCAACTGCCAATACAGGAGACATTATTAAAGTAGTTGGCAAAGGTGCTGGTGGATGGAAGATTGCGCAAGGCGCTGGTCAAGTAATCTACTTCGGTGAGTCTAGTACATCCACTGGCACAACAGGATACTTATCATCTACGCACCAGAGGAATTGCGTAGAAATTATATGTATTAATAATAACACGCAATGGCAGGTAATAGGCTCTGTTGGAACAGTCGCAACAGTTTAACAAGGGGTGATAAATGGCTACACAAAACGTTATAGGTAAAAATCTTGTCTACACTAATGAGACAGATGGTTATACCATTTCAGGTGGCAATTCAACTAGAACTATTACCATTACAGGTAGTAGTGTAAGTTTTTCATCACTAGTATCTAATCTTACTGGAACATCCGCAGATTCTTATTCTATTAATAGTGGCGGAACAGGTGGTATTCTTTATTTTGATGATGAAGTTGGTATGGCTTTATCTGGAACTGATTTAACAATTGGAACTTCTTCTCATACTGTAATAATTGCAGGTAATCTAACTGTAAATGGAACTACAACTACAGTTAATACAGAAACAATTAACCTAGCAGATAATATAATCGTTCTTAATAGTAACTATGCTGGGGGAACACCTTCAGAAAATGGCGGTATCGAGGTAGAGCGCGGTTCAATAATAAATGCATCTCTTCTTTGGGACGAAGCTTCTGATGTATGGAAAGCTGGCGTTGTCGGTTCGGAAATAGAGCTTGTGAATATCTCTTCAACTCAAAGCTTAAGCAATAAAACTATGGGTTCTGGATGTGTGTGGAACGGTGGTACAATTGATGGCGCTTACGTTGATTTAACTTTGGAAGAGATAAGTGATGTTAGCGTCTCTGGAGTATTAGATGGTCAGGTACTAAAGTATCAATCAGGTGTATGGGTTCCTCATACTCTATCAGGCGGTCATGCTCAAAATACTGATACTGGGACCGATCAAGCAACGTTTACAATTGATAGTGATGCAAATGCTGCTACTGAAACATTAGCCTTTGGTCATGGCGGCTCCATTGCGTATACAAGTGGCGATGTAATGACAATCACCGCTACTACTTCCATGGCATTGACGAATGGAACTACTTCCTTGACTCTAAGTGGTGGAACTATTACGGCTGGAACATGGAATGGCAGTGCTGTTGGACCAACCTACGGCGGAACTGGAATTAACTCTTACACGCTTGGTGATCTTTTATATTCGTCAGCTTCTAATACTCTGGCTAAATTAGCAGGTAACACAACTACGACAAAACAATTTTTAAGCCAGACAGGTACTGGATCAGTTTCTGCTGCTCCATCTTGGTCTACTGTTTCCAAATCAGATGTAGGATTAGGAAACGTCGAAAACACAGCTTTATCTACATGGGCTGGTTCAACCAATATAACTACGCTAGGGACAGTTGCAACTGGTACTTGGCAGGCAACATCAGTCAAGACAGGCTACGGCGGCACGGGAGTAACTTCCTATACGGCTGGTGATATATTATATTATGCTTCAGGAACAGCGCTCTCGAAGCTTGCGAAAGGAACTGCCAATCAAGTTATTGGAATGAATTCTGGAGCAACTGCTCCAGAATACAAAACAGTCAGCGGCTCAGGGGGAACCACTGTTACTCACGGTGCAAACTCCATAAGCATTAGTAGCCATAGCCCAGGCGCAGATACTGGAACCACAGGCGCGAGCTTCGCTATTAACTCTGATGGCGCTCCTGCTTCGGAGACTGCTACTTTGTTATTTGGTAATGCCGCAACTCATTATGTCAGATGGAATTTTTCCACTTCTAGAATCGAGCTTTCTCACACAGCTACATTAACAGCAGGATCAGGCAGTACTTGGAATGGTACAGCTATTGGACCTACATATGGTGGAACAAACCAGACAACATGGACAACAGGTGATCTATTATATGCATCTGCTTCTAATACTCTCTCTAAGAGAGCAATAGGAAGTTCTGGCGATGTTCTGACAGTCTCTGGAGGCGTTCCAACTTGGGCTGCGCCTGCTACCCCCACTGGAATCACAGGAACAACCAACTCTAAATTTACAATCGATTCTGGAAATGCTGCTTCTATAATTGAATTAGAATTCGGCACTGATGGCGCTCAGATTACAAGCGATCAAATTACAAACTCCATGAATTTTTATCAACATAATGGAACATCATATGGCAAATTTCTTTTTTATGATGCTTCTAATCCTTTTGAGATCAATGCAGGTGTAGTTACAAACGGAACTTGGAATGGTACAGCTATTGGACCTACATATGGTGGAACAAACCAGACAACATGGACAACAGGTGATCTATTATATGCATCTGGGTCAAATACATTAGCAAAAAGAGCGATTGGAACAACAGGGCAAGTTCTGACAGTCTCTTCGGGCGTTCCAACTTGGTCTGATGCTCCTAATATTTCAGGAACGCCAAGTAATACATTTACAATCAATTCTGATTCTTCAGATTCTAATATTGCCACGTTAAGTTTAGGTGTAGCGAATGGGTCTGTTTCTGTAAATTCTACTGGAACTGTAACTATTGCTCCAGGCTCTGATGATATTGTTAACATTAATGCTACGACAGTGAATATTAACTCAGCTTCTGTAAATGATGGAGAAGTAACAGCTAGCGCCTACTTCGGAACTTGGTCAGGCGATACAATAACAACTGCAAAGGGCGGCACTGGACTAACTTCAATTGGTTCTGCCAATCAAGTACTTGGAGTAAACAGCGCAGGCAACGCTTTAGAGTATAAAACCATGACTTGGGTCAATACATGGACCGAAGTCACAGGGACTACTCAAGCAGCATCTATCAACACTGCCTATGTGACTAATAACGTTGCACAAGTAACAGTGACATTGCCAAGCACCGCAGCTTTTGGGAGCGTAATTAAAATTGTAGGTAAAGGCACGGGTGGATGGAGGCTTGCTCAGAACGCAGGACAGGTAATATATTTTGGCGAGTCTAACACTACAACAGGAGCTACAGGCTATATTGCTTCTACTCATCAAAGAGACTGTGTTGAAGTAACATGCATTGGAGCTAACACCATTTGGCAAGTAGTTAGCTCAGTTGGTAACATAACTTTCGTATAAGAGTGAAATATGGCTTCTAAACAAAATGCCGTTGGGCAAAATCTAGTATATACAAATAACGCAGATGGCTATACTATTGCAGGAGGTGACTCTCCTTCAAGAAATATTTCTATTACTGGCGGTGATTTGGAAATTAATGCTGGGTTGACAAATATTACTGGAACGACCAATAGCTCATTTAAAATTAATGCAAATACTCTCGGCTCAGGCACGATCTATATGGGTAGTGGAAACGTGCCTGTAGTCGCGTTTTCAGCTAGCACAGTTACAATCGCTACATCTTCTCAGTCCGTATCTATTCCTGGTTCTCTATCTGCTGCTGCCACAACATTAAGTGGGGCACTAACGGTTCAGGCAGCAACTCCAACAATAAATTTGACAAACACCGCTTCCAGTAATAAACAATGGAGACTAATAGGCTCAGGGACATCATTTGTTATTAACGAAACTTCATTCGGTAATAGAATTACTATATCGCCTACTGGTGTGGGTTTGACTCAAATTGATTCTGATGTAGAAATTACAGGTTTGCTGCACACCACTGATATAAACGCAAATGCAACCACTTTAGAATTTGATTTAAATAGAAACTTTGGCGCTCCATACGATGCCGAATGTACGTTTGACTTTGGAAAAAATACTTATTTAGGTGCTGGATTTGATCTACATACTCAATGGTGGTCAGGTCAAGATTCTGGAAACACGTTAAAAGCTTATTTAAATCATACCACTGGTAATTTTAATACTTCAGGGATAGTTACAGCGGCTGGATTTTCTGGAATACAAGCTTCTGATCTTCCAGCTCATGATCATGCAGGAACTACATCCAACTCCTTTAGATTAAATAGCGATGACGGATTTGCTCTAAGTGTTAGCTTGGATTTTACAGATAACCAGCGTTTAGTGTATAGCAGTAGCGGGTTTTGGCTTGCTGGCGCACCTTTTGAAGTAGATCATGACATTAAAATCTGGGGAACTCAATTATATCCTTCATTACTAACTGGCTTAGAGGTAAATATAGACGCTTCGCTATCTTTTGGAACGATGACAAATGCCTATGGTATATTAATCAATGCTCCAGCAAAATCTGGCTCAGGGACAATAACAAATGTGTATGGTATATATGTTGCTGCTCCGACTATAGGAACAAACAACTATTCAGGATGGTTCGGCGGCGCGGTACGCACAGGGACTTTAACAACAACTAGCATTATCTCAAGCGGAAGCATTACTGGAATTGATATAACATCTTCTAACGGATTTTTTTATGGCGGCTTAGCCGGTTCTTTTTATTTTGATGATGTATATAATGATGCTTGGATGTTTGCCAATGATGTGCATGCTCCATCATTTGTTGGAAGCGGTACAGGCTTAACTGGTGTTGCAATATTAAATTCCGCCAATACCTTTACGAACGGTCCTCAAAGAATGCCATCATTAGGTGTAGGCTCTACTTACCCTGCTCCTACATATGTTGCTGCATTTGGTTATGATTTAGGAAATATTGGTATGACTACAGGAACAGGATCATCTACTGTAATCATCGGACATACATCAGCAAGTTCCTGTTTGGGTGTAGGACAATCCAATCAAAGACAATTACAGTTTAGATGGGATTATCATGCTACAGCTTCTAGTGCTGTAGCTAACTTGGTTACTTGGGGATACGGAAATCCATTGAAAATTGATGCGTCTACATTGCATTTAAATACTAACTCAAATGGCATGATTTACATGGGTAACGGCGGATTAAGTGCTGCAAACGGTGAATTTCTAATAAAGACAAGTGAAACGGGAAATTTAAGCTCAGGTCTTAAATACAATCCCCTTATAAACTTAGATCAAGGTAATTATAATTCTATTTATGGAGATCATATCCAAATAGGAGCAGAATTCAAGATTGATACTCAGGCTCAATACTACTACTATCTCAGTGATATTGATCTGATTGGTATGCAGGTTGAGTTAAATGATGATGATTTTTATGCTTATAACTCAGGTTATCCTACTAATGAAGCAGTAGCTAAGGCAACTGCTCTTAATGTTATCTCTCCTACCCTAGCAGATGTTTGCTATGGAATCAAGGTAGATGATCCTGGCACTGGGCATTATTCTATTTGGGCAGATGGAGAAATTAAAGCATCTAACTTCCTCACTAAAGCATTCTCAGTAACTGTTCCATCAGGAACTAACGCTATAGAATTTTGCTCTGTAACAAATACGGATTTCTCAAGCAATGTTGAAATTTGGTACACTACTCACTCAGCATCTTTTGCTCAATCTAAGAGATATATTGTTCCTGTTCAATACAATGGGACCAGTGGCGTTTGGCATAAGTGCTTACCAATATCAACAACAGGTGCTTACGCGGGAAACGATGCTGAAATAGATGTTAGAATCAATTTAGCAACTGCTTACTTTCGTATTCGTCGTATTTCAGGAGTAACAGCGGGAACTGCACATATCACAGTTATGGTTGGAGGAGACACTAAAAATACTACGATCACTCCAACCAATACGGCTTATTCTTCACCATCTGTAACAACTAACTTTGCTCCCACATCATTGGTTATGAAAAACGGTAATACAGGCATTGGTACTGATTCACCATCATATACACTAGATGTAAACGGCTCTGCTAGAATTGGAACATCTGGCAGTAGCGTAGGATTTTATGGCGCTACTCCCGTTACCAAGCAACAGGTTGTTAATCATTACGGAACATATTCAAGTGTGTCAGCTTTACAGGTTATGGATGTTCTGGAAGATTTACTTGCAGCTTTAGAAGCATTAGGACTAATCGAGGTGTATCCATAATGGAAAACTTTTTAATTTTATCAAATTTTAGATGTGGCACTCATTATCTTCATGCACTTATTGCCGCAAATGGTTATACGATGCAAGATGAGTTTACGGGCAAAATACAGCGATTGTTGTCTCCTGAAGTTAGAAAAGAGGTAAGAGCAGCCGCCAGAAATGGACGTAAAGCTGGATTGAATTTTGAACAAATTCAAGAAAAACTGGTTGAGTTAGGCGTCCGTCAACATAGGCAAGCAAAGGTTCAGGAAGTCTGGAAGCCTAGATCGGTTGGAATTCTTCATCGTATACAAAGTCGGTTGCTATACGGAAAACTTAGTCCAGAAGCTGAACTCGCTAAGCTTAAGGAGCTATTCCCTAATACTACTTTTATTCTTCTCACCCGCGATCCTGTCGAAGCTGCTGTCTCATGGTTTTTTGCTCGTCATGAACGTAGCTTTTTTTCTCATCAGGCAAAGCGTCGTCAAGAACCCCCTATATATAATGAGAAGGAAATTCAAAAATGGGTATCTAAATATGAAGGTGATTGGCTTTGGTCTCAAGAATTAGCGGACCATGTAGTTGACTATTCGGAATTATTAATTAATCCTGAAGACGTTATGGCACGACTAGGACTTTCTTTATTTGAGCAAAATCAAGTAGAAAAGCAGATCGACCCTTTAAAAGACGAATATATACAAAGATTTAAGACTGAAAAGAAAAACAAAGGTGGCAAGGCTTAAGATGCTGCAATCAGTTGTGATCTTATCAAATTTTAGATGTGGCACTCATTTGCTTCATGAAATCTTTGTAGCAAACGGCTATGTCAAGCATGATGAGATTTTACGAACATATAGCTCTATTATTCCACAAGATGAAAGAGATTATTTCGAAAATCATATCATGAGCTATTTTAAACATGATAAGTTTAAGTATTATTCTGCATTAAAATTATCAGAAAATATGGGTTATCCCTCAAAGCATATAAAAATGCTAGAAAGTAAGCTCGCAAGAGTCTGGAAGCCTGGATCAGTAGCGATAGTTCATAAGTCGCAATTTAATAAGGTTTATGGAAGTCTGTCTAGCCAAGAGACAAAAGATAAATTGTCTGATCTATTTCCAAAATCAATATTCATATTGCTAGAAAGAGACCCGTATGAAGCAGCAGTATCTTATTTTATAGCGAGGCATGAGCAAAGGTGGTCTTCTACAGCCAATAAAATTGGCGAGACTCCTGAGTTTAATGAGGAAGAATTAACTCTTATTTTAAATATGTACCTAGATGAATGGAACTGGGATAATATTCAAGACTTAGATGCAGTGCATATAGCGTATAATAATTTATGTGATAATCCAGAAATGGCACTAGTAGATTTCAACATAGGTATCCGTACTCAAAAAAGATTACAAAAGATGGACTCCGAAATAAAAAAAGAATACGTTTTAAAATTAAAAAAACTTGCCTAATAAATCTTGTTGCGTATATTATATACATAACCTTTAGTCTATGGAGAATTAAGTAAAATGAAGAAAAAAACTACCAAAATTGAAAACATTGTCGAGGAAGCTGTACAGGCTCCAGAAGTTGAACAGACTTTTATTAATTTAACAGAAGAAGAGTCCAGAGCTTATGGTCAGCTTTATAATGAGATGAATCATTATCAGATGCTTATTGGAAAGCACGTTCTTGAAGTTCTTCGCACTGCTCAATTTTTTGGTCAGCGTGATTCTAAACTAACTGAACTAGTAAATGATAAAATTTCTCTATCTGGTCTTGAAAATATCAGATTTAAGCAGCTTGACTTACAGGGTGGAAAGATCATTCTCGATAAAGTGGAAAGAAAGGGTGAATAATGCCTTTTATTTCCAGCTTTATAACCGCCGACCCCGATAGTCCTGAAGGTAAGATTTTCTATGCCTTTAAGACTTCTATGCAGTTTATTTCAATGGTGGATTTTAACGCTAGAGCACTAGGTAATATTTTAAAGAATGTTACCGATTTATCCGTAGCGCAAAGACTTGCAGTTAAATTAGTTGCAAGCAACTATCCAAAGGATAACTTTGATACAAGCTTAAATAGCATCTTAATGTATGTGTTATACGGCTCTTTTGAAAAGTTTGGTATTGATGAAGATGAAGTAGCATTAAGCGTTTCTCAAAGAGAAGCAATTCTATTTCAGATTTATTATACAGCCATTGAGATCATTAATGAAAAAGTTATGGAGCTTTGCGAGGTAAGAGATTGGGATTACGAGAAGCCAGATTGGAAGATATTTCCCGACCCCGACCCCGACCCTGAACCGACCTATGGGTACGGTTACGAATACGGATATGAAGACAGCCAATACGGATACCATTATGGTTACGGATTTGGAAATTCAGACTTCTTTGATGTCTTTGGTGTGGGATCAGACACCTAAGAATAAGAGGATAATGACACACTGTAACCGTATATTATAATAATACATAATGGGGTTACTATATGTCAAACTTCTTTCAAAAAATAATAAAGCTAGCTAGTCCGAGCGACAATAAGGGTCAAGCGATTGATCAATATATAATTCGTGGACCAGAGCATGAAATCAACCCTACAAACTTTAATGTCAATGATATTGGAGATGATAGTGTTAATGATTTCGGAAGAGCATATCGCTACTATTGGCAGTTTCGTAAAGCAGGGGATAAGCATTCCATAGCTTGGGATAAGGCTGGTTGTCATAACTTGCCTTACGAGATGCAATTGCAAATGAGAGAAGCAGTCCTCAAAGCCGATCCAAATTTTTATCACGAAGCTTTTAGTGAAGTTGATTTCATAAAGGCTTTAATGGGGAAAAGAGAAATAAAAGAAGCTTCTTCCCAGTTGCAAGTAAGCACACCACACTCTATCAATGATCAAATTACTAGAAAAAGAGAGGAGTTGATAAACTTTGGTTTTGATACTACGATTGTTGATAGAGTTGTGGCATGTGCTGAGTCCAAAGGATTTGAAATTAAGTTTAATCCTGAAGGCGAAGAGGTTGTAAATATTATTCGTGAGCTATCAGACGCTGGACTTGATATAACTCAGTACGACACGACCTCCGCCAGCGCAAAATTAGGCAAACCAAAAGTCAATGATCTTGTAACCGCTTCTTCAGTAAAGACAAGAAAAGTATGCTTGATAGGGTTGCCTGGAGAACATCGTAGCAGCATCGCCAAACGGCTTGCTAGCTTCTATGATGTGCCTCATCTAGATATTAGCGGCATGTTGAATCAGGCTATTGAATTAGGCTTCTATAAAGATGAAGAAGCCGAGTATCTAAAACAAAATATAGATAAACTTAAGCCTAAATTTCTAGAAGTTCTATTCCATATGATTAGCGACAGTCTGGATGGATTTGTTCTTGAAGGGTATCCCGTTAGTAAAGATCATGTTTCTACTATGAATGTTGATAGTATTGTCTACTTGGATGACGACATGCAGGGTAAAGTTAAGACCCAAAAAGATAAAAGATGGTGCCCTACATGTATGTATTCTTATCATTTAGAACTCCATCCGCCAACGAAAGATAATACTCGTTGTGATCGCTGCGACAGCATTTTAACAATACGACCAGAGGATTTGCCCAACGTAGTAAAAGATCGCTACTATTCATGGAAGAAGCAATTTGTAGGGATGCTGAAAGAATTAAGAAAACTAGATAGACTCATTGAACTTGATCCTAGTCATTCAGCCGAAGAAGCAGCTAGAACTATAGAGCGTATATTAAACGGCAAGTACGAGAAGACCAAGTACAAGGATGATTCAAGACCAACCCAAAGATAAGGGAATATTTTATGGCTTTAAAATGGGATAAAAAAATAAAGCTTCAGTTTAATGGAAAAATATTAGTCGCGGACTTTGAGGATATAAATATTCGAGTAACAGAAAAAGAAGAAATAGTTATGAATTTGCAATGTGTAAACAGCGCTGATTTATATACATTTTTATTTATGCGCAACATTAATAGTGAATGGATTTCTTTTGAAACAAGCGTCCACGGGAACGGAAATTTTAAGATTGAAGAGATGAAGCGATCTCCCAATCGAGATAAGGTTTACCTTAATGCTAAGGTAGAAATAACAAATGAAAAATGAGTAGTAAAGGAGAAAATGAAAAATGAACAAAAAAGAGTTTGAAAAGAAGAAAAATGCCAGAATTGCCGAGTTAGAGAAGCAGATTGAGGCTATTGTAAGTGCAGAATCTGAAACGATTCAGACGCTAAAGAATGAGGGCAAGTATAAAGACCTTCACCACAATCCTAAATATTGTGCACCTAAATTGCGCTCTGAAATATATAAGCTCAAAAATTTTGAGTTTGTTGAAGGGCTGACCAGCCAGCTTCCTTCGGATTTGGATAATTCACGTCTAGTAAATCATATTCCTAGAGTGCTTAAGCGACACGATCAGATCGTAGACGAAGTAGAATCGTTTGATGCTATTCCGATAACAGGACATGCAAGTGAAACTCATGCATCTCCGCATCCTACCTTTGATTCTAGTAGAATATATCGTGCAACTGATTCAGTCTGGATAGGAACTTTTTCTAAACAATTAGCAAAGCATGGGAAAGCCGAAAGAAAAATCATTCGGGAAATGAGAAGGAAAATTAAGCAGGACAGGATCAATCTTAATAAGAATTATAAAGAAATGCTCAATAAATACAAAGTTCCATTTAATTGGAATTTTGTTTATGAAGACTCTAAGGACGCACTCTTTGTTTTGAAAGAGCGCACAAAACGAAAAGTTTCATTCTGGTGCAAAAAGCAGAAAAGACGGATTGAGTATATGTATATAAAATTTGGAAAGTAACACTGGGAGGGAGTTAATGTATAAGAAGGGAGATGAGAGTTTAAAAGTTCAGAGAATCAAACAAAGGCTTTTGGATTTAGGTCATCTAGAGACATACGAAGATGCCAAGTTTGATTCAGATATGGAAAATGCTGTTAAGGCGTTTCAAAAAGATAAGGGATTAAAGGCAGATGGTATTATTGGCGAAAAGACTTTCGCTGCTCTTTACCCTGAATTGCAGCCTGAACCTTCAACCATCTCTGATATACTTTCTCCAGCAGGCGAAAAACTTATTATTGAGTTCGAAGTTGGAGGCGGCAAGAATTACTATTCCAAGTATCTTGCACGCCCCAGCTATCCTGGCTATCAATCAGGTGTTACAATTGGTGTGGGTTATGATTTAGGTTATTATAGCACTAATGCCTTTTATGACGACTGGGCAATACTAGATGACGATATTAAGAACCGCTTGGCTAAATGCATTGGAGCAAAGGCTTCTTCAGCGAAGAAGTTAATTCCAAGTGTTAAAGACATTGTTATTCCTTGGGATATTGCATACAATGTATTTATTAATGTTACAGTGCCTAAGTGGTACAAGACAACCCTAAAGACCTTTCCTGGGCTTGAGAAGCTTCCTAAAGATGCTCAAGGAGCTTTGGTAAGCCTGGTATTCAACCGTGGTGGACTAATTGATAACTCTCCACGCCGCCGTGAAATGAAGGCGATCAGAGGCTTTGTTGCGCAAGGAAACTTAAAAGCAATAGCTTCTGAAATTCGCAAGATGAAGAGATTGTGGGTTGGGACTGAAGTTGAGGGATTGTTGAGACGCAGAGACGAAGAAGCAAAGTTAATTGAAAATGCTTAATTATTAAATATATACACTAATTAAGAGTATATAAAATAGGAAACCCTATTAGATTAAGGAATGTTTATGTCTTTGTATCCGTGGCACAAGTCCAAGAGTGACCTTCTTGATGAGTTAATAAAGTTAGGTATTATCACCGAAGAAGGTGGCAAAGTAGAATTAACTAAAGCTGGGGCGCTTTTAATACAAAAGCCAGCATTAGACTATAGTGATGTTTCTATTGTTCCTAAGTTTAATAATGTTTACTCAAGAAAAGAAGTTAATCTTGAAACTCAGCTAACGAGAAACATAAAGATTCCTTCCCCTTTGGTAGCAGCCAATATGGAATGTGTTACAAATGCTTCATTTATTAAAGACCTATGGAAGAACAATATTGCAGGTGTTCTCCATAGGTTTTTTGTTTCTGAGGCTTTATTTGACAAAGAATACAGAGAACTACTTTGTCTAGCTGAGTCCAATGGATTTCCAGTTCTTCTTTCGTGTGGCAGCAGAGAGCAAGATTTTGAGAATCTAAAGCGATATGTGATTGATTTTCGAATTGACGCGATTGTTATTGACATAGCTCATGGACATTCAGCTATGATGATTGATCAAGCAAAGAGATTTAAAACGCTCTTTAATACTTTCGGCAAGAGGACGGAGTTAATACTTGGTAATGTATGCACTGCGCAAGCAGTCAGAGATTTAGCGCCTTATGCAGATGCTATTAAAGTTGGAGTCAGCAATGGTGGTGTATGCCAAACGCAAGTAAAGACAGGAGCAGGCTTTGGGCAAATCACTGCTGTCATTGAATGTGCCGAAGAAGCCAAAAAATACGGAATACCGATTATATGCGATGGCGGTATTAATGAGCCTGGGGATGTAATGAAGGCTCTCGTTGCAGGTGCAAGTAGTGCTATGGCGGGTAAGATTTTTGCACGTTGTCCTGAAAGCGCAGCGCAAATAATTGAGCGCGATGGATATGATTATAAGCTGTACTACGGAATGGCATCCAATGTTTTGAAAAACAAAATATATGGCGATACCAAAAAACACGTTGCATCTGAAGGCATAGCCATTGAGCTTCCAGTGGGCGCAAGTATTTATGAATTTTTTCCTGAATATTTAGCAGCCCTTCGTAGTAGTTTTACTTATAGTGGTTCCAAAAATATATCGGAACTTTGGAAAAATGGAGAATTAAGACGCAATACGGAAGCTTCATTTGAAAAAGGCAAGCCGCATGCTGTTATAGAAGAGAACGCTAGAAAGCTATCTAACTAATGAACAAGGAATTCATACTATTTTTAACCGACCTGCATATCGGAATTACTCCTGTATTTCAGGCTGAAAGAATAGTTAAACGTGCCCTTAAACATGCGCAGAGGTTAGATGGAGAAGTTATCCAGATAGTTTTATTGGGCGATTTAGGCGAACATATATACGCTACAACCAAGTGCTTAGAACTTGTTCGTAGGGTAGCGGGATCGATCATGCCTATCGCTGGCACCATTGGCAATCATGACTTGATTGCCAGTGGTGATGGTATGAATGGAGACACAAAGTACGATGAAAAGTTTCCAGCAGCATTTACTGATAATGATATCATATATCTTGATAAAGCAGAGCCAATTAGAATTGGATTCACGCACACTTTTTTGATTGGAAATATCGGCTGGTATGACTGTAAGGCTCAAATGGACCATATTCACATGACACTGCCACCTGAGTATTGGCAATCGCCTAAAACTAAGGCAGAGCGTGGTATGATCGATATTAATATCAAATGGGATAGAACGGACATTGAGTTCGCAAAAGAGTGCAGAGACAGGCTAATTGGACAAATTGAAGCTATTCAAGAGGATGATGATGTTCAGGAAATAATCGTGGGCACACATCATCCAGTTCTTTACAAAGAAATCAAGGGTCCGCAAAGCCGCTTTGAAGACCCAATATTAGATGTATACTTTTACCATCCAACGCTGGGAGAAGAATTAGCTAAATATCCAAAAGTCAAGCTTGTTGTGAGTGGTCATGTACATAAAGCAAGAAGATATAGAGTTGGTGAAGATGGTTATTATCACTACACTATTGATAGCAACTACCGTGCCCCTAACTATAATCTTTTTGAAATAGGCAACTATAGCAGGGCGTTTGCTGCTTACTGAGATAGTTTGTGTCCTAAATAAAAGGAAAACACCCTCAAAATCCTGAAGCGGAAAATATATTCCGCAGGAGGGATTACTTATGAGGGTGAAAGCTGAGCATAGACGCAAAAGCCTTGAAAACAAATCACTTAACAAAGAATCTCTCCCTCTGGTGTTGGGGGATTTCCTTACAGAACTCAAAAATGCTGACGATGCTGAAGATCGACAGAAAGCAGCCGTAAAAATCCTAAATTTGCTTTCATCCGAATTTGGTTTACCCAAGTGCCGATTAAAGCTTTATGACGAACGGCGTCCAACGGTCAAGGGGAGAAAGCCCAAAAATGCTTCAAGAGATATGAAGTATTGGTATCGTGGGCTATACGAATACGAACCTAGGAAACAATCTCTAATAAAGATATGGAACATTTCAGTGTGTGAAGTTGTTTTAGATGGAGAAGTTATCCAGGCAGAAAGAACCTTATCTTGGATTCATATCGTAAACGTACTACTTCATGAGTTTATTCATCATTATGATATAAAGGGATTAAAGATAGAGATTGATCACGACTTGGGATTTTGGAAGAGATTTCAGCATTTGCGAAAGCTGGTTTTCTCTCATGTTAATGTCTCTAAATAAATTTTTAAGTTAATAAATCAAGGGGATTCCATGGATGGAATCCCCTTCTTTATTTGAATAATACAAGTTAAACGCTTGTATGCAAATTAGTTAAACAATAGGTGTGAAATGGCAAAAGTTAAAAAGAACGACAAGGAAGTAGTGCAATCGGCTTCGGGCACAAAGGTTATAAGATCAACATGTAACCACTGTAGGAATACGGGACAGGTGATTTTTTACAAGACTCCTATAGAAGCTGGTGGAAGCAAGTGTCGTGGATGCGGGAAGTTTGATAACTTTTATGCTAACTATGAATTAAGCGGAGAAAAGCTTGCCATGATCACTATCGTAACTTCTGATGGAATGAAGTGTCGCACAGTAGCCAAGGGAGACGACGCAGAGAAACTTCAAGAGTTCTTTAAACTGCAACCAAACCTTCTTTACTGGGAAGTAGAAAACATTCTAATTGAAGCTGGATTAGCTCACGAAGAGCATACTAAGTTTGTATCAAGATTTGTAACAGATATTGAGCAGCAAGAAAAACACGAAAAGTTTATAGCCAAGAAACTGAAAGCCTACCTGAAAAAGTAAGATATGGAATTTACAATTCAAAGTGATTATGAAGATTACTATGACAATATGTTTTATGATAAAGGAATATCATTCATAAGACGTGCTGATATGGGTCCAAAAAAGAGCGGTATCTTTGAACTCTTGGAAGGCATAGGTTTAAGAACCCCGCGCTACGGCAAGGTTTCCAAAGTGGTTGATCAGCTAGAAAAGGAATCTTTCTATTCTGACAGTACAATTACTGACTTTTATCTAATCGTATACTTTCAGCAATATCAGGCTGGGGGAAATAACTCTATTAAAGTGCCAGCACACGAAGCGATGAGGCTATATCCAAATCATTTTTGCTGCGAATATATACAGCCAGTACGTGAGAGCTATCCTTCCTCTATTAGATATCTTCAAATAGGAAACAGGCGCTGGTGGCTGAGATATGTAAACATGACTGATAATCCAAGCGAATGGCGCTCGAACTCAGGATACAATGTTGCTGTTCGTATACTTGAAGAAATGCGAGAAAATAAATATCACCCAGCGATAAGCGAACCTATCTTTGCCATTGATTTTATCCAAACATTGCCGCTGTTAGCAGTGGACTTTACGGTAGCTCCTGTCCTTAAGGGAACGGGTATTGATAAGATTGTTTCGCCTAAAGATGTATACAATTTGATTACATCTGCTCATATATATTTTAATGGAATTGTGAGTTAATAGCAAATTGCTATGAATAATATCTCCCGGACTTTGTTGATAAGATAGCAACAAAATCAACTGGAGAATTAGCAAAATGGCTAACAACTCAATTAGAAGTATCACAATTACCGAAGCAAACCTTAAGAACGGATCACTTCATCTTGGAAGTGCAATCGACATGTTCTCAAAGGCAGTTCTCGGCGGCTCAAATGCCGAAACAGCAGGTCGTAATGTTACTGTTTATCTAACAGGACTAAACACCACAATTAGCACCGATATCGCAGGTGATAAGAAGATTTTCCGCAGACGTTTCTGGAATAGCTTCTTCAAGCATCACGGTCTTCGTGCTGGTGATTCAGTATCTCTTTGGAAGGTCACAGAATCTAAGTTTGTGGCATCTCCTCTAAAGCGTGTAGCTACAAAGGGAACGAAGAAGGCTGTTGCAGCTAAGTAATTAGAAGCCCTCTTCGGAGGGCTATTTTTTTAGCGTATATAATAATAAATATATACGGGAGGCAACAAATGAGAAAACATTTTTATAGTCCGATTCATACTTCAGGGATGGGACACTGGGACATTAGGGGCGTATCTCAAAGATCACACTGCGATGTCTGCAATAAGGATTTCAAAACGTATGGTCAGCTAAGAGCTATTAATGGAGATATTCATTGTGATTCCTGTTGGGCAAAAGCACATCCAGAAGAAAAGAAAGACCTGCCAATGGGGTGGATTTGTCCAAAGTGTCAAAATAGCTGTGCTCCTACTGTTCAGTATTGCCCTTGCAGTGTGAATCAGAAACAGCCTCATCCTTGGAACCCTATATATCCTCAGCCTTGGAATCCTACATCAACTTGGGATCAATGGAAATCTTAATGCAAGAATTTTTAGACAGTAAGTATTATGACTTTATTCCATTTGGAATAAGAAAACAAAAACAAGTTCCTAAAGAAGTAAAAAAGGAAAATGCTGCTCCATCGGAAGATGACGATGATGACGAAGTTATTCCAGGTTATTTTAAAGACGGAAATACATACAAAAAGTTAAATGCGTTAGGTAACTCTTGGAGATGTTCTCTTTGCAATAGAATCAATCCACACATAGCTAATGTATGTATGGGAAAAATTGAGGCGAGAAATGGAGAAACTTTTCCATGCAGTCAGCCTAAAAACGGTGCAAATGTATATAATCATGAGGAATTTGATTATCCTCATCATAGTGAAGTTTCGTTATCTCCATATCATCATAGACCCTTAAGGCGTCACAATTTACACTAAGAAGATATAATAATGGGTGCTGTAACACTTAATAATAAGATTGCTGTAAAGGGTATTGATATACCTATTACAGAGGAAGAGTTCTATAAAGCAGCAATGGTTGGCGTTAAGCGCTGCAAACGAGCTTATATGGTTGGCAAGAAAGACAATTTCGTTGACGGTTCTGAATATGATTCTCATATCAGGGGCGCTCTTGCTGAGTTTGCTGTAGCAAAATGGGCAGATGTTAAATGGACAGGCAAGATTGATAATTATCAAAAGGAAGCTGATTTTAATATTGACGACTACAATATTACAGTAAAGTGTAGCAATAATGTGAAGAATATTCTTCGCAATGGAATGCGTATGAAAAAATCCAACGGCAAAAGAGCTAATGATATTTTCATTTATACATATTGTGATATCAATGAACCTGGAGATATTATCCCTGTAAAGCTCATCGGCTGGATTAGTGGCAAAGAAGCCATGAGATTTTCAAGATTAAACGAACCATTTTGGCATGTGCCAGCAACAGAGCTTAACGGCTTTTTACAAAGGGCTGGGCAAATTGTTTTTGAATAAAATGTGTTGTGCATAATAATAAAAGTATTATGCCAATACAAATTATGCACGGAGACATGTTTAAGTCTCAGTGTCAAACAATAACAAACACGGTGAATTGTCTCGGCGCTTCTGGCGCTGGAATAGCCTTAATATTCCAAAGAGCCTACCCTCATTATAACATAGACTATAAGCGTCACTGTCGGGCGGGGGAAATACGAACAGGGCAAGTCCTGCTGTATAAACCGCCGCCTGATGTGGCTGCAACACATCCTCATTGGATTCTTAATTTTCCTACTAAAGATGATTTTAGAAAGCCTTCGCGTCTATCGTATATTCGTACAGGCTTGGAACATTTATTAGCCACCTACAAAGCATGGGGAATTGACTCCTTAGCCATTCCCGCCTTGGGTTGTGGAAAAGGTGGATTGTCTTGGGCTGTAGTTGAGCCAATCATGATTGATTATCTATCTCATATGGATATCCCCGTAGAAATATACCCGCCTCATTGAATATAACTATAGCTATATGGTATTTATAGTGACGGAGACATGACATGAAGGGTTCACCTGCAAAGTGTTATTGTGACAAATGTGAATTAAGGCGCTTGGAACTTATGAATAAGCGACGTATGAAAGTGCGTTATAAAGATTATAAAATCAGATCATTAGAAATTGACTTTGTTTCAGACGAAGATGGTCTGTCTGGATACTCTGCTACTTGTTATACTAAGGATGGTATTGTGCTCGTATTTAGTAAGCGCAAACAAACCGTCATGGTTATGACTGCAAACGGTAGAGCTTATGAGAAGCGAATTCCTAGCTTAATACGCAAATACAATCTTCGGAAAGCCGTTAAAGAATTTACTGAAGAAGTAATGGCGCAAAACGGTGCTAGTTTTAGTCCAGAGGCAAATACCTTAATCAAGCGAAATAAGGGGAAATAGCATGGACGATAAGATTAAAAATTTTAGAGGGGCATATTCATGCTTCTCTAATTTTTATTCATGCAATGGCATTTTGATCATAACAGAGGATGGGTTTGAAGCTCTTCAAGCCAATAATACCGAATCTTTGTACCAAGCCCTAAAAAGTACAGACCATTTAGAACGCAAGCGAATTGCAGCAATGTCTGCTGGAGATTCTAAAAAAGAGGGGTCTCGATTACGAGATGCGGGGTTGGTACGTCCAGACTGGCAAGACGTAAATCTTCAGTACATGGAAGTCCTGGTTCAGACAAAATTTGAAACTTTTCCAGAATTAGCTGATATTTTGGTTGGTACTGGAGACACATATATTGAAGAGGGCAATTATTGGCATGACCGTTTTTACGGATGCTGCTACTGCGGTGGAAACAAAGTGGATTATTGTAGTGGTGATGGTTCTGGAGAAAACCATCTTGGTAAAATTCTGATGAAAGTCAGAGAGAGACTGAGAAAATAATATGGCTTATAGCAGATGGGATAAAAGCAGATGGCATACATACCAGACAACTGCTAGAAATACACTTGCGCCTCATCATAAAAATGAGCAAACATTCCAAATTGCCAGCAATGGCGACTACGATTATGTTTCTTTTAAATATCCTGCACTAGTGAAAGATATAGAAGCTTGTCTTGATGAAGCTTGTAAAAAATGCGGAGTAGTTGACCCTGTTTCTTTTGAGGAAAGAGAAGAATTGCGAACGTATATGCAGCAATTTATTGACGATATCATTCGGGAGTTCCCAAAGAAGGGAAAGCGTCATGGCTTATAGTAGATGGGGAATTAGTCGTTGGTATACAATGTGGCAAACTTCCAATGCTAATAAAAAGTCTAAAGAGATTTTTCTTGTGGTCGGCAGTCCATTCTCATTCACTTATGGAGAAATCAAGAATGATATTGATGACTGTGTAGAGAAAGCATCTGCTTTTGAAGATCAAAAGGCTGGAAAATACAGCGACAAAAAAGTAACAGACGCTGAAAAGCAAGAGCTTAAGAGTTATATGCGAGAGTTCTTAAGCGATGTTTCCGAAAAATATTCGTGGGAAAAGCTAAAGAAATAGAATTAGGATAGTAGCCGCTTGTAGATAAGGTAAGAGATTTTATCTACAAGCGGTTTTTTTAATTTAAAAGGGTTTGCATGATGCTGAACAAAGTGGTGGGAGCAGTTGTGTATGGTATTCTGCTAGCACTGGTTGCTATGGTTTACGCAGTAGCAGTTGTATGTGAGTTTTTCTTAAAACTAAAAAAGATAATATGGTAAATAAGATGAATATAAATAAATGCACATCTAAACTGTAAGCTAAACAAGACCACGTTTAGCGGGGAGTGGGGTCAATGCCATGGGCGAAGAAATTAATGTGTTTATTTAACTTCCATAACTACAGTCACGGAACATCTTATTTGTACTTAACTAGTAGCAAAAGCGGCGCTTTGAAGAAGCACTGGTTTTACGAAAGTAAGTGCAACCATTGCAATAAACTAAAAGAGGCTCCCTTCCGTGACGAAGATTTTAGAGATTTAAACGATTTTCTATATATTAGCGACGTTAGCGCATATATAAACAGACTTACCAGTAGAGAAATAGCAGCATATAACCGCTGTCTCTTGCACATGTGTAGATATGATGGCAAAAGGTTTAGAGGGATTAAGTATGGACGACCCAAAAACTTTTGACGTTTATGTAGTCGCTGCTATGAATACAGTTACAAGTTTAAGGCTTGCTCAAGGAAACGTATCTGAACCAGACGATGATTTCTATAAGCAAGTGTTTGATATGGCAGAGCGAATGGTGTTTGAACGCGATAAGCTGGAGAAGGCGATTGCTGTGCGTAAGCAGTACGAACAAGAGTGGAGTATTGAAAGGCTGGATTTACCAGAAACCAAATGACTATGACTGTTATAATTGGAGCACGGGGGAAGAAATGAGTTTTTGTTTTCGTGGCTGCTTGCAGCAATATAAGGAAGATGTTGCTATTATCACGCTTATTGATAGCGCAGGGCATTCATTCACTTCAGAAGTAGAAGAAAACTCCTTTAGAAATTATCAGCTTGAAGAGGGCGATTCGTTTAAGTGCTATGTTAGTGGTGATGAAATCGTAGTAGAGCCAATACCCGCTGAGGAAGCTGGTTCTGATAAAATGGCTACTCGCATTAAGGAAATATTGAAAGCAGCAAGTGATGGCGCTAAGAGTTAATAGAACTGGTAGAACAAGTGGCTTGACAGGTCACGAATATTTGATTACATTTCCTGATGGTACGACAGATACAGTGTGGAGTCCAGATACCCACGACATGATGCCAGCAGAAGAAGATAGGAAAGCAGCAGAAGTAGCAAAGGAACTGTGGGATATGAAGCGCAGTGAGAAAGACATGCCAGATTCCCTTATTCCTGCATCAACTATCTATGAGCTTAGAAATTCCGATCTTACGGAAGAAGAGCTTAGTATTATCTTTGCGGAAGATGACGAGTTGGACGATGCTATTAACGATTCATTTGGTATGGATATATAGTGCTTAAAGATTTATGCAATAATGGTGATGTAAAATTTATATTTTCTAAAGAGTATACTCCTGATTTTTATGAAAATTATGTTCAATGCATGGATATAATCTGTATTTCAGGGCATCACGATATGATTCTTCCTATGTATGGTGAAATTCATAGGACACTCATGTTTTTTGCTGCCATTGAACTTCCTGTCGATGAAAATTTAAAGAGTATTATTCATGCTTCTTCTTTATATTCAGAGCACAGCAAAGTTCTTAAAACGCACTTTTACAACTTGGCTTATCATTTTATAGCGAGTCAGAAAGATTATGATTTTTCAGCAGAGGCTACTGCGCTGTTAACGAATGCGATTAGCGCTTATACCGCATTAAAAGAAGAATAAAATAAAAGCTGCCTTGTATCTAAATGAAAGAGAAAGGCATAATGACTACCAAAGCGAGATTCTTCGGCAGATTCAGGCAAACTGGCAAACTTCGCAACCTTTGCGCGTCACACAAAGTAAGTGTGACGTTTATAGAGCCACCTGGACTTCCAAAGCCCAAGCAGCCTGCTGAGCTTGCGCTAGCGAAGATTCAAAAACTAAAACAAGAACGAGACGCAAAGGTTAAAGAATGTCTTCGTAATACACTATTTACGAAAGGCATATTTATGTACCTAAATCGGGATTACCGCCTGACTAAGACGAAAGCCATTATCTTTAGAAATTTTGAAGATGGATATGCTGTCTTTGAGAAGGATTTAGTGGTGGATGGTCCCTCTATTCCTCTCTCAGAAAAAGAGAGCATTGAGAGGCTGAATTATGCTCATGACCAAATGAATCATTTTATTCGGCTCACAGGTCCGCCGCGCAGCCATCCTGATAATCTCCATTTAGACGAAGAGGTTGTAAGATGCGCTTATGAAGTTCTTTCATTCAAGCTAGATGAGATGGAGTTTGATAAAAAAGACGCGAAGATAATCCAGCACTATACCGCGTTGGCGGTAGATATTTTAAGGCTTGCATTAGATGATGAGTTATTAAAATTATGGCAATCGCAGGGGAGAGAAGCAGATTTTCCAGCCTTAGGATCAGATGAGTATTTCGACCTACTAAAAGAAGTTGTTACTATTTCTCCACTAGATTAAAATTTTTCTAAATAAAAGCTTATATACAAGATATACATGTATATAAGCTTTTTTATTTAGGAAAATGTAACACATGTTAAGCAACAACTTTTTGCAGATATTGCAAAGCCATTCCATACATTTTGTCTTTACTAAAGAACAGCCTGAAGGCACTTTCCTTGTTCCGACTTTTCAAATCGGTGCAAATCCTCAAATTAGCCTAAGTGAAATTAAGGCAAGGCGGTTTTATATAGTAGATAGAGCGCAAATAAATGCTAAGCGTTCAATCCAACAAACTGAGGATGAAGAAATACTGAGGAACATATACTTTAATGGCAAATAGTATTAAAAATTATGCTCATAGGTCAGTAAGAGTTATCTTTACTAAAGAGGGCTGGCATTTAGAGGCTCACTTCTGGAAGACCTATGAAACTGTTGGTAAATTTTTAAAGAACTTTGATCGAAAAGTCCCTGTTCTTTCTAAGCCAGAAGATGTGCGCTTTAGCGTTTCCTTATGTAGGTATATGTATAGGTTTCTGCTAGATGATAACCACGCCGATGCCAAAGAGTTGCAAGAATGGTTTAAAGAAAATTATCCTGACGCATTGAATGATTATTAAGATGAAATCACTATTAACACGTATCGCTAAAAAGTTTCAAAAACCTGCCATTTCACATATGAGCCTAAATAAGCAGCCGCTTGAAACAGTGATGAAAGGTCATTGTATACAGATTAAGTTTAGCAAGATTCCTTGCTTCGGATGTCGGCTTAAAGACGGTTACGAGTTTCGTCTAATTGGCACAGATTATCTATGCCCTAGTTGTAGAGAAATAATAAATAAGAGCGTTTCGAATAATGCCTTGATTAAATAGTAGTTAAAGTATACCCAAGTTTTACCTAGTTTTAGGGGTTCTGCGGGATTAAAACAGTAGCAGGTGTTCATGAACGTTGAAATTAAAAGATCGATCCAAAAGGTCATCGAACAAGCAATTCAAGGCTATAATCTTCTAGTAGAAGAAGACGATGATATCGATCAAGAGAGTGTAGAGACTGCTTATAAATGCATACAATGTTTAATGAAGGGCGATTCGGTACACGCCAGAATGTATGCAGAGTCAGCTAAAGACCAAGATATCAAATGGCGGTTTATGATAATGGCAGTGATTAAGGTACACGAATTATCAAGTGGTATGGATTACGTATGAATCTTAAGAGCGCTATAACCAATAATCACTTAAAGATTATTTTTGAGAAACAAGATATTTGGCATTCGCTTGATTACCCTCCTGACATAGATACCGATTATGCAAATTTAAGCACAAAGACTTTGAATTATTTATTTACTTTGATCGAAAAACATTCAGCAAAATCTCAATATATACATGTGCCTCTGCATCCGCAAAATCTGTCTAAGGGTGTCGAGGACCGCCGAAAAGAAAGACTTAAAAGAAAGAGAAGGCAAGAGAGGAATGCCAGACGCCGCAACACCGCGACCCCGATTTCTTGGCACGAGAGATACCAAAGAGAATTTAACGACAAATTGGGGAAACCATCTTTTAAATGACAATGGAGATATTGTCTGCAAGCGAACCAATAAAGTAGTTGGCTCTATCAGAGGAAGCAGAGATGCTAATTAAAGATTTGGTGGAAAATCATTCGGTAAAGTTTATCTTTGTTAAGCAACGCAGTGACGAAGATTCATTCAGAGATTACTATAAAGCTATGTATGGAGATTTGTTTGCTAAAGATGTTACTTATAAACAGGCAGAACTAAGGATTGGACGAGGAGCAGGAAAGACTTTAACTGCAACAGCGCCATCATCTAGACAAGTACTTATGCAATCAATGTCTACAACTACTAGTGGGCTTGAGCCAGCGTTTTCTAAATACTATAGACGAGGCAAAAAATATGAATCTTAAAGACTTAATTAATACGAATCAAACAGCCAGAGTCGTCTTTACGAAAAAGAGCGCCGTTGACTATATTAGAGATATGGACAAAAAATACGGCATTCGCAATACTTGGAGTTATACTGAAGATGTACCAGCATCTACAGGCTATACTATTACCGCAACATCGACAGGTTATACTATTACGACAAACAATACAAGTAGTGATTCTTTCTCTATGGGTAATTATGCAGGTTTCCCCATTTATAGATAATTTCTTTAAAGGAAAATTAAATTATAATGATGTATATAGAGCGTGAGAGGTTAGTCTAGAATAGCCGATCCCTGACTAGCGCGCAGTTCAGGAGCAGTACGTTTGCCCGTTTGACATTTAGAATATCATTTTCCCGTTAATAAAGATTGCCCGTTTAAAATATTTTTACGTTTAACTAGTTGCCTGTATCTATAATAAAATCAAGTAATCGTATAAAACGTCCGTTATTACAATATTATAAATGTTCGATAGGTGATTCGATTTTTGAAAAAATCAGAACTCTCCCTAGTGGGGAGTTCTTTTTCTATTTATAGGATAAAATTTGTCTTAGAATAAAACCTGAGACAGCGTGTATAGCCAAGAGAAGTAATTCTAAAGAGAAAATCATCAATGCCAATTGAAGACATTTTAAATATACCAGAATTTCAGATTGAAGTTCCAGAGGAAGTTAGTTTAGACGTGAGTATTTCAGCTACAAAGAAGAAAGCTAAATTGGACCCTAAAGATTTTATCGAGAAGAATTTCGAGTACAAGGGCACTGTCATTATTAGTGAGAATGCATCTCCTAACGGTATCCGCAACAGAATTGAAGTGGGTGTTTATACCCCAAAGACCAACACTGCCCGTAATGCTGGCTACCGCACAGATACTCTTTATGCTCTGCTCCCTGCAAGAGAAGGTTGTAGCGACATGGAGATTATCGACTTAGATAAATATAACTTCAAGCCATTCAAACTTCATGCTCTTAAGGTGGAGATTGTTGAAGAGGCTCACCTTACAAGACAAAAGCCCAGCAAAGAGCGCTATAATGTGCCTCCCCGCCCAAGCGATACATGCATTATGAAACAATACGTCATCAAAGCGTACCATGATGGCTTTTTAATGTACTCAAACGCATATAGTAACAGAAGTCAGGCTAAAATGGCTCTAGAGCCAACTATGAGCGCTTTAGAGGCATTCCCAATACGCATTGCGAGTGCAGATGATGTAGAGGCAATGAAGAATCGCCGTATTCTATATTATGGGCAGTTGGGTCGCGTTGTCGAGTTTTTCCCAAACACTGGTGAAGTATCGATTGAAAAGACGAGCAAAAGCGGCAAAGGTTTTAGTTTTCCTTTTCAGACAATGTACCGTGAAGAGCTTGCTGAGAAGCCATGCGAGACGCCAGATAACGTAGTGTGCAGCAGTGGATTAGTCCGCCTAAAAATTACAGACCCTTCTATTTATTGGGGTGTAGCTCCTGGTAATGGCAGTGTCCAAGACTGTGAAATGTGGAGCGACGAGCAAGGTAATCCGCTAAACCGTGATGGTACACCGTGGGTATATAAAGCTCCTGATCCTCCAAAGAACGAAGATAAACCAGAGAAAATCGTTAGAAGAGCCTATGCTGGCAACGTAGAACCTGCTGAGACTTTTTATTACAGCGATAATACGCGCAACGTGGCTCCAGCTTATGCCCCGCCTCCAGCAGCCTTCCCTGCGCCAAATGCAGTTGAAGCAGCAATGCCTGAACCTGTTCAGGCTCAAGGACCGCAGGGAGTCGCATTTCCACAAGCAGTATCTCAACAGCAATTGAATCAGGCTTTAAATGATGCTTTTGCACAGGTTGCTCCCAATGTAGGCAGAGCATGGACGAGAGAGTTAACAGAAGCAGAGTTGCGCCAGATCGTACAAAGAAAACGGATTGGAACAGTGGGAAACAATGGCTAAGAAACTAGATGCAGTTCATCAGACCCTTACATATTTCAGAAACCTTAAAAACAGAATTGATTGGCATGCAGTAGCGCCCTTTGTGTTTTTCTTCGGAATCATTGGCTTGTTTGCTATTATTGTCATGACTGCTCCTGAAGGATGCGGCTGTAAACGGAAAAGTAAGCAGCAGCAAATTGAGCGCCTTCAAGAACAAAGAGCAGCAATTGATCAAAAGCTGGACTTACTAACTCAATGAGAAAGTATGCAAGCATGGAGAGAAGACGGTTTTATCAGGTGAATGAAAACACAAGGATCAGTGATCTGGCGCGTAAAGAGCCGCATGACTGGTGGGGAATACTGCTATTTATTCTCTGCATACCTTTGCCTGTAATCATAATACTCATAGTGCTTCTTACGTCAGTCAGCCAGTCGCCGCAAGAAAATAGCTCAGCGTCCGAAGCGTCGGGGGAGAACTATGTACCCATGGCAACAAGCGGCGGGGATTATGAGCCAATGCTATATATCATCAATGGGACACCAATGTACCTATGATTAATCAAATGTGGAACGCAATCAGAAGATTCTTTTATAGACATTTCCCCTTAATACTCATGGGAGCCTTCATCACGATCTTTGTTGGCTTGATGGGACTGGTAGCATATATTGATCATCAAAATGTCAAGGAAGCATTGAAGGACGCAAAGGTTCACAAGCTGAGAGATATCACAGTGATTGAGCACAGTGACAGAACAGAAATCGAGGTCGGTGATCAAACCTTTATTGTACAATGATTAATCAAACATACAAATGGTTTATGGAAAACATTGTCTATTGGTTTATAGATAAGCTTGCCGATGAGATTGACTGGGAAGACGTTATTCTTAATGGCTTGATGGGTCTTGTTGTGTGTATTGTTGTTGGCGGCGTAGGGGTTATTGTATACGGAGCATTTTTTCAGGAAACAGCAACATACACCCACAGAGATGTGAAGCTTGTGGAGACAGACACTTATACAGACATCTTTATCGCGCACAATCTCCCCATTAGAGTCCCGAATGAGAATGTGACAACCAATGTGCGCGTTGTTACCACCAGCACACAGGTCATGCAATGAACATCCAAGGTGTATACAACGCCTTCCACGCAAAGCACTGGAAGGGAAAGACCCCTTTGCAAATCCTTGACTGGTTCATGATAAAGTTTGCGGTCATTTATATCGAGGCGTTTCTTCTCGCAATGATTATGCTTAGTTCAATAACAATATGGCAATCTGTTAAGGAATACTTCAGATGGTGAGATGTATATACAAAAGGATTCTTGGTGCAGTGGAGTGGACAGGCGTGATGCTCGCTGCGGTTGTGATTGTTTTATTGATCTTAAAGGATGTGATCGCGAAGGAAGACCCACTTTAATCGGAAAAACGGGAAACGGGGGAACGCTGGGAAACTAACCCCTAGCAATATCAAGGAAAAGATGTATTTTATCCCTACACGCTACATCTTTTAAAACAACTGAATACCATTCGTAGAACTCAGGTGAAAGTGAATACCATTCATTACGTTCAGGTGAATACATTCGCATAACTCATGTGAATACCATTCACTACATTCATGTGAATACTCCATATAGTGCATTGTATAACAAAAGAGAAAGAATCTATGTACATACCTAAAGACATATCACACTATATAGCACAAGTACTATCTAATGGATATACAGAAGTAAATGCACATCCATTCTATTATGTAATCTTCGTACTAGTAATGATCGTTGTAATACCGTTGTTATGCCTGAGTCAAGTAGAGCTAGAAAAAACGCAGGAAAGACAACGCTTGGCAGTGGTTGTACTGTGGGCAGTCTTGACACTGCTTTTCGTTGTGTACTGCGTAATCGCAAAGGTTATAGTAGGACTGGTAAAATGTGTGGGAAGTGTGTTTGTCTCTTTAGGTTCAATAAGTCAGGTTCACCGCGTAGTAAGAGGACGGATAAATGCGTACTGCGCTTTTTTGGATAGAGTGTATGCGAAGATCACGTTTGGTTTTCGCTTTGACGGAAATGCAGAAGAGCAAGTGAAAAGGTTTGTCAATTGAATGTAATAGCGACAATAGCGTTTATCACTTTTCTAGGCGTTACATGGACAACTATCTTTTGTCTTATCTTTGCTCCTGTTCCAACAGTTCGATTTATCCGCATGGCGAAGAATCCAAAACAGTTGTGTAAGAGCGCGGCGAAGTGGAACAAAGATAGAAAGTATTGGAACTAATGGCGGAAAATCTGGAAGAGCTAGAGCAAGAGTTATGGCATTCACTTAAATGGAATGAGATGCGTGATGGTACAAAAATTATCTTGGCAGAGTATTCGTGGTTTGGATATCTTATAACTTGGCTGTTTATGATTCCGATAATGTTTGTTCTAGCACTTTGTTTTTGTATAGTGAGAAACACGAGGGCGCTTCTTCGGAAGCGTTAAAAGATTTGAATATAAAATGACGAGTTTTGCCTAGCTTATTGACTAATAAACACTTAGAGAAAACCTGGGTAAAGAATTTGAAAAACGCATATTTTGCATATTTTGCGTAAGTTTTATGTAAGTCTATTAGAATCAATGTTGTATGAAAACATCAAAACGATTGAATAATTAGTGAAAGTTAGAAGATTCTATACTAGGGTCTTTTTCGGCTTTACACGGATAAAAAGAGGAAATTACAGATGAATCAAAATTGGGCGCAAGACTTACTTATTATGTATTGTATCATTCAAGTTTCGGCTTTTGTAATCTACTTAATATTCTTTACCATAACATGCATCAGTGTGGGACTTCATCCGCATAGGGATCATAGTCAGCATATCAGAGACCTTAAGCATTACCTAAAGTACGCTATATGCTTTCCCGCTGCGTGGCTTTATTATGGGCTGAAGAATGCAGGGCAAATTGCTGGCTCAGTAGCGCAGTTTGTGGCATCGAGTTTAGTAGGAACAGTAAAGGTAGTTAAGGATATGGTAAAATGATTTTAGACGCTATAGTGATTGTGTTAATACTGGCATTCTTATTTGCTTGCGTGATTCAAGCTTGTGTGCTTGTAGTGTTTCTTGCTAAGTTCGTAACGATTTTGTATATGCTTGGCAAGGGCGATCTGCAAAATCAAGCAGTAGATGGCAATGGCTACCTCATGCATATGACAAACGAACAGTATATCAATCGAGAGATTGAATATATTAAGACAAACTGGATTTATGCGGTATGCTGGATTGTCCCGTATCTGATTGTGTTTGCTAAGGGAGTTAAGGCTTTTTATAAAAAACTGACCACGAAAGAGTGCGTGAACTAATGTGGGATTTTCTTGTATGGGTATTTCCGTATTTGAAATGGCTTTACTTTATTACGCAAGGCTTGTATAGTGCGATATATTTTATTACGTTACTGTATGTGATCTTCATGGCAGGAATAGGCAAAAGACATGCCGTGAGAGAAGAGTTTGATTTTGCAATAAATAAGTTTGCCTTTATTTGCGCTATTTGCTATTTGCCATTATTGGTTGCCTCTGTTGTAGGGGGAATTGTTTATGGACTGTATCAGCTTTGCTTAATAATGATTCGCGGCATTAAAGAGATATTCGGGCGGCAGTATTTGAACGATTGCGAGTGAATGTTTCCAAGTGTTTGTGGTATCTAATATAGAAGAAACTGATGTACGGGTGTTTGAAAAGGCGACTTAACAGCTTGAAAAGCCGACTTCTGAACGCCCCGTTTTTTCTGTGTAAAAATTTCTAGAAAATATGAGGAAAAATGTCTAAATATCCAAGTGGCAATATTTATGGTAATGATGATTATTACGAGAGCGACAGATGGGCGTGGGGATGCTTTATGGGCTTCGGTGCGTTCTTCGGTGCAGTTCTATTGTTGATCATGAGTACCACTATGGGAACACAAGCCACTTTGGGATTCATGTGTTTTGTAGGTCTGATTGCTATCTGTACGCAGATCGCTCGTTATGATCCTGATGGGTTTTTGGTTGGCTGTGCTCTTAGAGAGCCTCCTAGTCCAAACCAGAAAAAGACCGCAACAAAGACTCACGTGAATAATCCTCCTACTCCAGTAAAAGTAGAATATGAGACATTGCTTGTATATAATCCTGAAACTGGTGAATACTCAAGAGAAGAGCGTGAAGTCAAACCACCACCTAAGCGCAAATTTAAAAACTATGCTATTAAGGGTGATAAGACAAAGCGTTATAAAAGATATAAAGCTGCTGCGTATCCGCTGCCAGGATGCAGAATCTCAAGCAAAAGGGAAATAAAGACATACTACGGCGGAAAACTGCCTGCGCTTCCTGTGATTCCTGCTGAGTTAGAAGTTCAGGAAATGGAACCTTTATCCAAGCAAGAAGTAATTGATCAGTGGAATGCTTTGCAAGCGAAGAAGAGGGCTGAGATAGAAGCGAAGAAGGTAGCCTCGGCACCACCTCCTCCGCCCCCTCCGCCAACAAGTGGGGAAACTCACGTAGCGGAAAAGAAGGATACAACAAAGCCTAAGGGTTTATTGTGTACTGGTGGATACATGTTGGATGAGTCAGTATCACTGGATGGACCCCCATATGCGTCAAAGACGCATGCGTAACTAACGCATGTGTCTTCTTCACACCCCCGATGCGTGACTTACGCATGCGTGACTTACACGTGTGCGTCTCGCGCTTTTGGGGGTTTTTCTTTTTAAGGGTGTGAAAATACATCCTCGAAAAAATGCCAAATTCATATGCATAAAAAATGATAGCGTTTTGTAGTTATATACAAACGCAAAAACCCTGATCAGTAATCTCCGCAAAGAGTATTGGAATCCAATAAATCACTGACCAGGGCTTTAACCTTGGAGGGCTATGAAGGCACCTTATGTACCAACACTTTAAATAGTTGCCAGCTTCCCGCTGGCTGGTAAACCGAATTGTGAGTGCGTATCGGTGACGCATTACGTTGTGGGTGGTTGAAGCCGTTACGACCAGTGCAACGGCTTCTGAAAATTTTAACAAGTTTCGCAACGATCCAAAAAGTGTTTGTAAGCTTCATTCATTAGGTTGCGCACCCTATATGATATCCACAGACCACACTGCTTTTTAAACCTGAGGCACCTCGCTTGAGTAAAATAGCCATGAGGGGAGAAAGAGTCCCACCCATGTCCTTCAAAGAAGTATAAGCCCTTATGAGAGGCAAAGTTCTTCAAAGGTTAGCCACCCTATCTTACTTACCAACATAGGAATTATTTATTCAGGTCTAAACCAAGAAGGGAGAGAAAGGGGGAGTTGATCTTTTGTTCTAGGGAGAGACCAAGCTCGACCCCTGAGATAGATGTATACTAAAAAGGTAGATAATAGATATCTACTAGATAACTAGATGTTTCGCGGCTAGGTTGGCTTTTACATATATGATTGATGGCTCGGAAATCCAAACGCTATGCGAAACTTTTTTGCGTATACATTGCTACGAATATAACTTGCTACTAAAGGTAATTAAGAGTGGTATCCTGCACGCTTCAACATCTGGCGTGCGAAATCATCAGGCATCTTTCTAAGCTCATGCGATTTTAGTAGGTCTGCCATTATTTGTTGCTTGGTACGACTATGCACACCATGCTTCATAAGTAAATCTGCCTTCTTAGAAAGTTGGAGAAATAGATCAGGATCAATGGATTCAGTCCCAGCAGGCTGCTGGGACTTGTTTTCCTTCTCTATCAGAGCCTCAAGTTCTTTCCTGCGTGCATTAATCGTGCCCTGGAGCACAGGATCAATTCCGCCCCGTTTACGATGGCTCTTCTCTATGTCACGCAATTGCCTTAGCTCCTTAGCGATGGCGCGAGGAACCACGGGAGGTGTATCCGCCTTGATTTTGCATTCATCAGGGGTGGGAATAAGTCCCATCTCCTCTAGATATGCCATCGCAGCACGCCGAATCTCCTTGGTGTCTTCATAGTCATCCACCTGGAGTTTGACCCATGTCCGCCCAGTCACTTTGAGTTCTGGGTGAATGTTGCCATCAGGAAACTCTTTGACCCTAACGACTGCAATCAGATTTCTATTGTCATCTTGCAAGAACATGTCGGCTGATAGCCATTGCATTTGTTTTACCTCTCACTTTACGTACTAATGAACTTTGACCTTATTCTATTTAAGAAATTATTCACTGATTTTTTGATAAAGGTCACTGCTCTCGTGCAAAATGAGGTTGACACAAGGTTGACATTTTCCATCGGCTCCGCCTGGATAACTACTTCAGGGATAGGGGCTTTAGGTATATGATTGGTAGGGATAAAATCCAAACGCTCTTTGTGATTATGTAAGTACTGCCATTTTCTCTCTAGCCTGGACCGATGCCCAATGTGCAATAGAGAGCATTTAGGGCATTTATAAATATGAAGGGCTGTGTATCTTAGGTCGTCTTTTCTTCCTAGCCCTGCGGTCTTCCTAAGGGCATTAAAGGCAGCGCCTTCTGTGGCATAGGCTTTCTTTCTCTCGCAAGAGGCAATGGCAGACTCGCGCAATTGCTTTTGCTTGCGCTCTTTCTTTCGTCTTATTGCTCTTTTACTAGCCATAACTTAATAACAAATAATTAATGCTATTATTCGGCTAGATCAAATGTTCTATTTGTATACAAAAAAATAGCGGCACCTTTTACAGTGCCGCTTTCAGTTTTAGTTTACGCCGACCCCAACTTCAGTAAGGCGAGGACGCCCTACCCCGCGCTGCTTTGGACCATACAGACCGCGAGCGAAGTGGCGAATCTGCTTGTTCTTTTTCGCACGAGTGAGGCAGTTGCGAATCAGAGCGGTTAGATTGTCACCCTCTGAATTCGTATGGAATTCAGGCATTGACGTAAGTTCATCGCGAATACCGAGAACGTTGATGCCTTCAGGATGAGCATTGCAAATCTGCTCGATAAGGTGCTGAGTTTTGTCCTCAGGTTCGTCTGCTTCAGCATTGGAAGCAATCTGGCGATTCTGCTTCCAACCTGGTTTTGGACCGCGCTTTTTACCCGTATAAGGAAGTGATGGCGCGGTTGCCATCTGCGGAGCATCGCCCGTTACTGCTTCCAAGACGCTATTAACGTCTACAGGGGCAAACAGACTTGCCGCGCTTGATCGTACTGCATTTGCTAGGAAACGGTCACGAAGACCAGTTACCAAGCCCTTCTGTTCATCGATAGGCAGCGCATCGAATCGATCAAGAATCTCATTCTTTGCGATCTGAACCTTAGTTAGTGGTGCCATGTTGCGTATCCTCCATTGGATTTACTCTTTGCGGAGAGTGTTTTTTGTTTTCTTGCTTTATAATACCGTGTCTATTGAATCGTATTCATTCATTTTACATTTTTTCGTAGCTGCTTTGTTTACAGCTTTCGTATCAAGTCATATCTACTGTCGTAGCGCCTTGTTATTCAATGTCTTAGTGAATAATGCTAGCGTTATACTATAGTACTATATAGAGGAAACCAATGAGACGATTTACGAAAAAAGAAGTTCTTGATGCTGTTTATAACGAGTATTTAGGAAAGCTTAAGAGCGCCTATAAAACAGGCTTTGATATGTCGTTTGCCAACCGCTCCTTACTTATGGAAGCTATCAGGCTTCGCAAGCCTAGGGTGGTTGAGCTTTTAGTAACCCAGTGTAAAATTGATCCAAACGGTGATCCTTTAATCGAAGCGTGCAAAGATGGTTTCCTTGATACTGTATATGTGCTTTGCAAAAGGGGTGCCAATGTAAACATAGCAGACGGACAACCTTTAATTGAAGCAGTAAAACATAAGCATTATTCAGTAGCTGAAGCTTTGGTTATGAAGTTTGGGGCAGAACCAACCATGCAATTTAACCTAGCTGCATACATTGCAATTGCCCAAAATCACTACGCATTAGCAGAGCTATGTCTAATAAAAGCAGGCAAGCGCAGTTGTTCGGTTAATTTTGATATGTATGGGATAGCCTGTGCTAATGCAGATGCTAAGATGTTCGAGCTTCTAGAGAAGCGATATACTCAGCAGTCGAGAGGAACCCTAATTCGAAACGTCGAGAAGATCGACGGTAAGGAAGTAAAGGTTTGGAACATTTTACTAGAACACGCTATTTCTAATGAGCGGTTTGATGTAGCTGTTACAATTTTGAATAAGAAACCCAGCGAATATGCTCATTTGTCGTATGAAGAACTTCGGGAGCTTGTAAAGGTATGTGACAGAAAAACCATGCTTTATAAAGACCTTCTTAAAGAACTTAACATTAAATGTGTTGAAGCATCTACTTGCCAGAATGCTGGTTTATTCGTATAGCAGCAATAAAAAAAGAGAGAGGGAATTAACCCTCTCTCTTAAACTGCTTCTGCTACTGGTCCTTGCCGCTTGCTATACTTCAATCTGAAGCGTGCAATCTGTCTTCTGATATCTGCTCTTTCCCGCAGTACTTCGGGAGACTTCTTAAATCTAGCGGCTTCTTTCTTACGCTGTTTCTGTCTTTTAACATTGCGCTTTTCCTGGTGAGTAAGCGCCCGTGGCTTTTTAGGAGTAGAAATACCATTGCCAGTGATGACACCTGGATCACCCCCGCGACGACGACGAACCCAGTATACATTCACTGGATAGGTTGGATCATACTCAGGGTTTTCCAAATTCCATGTATCAACAATGCTGCCAGCTTCAACAAGGTATTTGAACATTACATGCTTCATACATCCGCGCCATGGACCAAGATACATAACTGCGAAAACACCTGGAGTTTGTTTCGAAAGGTATGCCGCAAGCTGTATGGATTCAGCCCTAGTGAAGACAGTCAAGCCTTCAACAGATACGGGTCTACCCTGCGGTGTCAATACTCTCCACTTGTCGTCTTCTGGTAGCAACTTGTAATGCAATGAGTGTCATCCTGTCTATTTGATATAATGCGCGAGGCAAAATGGGATCACGAAGAACCACTTGATCACAGGCTGTACACTTAAAGGTGTACTCTCCTTGATCAAATTCCACATCCAGTCCAACGTGATCGCAATTGCTGTCACTCATATTAATAAATACAGACGAGGCATGGGATTATTCCACTAATTATTAAATCTATCTAAGGAACGAGTGGGGAAGTATCCGCGATCCAAGCTACGTGTGTACTGGGGAACTTCTTCTTGCTCTTCTTCTTCAGGAAGGCAAATAGTGCCATTCTCTACAAGCTCATCAATAGCGTTGATAGTATCAACCTCATTAATCATATCGTAGAGATTGATCGCCAGCCCAATTGAGTGGTAAATCTTAGAGACCACCTGCTCAGCTTCGGGGATGGTGAAAGGCTTCCCGAACATAGTAATGGTGGAATCGGGTTCCTTCGTTTTGAGCTTAACCACAGCATCAGGGTCTTCGTTCAAAATTGCTTCTCGAACAGCTTTCGCTACAATGCTGCGGCGTTTCGTTTGCTCCATAGTGCGGGTACTCCCCCAAAGGTGACATGTTGATTCGCTGGCTAGGATTTTGGATTTCCTGATCCAAGTCAAGGACCAAATGCACTAAATGTGAAAAAAATATTCTGGCTTTAGGACAAGCACAAAACAAAAAAGTCCCTTAGCTATCTTACATACTAGCTAAGGGACTATAAATTCAGCATTTCCCTAAAGAAAAGTGCTTATTTTTTGGGCGCGGTTACACCCCTGCTTCAACCTTCTTAAATTCCTCACGTAGCTTAGCTTTTGCATTGAATAACCGACTCATTACTGTGCCGATTGGGATGTTTAATCTTTCAGCAATTACCTTGTATGGTAATTCCTCAGTATAGTGCAGGTAAATGATGTCGCGGAAATCTTTGTGGAGGCGGGTGATTGCCTGACGTAGATTGGCGATATCTTCGCGCTTTGAAAGAATTTCAAATGGAGATGGCGTGCTCGTATCCTCTGCCTCATAATACTGAGAGGTTTCAGAATCCTGGTTGACTGCATCATCACCGCTAATTGATCCCACCAAGTTAATTGGGTGACGACGAGCGCGGTTAAGTATATTTATACAATGGTTTTTGCAAATACGGTTCAGCCAAGGTAGTGGCGACTTACCCAGTTGGAATGTATGGATGTTGTTCTTAAACTTAATAAATACATCTTGGGCTACATTCTCAGCTTCATCATAATCGCGGAGAATTCGTAGCGCTGCATTGAAGATTTTCTCTTCGTATAGTTTCCAAACTACTGTAAGGGCTTCATCGTCGCCGTGCTGGGCGAGAGCCAGAAGCTCTGTCTCTTTGGGGTCTACTGGGATGATTGCAGCAAGAGACTGGTCTTCTTCAGTAGCAGCATCTGTAGAAAGCCCTGCCTGCTCTTCAAAGGATTCTCCCAACTGCTCAACGATCTGGTTCTTAAAACCTCTCGTTACTAGGGTGGTGGTTTGTAAATCGGATACTTCAGCCATACGTAATGGTCTCCAACAGGATATGATGAGGGTGTAACATAAAAACAATCGACATTCGATTATATTCATTTAAGGAACAACAAATATCATCGAACCTTACTGGGATCATGTCAACGAGTATAAATACAGGGGTCTTAAGTTTTTATTCTCGCTGGTCTGCCTGGTTTTCTGCCATTCACTTTCTTCTTTATATATTCGGGTAAGTCTTTATCATCCAGCCATCTAGTGGGAACATAGCGCATAGGTTTTAGGCTACCCCATATTTTTTTGTCTGCTTCTAACCCTTGATCCGATGCCCAATAAGATACAACCATAAGGAAGTTCTTTGTCAAGGTGATACTACCACCCGTTTGGGTGAATATTCTGTGATCTATATGGTATTTATTACACAACTGCACAAAGCGATCAATAATGGCTTTAGGCACTCCGCGCTCAAGTGTTAGCTGAGGGTGAACAGGAATCGTGGTTTGATCTAAAGCAATTGTGGCAGGCTTTACTGATTGGGCTTTTGTTGGATTCTTCCCGCTGTAAGCTGGCTGAAGCATTTTTCTAGTTAATGAGGAAGAGAATGTTTGAAACGGATTCGTAGTCCCAGTATAGTCGGGATGTATTGGTAGAAAGTCTATACATCCACACAAAGCAGATATGGTCATTGCCATATTCTTTTTAATGTTTTTAGCTGCAACATGTTGCATTGTGGGCAAGACAATAGTATCATAGAAGTCGTCAAATGGAACGGCTGGTTCGCGACGGATATAGGAGCGTTTTGGTCCTAATTGTATATTTTTTAGAACGTCTTCTGGAAGTTCAACGGTAGGTAGGGCTGCAAACTGCATGATGTCCTCAAATTGAGTAATACTTTTATAAAGTTTTAACTTATCTACACGATAATGGAATAATTATTCTGATGTGCTACCAACACATGTGTTCAATGCGCGTGTTACGCATGCGCGTGTTACGCACGTACCAAGCACGCGCATTTAGCGCGTCTACGCCCATCTATATGTAATGCACATATATAGGAAAGACAGATATTGAATATCGCGAAGGAAAGCGACTATCCAATATTGAATATGGAGACTATGAAGAACATCCGAGAAATATCTCTAGACCCCAAGGCGGCTAAGTCCTTAAAGCTCATATTTACGAGCCAGAACTCACAGCTATTTGAACCTGCTAAATTGCAGGATTTTAATGCTGCCAACCAGTTCTTGAATGCCGCCTTTCCTCATGAGATTGAGAACGTACAAGATGTAGATATATATGTTACAAAACATCCTCTTTATCACGGGGAACACATTGTATACTCTACGTTGGTTCATGGCGGAGAGCAGATTGATAATTTCTGGATTGAAACGGAAGAGAATAAAATTCCGTTTCAGGTGAATGCAGATGACCCTATCATTGTAGTAAATGGTAGACAGGATGCTGATGGGGTGCAGTTAAGCATAGTTCATGAGGTTGCTCATCTTCTTGATGAAGAGCCTGATAACGGCAACCATGGGTATATGGAATCACCAAGGGAACAACGAGCAAGGGCAGCAGAGGTAGCTTTCTATAGGTGGATGGGGGTTGGTAACGATGTTACTCGCCACATGCTGAAGAGTCGCTACCAAGACGCAGACGACCTCCAATTTTAATCCTTTCCATATATGACTGGTGCTATAAAAATCCAAACGTAATAAATCTCATTTAATAGCAGAATAATGATGTTATTTCTAGGTAATCATAAGCAGCACCAGAAAGAAAGATTAAATACAAGTATGCCTCACACAACTACAAATACGAAATTCAATTGCGGTGTATGCTCTCAGGACTTTGCTCTTGATGGGCTTCGGTTTACCACAGTTGGCTTTAAGCTGACTGCCTGCTGCGCTAATTGTCAGGATCAGGATTTTAGTGTTTGTTCTTGCTGTGATTCACGCATGGCAAAAATCTATATCGACACCTATACCGTAAAGGGTAGGCAGAAGATTAATGCTTGCGGCGGCTGCCGCGAAACAAAGTTCATTGTGTGTAATGACTGCGGAAATTTAGACTACAAAGCTGAGTCACGTAAGTTTAGTCACCGTTGGTATTGCGGTGGTTGTGCAGCGAAGTATACAGAATGTACGATTTGTCATGGGGCATTCCATGCCAACCGCCTACAGGATGGTTGTTGTGGTAGTTGCATGAAAAATATGGTTCGTAGTTATCACACAAAAATTGAACAGATGATGGATGATCCGTTCATGCGTGATGATGATGGGCGCAAGGTGTTTTACAATAAGGGAATTCCAGGGCATGCAATCATTCCGCGTGGCAATCGTCCACCAGTAATGCTAAATGCTAGCAAGCAAGGTTCCGAAAGATTTTTCGGCATTGAGCTTGAGGTTGAGATTGATTATAATCACAACCTTACTCGTGAACGTGCTGCAAAGCGTGTTTACGATTGTTTTCCCAATCCATTCATCTTGTGCAAACATGATAGTTCCTTGAAAGATCAAGGGCGTGGTGGGTTTGAGATTGTTAGCGCACCTGCTACATATAAGCGTCATATTAAAGAGTGGGAGCTATTCTTTAACGCTTTCGAGGAAAAGGGATTGCTTTCCAGCTTCTTTACGGATAATTGCGGTATGCATATCCATGTATCGCGAGCATCTTTGACAAATCTACAAATCGGCAAAATCGTAAACTTTATTACTAACCCTAACAATCGCAAGTTTATACGAACAATTGCGCAAAGAGCTAGCAATAGATACAACAATTTTACCAAAACAAAGCGTGTATGCGATGTTCCTTTCCAGTGCAATAAGACAGGAAAGCGTAATCGCCCTGCATGGATTGGGGAAGAGGGGCATCATACCGCTGTAAACCTGAATAGCAATCAGACTATTGAAATACGTCTGTTTAAGGGAACGCTGAAAAAAGAGGCGTTTTTCAAGAATATTGAGTTCGTTTCTGCACTAGTAGATTTCTGTGAAACAGGCGTAGCGTCAGTATGCGATATGGGCGATTCAACAAAATTCTGCTCGTTTGTAGAGAATTTTTCAAGCCAGTATCCTTATTTGTTTGCCTTCCTTGTAGAGCGTGGGCTTTGCAAGCCAAAAGGGAAACTTGTTGAAAAAAAGAGGCGTCGGCGTCGGGCTAAAAAGCAAGTCGCTGCGCCTCTAGCTCCCGCAGTTCCTCCTCTAGCAGGGGAAGTGGTCTTTTTTGAAAATCCTCCACTCGTGGGGAACTTGGGGCTTGATATTGCTGCACTTGAGCAAGTTTTTGCTCCCGCCAACGGATAATAATTATTCGTGAAATTTTTACATAGAATAGAATAATATTC
>Ga0196970_1000084_pt1 | contig 156111 bp, 139 predicted proteins | sample S1v_513CmetaG_FD_148672 | JGI IMG/M metagenome (GOLD analysis project Ga0196970, IMG submission 148672) | Soil microbial communities from Anza Borrego desert, Southern California, United States - S1+v_5-13C | ecosystem: Environmental > Terrestrial > Soil > Desert | place: USA: California... | reverse complement strand
CCTGTTCTTCTCGAACATGTCGGAGCGCGCCGGCAAGATCCTGCGCGAGGACATGGCGGCGATGGGGCCGGTGCGGGTGCGCGACGTCGACGAGGCGCAGATGTACATGGTGCAGCTCGCCAAGGACCTGGCGGCGCGCGGCGAGATCGTCATCGCCGAGGGCGGCGGCGAGAACGAGCTCATCTACTGACGTGCGCCTGCTGACCGCGTTGCTTACCCCCGACCCGTCCGGTGCCCTGTGGTGGCCCGACGAAGGGCTGCTGGCGGTGGCCGACCTGCACCTGGAGAAGGGCTCGGGCTTCGCGGCGCGCGGGCGGATGCTGCCGCCCTACGACACCCGCGCCACGCTCGACCGGCTGGCCGAGGCGATGGCGCGCTTGGCTCCCCGCACCGTGCTGTGCCTGGGCGACAGCTTCCACGACCTCCGCGCGGCGGAGCGCATGCACGCGGCCGACCGGGTGCGGCTCGCCGCGCTGGCCACCTCGGTGGACTGGGTGTGGATCGTCGGCAACCACGACCCGCAGGCTCCGTCCGGTCTCGGCGGCCGGGTGGCGGAGGAAGTGCGGCTGGGGCCGCTGGTCTTCCGGCACGAGGCGGTGCCCCACGCGGCGGGCGAGGTGTCCGGCCACCTGCATCCCGCCGCGGCGGTGCTGCTGCCGCCTGGCCGGCGGGTGCGCGAACGCTGCTTCGTCACCGATGGCGCCAAGCTGATCCTGCCGGCCTTCGGCGCCTACGCCGGCGGCCTGAACGTGCTCGACCCCGCGGTGCGGCGCCTGCTCCGCACGCCTTTCCACGCACACCTGATCCGCGGCGGCAAAGTGCACGCCTTCCCGCACAGCCGGCTGTCGCCCGATGGTTGAAAACCAGCGCCCAGGGCGGCGGGAATTAATCCCGCCGTCACGCCGCTGCAAGGAAACCATCATATCCGCGGATTATGGTGCCGCCAAAGAGAAGCGAGGAGCGACCATGGACATCCGCGGCACCAAATTCCTGACCGCCGACGCAGCCGAGGACATCGGCAGCAACCCCACCGACAACCCGACCCTGGGCGACGTCATCAACGAGCGTTTCAACCGGCGCGACGTCATGCGAGGCATGCTGGCCGGCACGGCTGCCAGCGCGCTGCTCGGCCCCGCGCTGCTCGCCGTCAGCCGCGAAGCGGAAGCCGCTGCCGGAAAGCCCGCCTTCACCTTTACCGAGATCGAGCACGGCGTCGACGAGACCCACCACGTGGCATCCGGCTACGACGCCAACGTGCTGATCCGCTGGGGCGATCCGGTGCTGCCCGGCGCGCCGGCCTTCGACCCCATGAAGCAGACCGCGGCTTCCCAGGCCCTGCAGTTCGGCTACAACAACGATTACGTCGGCTTCGCGCCGCTGCCCCGGGGCTCCGCCAGCGCCGATCGCGGCCTCTTGTGCGTGAACCACGAGTACACCGACGAGGAGGTCATGTTCCCCGGCCTCGGCGGGGAGCAGCAGAAGGCTAAGTTCGCCCGCATGACCCGCGAACTGGCCGACATCGAGATCGCCGCGCACGGCGGCACGGTGGTCGAAGTGCGCAAGGTCAACGGCACCTGGACCTACGATCCCAAATCCGCCTACAACCGCCGGATCACCGGCGAGACGGAATGCGCGATCACCGGCCCGGCCGCCGGCCACGACCTCATGAAGACCAGCTACGATCCGACCGGCACCAAGGTGCGCGGCATGTTGAACAACTGTGCCGGCGGCATGACGCCCTGGGGCACTTGGCTGTCGTGCGAAGAGAACTTCAACGGCTACTTCTGGGGCAAGCTGGCCGATGACCACCCGCGGGCCAAGCAGCTCAAGCGCCTCGGCCTGCCGGGCAATGTCTACAACTGGGGCCAGTATCACGACCGCTTCGATATCGCCAAGGAACCGAACGAATCCAACCGCTTCGGCTGGGTGGTCGAGATCGATCCCTACGACCCGCACTCGGTGCCGAAGAAGCGCACGGCGCTCGGCCGCTTCAAGCACGAGGCGTGCACGCTGGCCGTCGGCAAGGACGGCACGGTGGTCGCCTACACCGGCGACGACGAGCGCTTCGACTACGTCTACAAGTTCGTGGCCGCGAAGAAGTTGGACCCCAAGAACCGCGCGGCGAACATGGACCTGCTGGAACAGGGCACGCTGTTTGTGGCGAAGTTCCACGCCAACGCCACGGTCGAGTGGCTGCCGCTGGTGCATGGCCACGGCCCGCTGACCGCCGCCAACGGCTTCCCGGACCAGGCGACGGTACTGGTCAACGCCCGCCTCGCCGCCGACGCACTGGGCGCCACCAAGATGGACCGCCCGGAGGACATCGAGGTCAATCCGCGCACCGGCCGGGTGTACGTTGCCCTCACCAACAACGACAAGCGCAAGCCCGAGCAGGTGGACGCCGTCAACCCGCGGCCCAACAACGAGTGGGGCCAGATCGTCGAGATCATCCCGGCGAACGGCGACCACGCGGCGGTCAAGGCGGAATGGCAGATGCTGCTGCGCGCCGGAGCGCCGGAGGTGGGCGGCCAGTATCACGCTTCGACCACCAAGAACGGCTGGTTCGCCTGCCCCGACAACGTCGCGGTGGACAACCGCGGCCGCCTCTGGGTCACCACCGACCAGGGCACCGCCTGGCACAAGGCGTCGGGCAGTGCCGACGGCATTTGGGCAGTGGAAACCGAGGGCGACTGGCGCGCCACGTCGAAGATGTTCTTCCGCGTGCCGGTGGGTGCCGAGATGTGCGGCCCCTGCTTCACGCCGGACGACAAGACGCTGTTCGTCGCCGTGCAGCACCCGGCCACCGACGGCGTCGACAAGTGGGAGCCGTTCAAGGGCAAGCTGTCCACCTTCGAGGACCCGGCCACCCGCTGGCCCGACTTCAAGGACGGCATGCCGCCGCGCCCGTCGGTGGTGGCCATCACCAAGAAGGACGGCGGCGTCATCGGTTCGTGACGGGTAAGGTCGTGCGCATGACGGCTGTCGCCGGCCGGATCCGGTGTTATATAGTAACACCATGCCGCAAGCCGCCGCCTATGAGCACGACCACACCCACTGCATCGCCGACGCGCTGACGCGCGCCGACGCGCTGTGCGCCGAGCGGGGCGCGCGGCTGACCAGCCTGCGGCGGCGCGTGCTGGAACTGGTGTGGACCAGCCATCGGCCGCGCGGCGCCTACGCCATCCTCGACGACCTCAGCCAGGAGGGCGGCAAGCCGGCCGCGCCGCTGACCGTCTACCGGGCACTGGAGTTCCTGGTGGACCAGGGGCTGGTGCACCGGATCGAAAGCCTTAACGCCTATGTCGGCTGCGCCACGCCCGGCGGCGTGCACGCCGGCCAGTTCCTCGTCTGCGAGGGCTGCGGCAACGCGGTCGAGCTGGACGATTCGCGCGTGCACGGGGCCATTCACGCCGCCGCCGCCGAACGCGGCTTCCTTGTCCGCCGCCCCACCGTCGAGGTGCGCGGCATCTGCCCCGATTGTCAGGAGAAATCGCCGTGAGCGATGCGATTCCCGCCCCCCGCCTGCCCGTCTCGGTGCTGACCGGCTTCCTCGGCAGCGGCAAGACCACGCTGCTGCAAGGCCTGCTGCGCCATCCCGGCATGGCGCGCACCGCCGTGGTGATCAACGAGTTCGGCGAGGTCGGCCTGGACCACCTGCTGGTCGCCAAGGCGTCCGAGAACATGGTGGTGATGGACAGCGGCTGCATCTGCTGCTCCATCCGCGGCGACCTGGTGGACACGCTGCGCGACCTGTTCCTCAAGCGCGTCAAGGGCCAGATCCCCGAGTACGACCGGGTGGTGGTGGAGACCACCGGCCTGGCCGACCCGGCGCCGATCATCCACACGCTGATGAGCGACCCGCTGCTGGCCGCCCGGTTCCGCCTGGACGGAGTGATCAGCACGGTGGACGCGGTGCACGGCTCCGGCCAGCTCGACCGCAATCCGGAGAGCGTCAAGCAGGCCGCCGTCGCCGACCGCATCGTGCTGACCAAGACCGACGTCGCCACGCCCGCCGCGACGCTGGAGCTGTGCAAGCGCCTAGCCGTCATCAACCCGGCCGCCCCGGTGATCCCTGCCGCCTTCGGCGCGGTGGACCCGAACGCGCTGTTCGACGCCGGCCTCTACAACCCCGAGACCAAGGGACCGGACGTGGTCCGCTGGCTTCAGGAGGAGGCCTATCGCGAGCAGGAGTCGCACGAGCACCATGATCATGACCATGACCATGAGCATGGCGAGGCGTGCGGCCCGGACTGCGGGCACGACCATGCGCACGGCGATGCGAACCGCCACGACGACCACATCCGCGCCTTCTGCCTCGTCGAGGAGCAGCCGGTTCCCTGGGATCGCTTCGTCGACTTCATGGAGGCGCTGATCACGCTCCGCGGCACCGATCTTCTGCGCATCAAGGGCATGCTGAACGTGCCCGAGAGCGAGCTGCCCATCGTCGTGCACGGCGTGCAGCACATGTTCCATCCCCCGGTGCGGCTGGACGCCTGGCCGACCGAGGACCGCCGCTCGAAGATCGTCTTCATCACCCGCGACGTCGGCCGCACGGTGATCGAGGACCTGTTCAACGGGTTCGTGCGCGGGGAAGGCGTCAAGCCCCCGGCAGCGTAATCAGGCGAAGCGCATCCAGCCGCCGGCCCACAGCCACAGCACGGCGAAGCCCATGGACAGCAGCGTCATCGGCACGCCGCAGCGCGCGTGCTCGCGCAGGCCCAGCCTCACGCCGGCGAGCGACGCCCGCTCGGCCACGATGATGTTGCACAGGCTGCCCGGCAGCAGCAGGTTGCCGGCCAACGTGGACAGCAGCGCCAGCCCGTAGAGCGCCCCTTCCGGCGGTCCCGGCCACGCGGCGAGCAGCAGAACCACCGCCGGCACGTTGCCGATGCTGTTGCTGGAGGCCAGCGCCAGGGGCGCCATGACACCAAGCCGGTCCGGCCACCAGCCGACGGCGGACAGGTCCTGCACGAGCTCCGCCGGGATGCCGGTCAGCCCCAGCGCGCGGTTCACCGCAAACAGCCCAGCGAACAGCACCAGCAGGTGCCAGTCCACCATGCCCAGCATGTCGCGGGACGCCAGCCGGCGGCTGACCAGGATGGCGCCAGCCACCAGCAGCACGCCGGTCTCCTGCGGCAGGGGGGCGGCGAACAGGGCGAGCAGCACCGCGGTCGCCGCCACCGCCTTGCCGAGCTGCCAGCGGTCGAGCGCCGAAGCCTTCACGCCCTGCCCGTCCGTGCCCGGCAACCGCATCCGCTCACGCCATACCAGCCACACCACGGCATAGACGATGCCCAGCGCCACCAGCGCCGGCACCCCGCAGGCCCCCAGGAACCGCCAGAAGTCGAGTTGGCCGACCTGGGCGATGAGAATGTTCTGCGGGTTGCCGATGACCGTCGCCGCCGAGCCGGCGTTGGCCGCCCCGGCCAGCGCGATCAGGTAGGGTCGCGGGTCGAGGCCGCGCGCCTTCAGCCCAACGCACAGCATGGGTGTCATGGCGAAGGCCACCACGTCGTTGGCAAGCACCGCCGACAACCCGCCGGCCACCGCCACCGTTGCCGCCAGCAGCCGGGTCGGCGAGCCCGCGGCACCGGCGATGCGCAACGCGCACCAGTCGTAGAAGCCGCTGGCCGCGTACTGCGCCGACAGGATCATCAGGCCGAACAGGATGAACAGGGTCGGAAAGTCGATGGCCTCGACCACCTGCTGAGAGGTCAACGCTCCGAAGGCCAGCAGCAGGATGGTGGCGACGACGGCGATCCCCGTCCGGTCGATGCGCAGGCCAGGAAAGCGCCCCAGCGCCATGCCCAGATAGGTGACGGCGAACAGCGCGACGACGGTGGTGGTCATGGGGATGCGGATCGGCAGAGGGAGGGAAGGCGCCGTCAGGCGCAGGGATTTGGTTAGGCCCCACCGCCATATAGCCGGTCCGCGGCGCGTTGTCCCGCCTGCTCGCTTCCCATGCTTGCCGCACGGCGAAGCGCATGGGCCCCCTTCCTTACAGTGCCGTCACGTCGACCGTGGCGCCTTCGCGCGCGGCGAAGACGTGGCCGGGCCATGCGGCCTGCGCCTCGGCCTCGATCGCGGCCACGGCTGAATCATCGTGGTCCGGGTCGTGGTGGAACAGCGCCAGCCGCCGCACGCCGGCCGCTTGGCACAGCCGGACACCTTCGGTCCAGGTGGAATGGCCCCAGCCCACCCGCTGCGCGAACTCCTCGTCGGTGTAGGTCGCGTCGTAGAGCACGAGGTCGGCACCGGTCATCAGGTCGAGGACGTTCTGGTCGGGCACCCCCGGCACGTGCTCGGTGTCGGTGAGGTAGACGACCGCCCGGCCGGCGTATTCGATTCGGTAGCCGGTGGCGCCGTCGGGATGGTTGAGCGGGGCGGTACGCACGCGCACGCCGTCGACCACGTCCAGGGTGGAGCCCGGCACGGCGTCGGTGAAGCTCAGCGATCCGGCCAGGGTGCGAAACGGCACCGGGAACAGCGGGCCTTCCATCTGCCGGGCCAGCACCCCCTCCACCCCGCCTCCGCCGTTCAGATGGCAGGACACCACGCGCAGCGCGAAACCCTGAGTGTAGGCGGGAGCGAAGAACGGGAAGCCGCTGATGTGGTCGAGATGGGTGTGGCTGAGCAGCAGGGTCGCCGCAGCGTCTCCGCGCTCCAGCATCCGCCGGCCGAGCAGCCGGATACCGGTGCCGGCGTCGAGGACCAGCGTATGATCGCCAGCCCGGACCTCCACGCAGCTCGTGTTGCCGCCGAACCCCATATGCGAGGCCATCGGGCACGGAACCGTGCCGCGCACGCCCCAGAAGGTGAGAGAGAAATCCATGCCGAAGCGCTTCTTCAGAAACACGCCATCCTAGCACAGCTCTCGGGCCGCGCGGTGACCGTCGTCACAACCCGCGTCCACGACGCCAACGTCATGATGTCGAGTCCCGACTCCTCACAGGGCGTAGCGGCTCAGCTGGCGCACACCGCTTCCTGCACGATGACGCCGTACCAGCCCAGGCCGCGGTAGGTCTCATACCCCGGCGTCAGTGCAAAGCCGACCACGTTCCCACGGTCGTCCGTGTAGGAGCCCTGCTTCTGGCCGTCGCACTTCAGCGGGAAGGTCTCGGTCAGCACGCCGCGGCCGTCGGAGGACGCGATGATCCGGTGTCGGCGGTCCACCAGCAGACAGCGCGTGCGTCCCTTCTCGTCGTCGCTCAGGCGGATGCCGTCCAGCACCGCCTGAGCCTGCGTCTGCCAGTCGAAGAAGATGCCCAACACGCCGGTGACCGCTCCGCCCGGGTCGCCGCCCGTGCGGATCGCCGTGGCGTAGGTGGCGACCATGCTTCGGTCGAGCACGTCGTTGACGGCGACGTCGGCCACCGCGAAGTCGTCGCCGCTTTGTGTCGCCAGGGCCTCGCGGAACCACGCCTCGCCGGCCACCGAAGAGCCGACGGCGCGTGGGTAGCGCTCCGGCCGCCCATTGGCGATAACGATGCCCTGCCGGTCCGCCACCCACAGGTCGAGGTAGACGGTGTAGGCACCCAAGATCACGCCCAAGCGCTTCGAAACGAAGGCACGGCGTTCACTGGATGGATCCGCGGCGCAGTCCACCACGGCGCTGTCGGTCGCCCACCAGCGCACATCGCAGGAGCGCTCGTAGAGGTTCCGGTCGACGATGTCGATCATGTTCAGCGACAAGTCGGCCAGCCGGCTGCCGCGCAGTTGTCCGATCAGCCGGCGACCCAGCGTGTTCAGTTCGTCCGTCTGCTCGGCCATGCGGCCGCGCAACTCGCTACCAATGGCGGTGATGCGTTCGGAGATCAGCTTGACCTCCTGCGCCACGACGGCAAACCCCCGCCCGGCCTCGCCCGCGCGCATCGCCTCGATCAGCGCGTTCAGCGCCAGGATCTTGGTGGCGTTGGTGACCTCCTGGATCTCGTCCATCTTGCGCGTGGCAAGTTCCGACACGGCCCGGGACAGGGCAACGATCCTTTCAGGCATTGACCTCTTCCCTCCCGCGCATCGGCAACCCCTCCGCACAAAACCTGGCCAAAGCGACTATCATTTGAGCAAACCGTCCGCCCCCTCATCACAACCAGGGGCGGACAGTGATGACAAGACAGCCATCGCTGTCATATTCGCAAAAATCAGGCCACCTACCTGTAAAAAGGTGAGTAACATCAGTCCTGTTCATAAAATTATCGGGGCGAACAACAACGCACCGCACAAATACGCTGGCGCGGATCCAGAGCCTTCAATGGTATCCCTCCGCCACCTTGCCGCGGAACACGCGATACGAATAGAACGTGTAGGCCAGGATGATCGGCAGCAGGAACGCCACGCCAACCAGCAGGAAGAGCTGGGAGCCGCGCGGCGAGGCGGCGTCCCAGATGGTCAGCGTCCGCGGCACCACGTAGGGCCACAGGCTGATGGCGAGGCCGAGGAACGACAGCCCGAACAGCACCAGCGACAGCATAAAGGGCGCCATCTCGCGCCGCCGACGCAGGGCGACGAACAGCGCCAGCACCGTGGCCCCGGTCACCAGCGGCACCGGCGAGAGGTAGAGCAGGTTCGGCATGGTGAACCAGCGTTCCTGGATCGCCGGGTGGGCGAGCGGCGTCCACAGGCTGACCACCACGATGAACAGCGCCACCAGGAACGTCAGCACCCGCGCGGCACGGAAGGCGAAGGCTTGCAGCTGCTCCTCGGTCTTGAGGATCAGCCATGTGGCTCCCAGCAGCGCATAGCCGCACAGCAGCCCCACCCCGCACATGACGTTGAACGGCGTCAGCCAATCCAGCGCCCGGCCCGTATAGCGGTAGACGCCGCCCCCCAGCGCCTCGACCGGCACGCCGGTGATGAAGGCGCCGAGCAGAATGCCCTGCATGACCGTCGCTAAGCTCGAGCCGAGGAAGAACGAAGCGTCCCACCAGGGCCAGCGGAGCGTCGACTTGAACCGGAACTCGAAGGCGACGCCGCGAAAGATCAGACCGAACAGCATCAGCATGATCGGCAGGTAGAAGGCCGGCAACAGGGTCGAATAGGCCAGCGGGAACGCCCCCAGCAGCGCCGCCCCGCCGAGGATCAGCCACGTCTCGTTGCCGTCCCAGATCGTCGCCACGGAGTTCATCATGGTGTCGCGGTCGCGCTTGTCGCGCACCAGGGGAAAGAGGATTCCTACCCCCAGGTCGAAGCCGTCGAGCAGCACGTACATGAAGACGCCCAGCGCGATGATGGCGCTCCAGATCAGCGGCAGGTCCATGGCTCCCCTCCCCCGCTCACGCACGTTCGTAGATGGCGCGGGCCTTGTCCTGGAAGTGCGGCGGCTCGGACACATAGTCAGGCCCCTGGCGCACCATCCGGAAGAAGAAGATCAGGAAGGCGGTCAGCAGCACGCTGTACACCCCGAGGAACAGCATCAGCGTGGTGGCAACCGATGCGGCCGGCAGCAGCGACACGCCGTCGGCCGTGCGCTGCAGGCCGTAGACGATCCAGGGCTGCCGCCCCACCTCGGTGACCGTCCAGCCGGCCAGCACGGCGACGAAGCCCAGCGGCGACACTGCCACGCACAGTCGGTGAAACCAGCGCCGCTCGTACAGTCGGCCGGTCCAGCGATACCACAGCCCCAGCACCGCCACCGCGACGAACAAAAACCCTAAGCCCACCATCAGCCGGAACGCGAAGAAGACGATGGTGACCGGCGGACGGTCCTGTGGCGGCACCTCCTTGAGACCCTTCACTTCGCCGGTCAGCGAGTGGGTGAGGATCAGGCTGCCCAGCGTGGGAATCGCCAGTTCGGCGCGGTTGCGTTCGCCCGCCTCGTCGGGCAGGGCGAAGACGACGAAGGGGGCCGGGCCTTCCGTCTCCCACAGCGCCTCCATGGCGGCGATCTTCATGGGCTGGTGGTGCAGCGTGTTGAGGCCGTGCAGGTCGCCGATCAGCACCTGCGCCGGGGCGGCGGCCATCGCCATCCACAGCGCCAGCGAGAAGGCGCGCCGCGCGAATTCCTCATGCACGTGCTTCAGCAGGTACCAAGCCGACACACCCGCCACCACGAAAGAGGTGGTCAGCAGCGCCGCCACCACCATGTGCGCAAAGCGGAAGGGGAAGGACGGGTTGAACACCGCTGCCCACCAGTCGGTGGCGACGACGCGCCCGTCCTCCACCGCGAATCCGGCCGGCGTCTGCATCCAGGAATTGCCAGACAGGATCCAGAACGCCGAGATGATCGTGCCCAGCGCCACCATGGCGGTGGAGAAGAAGTGCACCGGCGCGCTGACCCGCTGCCAGCCGAACAGCATGATGCCGAGGAAGCCCGCCTCCAGGAAGAAGGCGGTCAGCACCTCGTAGCTGATGATCGGGCCCAGCAGGTTGCCGGTGAAGGTCGAGAAGCGGCTCCAGTTCGTGCCGAGCTGGTAGGACAGCACGATCCCCGACACCACGCCGACGCCGAACGCCAGCGCGAAGATGCCGGACCAGAAGCGCAGCAGGCGGTACGCCCCCTCGTCCCGCCGGAGCAGCCAGCCCGCCTCCAGCACCACCAGGAACAGCGCCAGCCCGATGGTCAGCGTCGGGAACAGGATGTGGAAACCGATGGTGAAGGCGAATTGCAGTCGGCTTAACAGCAGCACGTCCAGATCCATCCGCCTCTCCCGCAACGCGAAACGCCCCTGTTGCCATCAACGCAACGGGGGCGCAGCGGTTTCGCGGGGCAGAAGGATAGGAGCGCCGGTCAGACCTTATAGCCGATGCGCAGGCCGCCCCAGTGGCGTCCGCGGACCATGATGGGGGCGGAGACGTCCTTCATCAGGGCGAACTGGCCGCCGCCCATGTCGCGCCGGTAGGTCTGCAGCAGGAACGGCTTGACGTTGCGGCCTGCCGCCAGACCCACGCGGTCGTTGAAGATGCGGCGGTTGCGGCAGTTGGCGGCGTTCCACACCGGGTCCGAGCCCTGCGGCTGGCTGAATTTCCGGTTGTGCGTCGGCAGATAGCCGTTGGTGTCCAGGGCCACGCAGAAGACGACGCGGTCGCTCTCGCCCAGCACCGGCTCCTGCACCGCGGGCAGCACGCGGTCGCAGAAGCTGGTGAAGCGCGTCATCACCTGCGGCGGGTTGCTACCGGGGATCGGCTGGTAGTTCTGGTCGAACAGGTCCGCTTCCGAGATCTCGCCGCGCGCCAGCGCATCTTCAAACGCGGCGGAGATCTTGTCCGCCGCATTGCGGGCAGCGCGGATGAACGGGGTATCGACCGTCTCCACGTCGAGGTCCGCGGTGATGCCGATCAGCCGCTCGCCCATGCCTAACAGGTTGTTGATGCGGTCACGCGCCTGCGTCAGGTTCTCGTTGGAGAGTTGCACGCCCACCGCCAGATCGGCGATCTCGCGCTCCAGGTCGGTGCAGTTGAGGGCGATGTCCGAGGACGCGGCGTCGATCTTGTCGGTTTCATCGTGCAACTCAGACATGGCACGGCCGACCGTATCGATGACGCCGCCGATGGCGGTGGTGCCCTCGCTGACCGCACGCGCCTTGGCGGCGCTGGCCGAGCTTTCGGTTACCAACCGCTGTGCCTGCTCGTTCAGGTACTTGAGCGTCGCGTCGATCTCGGCCGTCGCTTCGGAGGTCTTGGTGGACAGCGCCTTCACCTCGCCCGCCACCACGGCGAACCCGCGGCCCGCCTCACCGGCGCGCGCCGCCTCGATCGTGGCGTTCAGCGCCAGCAGGTTGGTCTGCTTGGCGATGGCGTAGATTTCCTTGGCGACCTTGCCGACGCGCTCCAACGCCTCGCGCAGGCCGGCGATCTGGCTCTCCATGCCGCCCACGGCGGCGACCAGCGCGTGGATATCGCCCAGCGACTGCTGCACGCGGTCATGCGAGGCCTCGACCTCCTGCCGCGCCCGCTCGGTCACCTTGCGCGCCACCGAGGACGCAGCGGAGATGTTGCGGGTGCTGCTGGTCATCTTCGCACCGGTTTCCCGGAGCTGTGCGAAGACTTCCGCCTGTCTGCTGATCCGGCCACTGACATCGTCGACGTGGCCGGCCACATCGGCGATCTCGATACCCAGCGTGCCCGCTTCCGCCGCGATATCCGCGATCAGAAGCGAACGGTTGCCGAGGGTGCTGTCCATTGCGTCCGCCGTTTTTTGTTGATTTGTACTGAAGCGTCGAGAAGCGTTCTTCCCCGCGACCGATTATTACCGAATTCCTACAAAATCGCAACAACGACCGCCAGATAGAGGTAGTCTCATTACCTTCGTATTACAACTTTTCCGCGGAGGTTTGCGGGATAGGCGCATGGGCATGCTATACGACTATGGTCGGATATAAAGCATGCGGCGACGTGACGGCTGTGCAGGCCTAAAAAACCGCTTCCCGCAGCGCAGTCCTAAACCCCGCCCTCGATCCGGTGATCCAGGCGCTCGTCCTTCAGGCCGGCGGGCTCCTGGTGGATCAGCACCTCGGCGTTGGCGAAGGCGGCTCGCAGTTCCTGTTCGATGGCGTCGGTGATGTCGTGCGCCTCGGCCAGGGTCAGCGCCGGCTCCAGTTCCAGGTGCAGTTCGATGAACACGCCGATGCCGGAACTGCGGGTCCGCAGGTCGTGCAGGCCGTGCGCCTCCGGATGGGCGTGCACGATGGACACCACGCGGTCGCGGTCCTCCTGCGGCAGTTCGCGGTCCATGAGCACGGCGAGCGCGTCCCACGCGATGCCCTTGGCTCCCCACAGGAGGAACGCCGCAATGCCCAGACCGAACAGGGGGTCCACAGCGCCGATACCCGTGAACCGGCTGATCAGCAGCGCCGCGATCACCGCGGAGTTCATCAGCAGGTCACCGGAATAGTGGAGGCGATCGGCCCCGATGGCGACCGAGTCGGTCTGGCGCACGACGTAGCGTTGGAAGGTAACCAGCGCCGCCGTGAGCACGATGGACAGCAGCATCACCGCAATGCCCAGCCCGGTTTCGCCGATCGGGGACGGGAAGATCAGGCGGCGCACCGCCTCGATCGACAGGAATGCGGCCGAGCCGGCGATGAACGCCGCCTGCGCCAGGGCGGCCAGCGCCTCCGCCTTGCCGTGCCCGAACCGGTGGCTGCGGTCTGCCGGGCGCAAGGCGTGCCGCACGCCCAGCAGCGTCACCACCGACGCCATCAGATCGGTGGAGGAATCGATGAGCGAGGACAGGATGCTCACCGACTCGCTCAGCAGGTAGGCGGTCAGCTTGGCGACGATCAGGATCGACGCCATGCACACGCTGGCGTAGGTCGCCCAGCGCCGCAGCCGGGCTGCGCGGTCCTCGGTCATGTCCGCCTCAGGGATACAGGCGCTGCGTCGTCCAGCCCTCGCCGACGCGCAGGAATTCGACGCGCTCGTGCAGGCGGAACGGCTTGTCCTGCCAGAATTCTATGCGGCTGGGCAGAACGCGAAAACCGGTCCAGTAATCCGGGCGCGGCACATGGCCCAGCGCGAACTTTGCGGCGTACTGCGCCACGCGCTTCTCCAGCTCCCAGCGGCCTTCCAGCGGCCGCGACTGCTGCGACGCCCAGGCACCGATACGGCTCTCCCGCGGACGGCTGTCGAAATAGGCGTCGGCTTCGGCATCGGTCACCTGCTCGACCGGTCCCTCGACCCGCACCTGGCGCCTCAGCGTCTTCCAGTGGAAGCACAGCGCGGCGTTGGCGTTGGCGTGCAACTGCTGGCCCTTGCGGCTCTCGGTGTTGGTGTAGAAGACGAAGCCGCGGGCATCGATGCCCTTCAACAGCACCATGCGCACCGACGGCCGACCATCGGCGTCGGCGGTAGCCAGCGCCATGGCATTAGGGTCGTTGGGTTCGCTGCGGGTCGCCTCCTCCATCCAGGCGGCGAACAGCATGTAAGGATCCTGTTCGGTCAAATCGCTCATTCCATCCCGCCCTGGTCGTAGCGCGCGGTCACAGCTTGGTCGCAATTCACATGCACGCTCCATTCGCATATACCACTCTCCAGGATGGACGGGAGTCTCCCTTTTGCGGATGCCCCCATGCAGGCACCACCGACACCAACACTCTCTAAGGCAGGCATCGATGTTGAAGAAGTTCGTTCCCGTGATGGCGATGGCCGCACTGCTGGCGGGCTGCCAGTCGACGAAGGAGACCTCGGACGCCAGCTCGGGCGTCATCGGAGGCGTCATCAATTCCCAGTACGGCACCGGCAACTCCAAGCTGGCGAGTGCCGGCGTCGGCACGCTGCTCGGCGCCTTCATCGGAAAGGAGATCGGTGCCTCGCTGGACAAGACCGATCAGCAGTACGCCGAGGGTGCGGCCAAGCGCGCCTACGCCGCCCCGGTGGGCGATCGCATCTCGTGGAACAACCCGCAGTCGGGCAACCACGGCACCATCGCGACGACCCGCGAAGGCTACACCAGCACGGGCACCTACTGCCGGGAGTACCAGCAGACGGTGACCGTGGGCAAACAGACGGAGCTGGCCTACGGAACCGCTTGCAAACAGGCGGACGGTACGTGGAAAATCGTCACCAACGCATGATGTGACGCCGTGCCCCGGTCTTAGGGCAAGAGGATAAGTCTGCACGTGGCCCAGATTCGCGATCCCTACACAGTGCTCGGCGTGACGAGAAGCGCCAGCGCCGACGACATCAAGAAGGCGTATCGCAAGCTCGCCAAGCAGCACCATCCCGACCTCAAGCCGGGGCACGCCGGCAACGAAGAGCGTTTCAAGGAGATCTCGGCGGCCTACACCCTGCTCTCCGACGCCGAGAAGCGCGCCCGCTACGACCGCGGCGAGATCGACGCCAGCGGCAACGAGCGCCATGCGGGCTTCGGCGGCTACCAACGCTCGTACGGCACCCGCTCCCGCGCGCATGCCCAGTCCGGGCACTCGGCGGACGACGCTTTCGGCAGCTGGGGCGACGACTGGTTCTCCGAACTGTTCGGCGGCCGGAAGCGTCCCGGGGCCGGCAGCGGTGCGGGCGGCGCCAAGGCGCGGGGCACCGACATCGCCTATTCGGTGACCGTGCCGTTTCTGGAGGCGGCGAACGGCACGAAGCGGCGCATCAACCTCTCCAACGGCAAGAGCATCGACGTCGCCATCCCGCCGGGCACCGAGGACCAGCAGAAGCTGCGCCTCAAGGGACAGGGCCTGGCCGGCCTGGGCGGTGGCATGGCCGGCGACGCCATCGTCGAGGTGCACGTCGAGCCACACCCGCACTTCACCCGCCAGGACAGCGACATCCACGTCGAGGTGCCCGTCACGCTGAACGAGGCGGTGCTGGGCGCCACCATCCGCGTGCCGACGGTCAGCGGCCCGGTCGCGGTGAAGGTGCCGCCGGGCTCCAACACCGGCTCGATCCTGCGGCTGCGTGGCAAGGGCGTGATCAGCCAGAGGACCAAGCAGGCCGGCGACCAGTACGTGAAGCTGAAGGTCGTCCTGCCCGACCCGCCCGACGCCGAACTCACCCAGTTCATGGAAAGGTGGGCGAAGACCCGCAGCTACGACGTGCGCAAGAAGGCGGGGCTGGAGTAACCGACAGCCCCTCCCCCGGACCGGCGAATGGAACAGTTTGAAACACCATGAAACACTGTGCAGGGGCTGTTCAGTTCACTCCTTCCCAGTCGGGCGCATGGCGGGCGCATTAGGATCAAGATCCTAGCGGAAAAGGTCGGCAAAGGCAAGCCGCTTTCGATTCTCGGCAGAATCCTGCCCCCTCCTAACACGGTCGCAAGTCGGGCGACCGCGCTCCGCCTACGATCGCCTTCGGCTCTCAGCGGCTCTTTGAGCCGCCTGCCGCCAGCGCTGGCAAGGCCAGCGCGAGAGGCTCTCGGCGGGTCCCAAGCAAGGGACCCGCCGAGAGCCTGCAAACAGACACTTATTGCAGCAAGGTCGGCAGAAGGCTGCACGCGCTGAAGAACAGCGCCCCAGTCACGAATTTCCAGTAGGCGACGGCTTGGATTTGCTTCAGATCGTCGGCCCCGTGATTGCGTGCGATGCGGTCGCCAGCAATGCGTGTGGCCTTTTCGGGGCGGGTGCTCGGAAGCGACATCCTGCGATCTCCTTCGCTGATACGGGAGATTATGGCACTCGGCCGATGACTTTTTGGTTAATACCCCTATGACCACCTCCGAATGAGGCTTCACGGAGCGCCATCATGGTAGCCCGTGCGTTATTGATGCGAGACCGCCGACGGCGACGCCACGCATGGGGAGGAAACGGCCATGACGACGATGACGGCTGCGGCATTCGGGATTGTTGCGATGTTGACCGGGGCGTTCTGTTCGGCGGTGCCGGCCGGGGCTGCCCAGCCGCACTGGCCGGCCCCCCTGGTCATCGGGACCGCCTCGCCCGGCGGCACCTATGCCGTCTACGGCGAGGGGCTCGCCCGAATCCTGACCCGCGACCTCGGTACACCGGTGAACACGCGCTCCACCGAGGGCCCCAGCCAGAACATCATGCTTCTGGAGAATGGCGAAGTGCACATCGGCTTCGTCACCACGGGTGCCGCGCTGCAGGCCTGGAACGGCACCGGCCCCTGGACCGGAGGCAAGGAGTTCCGCTCGATGAGCGTGATGTTCCCGATGTACGACACACCCTTTCAGTTCATGGCGTTCGAGGAGGCCAACGTCAGGACGATCGCCGATCTGGCCGGCAAGCGCATCGGCGCCGGCCCGCAGGCCGGCACCGCGGGCACCTACGTTCCCGAGATCCTGAAGACCCTCAAGGTCGAGGCGACCATCAGCCATGGCGACTGGGCCGAACTCGCGGATCGGATGCAGCGGCGGGAGATCGACGCGCTCGCGGTGGCGGCGGGCGTGCCCTTCCCCTCCTTCGCGGAGCTAGAGGCCAGGAACAAGGTCCGCTACATCCCATTGACCCCGGACCAGATCGTCGCCTTGCGCTTGGCGATGCCCGAGCTTACGCCGTCGGTCGTCCCGGCCGGCTCCTACCCGTCGTTGCGGGGCAACTACCAGACGGTCGGCCTCTACAACTTCGCGGTGGCGCACCGTGATCTGCCCATCGACCTCGTCTATCAGATCGTTCGGACGGTCTTCACCCGGCATGAGGAGCTGGTGGAGGTCCATCCCGCCGCCGCGGCGACGGTCCCGGGAAACTTCGGCCGCAACACCTTTCTGCCGTTCCACCCTGGCGCCGCCCGCTACTTCGAGGAGATCGGGGCCGCCGGGATCGTTCTGGCGGACTGACGCCGACGCGATGAGCATCGGTTCTTCGGCCTCGGCCTTGTAACTTTTGTTTTGGGGTCTGGCGCTTCCGGGGGTGAGCGGTGTTGTAGGGAAAGCGTTTCTGGGGGGGACCAATGAACACCATCGTGAACGCCATTGCCGCCGACGCCGACCCGCTGGAAACCCAGGAGTGGCGCGATGCCCTGGATTCCGTGCTGGAGTTCGAAGGCCCGGAACGGACCCACTTCCTGCTCGGCCAGCTCGTCGTCGAGGCTCGCCGCCGGGGCGCCCCGGTGCCGTACTCGGCCAACACACCCTATCTCAACACGATCCCGCCGGAGAAGGAGGAGCGTCACCCCGGCGACCGCACCATCGAGCACCGCATCCGCTCCTTCATCCGCTGGAACGCGCTGGCCATCGTCCTGCGCGCGAACAAGGAATCCTCCGAGCTGGGTGGCCATATCGCGAGCTTCCAGTCGGCGGCGACGCTCTACGACGTCGGCTTCATGCACTTCTGGCACGCCCCGTCCGCGGAGCACGGCGGTGATCTCGTCCTCATTCAAGGCCATTCCTCTCCGGGCATCTATGCCCGCGCCTTCCTTGAGGGCCGGCTCACGGAGGAGCAACTTCTCAACTTCCGCCAGGAGGTCGACGGCAAGGGCCTGTCCTCCTATCCCCATCCCTGGCTGATGCCGGACTTCTGGCAGTTCCCCACGGTCTCCATGGGGCTCGGGCCGCTGATGGCGATCTACCAGGCGCGCTTCCTGAAATACCTCCACCACCGCGGTCTCGCCGACACGGAAAACCGCAAGGTCTGGGCCTTCATGGGCGACGGCGAGATGGACGAGCCCGAGAGCCGCGGGGCGATCTCGCTCGCCGGCCGCGAGAAGCTGGACAATCTCGTGTTCGTCATCAACTGCAATCTCCAGCGCCTCGACGGTCCGGTACGCGGCAACGGCAAGATCATCCAGGAGCTGGAGTCCGACTTCCTCGGCGCCGGCTGGAACGTCATCAAGGTCATCTGGGGCGGGCAATGGGATCCCCTGATCGCCCAGGACACCACCGGCATTCTCCTGAAGCGGATGGAGGAGTGCGTCGACGGCGAATACCAGGACTTCAAATCGAAGAACGGGGCCTATGTCCGCGAGCACTTCTTCGGGAAGTACCCGGAGCTGAAGGCGATGGTGGCCGGCTTCTCGGACGAGCGGATCTGGAACCTCAACCGCGGCGGCCATGACCCCCAGAAGATCTACGCCGCCTACGCCGCCGCGGTGAAACACCAGGGCCAGCCCACGGTGATCCTGGCCAAGACGATCAAGGGCTACGGCATGGGCGAGGCCGGCGAAGGCCAGAACATCACGCACCAGCAGAAGAAGATGGGCGAGGCGACGCTCAAGGAGTTCCGCGACCGCTTCAGCCTGCCCATCTCCGACGAGCAGCTGAAGGAGATTCCGTTCCTCCGCTTCCCTGACGGCAGCCAGGAGTGGGAGTATCTCCGCGCCCGCCGTGCCGCCCTCGGCGGCAGCCTGCTGGCGCGGCGGCGGCGCTCCCAGTCGCTTGACGTGCCGCCGCTTTCGGCCTTCGACGCACAGCTCAAGGGGACGCAGGGACGCGAGATCTCCACGACAATGGCCTTCGTGCGCGTCCTCAACACGCTGCTGCGCGACAAGGCGATCGGCAAGCGCATCGTGCCCATCGTTCCCGACGAGTCCCGCACCTTCGGGATGGAGGGGATGTTCCGCCAGTTCGGCATCTTCTCGCAGGTCGGCCAGCTCTACCGGCCCGAAGACGCCAACCAGCTCATGTACTACCGCGAGGACAAGACCGGCCAGATCCTGCAGGAAGGCATCAACGAGCCGGGCGCGATGTCGTCCTGGATCGCGGCGGGCACGTCCTACAGTAACAACGACGTGCCGATGATCCCCTTCTACATCTACTACTCCATGTTCGGCTTTCAGCGGGTCGGCGACCTGGCCTGGGCCGCCGGCGACCAGCGGACCCGCGGCTTCCTGATCGGCGGGACGGCCGGCCGCACCACGCTCAACGGCGAGGGCCTGCAGCACGAGGACGGCCACAGCCACCTGATCTCGGCGACCATTCCCAACTGCGTCTCCTATGACCCGACCTTCGCCTACGAGGTTGCCGTCGTCGTCCAGGACGGGCTGCGCCGGATGGTCCAGGAGCAGGAGGACGTCTTCTACTACATCACCGTGATGAACGAGAACTACGAGCACCCGGCGATGCCGGAGGGCGTCGAGGTGGACATCATCAAGGGCATGTACCTGTTCCGGGAGGGCCAGGCGAAGCCGGGGAAGAGCCGATCCAGAAAGAGCGCACGGCTCGGCGTCCAGCTCCTGGGCAGCGGCACGATCCTACGCGAGGTGATCGCCGCCGCCGACCTGCTCGAGGCCGACTTCGGCGTTGCGGCGGACGTCTGGAGCGTGCCGAGCTTCACCGAACTCCGGCGCGAGGCGATCGAGGTTGAGCGCTGGAACCTTCTCCACCCGACCGAGACTCCACGCAAGAGCCACGTCGAGGCCTGCCTCGGCGATCGGGACGGCCCGGTGATCGCCGCCACCGACTACATGCGCCTTTTCGCCGATCAGATCCGTACCTGGGTGCCGCGCCGGTACCGTGTGCTCGGCACCGACGGCTACGGCCGCTCCGATTACCGGAAGAAGCTGCGGCACTTCTTCGAGGTGGACCGGCACTGGGTCACGGTCGCCGCCCTCAAGGCGCTCGCCGAGGAGGGGGCCATCGAGACCTCGGTGGTGGCGGACGCCATCCGCAAGTACGGGCTCGATCCCGAAAAGCCCAACCCGGCCCGGGTCTGAACCGGGCGGGCGACACCGGACTGACGACGCGTTGGGGCGGACCACACCCGCGCCACGAAGAAAGGGGAGGAAACCATGACCGCGATGACCGAAGCCACGGTCGCCGGGGCAACCGACGTCACGGTGCCGGACATTGGCGACTTCAAGGACGTGCCGATCATCGAAATCCATGTGAAGGAGGGGGACGCGGTCAACGCCGACGATCCTCTCGTTACGCTCGAGTCCGACAAGGCGACCATGGAAGTGCCGGCCCCCGCCAGCGGCACGGTCGAGCGGGTTCTCGTCAAGGTCGGCGACCGGGTCAGCGAAGGCAGCCCGATCGTTCGCCTGCGCGGCGGCGAGGGAGCCATGACCCAGCCGCCATCCCTCATCGGCCAGCAGGAGCCGCCACCGCAGCAGCAGCCGCCGGTGGCCGTACCCCCGGCGACCCGGGCGGCGGCGGTCGATTTCAGCCGGATCCAGGCCGCCCCGCAGCCGCCGACGGCCGTGTCGCCGGCAGCGGGCCCCGACTTCAGCCGGATCCATGCCAGCCCCAGCGTGCGCCGGATCGCTCGCGAGCTGAACGTCGACCTCGCGACGGTGAAGGGCACCGGCGAGAAGGGACGCATCACCAAGGAGGACGTGCTCGCCTTCCTCAAGGGCCCGGGCGCGGCTCCGGTCGGCGCTCCCGTCGCGGTGCCGGGCGGGGCCGGTATCCCCGAGATCCCGGCGGTGGACTTCTCCAAGTTCGGCCCGATCGAGACCAAGCCGCTCCCCCGCATCAAGAAGCTCTCCGGACCGCACCTGCACCGGGCCTGGCTCAACGTTCCGCACGTCACGCATCAGGACGAGGCCGACATCACCGACCTCGAAGCGTACCGGAAGGAGCTGGATGCCGCGGCCAGGGATAAGGGCTACCGGGTGACGCTGCTGGCCTTCCTCATGAAGGCCGCCCTCTCGGCGCTCAAGCAGTTCCCGGAGTTCAACGCCTCGTTGTCGCCGGAGAAGGACAGCCTGATCCTAAAGAAATACTACCATCTGGGCGTTGCCGTGGACACGCCGGAGGGCCTCGTCGTGCCGATCGTCCGCGACGTCGACCGCAAGGGCATTCACGAGCTGAGCCAGGAGTTGGGGGTCGTCTCGAAGAAGGCGCGTGACGGCAAGCTCGCCGCTGCCGACATGCAGGGCGGATGCTTCACCATTTCCAGCCTGGGCGGCATCGGCGGCACCGCCTTCACACCGATCGTCAACGCCCCGGAGGTGGCGATCCTCGGCGTGGTGCGCTCCCGGATGGCTCCGGTGTGGGACGGTGAGAGCTTCGTGCCGCACCTGATGCTGCCGGTGTCGCTGTCCTACGACCACCGCGTGATCGACGGCGCGCTCGCCGCCCGCTTCACCCGGCATCTCTGCCATGTGCTCGAGGACGTGCGACGGCTGGTCCTCTGAACCGACGGTCCACTCGAACTTCCGAGGAATGTCCATGAGCACGATCGAAATCCGTCTGCCGGATATCGGCGATTTCAAGGATGTGCCGATCATCGAGATCCACGTCCAACCCGGGACCAAGATCAATGCCGAGGACCCGCTGCTCACGCTGGAGTCCGACAAGGCGACCATGGAGGTGCCGGCTCCCCGGAGCGGCACCGTGCAGGAGATCAAGGTCAAGGTCGGCGACCGCGTCTCCGAGGGCGACCTCCTTCTCCAGCTGGAAGCGGAGGGCGCCGAGGTCGTGCCGCCGAAGGAGCGGATCAAGGAGGATGCCGCCCCGGTCCCGACCGACGGTCCGGCGACCTACGGCTCGCCGAGCGGGGTCTACGACGCCGTCGAGGTCAAGGTACCGGACATCGGCGACTTCAAGGGCGTCGAGATCATCGAGGTGCATGTCGCGCCGGGCGACGCCATCAAGGCGGAGGACCCGCTGATCACGTTGGAGTCCGACAAGGCCAGCATGGAGGTCCCCGCGCCGGCCGCGGGCACGGTGGCGGAACTCAAGATCAAGAAGGGCGACCGGGTCTCGGAGGGGGACCTGATCCTCCTGCTGCAGACCGCCCAGGCCAGGGGTGCCGGCGCGGTTCCCGCCGGGCCGGTGCCGATGCCGGCGGCCCGCCCCCCGGTCGCGGCGCGCGGGGATGTGCATGCCGAAGTGCTGGTCCTGGGCGCGGGGCCGGGCGGCTACACGGCCGCCTTCCGCGCCGCCGATCTCGGCAAGTCGGTGGTGCTGGTCGAGCGCTGGCCGACCCTCGGCGGTGTCTGCCTCAACGTCGGCTGCATCCCGTCCAAGGCGCTGCTCCACGCCGCCAAGGTAATTTCCGAGACCCAGGAGATGGCAGCGCACGGGATCGGCTTCGGCGCCCCCACGATCAACGTTGAGCGCTTGCGCGGCTGGAAGGACGGGGTCGTCCGGCGGCTGACCGGCGGCCTCGCGGGCTTGGCCAGGCAGCGCAAGGTCGCCGTTGTCCCCGGCTACGGTCGCTTCGTCTCGCTCAATCAGGTCGAGGTCGACGGCGGCGACGGCGGACGAAAGATCGTTAGCTTCGAGCAGGCCATCATCGCCGCCGGCTCGGAAGCAGTGACGTTGCCCTTCATCCCCCACGAGGATCCGCGAGTCCTCGACTCCACCGGGGCGCTCGCCCTTGACGGGGTGCCTGGGCGCCTGCTCGTGATCGGCGGCGGCATCATCGGCCTGGAGATGGCCACGGTCTTCCACGCGCTGGGATCCAGGGTGACGATCGTCGAGCTCATGGACCAGATCATCCCGGGCGCCGACAAGGACATCGTCACGCCCCTGATGAAACGGATCCAGGGTCAATACGAGGCCATCCACCTCAAGACGAAGGTCACCAGGGTCGAGACGGCCGCCGGGGGGCTGACGGTCCACTTCGAGGGGCCGAAGGCGCCGGCGACGGACACCTTCGACAAGATTCTGGTCGCCGTCGGCCGTCGGCCGAACGGCAAGCTGATCGGAGCGGAAAACGCGGGTGTCGCCGTCGACGAGCGGGGCTTCATCGCCGTCGACCGGCAGATGCGCACCAACGTTCCCCACATCTTCGCCATTGGGGACATCGTGGGGCAGCCGATGCTCGCCCACAAGGCGGTGCACGAGGGCAAGGTCGCGGCCGAGGCGGCGGCCGGCCGGAACAGCCACTTCGACGCCAAGGCCATTCCCTCGGTCGCCTATACCGATCCCGAGGTGGCCTGGGTCGGCCTCACCGAGAACGAGGCCAAGGCGAAGGGCCTGAAGTACGGCAAGGGCGTCTTCCCCTGGGCGGCGAGCGGGCGCTCGCTCTCCCTCGGACGGGACGAGGGGATCACCAAAGTGCTGTTCGACGAGGCCACCGACCGCATCATCGGCTGCGGCATCGTCGGGCCGAACGCGGGAGATCTCATCGCCGAGGCGGCGCTCGCCATCGAGATGGGCGCGGATGCCCACGACATCGGGCTCACCATCCATCCACATCCGACCCTCTCCGAAACCATCGGCATGGCCGCTGAGGCGTTCGAGGGGACCATCACCGATCTGTACCTGCCCAAGCGCAGAAAGGAGGAAGCCGCAGCCGCGCCGGCGCTGCAGGCCTCGGCCGCCCGGCTCTGACCACCGTCGCCGCGGCGACCTGCCAATGATTCGATAGCACCTGAAAAAGGAGAGGAAACATGGCCCAGTATCAGGCGACGGCCACCCCGGCTCCGCACAAGAGGATCTATCAGCACCTCTACTTCCAGGTCCTGTTGGCGATTGTGATCGGCGTGCTGGTCGGTTACTTCTACCCCGAGTTCGGTGCCAGTCTGAAGTGGCTGGGCGATCTGTTCATCAAGATGATCAAGATGCTGATTGCACCGATCATCTTCTGCACGGTGGTGCATGGCATCGCCAGCATGGATGACATGCGCAAGGTGGGCCGGGTCGGCCTCAAGGCGCTGATCTATTTCGAGGTGATGACCACCCTGGCGCTGCTGGTCGGCCTCGTCGTCGTCAACGTCTGGCAGCCCGGCGTCGGCATGAACGTCGACCCGGCGACCATCGATACCAGGGCGGTCGCCAACTACACCACCCAGGCGCAGCAGCAGAGCACCATCGGCTACATCATGCACATCGTGCCCGCGACCGTGGTCGGCGCCTTCGCCGAGGGCGAGATCCTGCAGGTGCTGTTCTTCGCGCTGCTGTTCGGCTTCGCCCTGTTCACGCTGGGCGAACGCGGGAAGCCGCTGCTCGGCATCATCGACCAGACCGCCCACGTGTTCTTCACGATCGTGGGCATCGTCATGCGCGTCGCCCCCATCGGTGCGTTCGGGGCGATGGCCTTCACGATCGGCAAGTACGGCCTGGGCACGCTGGTCTCGCTCGGCCAGTTGATGGCCGCCTTCTACACGACCTGCATCATCTTCATCTTCGGCGTGCTTGGTGCGGTGGCCTGGTTGTCCGGCTTCAGCATTCTGAGGTTCATCAAGTACATCAAGGAGGAGCTGCTGATCGTGCTCGGCACTTCGTCCTCGGAGTCGGTGCTGCCGCGCATGATGGCCAAGATGGAGAACCTCGGTTGTGAGAAGTCGGTGGTGGGCTTGGTGATTCCCACCGGCTATTCCTTCAATCTCGACGGTACCTGCATCTACCTGACCATGGCCGCGGTGTTCCTTGCCCAGGCGACCAACACCGATCTCTCCTTGATCCAGCAGCTTGGCATCGTCGGCGTGCTGCTGCTGACCTCCAAGGGAGCGGCCGGGGTGACGGGCAGCGGGTTCATCGTGCTGGCGGCGACGCTGGCCTCGGTAGGCACGATCCCGGTGGCGAGCATCGCGCTGATCCTGGGTGTCGACCGCTTCATGTCCGAGGCCCGCGCGCTGACCAATCTGATCGGCAATGGCGTCGCTACCGTCGTGGTCGCCAAGTGGGAAGGGGCGCTCGACATGGCTCGGCTGCGCCAGCACCTCTACCAGGAAACCGAGGAGGAGGCCGACCACCCCGAGGACGTGCTTGTGGAGGAGGAGGAGGCGTCCGGGATCGGCAGCGGAATTCCCCGGAAAGTGAGGATCTGATCCATCAATCGTCCGCGTCGCCGGAGGGGGCGGCGACGCGGGGATAACCGCAGCCGCGGAGGAGCGGCAGCCATGTCGGAAAAGCTCGCGGTGCCGAACGTTGAAAGGACCGTGGCCCGAGCCCAGGCGCGGGACGCCGCGCTCCACCACATTGTCGTGGTCGGAGGTGGAGCCGCAGGCCTGGAACTCGCCACCGGCCTGGGGGACAGGCTGGGGCGCCGCGGGAAGGCCATGATCAGCTTGATCGAGCGATCGCGCACGCATCTCTGGAAGCCGCTGCTGCACGAGGTCGCCGCCGGCAGCATGGACGTGGACATCCACGCGCTCAACTATCTCGCCCAGGCCCACTGGCACCATTTCCACTACCGTTTCGGCGAGATGATCGGCCTCGACCGGAGCAAACGGGAGGTCTGCCTCGCGGCGACCCACGACGAGGAGGGGAACGAGATCACGCCGTCGCGCTCCTTCAGCTACGACACGCTGGTGATCGCGGTGGGGAGCGTCAGCAACGACTTCGGCACCCCCGGAGCGAACGAGCACGCCATCGCCTTGGATACGGCGGAGCAGGCCGCGCGTTTCAACCGTCGCCTGGTCAACGCCTGTATCCGGGCGCACGCGCAACCGGGGCCAGTGCGGCCTGGGCAACTGCACGTGGTGATCATCGGGGCGGGCGCCACCGGCACCGAACTGGCGGCCCAACTGCACCGGACGACCCGCGAGGTTGCCGCCTTCGGGCTCGACCGGATCGACCCGGAGAAGGACTTCCGGATCGTCTTGATCGAGGCCTCCGACCGGATCTTGCCGGCGTTGCCGCCGCGGATCTCGGAGGCGACCACCCGGTTGCTTCGGGATCTGGGGGTCGACCTACGGACAGGAGTTCGGGTCACGGAGATCCGGCGCGATGGCGTCGCTCTGGCCAATGGCGAGTTCATCCCGGCCGGATTGGTCGTCTGGTCCGCCGGTGTGAAGGGCCCTGACGTCCTGCGTGATCTCGACGGCCTCGAGGTCAGCCGATCCAACCAGTTGGTTGTGACGCCGACGCTCCAGACCAGCTGGGACCCGAACATCTTCGCGATCGGCGACTGCGCCTGGTGCCCGCGGGAAGGCCACCCGACACCGGTCCCACCGCGCGCGCAGGCCGCGCACCAGCAGGCCTCTCATCTGCTGAAGCAACTGCCGCAGCACCTCGCGGGCCAGCCGTTGAAGCCCTTCGTCTATCGGGATTTCGGGTCGCTCGTCTCGCTCGGCAAGTACAGCACGGTCGGCAACCTGATGGGCAAGCTGGTTGGTCGAAGCTTCTTCATCGAGGGCTACTTTGCGCGGATGATGTACCTCTCACTCTACAAGATGCACGAGTTGGCCCTGCATGGGATTTCCAAAGTGTTCCTGGACACGCTGGCCCGTGTCATCGTGCATCGGACCGAGCCGCGGGTTAAGCTTCATTGACGAGCGGCGTTGGGCGCGCCCCATCGGCGCCAAGCGGGATGCGACTTTGAGGAGAGCAACTCGCCAGGCAAGGCTTCCAGGGCCCGGCCCTGGGCGATCTCGGCTATCGGGGCGAGTGCCTGTCCAAAGCTGGCGCGGCGCTCGGCATCGCCATCAAGCCGGTCGCCCGCGGTCGCGATGGCGTGTTCATCCCCGCCGGAATCGGCTGGGGGGTGGAGCGCTCCCTATGGTGGCTCTCCCGCTACCGGCGATTGACCATCATCTTCGAGCGGACCAAGGCCTACCTTATAGCCTTCGTCGAGCTCGCGTTCGTCTCCATCCTCTCCAGACGTCTGCGGCGGCTGACGCCTGCAAACAGACACTCACATCGTGTGTTCGACCAGGATCTTGACGCCGATGGCGATCAGGCCGAGGCCGCCGATCAGTTCGGCGCGCTTGCCGAACAAGGGGCCCGCGGCACGGCCCATCAGCACGCCGCTCGAGGCCATACCGAAGGTGACCAGCCCGATCAGCAGGCAGACGCCGACGATGTCCACGTCCACCACCGCCAGCGACACGCCCACCGCAGCCGCGTCGACGGACGTCGCCACCGCCATCAGGAACAGCTGGCCGAGCGCCAGGCGACCGGCCGGGGTGTCGTCCCCCTCGTCGGAGACGCTCCCCCACAGCATCTTGCCGCCGACGCCCAGCAGCAGCAGAAAGGCGATCCAATGGTCCACCGCCTGCACGTAGGTGGCGAAGGTCAGGCCCAGCGCGAAGCCGATCAGCGGCATGGCAAGCTGCACGCCGCCGAACAGGAAACCCACCCGCAGCGCCTCCGCCAGACTGGGCCGGCGCAGCACCGCGCCGGTGCCGAGCGCCGCCGCGAAGGAGTCCATGGACAAGCTGAAGGCGAGGATGAGGGTGGTCGCGTAGCTCATGGGTCCGTCGCGGCGAGGTAAGTACGTCGCGACGGCTACCAGAGTATGAACAGTTGTTCAAATGTTATTGCCGTGTCCTTCGGGAGGACGAGCCCGACATGGTCGTATCGCGGGGGCTGTCGGGCTTCGCTGCGCTCACCCCAACCTACGGATCCCCCTATGAGGTGGAGCGCCGGCGGGAACTCAGCGGTACCGCGCCCTTGTCCTCCGGCTCGTCCGACAGCAACGCCTTGAGCGACACGCCCAGGATCTCCTGCTGCGAGGCTTCCGCGTTGTCGAGGAGTTGCGCGGTGCGCTCCTGCCAGGGCCGTTCCAGACCGCCCAGGCCACGCACCGCACCCCGCAGCCCGATTCCCAGCGCCTTCATCAGGTCGAACAGGGTCGCCTCGCTCAGGTCGCGGGTGACCACCCAGGCGTCGCGCGTGGTGTGCGCCACCCAGTGCGCGTCACGCAGCTGCTCGAGGATGCCGTCGATCAGCACCGCCCCCACCGGCACCCGCGACACCAGTGTGCGCCGGCGCATGCCGACACCGAGGCGGCTGGCGTCCATCAGCTCATGCAGCACCGCCAGCGCCAAGGCGAGGCGCTGGCCGGGCAGCAGCCCCTCCGGCCCGCCGCGGGTGATCTTGCCGGCCCGCCATTCCGGCAGCGCCGCTGTGACCTCCGCGCCGAACAGCACCGTGGACCACGCTACATACAGCCAGAACAGGAAGATCGGCACGGTGGCCAGCGCGCCGTAGATCGTCTGGTACGCTGGAAACTCCCGCATGTACCACGCGAACCCGGCCTTCGACGCCTCCAGCAGTAGCGAGCCGACGGCGCCGCCGCCGACCGCGTCCTGCCACTGCACGGTGCGGTTCGGGATGATCAGGTAGAGCAGCGCGCAGCCCACCCATTGCAGCAGCAACGGCAGCAGGCCGCTGAAGCCGGCCGCCGGTTCGGCCAACTGCTCCAGGTGGGCGACGCGCAGCACGTTCCACAGCGAGGTGGACAGCGACAGGCTGGCGCCGGCGAACAGTGGGGTCAGCGATACGATGGCCCAGAAGGACAGGATGCGGGTGACCATCGAGCGCGGCTCCTTCACCCGCCAGATGGCGGCGAACGAGCCCTCAATGGTCCAGATCAGCAAGACCGCCGATACCGCCAGCCCGACGATGCCGAAGATCGGCATCTGCCCGGCGTTCGCCATGAAGTGGCCGAGATATTCCAGGATCGCGTCGCCGATCTGCGGCACCATGTTGCGGAAGATCAGCTCCTGCACCTGCCGCTGCAGCAAGCTGAAAGCCGGGAACGCCGAGAAGATGGCGAAGCCGATGGTCATCAGCGGCACGATCGCCAGCAGCGTCGTGTAGGTCAGCGACGCCGCGGTCTGAAAGCAGTTGTCGTTGTAGAAGCGCAGCACCGAGTAGCTGAGGAAGCCGACCAGTTCGCGCAGCATGCGCACGATCTTCGGCTTGCCGCGGCGCTCGGCGAACGGCTTTCCGGTCGGACGGCTGGGCGGATCAGTCATAGGACTCCCTCCCCCACCCGGTTTGACCCGGCTCGTCTTTCGTGTAGGATGCGGCGCAATATTCCTGAACCGCCGTTCAACACGGCCAACATTGTCACGAGGTCCGGATGTCGAACCCGAAGCCGCTCATGGAAGGCAAGCGCGGCCTGATTATGGGCGTCGCCAACGACCGCTCGATTGCCTGGGGCATTGCCACCGCGGTAGCCGAACAGGGCGCCGAGCTCGCCTTTACCTACCAGGGCGATGCGCTGTTGAAGCGCGTGAAGCCGCTGGCCGATTCGGTCGGCGCGCGCCTCGTGCTGCCTTGCGACGTGAGCGATGAGGCGAGCATCGACGCGGCCTTCGCCGCCATCGAAGCGGAATGGGGCAAGCTCGACTTCGTGGTTCATGCGATTGCGTTTTCCGACAAGAACGAGCTGGACGGCAAGTATCTCAACACCACGCGGGGCAATTTCCTCCGCACCATGGACATTTCCGCCTATTCGTTCACCGCGGTCGCCCAGCGGGCGGTGCCGCTGATGAAGGACGGCGGCAGCCTCTTGACGCTGTCCTACCTCGGTGCCGAGCGCGTGATGCCCCACTACAACGTGATGGGCGTCGCCAAGGCGGCCCTGGAAGCCAGCGTACGCTATCTCGCGGTGGATCTGGGAGGCCAGAATATCCGCGTCAACGCGATTTCCGCCGGCCCGATCAAGACGCTGGCCGCGAGCGGCATCGGCGACTTCCGCTACATCCTGAAGTGGAACGAGCTGAACGCACCCTTGAAGCGCAACACCACCATCCAGGAAGTCGGCGGCGCCGGCCTGTTCCTGCTAAGCGACATGGGCGCCGGCGTCACCGGCGAGGTGATGCACGTCGACAGCGGCTACCACGTGGTCGGCATGGTGGCCGTGGATGCCGCCGCCGAGGTGGGCCAGCTGCTGGGCGGCCTGAGCGGCACCGGCAAGGCGGAGTGAGGCCGTGACGTAGGTTGGGCCAAGCGCAGCGCGGCCCAACATTATTTGCGATGGCGACGGTGTCGGGCCGCCCTGCGGTTGGCCCGACCTACGATGGACGATCCTCATGGCCGGCAACAGCTTCGGCAAGCAATTCCGCTTCACCACCTGGGGCGAGAGCCACGGGCCGGCCATCGGCGTGGTGGTGGACGGCTGTCCGTCGCTGCTGGATCTCTCGGAGGCCGACATCCAGCCCTGGATGGACAAGCGCCGGCCCGGCCAGTCGCGCTACACCACCCAGCGGCAGGAACCGGACCAGGTTAAGATCCTCTCCGGCGTGTTCGAGGGGAAGACCACCGGCACGCCGATCTCGCTGATGATCGAGAACACCGACCAGCGCTCCAAGGACTACGGCGAGATCGCGCAGAGATTCCGGCCGGGCCACGCCGATTACACCTATCAGGCCAAGTACGGCATACGCGACTACCGCGGCGGCGGCCGGTCCTCGGCGCGCGAGACCGCGTGCCGGGTGGCGGCGGGTGCCGTCGCGCGCAAGGTGCTGGCCGGCGTCAGCATCCGCGGCGCCCTGGTGCAGGTCGGGCCGCACAAGGTGGACCGGTCGCGCTGGGACTGGGCGGAGGTGGACAACAATCCCTTCTTCTGCCCCGACCCGCAGGCCGCGGCGCTGTGGGCCGACTACCTCGACGGCATCCGCAAGCGCGGCTCCTCCATCGGCGCGGTGGTCGAGGTGGTGGCCTCCGGCCTGCCGGCCGGCCTGGGCGAACCGCTGTACGACAAGCTGGACAGCGACCTGGCCGCGGCGATGATGACCATCAACGCGGTCAAGGGCGTGGAGATCGGCAACGGGTTCGAGGCCGCCACGCTGACCGGCGAGGAGAACGCCGACGAGATGCGCGAGGGCGCGGACGGCGTGCCGCACTTCCTGTCGAACAACGCGGGCGGCGTGCTGGGCGGCATTTCGACCGGCCAGGACGTGGTGGTGCGCTTCGCGGTGAAGCCGACCAGCTCGATCCTGGTGCCGCGCCGCACGGTGGACCTCCAGGGCAAGGACGCCGAGCTGATTACCAAGGGCCGCCACGACCCGTGCGTCGGCATCCGCGCCGTGCCGGTGGGCGAGGCCATGACGGCCTGCGTGCTGGCCGATCACTGGCTGCGCTGGCGGGCGTACGCACGCTGATCAAGGGCCGTTCAACATGTCCGTAGCCAGGGGTGGGCGTGAGGGAAACGGCTGGTCCATGCGGCTGGGCGGCGCCCTGGCGGGGGTCGGCTGGGGCACCGTGATCGCGCTGGGTTTGGCGATCGCCATCGCCGCCCCCATCGTCGCCGTATTCTCCCAGGCGCTGCTGGCCTCCAGCAGCGAGCTGTGGACCCACCTCGCCCAGACCGTGCTCGCCGACTACGTGGTCAACACGCTGGCGCTCTTGGGGATCGTCACGGCCTTGACGCTGGTGACCGGCGTGGCCTGCGCGTGGACGGTCACCATGCACGAATTCCCCGGCCGGGCGGTACTGCAATGGGCGCTGCTGCTGCCGCTCGCCATGCCGGCGTACGTGCTGGCGTACACGTACACCGACTTCTTCCAGTTCACCGGACCGCTGCAGACCTGGCTGCGTGCGGCCTTCGGCTGGCGCAAGGCGGACTACTGGTTCCCGGAGATCCACTCGCTGGGCGGCGCGGGGTTCGTGCTGTCGGCGGTGCTGTATCCATACGTGTACGTGCTCGGCCGCTCGGCCTTCCTGGAACAGTCGGCCTGCGTGCTGGAGGTGAGCCGCACCCTGGGCTCCACGCCCTTCGCCGCCTTCTGGCGGGTGGCGCTGCCGCTGGCACGCCCGGCGCTGGCGACCGGCGTGGGCTATGCCCTGATGGAGACGCTGGCCGACTTCGGCGCCGTGAAGTACTTCGGCATCGACACCTTCACTGTGGGCATCTACCGCACCTGGTTCGCGCTGGGCAGCCCGGTGGTGGCGGCGCAGCTCGCCTCACTGCTGCTGCTCTTCGTGCTGATGGTGGTGGCGTTGGAGCGGGTGACGCGCGGGCACATGCGTTTCCACCAGACCACGACCCGCTACCGCAGCCTGCCGACCATCCGCCTCACGGGCTGGCGGGTGGCGCTCGCCTGGACGGTGTGCGCGTTGCCGGTGTTCTTCGGCTTCGTGCTGCCCGCAGGCATCCTGCTGCGCATGATCGCGTCGGGCGGCGAGGAGGTCTGGGGTGCGTCCGTCGCCCTTCCCGCGCTGAACAGCTTCATGCTAGCCGCCTCCGGCGCGGTCGTGGTGGTGGCGGTCGGGCTGGCGGTGATCCACGGGGTGCGCAGCGAACACAACCGGTTGGCCGCCCTGGCAGCGCGAGTCGCCACGCTGGGCTACGCCACGCCGGGCGCGGTGATCGCCGTCGGCATCCTGATCGCCATCGGCGCCATGGGCCAGTGGTTCGGCCTGCCCACCGGCACCCTCCTGGGCACCACCGTGTTCGGCATCCTCTACGGCTACCTGATCCGCTTTTTCCAGGTCGCCTACGGGCCGCTGGAGTCCGGCTTCGCCAAAGTCAGCCCGAACATCGAGGGGGCGGCACGCTCGCTGGGCAGCCGGCCGGTGCAGGTGCTGTTCCTGGTGCAGATGCCGCTGCTGCGCGCCAGCATCCTCAGTGCGGCGCTGCTGGTGTTCGTCGACATCATGAAGGAACTGCCGGCGACCATGATCCTGCGCCCCTTCAACTTCGATACGCTGGCGGTCGAGGCGTTCCGCATGGCGTCCACCGAGCGGCTCGACGCCGCCGCCCTTCCGGCGCTGATCATCGTCGTGGTCGGCCTGCTGCCGGTGATCCTGCTCAGCCGCTCCCTCAGCGCGTCCCGCCCCGGCCAGCACAGGGACGCGACCTAGCGTCGCACTCCCTCCGAAGGCCTTCTTGTTCCTCCATTACAGCTCTCGACAGGCGCGCACAGATCTGATATCGGACGCAAGTGATAATGATTTGCAATATCAGGGGGCGTTGCATGTTCCGATTCAAGCTGGGTGCACTGACCGTGCTTGCCGGCATGGTCGTAGGGGCGGGGGCGCAGGCTGCCGAGGTGAATGTCTACAACTCGCGCCACTACAACACCGACAAGGCGATCTACGAGGCGTTCACCGCGGCCACGGGCATCAAGGTCAACGTCATCGAGGGCAACCACGACGAGCTGATCCAGCGCATGAAGTCGGAAGGTGCGGGCAGCCCGGCCGACCTGTTCATCACCGTAGATGCCGGCCGCCTAGCCATGGCGGCGCGTGACGGCCTGCTCGCCCCGGTCAAGTCGAAGACGCTGGAATCCATCGTCCCGGCGCATCTGCGCGACGCCAATGGCCAGTGGTACGGCTTGTCCACCCGCGCCCGTGTGATCGTCTACGCCAAGGACCGCGTGAAGCCCGAGGACGTCAAGGACTACGAGGACCTCGCCAAGCCGTTCCTGAAGGGCCGCGTCCTGACCCGCAGCGGCACGCACCCCTACAATCTGGCGCTCACCGCCTCGATGATCGCCGCCAGCGGCGAGGAGAAGACCGAGGCATGGGCCCGCGGCCTCGTCGCGAACCTGGCGCGCGCGCCGAAGGGCGGCGACACCGACCAGATCAAGGCCGTGGCCGCCGGCGAGGGCGACGTGGCGCTCTCCAACTCCTACTACCTCGGCAAGCTGATCACCTCCGCGAAGCCCGAGGACCGCGCCGTGGCCGAGAAGGTCGGCGCCATCTTCCCGAACCAGCAGGGCCGCGGTACGCACGTGAACCTCAGCGGCGCCGGCGTGGTGAAAACCGCCCCGCACCGCGAGGAAGCCGTCAAGCTGCTGGAATTCCTCGCCGGTCCGGAGGCGCAGCGCCACTTCGCCGACGGCAACATGGAGTTCCCGGTCAACGCCGCCGTGCAGCCGCACGAGGCCCTGGTGAAGCTGGGCGCCTTCAAGCAGGACAAGCTGAACGCCGCCTCCTATCTCGATCACAACCAACAGGCGCTCCAGATCATGGACCGCGCCGGCTGGAAGTGATGTTATGACCAAGCGCCGCAGGCTCTCCGGAGCCTGCGGTCATGCCTATCGGTTCTGGAGATCATGTCGCAGCCGCCCTCCTCGACCATCGAGATCGCCGACGTCCGCCACCACTACGGCCGCCATGTGGCCCTCGCGGGCTTGTCGCTGACCGTCGCGCCGCATGAGGTGACGTGCATCGTCGGACCATCCGGCTGCGGCAAGTCCACGCTGCTGCGCCTGATCAGCGGGCTCGAGGCGTTGCAGGCCGGTTCGATCTCCATCGGCGGGACCGTGGTCGCCGTCCCCGGCCGTTCGCTGCCGCCGGAACGCCGGCCGGTCGGCATGATGTTCCAGGATTTTGCGCTGTTCCCCCACCTGACGGTGGCCGGCAACATCGGCTTCGGCCTGCGCCACCAGCTCCGCGCCCGGCGCGAGGAGCGGGTGGCGGAATTGCTGGAACTGGTGGCGCTGAAGCGTTACGCCGACGCCTACCCGCACATGCTCTCGGGCGGCCAGCAGCAGCGCGTGGCGCTGGCGCGCGCCATGGCGCGCGACCCGGCCGTGCTGCTGCTGGACGAGCCGTTCTCGGCGCTCGACGAGCAGATGCGCCGGGCGGTGCGTGAGGAGGTGGTGCAGATCATCCGCTCCAGCGGCATCGCCACCATGGTCGTCACCCATGACCCGGAGGAGGCCATGGAGATCGGCTCCCGCGTCGTGGTGATGACCGAGGGGCGGATCGTCCAGGCCGACACCCCATACGGGCTGTACCACAACCCGGCCAACAGCTTCGTCGCCCAGCTCTTCGGCGAGTTGAACCGCTTCTCGGCGCGCGTGGTGGACGGCCACCTGGACACCCCGCTCGGCCGCTTCGCGGTGTCGGCCGAGGCGGCCGACGGCCAGATGGAGGTCGCCTGCCGCGTGGAGGACGTGAGCGTGGCCCCGCCCGGCAGCCGCGCGGAAGGCATCGCCGCGCGGGTTCGGCGCACCAGTTTCCTCGGCTCCTCGACCCGCGTGTGCCTCAGCCTGCCCACTCCGGGGGCGGCGGACGGCATCGAGATCCACGCGCGCCTTCCCGGTTACGTGCCCATGCGCGCCGGCGACGAGGTGACCGCATCGGTCGATCCCAAGCGGCTGATGATGTTCCCGAACGCCGGGCACGGCGGGCAGCGGCGACGGGCGTAGGCTTCGCTGACGCTCACCCCTCCCCCGCCTCCGCCGCCTTGGCGTATTTCCTCTTCGCCACCTCCAGCGAGGCCAGGAGCTGCTGGCCGGTGGTGCCGCCGTCGCCGCTGATGCGGCCGTGCATCACCGCCTTGATGGCGTCGACGTGCGCCTTGAACAGCAACTGCTCGTTGGGCGTCACCACCGCGAGACTGCCGCTCGTCGCCTCGTAGAGCGACTTGGCGATGTGCGTGATCAGCGGATAGCCGAAGATGCCCCCCTGCCCGCGCATCTCGTGCGCCGAGCGGTTGATCTGGGCGACCAGGGCGGCCACGTGGCGGGATTCGGCCCCCAGCCGGTCGACACGGCGCGCCATCTCATCCACTTCGGCCGCGATCCAGGTGGCGTAGTCGCCCGCCCGCTCCTGGATCTCCGCCTCGGCCACCTCCAGAACGGACTCGGGCAGCGTCGGCACCGGATCGCGCGGGCCGATGCCGGCTTTGGCGCCCAGGCGGTTCGGCAGCTCGAAATGGACAACCGGGAAGCGGTCGAGCCCCACCGGCTTGGACTGGCTGTGCACCACCAGGACCTCGCGCTCCGAAATCATGCGGCAGTCCATCTGCACGGGCCGGTTGGCGCGCCGCCGGTCAGGACCGAAATAGCCGTTCGCCAGCACGAAGCGCCGCGGCCGGGCAATCGCCAGCAGCAGCCGGTTGCTCACCGTGTGCGCCGAGAAGGGCTTGGCCAGGAAGTCGGTGGCGCCCAGGTCGCGCGCCTGCTCCACATAATGGCGGTCGGCGGCACCGGAGAGCATCAGGACGGGAAGGAACTTGTCCGGCGATTTGGGGCTGGAGCGGATCCAGCGCAGCAGCATCAGCCCGTCCACCTCGGGCATGACCAGATCGGTGATAAGCACGTCCACCGGCGAGACTCCGGGTGGCAGCGCCGCCTTGCGCGCCTCGAAAAAGCGGATGGCGTCGGCGCCATTCGTGGCGGCGTGCACCGTGCCGACGCCGAGGGTGCGCAACGCGCCGGCCAACACCGAGCGAATGAAGGCGTTGTCCTCCACCACCAGCACGGACAACTGGTTGAGCCTCGACCAGCCCTTGTTCGGCGCTTCGTTCATCGCGTTTTGCTGATCAATCGCTTTGCATTAACGGCGAATTGATGGCATGCCGGCGGTCGCCTTGGCGAGCGGGAAGTTCACGGCATTCCTCCAGGGAGGACTTTGCGTCGCGGCATGGCGCGGCTACCTTGGACGAAACAACAAGGGAGTTTCCAGAGATGCCGCAGCCCGATCACGTCATGGCCTTGCCGGTGCCCGATCCGTCCACGCTGGACGAGGACATGCGGGCCTATTTCGACAAGTGCACGGAGAAGCTCGGCTTCGTTCCCAACGTGCTCAAGTCCTACAGTTCCCGCCAGAAGAAGCTGCGCAATTTCGCGCTGTTCTACAACGAGCTCATGCTCGGCGAGAGCAAGCTGTCCAAGCTGGAGCGCGAGATGATCGCGGTGGTCGTCTCCTCGGCCAACCACTGCTACTATTGCCTGGTGGCGCATGGACAGGCGGTGCGGAAGCTGTCCGGCGACCCGGAACTGGGCGAGATGTTGGTGGCGAACTACCGTGTGGCGAAGCTGGAGCCGCGCCAGCGCGCCATGCTTGACTTCGCCTGGAAGCTCACCAAGGAGCCGTGGACCATGGGCAAGGAGGATCGCGAGGCCCTGCGACGCGTCGGGTTCTCCGACGAGGAGATCTTCGACATCGCCGACGTCGCCGGCTTCTTCAACATGTCGAACCGCGTCGCCTCGGCCGTCGACATGATCCCCAACCGCGAGTACCACGCGCTCGACCGCTGAAGGAACAGCCCCGATGCTGCGTTTCCTTGTCCGCCTGTTCGCCTTCGTCGGCTTCCTGGTGATCGCCGCCGTCGGCGGCGTCGCCTGGTTCGTGTGGCAGCACGAGGAGAGGCTGCCGGACTCCCTGGTGCTGAGGCTCGATCTCGACAAGCCGCTCTCCGACCGGCCGTCGGGCGACGCGTTCGCCAAGCTCCTCGGCCATGAGGCCAGCCTGCGGGACGTGCTGGACGCGCTGGAGCGGGCGCGCACCGACCAGCGGGTCAAGGGGCTGATCGTCCGCCTCGGCGGCGACGAGCCCGGCTTCGCCAAGGCGCAGGAGCTGCGCTCCGCCGTCGAACGGTTCCGCAATTCCGGGCGCTTCGCGCTCGCCTTCTCGGAAGAGTTCGGCGAAGGCGGGTCGGGCAACCGCTCCTACTATCTCGCCACCGCCTTCGACGAGGTCTGGCTGCAGCCGCTGGGCAATGTCGGCATCAACGGCCTGGCCGCGCAGTTGCCCTTCGTGCGCGACGCGCTGGATACGCTCGGCGTGCAGCCGCAGATCCAGCAGCGCGAGGAGTACAAGAGCTTGGCCGACACCTTCACCCAGCGCGACCTCACCCCCGCCAACCGCGAGATGACGCAGATGCTGCTGGGTGACCTGTCGAAGCAGATCGTCGACGGCATCGCCAAGGCACGGCGCCTGGATCCCACGGTGGTGCGTGATCTGATCGACCGCGCACCGCTGCTCGACCAGGAGGCTTTGCAGGCGCGTCTGGTGGACCGCATCGGCTATCGCGACGAGATGGAGACGGAGGCCGAGCGCCGCGCCGGCGGCGCCGAGGTGGTCGACCTGTTGGATTACCTCGACTCCGCAGGGCCGCCGCACGACGACGGCCCGGTCGTAGCGCTGATCCACGCGGTCGGCACCATCACGCGCGGCGAGAGCGATCACGGCCGCGGCTTGACCGAGCTGACCGCCGGCTCCGATACCATCGTCGAGGCCTTCGAGGAGGCCATCGACGACGACGACGTGAAGGCGATCCTGTTCCGCATCGACAGCGGCGGCGGCTCGGTCACCGCGTCGGAAGCGATCCGCCGCGCGGTGGTCAAGGCGCGCGAGCGTGGCAAGCCGGTCATCGTGTCGATGGGCGACGCCGCGGCGTCGGGTGGCTACTGGATCGCCATGAACGCCAACCGCATCGTCGCAGCACCCGGGACGATCACCGGCTCCATCGGCGTGGTCGCCGGCAAGATGTCGGCGGACGGGCTGTCGGAGAGATTGGGCGTACGCTGGGGCATGGTGGAGGAAGGCAGGAACGCCGGCATGTGGTCGCCCTTCCAGCCCTTCAGTCCGAGTGAGCAGGAGCGCCTGACCGCCATCATCGACAGCACCTACGCCACCTTCCTCGCCAAGGTGGCGGAAGCGCGCAAGCTGCCGCCGGAGAAGGTGCGCCACGCCGCCAAGGGCCGGGTGTGGACTGGCGCGCAAGCGCTCGAGCTCGGCCTGGTGGACGAGCTGGGCTACACCGAGACCGCGCTGGCCCGCGTGCGCGACGCCGTCGGCCTGGTGGCCGACGCCCCGGTGTCGCTGGAGCCCTACCCGCCGCCGAAATCGACCTTGGAAGAGATCATGAGCCTGGCGTCGGGCAGGGACCTCGTGCAGGGCGCCGTTGCGCGTGAGCTGCGCCCGTGGCTGGCACGGCTGGCGCCGCTGCTGGACGCGGCGACGCCGGGCGTGCGGGCGACGATGCCACCCATGAAGTTCTGATCCCTCCCCGGCTGAGCCGGGGGAGGATGAGTGGGGGGCAAGGTCTTTCGGACAAGCCAGGGAATGCAGGCGTTCTGTGGACCACAAAGCAACGAAGATATCCAAGAGTCACAAAGACTGTTTCGGCAACGTACCGGCTGACCGCGGCAACGTGCACGTCGCGGTTCAGTCTTTGTGAATCTTCAAGATCTTCGTTGCTTCGTGTTTGATCGCACCCGGTCAGGCAGGAGATTCTCGGGATGACCTTGCCCCCACCCTTCCCACTTCGTGGGCTCCCTCCCTCCCCCGATTCCATCGGGAGGGATTAAAGATCCCTCACCGCCGCCACCAGGAACTCCTTGTTCCCCTCGGGCCCCGTGATCGGGCTCTCGGTAATGCCCAGCACGCGCCAGCCGGGCAGGCTTTCCAGCCACGCGCGGATGCGCTCGCAGACCTCGGCGTGCAGTTCAGGCTCGCGGACCACGCCCCCCTTGCCGACGCGGCCCTTGCCGACCTCGAACTGCGGCTTGATCAGCGCCACCAGCCGCGCCCCCGGGGCGGTCAGCGCCAGCGGGCCGGGCAGCACCACCTCCAGGCCGATGAAGCTGGCGTCGCACACCACGAGATCGATGGGGTCGGGAATTTCGGCGCGGGTCAGGTGGCGGGCGTTGGTCTTTTCCAACACCACCACGCGCGGGTCCTGCCGCAGCTTCCAGGCAAGCTGCCCATGCCCGACGTCCACCGCATAGACCTTGGCCGCCCCGCGGCTCAGCAGCACGTCGGTGAAGCCGCCCGTCGAGGCACCCACGTCCACCGCCACCAGGCCGGCCGGATCGATGCCGAACGCGTCCAGGCCCTTCACCAGCTTCAGGCCGCCGCGCGACACCCAGGGATGGTCCTGCCCCTTGACGGTCAGCGGCGCCCCGGGCGGCAGCAGGTCGCCGGCCTTGTCGATGCGCCGCGTGTCGGAATAGACCAGCCCGGCGAGGATCAGCGCCTGCGCCTTGGCCCGGCTCTCGGCCAACCCGCGCTCCACCAGCGCCACGTCCACGCGAACCTTCGCCATGCCCCACCCCTGTATCGATCAGGGAAGATGCATGGCGCAGGACGTGGCCGACGGCAAGGGGTCAGGCCGGCAGTTCGATGACGAACCGGGTGCCGGGGCTGTTCGGCTCGGCCCGGAAGCGGCCCTTAAGCTGGCCGACGAAGGCGCGCACCACCTTCATGCCCAGCGTGTCGGCCCGCGCCACATCATAGCCCGGCGGCAGCCCCCGACCGTGATCGACCACGATCAAGCGCTTCTGCCCGTCCGACAATACGTGGAAGCCCACCTCCACGTTGCCCGGCTGGCCGTCGGCGTAGGCATACTTCGTGGCGTTGGTGACCAGTTCGTTGACCACCAGCGCCAGCGGGATCACGGAGTCGACCGGCAGGTTCACGTCGTCGGTGTCGACCAGGATGCTCCGCCCCTGCGACGGCGCCGACAGGCTGCCGGTCAGCTCCCGGCACAGGTCGCGGAGATAGTGGCCGAAGGCGACGTCGCGACACTTGTCGTTCTGATAGAGGCGCTGGTGCACCTGGGCTACCGTGCCGACGCGCCCGCACGCCTCCTGAAGCTGGCGGCGCATCTCCGGGTCGCGGTTGCTGAGCGCCTGGAGGGTCAGCAGGCTGGAGACGAGCTGAAGGCTGTTCTTGACGCGATGGTTGACCTCGCGCAGCAGCCCTTCCTTCTCGGCCAGAGCCGCCACATTGGCAGACACGTCCTGGACGGTGATCAGCACCGCACGGCCCCCGTCGGGGTTGCACAGCGGCACGAAGTCGATGTCGCACACCCGGCGTTCACCGGTGGTCACAGACGCCAGCGCCACCTCGCTGGCGCGCGCCGGCCGGCCGGTGCGGTAGACCTTCTCCAGGCGGGGAACGTACACACTGGGTGCCAAGTCCGGAAAGCAATCCACCAGGGGCACACCCCGCGCCGGGGGCGTCGCCGCCGGCAGCGTCCGGTAGGCCGCGTTCACATAGGTGTGGCGGTGCTCCGTTCCCTCAATGATGGCCATGGCGACCGGCGCCTGCTCCATGGCGGCGAGCAGAAACGCCAATTGCCAGCCGTCGGATACGCCGGCGTTGGAGGCGTTCAAGAAGGGAGACATGGAAACAACTGATCCTTGACAGTGTCCGCGCGAGTCGCCCGTGAGGTTCACGGAATGTAGTGGACTGAGGATGTGGTCTCCAGCGAGACCTATGGACTCTAAACTATCCAAATGGTGCTAAACCTTTCGGCTTCAACCATTCGCACCCAAACTAAAGAAAAAGCCACCCGGACGGACGGCCCCTCCCTTTTCCAACACAAGGGTGGCGATGCCTACGCCCGCGCCTCGGCCAGCGCGTCGATACCCAGCGCGCCCAGTGCGGTGGCGACGATGGATTTGGCGCTGAGGCCTGCCTCTTCGTACTGCTTGGCCGGTGCGTCGTGGTCGAGGAAGCGGTCGGGCAGCACCATCGGGCGGATCTTCAGTCCGCCATCCAGCAGCCCGGCGGTCGCCAGGAACTGCAGCACGAAGCTGCCGAAGCCGCCGACCGAGCCCTCCTCGATGGTGATCAGCACCTCGTGGTGCAGGGCGAGCTGGCGCACGAGATCCTGGTCCAGCGGCTTGGCGAAGCGGGCATCGGCCAGCGTGGTGGCCAGGCCGCGCGCCGCCAGCTCCTGCGCCGCCTTGCGGCACTCGGCCAAGCGCGCGCCGTAGCTGAGGATGGCGACCTTGCTGCCCTCCTGCAGCACCCGGCCCTGGCCGAGCGGCAGCACCGAGCCGCGCGCCGGCAGCTCCAGGCCGATGCCCTCGCCGCGCGGGTAGCGCAAGGCGCTCGGCCGATCGTCGATGCCGGCCTGGGTGGCGACCATGTGCATCAATTCCAGCTCGTCCGCCGCCGCCATCAGCACGATGCCGGGCAGGCAGCCGAGATAGGCCACGTCGAAGGAGCCGGCGTGCGTGGCGCCGTCCGCCCCGACCAGCCCGGCGCGGTCGAGTGCGAAGCGCACCGGCAGGTGCTGGAGCACGACGTCGTGCACCACCTGGTCGTACGCGCGCTGCAGGAAGGTCGAGTAGATGGCGCAGAACGGCTTCAGCCCCTCCGTCGCCAAGCCGGCGGCGAAAGTGACGGCGTGCTGCTCGGCGATGCCCACGTCGAAGCAGCGCTTGGGGAAGCGCTTGCCGAACACGTCCAGCCCGGTGCCCGATGGCATCGCCGCAGTGATGGCGACGATGCGTTTGTCGTGCTCGGCCTCCCTCACCAGGGCGTCGGCGAAGACGCGCGTGTAGGTGGGCGGGCCCGCCTTCGGCTTGGCCTGGGCGCCGGTGATGACGTCGAACTTGGCGACCGCATGCAGCTTGTCGGCCGAGGCCTCGGCCGGGGCGTAGCCCTTGCCCTTCTTGGTGACGATGTGGACCAGCACCGGCTTGTCGTCGGCGGCGTCGCGCACGTTCTGCAGCACAGGCAGCAGGTGGTCGAGGTTGTGGCCGTCGATGGGACCGACGTAGTAGAAGCCCAGCTCCTCGAACAGGGTACCGCCGGTGACGAAGCCGCGCGCGTATTCCTCCGTTTTGCGGGCGGCGTCGCGCAGCGGGCGCGGCATATGGTCGGCGATGTCCTTGGCGAGGTGGCGCAGGCTGAGGTACGGCTTCGACGAGACGACGCGCGAGAGATACGCGCTCATGGCGCCGACCGGCGGGGCGATCGACATGTCGTTGTCGTTGAGGATGACGATGAGGCGGCTGTTGGTCGAGCCGGCGTTGTTCATCGCCTCGTAGGCCATGCCGGCGCTCATGGCGCCGTCGCCGATGACGCAGACGACGTGGTTCTTGCCGCCCTTGAGGTCGCGCCCCACCGCCATGCCCAGCCCGGCGGAGATGGAGGTCGAACTGTGCGCGGCGCCGAACGGGTCGTAGACGCTCTCCGAGCGCTTGGTGAAGCCGCTCAGGCCGCCGCCCATGCGCAGCGTGCGGATGCGGTCGCGCCGGCCGGTGAGGATCTTGTGCGGGTAGCACTGGTGCCCGACGTCCCAGACCAGCCGGTCGTCCGGCGTGTGGAAGACGTAGTGCAGGGCCACCGTCAGCTCGACCACGCCCAAGCCCGCGCCGAGGTGCCCGCCGGTGACGGACACGGCGTCGATGGTCTCGGCGCGCAGCTCGTCGGCGAATTGGCGGAGCTGGTCCGGTCTCAAGACGCGGAGGTCGGCCAGCGTTTTGGTGCGATCAAGGAGCGGCGTCTTGGATTGCGCAGTCACGTCCCTGGGCCCTCCCTGCATTGACCCCGATTTCAGTACGCTGCACCCCTGGCGGGCAGGTCCGACGAGAAGGAGCCGGCGTGCACCCCGAACGGCGTGCCTCCGGATCGTCTGATCGCTAAAGTATCGGCTTGTGGTCGAGCACGGCGAAGTTGCTAAACGGGTTTGCAAGCCGCTCGTTTGCGGTAATCAATCCGGTTTGATCTCCGGCTCAACAAACCGAATTCCGAGTTCAAAGACGCTAGCTTTGCTTTTTACGCCTCATCAATATCCACATTTAACTTGAGGAAATTGGTGAGCGATCCCAGTTCTACGCCAATTTACAAACAGACCGCCATCACTTCTGGGAAACGTGACAGTGCCGCCCTGAGAGTTAACGCGAAAGCCAATAGCGTAAGCTCAGCGCAATCTCCGCCCCACCCTCATCCACTGTGATGGCGGCGTCGGCAAAGCTCGGTGGGGAGAGCACGACCTTGGCGTCGTTGCCGAAGCCGAAGCCTTCCAGCGGAATACCCAGGAAATTGCGATCGATGCGGTTGTTGGCGTTCTCGTCATGATACGCGCGTACCGCGTAGGCACCAGGAGCCACGCCGGTGATGACCACTGGTACCGTCCCGCCCCTGGCCGGCGACGTGCCACGGAAGGCGCAGGTGCCACCAACGAAGACGTCCTCAGTGCAGATCCCGACCACCACGGCGCCGTGGTCGTTCGCCACACCATGAACGCGCACCGTCACGTCCGCAGCGGAGGCACTTCCGGCCGCCATGGCCACCACAAAGGCGATCACCGCCCGCATCGTCATATCCCCATCAGCGGATGCCTCGGCGCGTTCACCGGTGATGTCAACCTGGGTACCTCCGCCACCTTCTCAGCCTGGAAAGCAGAATGCGATACTGTTGCATAGGCTGAATCTCGACGGACAATTTTCGGATCGGTTTCACCGATTTTCCTGTTGCCGGTCCGTGGTGTTCGGCGACAGGACCCATCCACATGCCCCGTTCCACGTTCCAGCGGCTGGCAGACTTCGCACGCTCCTTCCTGGCGGCCTGGAGCGCAGCGGCGTGCCGATGGCCCGGCGCCACCATCGTGCTGGCGCTGCTTCTGTCGGGGCTGGCCGGCTGGTATTCGGTCAAGGCGCTGCGCATCAACACCAGCACCACGGACATGATCTCGCCCGAGGTGCCGTTCCGCCGCGACGCGGAGGTGTACCGACAGGCCTTCCCCTTCGTTGACAACCAGATTGTGGTGGTGGTCGACTCCCCTTCCCCCGACCAGTCCGACGCGGCGGCGCTGCGCCTGGCCGAGTTGATGCGCGGACGCACGGACGTCCTGGCGGACGTGGAGGTACCCTCGGCGGATCCGTTCTTCCGGCGCTATGGACTTCTGTTCCTGGATCCGCCGGCGCTTCAGGATCTGGCCACGCGCCTCGCCGGAGCACAGGCAGCGCTGGGCGCGCTGAACGAGGCTCCGGACCTCCGCGGACTCGCCGGCATGTTCGACCTCATTCTGGGGCACGCGGGCGAAGATGCGCCGGCCACCTTGTCCGACCTGATCGATCGGCTCGCCGATGCGACCGAAAGCGTGGCCGCCGGCAAACCCGAGCCGGTGTCGTGGACCGGGCTGGTCAAGCTGAACGAGGACGACCAGCTCGGCAACCGGCGCTTCGTCACGGCCCGGCCGGTGTTCAGCGATACCTCGTTCGGGCGCGGGCGGCCGGCGCTCGACGCCGTGCGCAGCGCAATCGGCACCATGAGGGGCGAGCCGGAGGGGCTCGGAGTGGACGCCCGCGTCACCGGCGCCATCGCGCTGCGCCAGACGGAGCTGGACACGGTGGCGGACACGGCAGGCCTCGCCACCGTGCTGTCCTTTGTCCTGGTATCGACCGTGCTGATCGCCGGCATGCGGTCGGGACGGATGATCGCCGCCATGATGATCACGCTGATCCTCGGCCTGACGCTGAACGCAGGGTTGGCGGCGGTGACGGTGGGGCGGTTGAACCTGATCTCCGTGACGTTCGCGGTGATGTTCTTCGGACTGGGCGACGATTTCGGCAGCCACCTTGGCCTACGGTATCAGGAGGAACTCCGCCGCGGCCTGCCACCCCGCGCCGCCGTGCTCGAGGCCGCTCGAAGCGTCGGGCCGGCTCTGGTGCTCAGCACGCTCTGCGCAATCATCGGGTTCCTGTCCTTCGTGCCGACCGACTATCTGGGGCTGGCCGAATTCGGCGTGATCTCCGGGCTTGGCATGATCGTGGCGCTGTTGATCAGCCTGACGCTGCTGCCGGCGCTGTTCATCGTTCTGCGTCCCGGTCCCGGCATGGTGCGGATCGAGCGGGAGGACCGCGGCTATGCCACCTGGATGGTCCGCCACAACAGCGCCATCCTTGCACTCACAGCGGTTACGGTGCTGGGCGCGCTCGCGGCGCTGCCGCTGGTGCGGTTGGATGTGAACCCGCTGAACCTGCAGGATCGCCGGACGGAAGCCGTGCGCACCTACCGCGAACTCGCAGAGGTGCCGCGGACGTCCCCCTACTCCATCAACATCCTGCAACCCGACCTCGCTGCGGCGCAGGCCATGGCGGACCAGCTGCGCGAGAACGAGCAGGTGGGCGGGGTGCGCACGTTCGCCAGCTTCATTCCCAAGGACCAGGAGGCCAAGCTGCCCATCATCGGCGACATGGCCCTGCTGCTGGGGCCAAGCCTCGTTGCTCCAGTGGCAGTGGCTGCCCTGTCCCCCGCCGAACGCGCCGAGGCCGTGGGGAAGCTCCGCGGTGATCTGACCGGTTTTGCGACGGGCAAAGGCGGCACGCCGGAGGCCCGCACGGCGGCGCAGCGGTTCGCCGAGGTACTCGGTCGCGTTCCGGCCGACGACGCCGGGACTTTGGCGACGCTCGACCGCGCGTTGACCGGTGGCATCCCGCCGCTGCTGGAGCGGCTGCGCGAGGGTCTGGAGGTGGAGCGACCGGTGACCGCTCAGGACGTGCCGGAGTCCATCCGCCGCCGCTGGATCGCACCGGATGGGCGGGCGCGGGTGGAGGTCCTGCCCACCCACGACATCTCCGACAGCCGCGACATGGCGCGCTTTGCCAATGAGGTGCTGGCCGTGGCGCCACACGCGACCGGCGCCCCGGTGACGGTGACGCAGGCCGGGCGGATCGTGCTGCACTCCTTCGCGGTGGCGACGGGGCTGACGCTGGTCCTGATGGCCGTGCTGCTGCTGGCGGTGCAGCGCAGCCTGTCGGGCATCGTGCTGATCCTGGTTCCGCTCACGGTGGCCGCTTTGTGGACCATGGCGGTGGCGGGGCTGCTGGACATTCCCTTCAACTTCGCGAACGTCATCGTCATCCCATTGCTGTTCGCACTCGGCGTGGCGAGCAGCATCCACATGGTCGCGCGCGGGCAGGAACTGGAGCGCGAGGGGACTACCGGCGCAAACTACGGCGTGGAGCTGCTGATCACCAGCACGCCGCTCGCCGTCCTGGTCAGCACGCTGACCACCAGCACGGCCTTCGCGACGCTGGCCATTTCCAGCCATCGCGGGCTGTCCAGCATGGGCATCCTGCTGGCCGTCGCCATCTTCTTCACCATCATTTCGGCGCTGCTGGTGCTGCCGAGCCTGATGATCGGCTGGCACCGCTGGGTCCATCGCCACACACCAGCAGCCGGTCCGACGTCACCGACCCGGCGATGAGGCGATCGCCCCATGCCCCTGCCACGGTCGCGGCGGAAAAGCGGCGTCCGTCGTCCTCCGCCACCACCTCCACCCCACCTGGCCCCAAGGCGACGATGCGGGTCGGCGCCGTCGCCCCGCCTGGCAGGCCGTAGCGGTGCAGCGCAAGTGTGAACAGCGACGGGTGCACCGCCGCCAGCACCCGGCGATTTAGGACGCCGCCGGCACCCATGCTCAGATTGTCGGGACCACCCGGCACGGCGATCCGGCCGACCATCGCCGCTCCACCTCCGGCGATCAGGGCCGACAGGCGGTAGATCAGCACGGCCCGCTCCCGTGTCGCGGCGACGAAGAGGCGGTCGGCGGCCGGGTCCGGCAGCAGGCCGTTGGCGAAGCCGATCCCATCCGCCAGCACCCGTGTCCGATCCCCCTCGACCAGGCCAACGAAGCCGCGGTGGAGGTTCAGAACGTTCTCGAACGCCACCGCCCCCCAGCCGCAGCCGCCATGGTCACTGGTGAACAGGAACCGACCGCCGTCCAGGAACGCCACCTCGTTGGCACTGCACAGCAAGGGGCTCTCGACCGTGCCTTGGTGGTGCAGCGTGGCCCCGCTCAGAGTGAAGCGCTCGACGACCGTGGTGCCGTCCCGTCGCCGGTTGATCGCCAGTATGGAGCGGTTGCCGTCCGATTCCGCCCGCAGGTCCATGCCGTGCGGCCGGAATCCGCCGGCAGGACGGAAGCCGGAGGTCAACTCGACCGCATCGGCCCGCCCTGCGGCGAGTGCGGCGAGCGGCAGGAGGAACAGCCCGCCACCGGCATGGTCCGCGTCGGCCCGGCGGTCGTAGGCGGAGAGCACCGCCTGCCCATAAGCGCCGTCGATGACCAGATCCTCGATCCCGATCACTGACCGCCCGTGCGCCGTGATCGCCACCGTTCGGCAGTCAGCGAAGACCATCTCTGCCCCGGTCGTCAGCAAGCCGAACGCCAGCAACACCGCGCGGATCACGGAGCGGCCGCCGGCTGGCCCCAGCGCGCAACGAAGGGCGCCCAGTGGCGCTCTACCCGCTCCCGCCCCTCGGCGGACAGGCGGTGACGGTTCTTGGCGTAGTCGCGCACCCCGGCCAGATACGCCTTGAACCGCGGCTCCGCTGCTTCGTACCCCGGAAGTTCAAGCGTGCGATAGACACGCGCGGCCTCGGCCAGCGGTTCGCACTCGAACGTCTCGAACGCCACGTCGGCGAGGCGGTTCGGCGGAAGGCTGGCGGTATCGTCCAGCAACGCCTGCATGATCCGCGGGTAATGGTCGAGCACCTCCTGCTCCACGTCGATGTGGTCGTACGGCTGGAGCGCCAGTTTGTCCAACAGCGTGCGATAGAAATGGACGGTCGACACGAACACCGCCCGTGGGTCGCGATGGATGTGGATGAAGCGCGCGTCCGGCCAGACCTCCCGCACCATGGCGACGCGCGCGCTGTAGACGGGATTCTTGATCAGCAGGCGCCGTCCGCCCTGGGAGAGCGCGACCTTCTCCAGGAAATAGACGAAGCGGCGGCGCCAGCGCTCCGTCTCGGCCGGGGTGCAGCCCTCGTGGTACAGACCGCGGTTCAAGTTCTCGTCGAAGCGCCGGGGAAAGTAGAGTCCGTGGTAGAAGGACAGCGGCGACATGTTCGCCAGCGCGATCTCGTCCTCCTGCGGCGAGTCCGGCCGGACCGCGACATTATCGATGTAGCGGCGCTCCGGCAGCGCGCGTTCCAGCAACGGCCGCAGCACGGCGCCAAGCCCCAGCATGTCCCACGGCAAGCCCACCGCGACGGGCGAAATGAAGCCGAACTGCGGGTCGCGGCTCAGCAGGTTGTAGAGGTGCGTGGTGCCGCTGCGCCAATGCCCCAGGATGAAGACCGGTGCAGGCAAAGGCCCGCGGCGCCGTCGCGCCCATGCCACCCACGCCATTTCCGCCAGCGAAAAGGGCGCCCTCAGCAGGGCGGAGGCAAGGGCCGCGGCCAGGGTCGGCGCGTGGCGCGCGTCCACCGGCCCATTGCGCGCCAGGACGGTCAAGAGCGTCAGCGCATCGCAGCCGTAGAGCGGATGGTCGGCGCTGGGGAGCCAGCGTCCTCTGCGTTTCGGGTCTCGCCCCATGGGGGATTCTCCCTTTTGCCGCACGCGCTCAGGAGAATAGACCGCAGATCCCACCTGTTGCATCCCATACAGATGGTTGAACCCGCCTGCCCCAAACGGCATCGTGATACCGAGGGAGCCGACGGACAACCCAACGGAGATGGTCATGGCTGGAGCCCCTCCACGGATGCATCGCCTTACTGCCCTGCTGATCCTGATCCTCATGACATGGCCGCTCGGCGCTCCGTCGATGGTGCTCGCCCAGACCCCGCAGGCTCCCACGACGGAGGCGACGGCACCCGTTATCCGGCTGAACGGGGCGTTGCTGGACCTGATGCGCAGCAGCGGGCGGGAGCCCAAGCGCACACGGCTTCAGCGTTTCCTTCCCGTGATGCAGGACACCTTCGACCTGGAGGCCGCCCTGCGCGTGGCCGCCGCCCCCTATTTCGAGCGCGCAAGCGAGCCCGAACAGCGCCAAGCGCTCGACGCCTTTACCCGGCGCAGCGCCGCGCAGTACGTTGACCGCTTCGACTCGTACGAAGGCCAGACCATTCAGATCGTAGGGGAGCGGGCAGGGCCGCGCGGCACGACGCTGGTGGACACCGACTTGGCCAGCCCGGGCAAGGCGCCGGTGCGCCTGACCTACGTGCTGCGCCCGCAGGGGAAAAACTGGAGGATCCTCGACGTGCTCGCCAAGGGCACGACCAGCCAAGTCGCCACCCAACGGTCGGACTTCCAGACGATCCTGCGCAACGGAGGGCTTTCGGGCCTGACGCGCGACCTCAACGCCCACGCCGACCGGCTGCTCGGAGGGGCGTGAGCGAATGGGAGTGACGCTCGTCACCGGCGGCAGCGGGTTCATCGGAAGCCATCTGGTCGCGGCGCTGGCCGAGCGCGGCGAGCGCGTGCGCATCCTGGACATCGCCCTGCCCTATGCGCCGCTCCCCGGCGTGGCATTCACGCAAGGCTCCGTTCTGGACCGCGATGCGGTCGGCTGCGCTTTTGAAGGGGTGGACCGAGTGTTTCATCTCGCTGCCGTGTCGCATCTTTGGCAGCGGGACCGAACGGTGTTCGAACGCGTCAACCAATGCGGTACGCGCGTGGTGCTGGAGGCTGCCGCACGCGCTGGCGTGCGCCGGTTCGTCCATTGCTCGACCGAGGCCGTGCTGATTGGCCGGACCGGCAGCCAACCGGTCGACGAGTGCACCGATCCGGGGCTGGAGGCTATGGCCGGCCCTTATTGCCGCTCAAAATACTTGGCAGAGAGGGATGCACTGGCCGCGGCGGCCGAAGGCATGCCGGTCGTGGTGGTCAACCCGACCGCACCCATCGGCCCTGGCGACCGCGGGCCGACCCCGCCCACCGCGATGCTGCGCCTTTTCCTGCGTGGTGGTCCGTCTCTGATCCTGAATTGCCTGCTTAACCTGGTGCACGTCCGCGATGTCGCTGACGGCATGATTCTGGCGGCGGAGCGTGGGCTGGTGGGTGAGCGCTACATCCTTGGCGGGACTGACGTGCAGCTCTCTGACCTCGCCGCGCGCCTGGACCATCTGGCCGGGCGCCAACCCCGACGCCGCCGGGCGATTCCGGGCGCGGTGGCGCTGGCGGCTGCGATGGTCGACGAATGGGTCAGCGATCGCATCACCCATCGCCCTCCCCGCGCGCCCATCACCGGGGTGCGGCTGGCGCTGGCCGCGCGCGGCGTGAACAACGGCAAGGCGCGTCACGACCTCGGCTATCGCGCCCGCCCGCTGGACGAGGCGCTGGGTGATGCGGTGGCTTGGCTGGAACAGGCTGAGGGGAGCGGCACATGACGCCCGGGCTGTTCCGTTACGTCAGCGGGCTCGTCAAGAACAACATCACACGCAATCCTCCATGCGACACAGAGGCAGCGGGAGGCGCGAAGGGCAAGCCGGTTGCCTTGGCGAGCGATGCCTCATTCGTCACCAGACCAACTCTCCATCCGATGAAACGAGTCAGGAGCGTTTGCCCGAGCGCGTGATAGAGCGAATACAGCGGCTTCTTGTCCCCAATTCGGGCGCCGTAAGGCGGGTTGACGATGACGAGGCCGGGCGGTCCGCTCGGCGCAACGAGGTCGCTGATCGCGTGCTGCCGGAACTCCGTCAGCTCGCCGACGCCCGCACGCGCCGCGTTGGCGCAGCTCATGCTGATCGCGCCCGCATCGCGGTCGCTGCCGTAAAATCGGACCGCAGGCTTGGCACCGCCCCCCGTGCCGCGCAAACGCTGCCAAGCCGCCTCGTCAAAGCCTGCGAGTTGCTCAAATGCGAAGCGCCGTGACCGACCAGGGTTAAGACCCGCGGCGATTTCTGCCGCCTCGATGACGAAGGTGCCGGACCCGCACATCGGATCGACAACGGGTTCGGTGCCGTCATACCCGCATTGGCGTAGGAAGAGAGACGCCAGGGTCTCCCGCATCGGTGCCTTGTGGACGGCTTCCTTGTGGTTGCGCTTGTGCAGGGATTCGCCTGATGTATCGACGCTGATGGTGCACAGATCATCGTCGATGCGCGCTTTGATACAGACCTCGGCCTCAGGAGAGACCGGCGCACCGAGTTCCTCCCGGATTGCCCGTTCGATCCGCTGCGCCGCGGCACCCGCGTGATAGATGCGCGAGCCCTTGCAGGACGCCTCGACGCGGACAGGCACATCTGGACGTAGGATTTCGCCCCAGGCCAAGCGGCGCGCGCGCTTGTCGAGTTGGGCGAGATGAAAGGCCCGGAAGGCGCCGATGCGCGCGAGAACGCGGCTGGCACCTCGGATTTCGAGATTCGCCCTCCAGACCTCGGGCCAGCCGCCCCTTACCGTCACGCCGCCCTTAACGGGCGCGGGCTCCCTGAATCCCTTGGCCCGCGCCTCCGCGCAAAGCACGGATTCCAGGCCCGGGGCGGTCACAATGAAAATCTCGAAGTCGCCGTCTGTGTTCATCCCGCCTACATATCGCGAAGATACGCCGTCATCGACGTCTTTCTCGCTGCGCCTCCCCCGAGCCGGACTGTCCGCTTCGGGTCGATGTGATCGAGATTGCCTGCTGACGGGTTGCCCCTTTCTACGCGGAACCTCTCGCCGCGACCCCGGTTGCGAGGGGATGGGCGGCCGGTGCGAACGGCAGTGCCGCCCGCAGCTTCCAAACCCGCAAGCACCAAGAGGGGCAGTCATGGCCCAGACCGCATCCGACGTGCTGGTCGATACGCTCATCCAGTGGGGTGTCGACGTCGTCTTCGGCCTTCCCGGTGATGGTGTCAACGGCGTCATCGAGGCGTTCCGCAAGCGCAAGGACCAGGTCCGCTTCGTCCAGACCCGCCATGAAGAGGCAGCCGCCTTCATGGCGTGCGGCTACGCCAAGTACAGCGGCCGGCTCGGGGTCTGCGTCGCCACTTCGGGACCGGGCGGCATCCATCTGCTGAATGGGCTCTACGACGCCAAGCTGGACGGTCAACCGGTGCTCGCCATCACCGGGCTGCAGTACAGCGATCTGGTCTCCACCCACACCCAGCAGGACGTCGAACTGGATAAGCTCTTCACGGACGTGGCGACCGCCTACAACGCGCGCGTCATGCAGCCCGCCCATATGTGCAACGCCGCCGCGTTGGCCTGCCGGTCTGCCCTGGCTCGGCGCGGGGTGGCGCACGTCACCATCCCGGTGGATGTGCAGTCGATGGATGTTGCCGAGGGCGAGCGCTCCATGCGCAACATCCAGGGCCACAACACCGACCTCTTCGCCAGCACCTTGCGCGTGCCGACCGCCGAGGACCTGCGCCGGGCGGCGGACATCCTCAATGCCGGCCAGCGAATCGTCATCCTGGCCGGACGGGGCGCGCTTGGCGCTGGGGACGAGTTGGAGCGGCTGGCAGACAGGCTGGGCGCGGTGATCGTCAAGGCGCTGCTGGGCAAGGCGGCGGTGCCAGACGACAGCCCGTTCACCACCGGGCCGGTCGGCCTGCTCGGCACCCGGCCCTCCCAGGAGGCACTGGAGACGTGCGACACGCTGCTGATCGCCGGCAGTTCCTTCCCTTACATCGAGTACTACCCGAAGCCCGGCCAGGCCCGCGCCATCCAGATCGACGCCGATCCGATGCGCATCGGCCTGCGCTGCCCGGTGGAGGTCGGGCTGGTGGGCGACTGCCGCGCCGCGTTGGAAGAGCTGCTGGCGCTGGTGAACGAGCATCCGGATCGCAGCTTCCTGTCGACGGCGCAGGACGGCATGCGCGAGTGGATGACGCTGATGGAGGAGCGGGCCAGCCGTACCGACATGCCCATGAAGCCGCAGGTGGTGGCTTGGGAGTTGGGCAAGCGCCTCGCCGACACCGCCATCGTGTCGTGCGACAGCGGCACCATCGCCACGTGGTGGGCACGGCAGATGCCGGTGAAAAAGGGACAGATGCACTCGGTCTCCGGCAACCTGGCGACCATGGCCTGTGGCCTGCCGTACACCATCGCCGCCCAGATCGCCTATCCGGAGCGCCAGTGCGTCGCCTTCGTCGGCGACGGCGGCTTCTCGATGCTGATGGCGGAGTTCGTGACGGCGGTGAAGTACGGCCTGCCGATCAAGGTGTTCATCGTCAACAACCGGGCGCTCGGCCAGATCAAGTGGGAGCAGATGGTGTTCCTCGGCAATCCCGAGTACGTCTGCGATCTGGCGCCCATCGACTTCGCCAAGGTGGCCGAGGCGTGCGGCGGCCAAGGCTTCACCGTGGACAGGCCGGAGGACGCCGGCTCGGCGATCGAGGCGGCGCTCAACCATCCCGGGCCGGTGGTGGTGGACTGCATCGTCGATCCGCACGAGCCGCCCATGCCGCCCAAGGTGAAGCCCGCCCAGGCGCTGAAATTCGCCAAGGCGCTGGCGAGCGGCACTCCGGCCGCCGGCAGGATCGCCACCACCGTCGCCGCCAACACCATCCGCGAGCTCATCTGAGCCGGCTTGCCGTGGCGACCGCCGTGCGCGAACAAATGCCGGTCCACCGGGGTGGCGGCGTACTACGGTGGCTTGGCATACCGGTCGACGAAGTGCCTGATCGCATCTTTGACGTCCGCCGATCCATAGGCCATGCCCATCTGCTCGGCCCGGTCGACCACCTGCTGGCCCGACCATCCCCTGGTCAAGCCCTCGTGCATGAGTGCCAGCGTTCCCGAACGCTTGCCCGACGCGCAGTGGACGAAGGCGGGTTTCGGAACATGAGCCAGCTCCCGATGGACGCGATTGAGACGATCGTCGTCCAGCCGGTCCACGGGCACCGGTACGTGCCGATAGCACATGCCGCGGCGCTCGACCGCCGTGCCTTCCTCCTCAGGGGCCAGCCGCTGGCCCCGTTCACCCTCCTCGCGGAGGTCAACCACGGAGCGGAAGCCCTCTACCGCCAACGCATCCAGATCTTCCGTGGTCGGCTGCCTCATCCCGACGACCAAATCATTGGAAACCCTTGCCCGATCGGTCACGGTGTTCTCCAACATGCCGCGGCACACCCATACCGTCCCCGTGGTGGCGGGAGTCCGGCACGGGTTCAATCCGCATCGAGAAACATCGGCTCCGGCCGCATCCCCAAGGATCAGCCGCCGGGCCCTTGGCCCCACTCAGCCGTGATGGGCCGGCTTGGAGATTTCGGACAGGGCGCGTTCCGCCTCGTCCTGGTTCTGTATCTCGACGGCGAGATCGCCGAGCGACACGATGCCGACCAGCCGCTTGTCGCGGTTGGCCACGGGCAGACGGCGAATTTGAAGGTTGCCCATATCGCGAGCCACCTCTTCGGTGGTCTGGTCATCGAAGACGTACCTGACTTCCGTCGACATGACATCGCGCACCTTGCATTGGTCGGGTGTCTTGTTGGCGGCCACCGCGCGGACGGTGATGTCGCGGTCGGTCAGCATGCCAACCAGACGGTCGTTCTCGCCGACCGGCAGTACGCCGATGTCGCAATCGCGCATCAACTGCGCGGCCTTATGCAGGCTGTCGTCGGGCGATGCGATCTGCACATCCTTTGTCATAATCTCCCGGATTTGCATGGCAGACTTCCTTGGCTTGCGCGACGTTTGGAACTTTCAACGGGCGGGTAGGCGAAGAGTCGCGATGTAAACGCTGAACGGATCCGCGTGGCGCCAAGCCGCTCCAACCTAGCAGGGCCTCTTCTGCGGACAGCCGCCCGCTTGCGGCTGACCTGCCCTCGTGGCCCGTACCTTCACATGTCCTTGGTCTTCAGGTTGTCGGGGTGCATGTTGGGATGGTCGAGAGAGGACTCCCGCCCCTTCGGATCTTTCTGCCACCAGCCTGTACGCTTCGGTGCCGCCTCGCCCGGGGCACCCTTTGGCACGGGCACGTCCGGCGGCTGCTCGCGCGCGAGGCTCGGATTGATGTTGTCGCGGCGCTGGCGTTCCAGTTCTTCGTCCTGGCTTGCGGCAACGTCCGCTTGGCTCACCATGCCGGTATCCTTGTCCAGCACCCGACTTGGCGGCGTGACGTCGGTCACGGTCCGCCGGGGATCGTTTTCGGCCATCGCGGCTCCTCCATGAACAACACGGTTCGGCCTTTCCGCCGGCACCCCCAAATCCAATAGATCAGCCCCACCGCCTGCGCGATGGAGCCGCCGGTTCATCGGCGCTATGCCGAAGGATGAGGGCAACCGGCCCGCAGACGGAGCACCGGATCCGGGCGCGGCGGGGCCGGCTCGGGAGGCGAGCAACACGCGGTCATCGATGACAAAATGCGACGCCTCCACCGCTCCCGATCGGGGCAGGAGAATCGAAATGTCGTTCGTTGCCGAATCCTCGGCGACGTAGGGTTGAAGTGGTTACAGGTAGCCGCGGTTCTCCGCCCGCTCCCTTGCCGCCTCCTCTTGCGCCCTCGACAACGCCTCCTTCTGGTCTTCCTTCTGGCTTGGCGCCTGCGCCTCCGGCTTTCTGATCGCGTTGTCCGGCCTTGCGTTCTCACTGCGCTCGCCTGCCATGGCCTCCTCCTTACCGCGCGGCGAGCCGATAAAGCTCGTCCCTGGACCAACAACAGGGACGCGCATCGAGGGTCACGCTCCGCTGTGCAACCTTCATGGGCGAAGTAGGTGCCGGGAGTTGCATCATCCGGCTGGAAAGGCGCGATTATCCATTATTGCGTCTACGTCAGGCGGATCAGGCGCGACGGGATCTGTTCGCCGTCGGGAGAAATAACGGTGGGCCCCATCCTGTCGAAGGAAGGAGCTTGAGATGGATCACGCATCGGAAACGGCACCGGACGACGATAGCCTGCTGCTGACCGACTTCTACCAGCTCGCCATGTTCCAGGCGTACGTCGAGAACGGCCTGACGCAAACCGCGTCGTTCGAGCTGTTCGTGCGCACGCCGCCGCAGCGGAACTTTCTCATTGCCGCCGGGCTCCAGCAGGCCGTCGAGTTCCTCGAAAACGCGCCGCTCCGGCCCTGCATCGGCTCACCGACGATGCCGACCGGCTGGTCGGGAAGGGGGGATTCACTCAGGGCCGATAGGTCGCGATTCGTCCCCAGCTTCCCTTGGTTCCCCAGATCCCGGTGCGCAGGCATTCGAGCTGGACGATCTGGCTGTGGTCGACGAAGAGGTTGACATCGGCGCCGTAAGTCTTGACGTACCACTCGAAGACGCGCGGATCGGCGGCCTCGAACATGACCGTGTCCAGCCCGATTTCCTCGACGATCCGGGCGACCACGTCCGTCCGCCAAGTCGCAACGTTCTCGGTGATCCCTTCCGACTCGATCATGATCCATTCGGCACCGGCATCGAGGCAGTGGCGCGCCTGCGTCACCAGCCAGCGGACGTCGCGCGTGCCTTCGGCCGCCAGTTCCGCCCCCGGCGTGTCGCCGCCGGCGCCGAACTGGATGCCGAGCTCGGGCTTCGCCTTGAGACCGGCGGCCTTGACCGCCCCGATCAGCGCGAGCAGATCGTCCGGCGGCAGGCTGATGAACCCGGTGGACAGCTCGACGACGTCGAACCCCAGGGCCTGCGCTTCGCCGAGATAGCGGTCCACGCCGGCCGGCCCTTCATGCATCAGGACATACTCGATCCAGCCGCCTGTCGACACGTAGGCATCGAACCGGTGCACCAGGTCGTTGAGTTCGCGCACACGCTCGCGCGGCATCAGCGCGAAGGCGCCGCCGGCATACTTCACACCATCGACGTAGTCGCCCATCGTCTCGAACAGGTCGGTGAGATAGCGTACCCCCACCACCGTATAGTAGGGGCCGCGGATTTCCGTGAGACCGCGCCGGCGCGGCTTCGAATCGCGCCGGTTCAGCCGGATGGATGCAAAGGCTCGATCGACCACGCCGCCCTCCCGGGACTCACTGCAGCAAGGCGATGAACAGAGCCGGGAGGACGATGCCGACCAAGCCGGCGATGAAGACCCCGCGGCGCAACGGCGTATTCAGAACGATCCGCCCCTGACCCGCAGCCTCGGCCGAGATGACGGTGGGCCGCTGCCTGCGGTACGGCGAGCGCGATGGGTCATCGGGCATGGGCAATGTCCTTCGCTGCCACGGAGCCGTACCGAAGGAACAGCCCATCCGCAGCGGTGTTGCGCCGGCACCGGGCGCGGCGGTGCTTCCGGCCGGGATCACGGCTCAGTCGCGGCCGTGCACCTGGGCCGGCGGCGCGGTGCTCTCGACGGCGGTGAACGGTTCGAGAATCCGGTAACTGTGCTCGGCGCCCCTGGGCACCACCCAGGAATCGCCGGGTTCCAGCTTGACCATCTGGTCCTCGATGTGCAGTTCGGCCCGGCCGGCGATGACGAAGCCGATGGTCTCGTAGTCGCGGCGGCTCGGCGCCATCGACTTGCCCGGCGGCTCGTTCTCCCACAGCCGCATCGACATGGCCTTGCCGCTGGCCAGGTATTTCTGGCCCTGCGGCCCTTTGGGCGAATCGGCGGAATGGACCTTCGTGACCGTGGTGTCGACCATAGCGTCTCTCCTCCTCGGCCGGTGAACGGGAACGACGGCGACCGCACCGGATCCACGCGTCTGCGGCGGCTCCACGCTGCGATGGTCGCCGGTTGCCGAACACTGGTCTTCAACCCCGAAACGCGGCGCCTTCGTGGAGCGGCGCGCAAAGCGTTGTCGCTGGGCCCCCTTCCTGGACCACCGGTCGGTTTTCGGCGTGGGCGAGCCGACGTCGGTCGCGCCTTCTTCGACTTAACAGGTCCACGGCGTCGAAGTCCCCGGATCGAACGGCGATCCCGCCCTGATGGCGTCACGCGCGGTTGCAATGGTCGCTGGCGTGGGCTGTTTGCCAAGTGCCGATCGCTTTTCGCAGCCACGGGGGACGCATGGAGACGGCGTTCATAAACGGCGAGGAAGCGGCGAAGGTGACCTTCCTGTCGTCGCCGGACGCCTACGCGGGGCGGCCGGAGGTGGCCGTCATCGAATCCAGCATGTCCTGGGTCTTCCTTGCCGGAACGCTCGCCTTCAAGATGAAGAAGCCCATCCGGCGCCCCTTCCTCGACTACACCTCTCTTACTGCCCGACAACGGAGCTGTGAGCAGGAGGTCGTGTTGAACCGCCGCCTGGCACCGGACGTGTATCACGGCGTAGCGCCGCTGATTCAGACGGCCCCGGGGAGATTCCGCATCGGTGGCGAGGGCCGGCTGGTCGAAACGCTGGTCAAGATGCGGCGGTTGCCGCCGGAGGACATGCTCGATCAGCGGATCGCCCGCGGGAACGTGCGTGACGACGACATCGAACGGATCGCAGGGTGCCTTGCCCGCTTTTACGTTGGGACCGGCGCGGCCGAAACCGATCCCGCCGCCTACATTCAGCGCATCCGGCGATACGTCGTGGACAACCTCTCAGATCTCCGGGAATCGGCCCCGCCCGAGCTTCGTGAGGTCGCCGAACGAAGTTGCCGGGACCAGCTTGCGGCCCTCGACGGGCGGCCGGAGCTGTTCGGCGACCGGGTCCGCGCCGGCCGCATCGTCGAGGGGCATGGCGACCTGCGCCCCGAGCACGTCTATGTCGCCGAGCCGCCGCAGATCATCGACTGCCTCGAGTTCCGCCGCGAACTCCGGCTTATCGATCCCGCCGACGAATTGTCGCTGCTGGCCATGGAATGCGAGCGGTTGGGCGGCGGCGCCATCGGGAATGCCATTCTCAATCGTTGCGCCGCCGCGATGAACGATGCGTTCCCCGACCGTCTGGTGCGCTTTCACAAGAGCTTCCGCGCCTGTCTGCGGGCGCGCATGGCCTTGTGGCACACCCGGGACCTTTCCAAGTGGCACGAGCGGGCGGCCCAGTATCTCGGCCTGGCCGCCCGTTTTTCGCCTGATGGTGGCTGAATGCGTCATCCCGCCGTCAATTCTCGGCCATTAGATCCTCGAGCGACCCGCCATCGTGCAGGCGGCCGATCGCCTCCGCGAGGAACGCTGCCGTGCCGACGATCGTCAACTTGCGGGCGACCAGGTCGGGAGGCAGGCGGAAGGGCGGGATGGTGTCGGTGACGATGAAGCGGTCGATGGCCGGATCGGCGACGGCCTCGGCCGCCTTGCCGGTGAAGGTGCCATGCGTCGCGGCGGCGATCACCGCCCGCGCCCCCTCCACCCGGCTGGCGCGGGCCGCGCGGCTCATGGTCGTACCGGTGGAGATGAGGTCGTCGACGATCACGACCGTGCTGCCGTCGACGGTGCCGAAGAAGCGCGTCCCCGTGACCTCCCCCTGGCTGCGCTGCTTCTCCATGAGGGCCAACTCCACCGGGCGGCCGGTCCGCGTTTCCAATCGCCGCCGGAACCCCTCGGCCCTCTTGAAGCCCCCGGCGTCCGGCGAGCAGACGACCACTGGCTGCTCCGGCGGCAGCGCCGCCACGATGGCGGGGACGAGCAGAGGGGCGGCTTCCAGGTGTTCGGAGCGGCAGCGGAAGGCGTTCTGGTAGGCGGCCAGGTTGTGGACGTCGATGGTCAGGACGCAGTCGACGCCCACCGCCTCGATCATCTGCGCCACATAGCGCGTGGTGACCGGATCCCGGTCCTTGGTTTTCCGGTCCTTGCGGGCGTAACACAGATAGGGGAGGACGGCGGTCAACCGCGCTGCGCCGGCATCCCGGAGCGCCCCGAGAAAGAACAGCAACCGGCAAAGCCTGTCGTTGACGGTCTCTTCCGTGGACGCGTGCAGGGACGCGATCACATAGACGTCGCCACCCCGCACATTGACCAGGGGACGGGACTTGTGCTCGCCGTCCTCGAACGCCCGCTCCTCATGGGCCGAGAGCGGCTGACCGATCGTGCCGGCGATCCGTTCGCCCAGAGCCCGGCTGGATTCCAAGGCGAACAGTAGAAGCTCCCCGTTGGGCATGCCTCGCTCTCTTTTCGACGAGCCGTCAGGAAAGAACGCAAGATGGCAAAGGAACAGCGCCCTGCGGGCGAGGTTCCGATGCCGGCCGCGCCGGAGGGAACTGCCGCACGTAGGGCGATGTTCCCCAAGGAGACACGATCCGCCATCCGCAGAGGAGGGCGATGGACATGGGCAGGACTCCTTTCACCCGCAGCCTGGAGGAACTGGGCGCCGATGATGTCGGACTGGTGGGCGGAAAGAACGCCTCGCTGGGCGAGATGGCCCGCACGCTGAAAAGGGACGGCATCCAGGTGCCCGCAGGCTTTGCCACCACCTCCACGGCCTATTGGCACTTCCTGGATGCCAATGGGTTGCGCGAACGGATCGCCGACGCCCTGGACCGACGGCGGCGCGGCGAGATGGCACCTCAAGACGCCACGGCCGGCATCCGGCGCATGGTGGCGTCGGCGGACATCCCCGAGGACATCGCTGGCAGCATCGCCGAGAGCTACCGCGACCTGTCGCGGCGTTCGGGGCGGGACGTGATCGACGTCGCGGTGCGCTCCAGCGCCACCGCCGAGGACCTGCCCGAGGCCAGCTTCGCGGGCCAGCAAGAATCCTTCCTCAACATTCGGGGTGAACCGGCGTTGCTGGAGGCTTGGCGGCGCTGTTGCGCTTCGCTGTTCACCGACCGCGCCGTCGCCTACCGCGAGGCCCATGGCCTGGACCACAGCAAGGTGGCGCTGTCGGTCGGCGTGCAGCGGATGGTGCGGTCCGACCGGGCCGGCGCGGGGGTGATGTTCTCCATCGACCCGGAGAGCGGCTTTCCCCACGCTGTCCTCATCAACGCGGCATGGGGCCTCGGCGAGGCCGTGGTGCAGGGTCGGGTCGAGCCCGACGAGTACCGGGTGTTCAAACCGCTGCTCGACCGCGCGGACCGGCGGCCGATCGTCGGCCGGCGGTGCGGCGCCAAGATGCAGAAGATCGTCTACGCCGAAGAGGGCGCGCCGGCCCCGGTCCGTCCGGTCGATACAACCGATGACGAACGCTCCGCCTTCGTGCTCGGCGACGACGAGATCCTGACGCTGGCCCGCTGGGCGGTCGCCATCGAGCGCCATTATGGCAGGCCCATGGACATGGAATGGGCCAAGGATGGCGACACCGGAGAGCTGTTCATCGTCCAGGCCCGTCCGGAAACCGTCCAGTCACGGCGGGAGGCGGCCGCGCTGAAGTCCTACCGTCTCAAGGAGCAGGGCGAGCCGCTGGTCAAGGGGATCGCCATCGGCGACGCCATCGCTGCGGGAAAGGTGTGCCGGCTCGACAGCCCCGCCGAGCGCGAGCGGTTCGAGGACGGGGCCATCCTGGTCGCCGGCATGACCGATCCCGATTGGGTGCCCCTCATGCAGAGGGCCGCGGCCATCGTTACCGACCACGGCGGGCGCACCTCGCACGCGGCCATCGTCAGCCGTGAGCTGGCCCTGCCCGCCATCGTCGGTACCGGTAACGCCACGCAGGTGCTCAAGGACGGCGATGAGGTGACGGTGTCCTGCGCCGAGGGCGACGAGGGGGTCGTCCATGCCGGGCGGCTGGCGTTCGAGATGCGCGAGGCGGCGCTGGCCGACGTGCCGCGCACCAGGACCCAGGTCATGCTCAACCTGGCCAATCCGGAGGCGTCGTTCCGCTGGTGGCGCCTGCCGGCGGACGGGGTGGGGCTGGCCCGCATAGAATTCATCGTCGGCAACCTGATCCGCGTGCATCCCATGGCTCTCATCCATCCGGACCGGGTCACGGATTCCAACGAGCGGGCCGAGATCGAGGCGCGGACCCAGGGATACGCCGACAAGGCCGAGTTCTTCGTGGAGACGCTGGCCCTCGGCATCGCCCGCCTTGCCGCCCCTTGGCATCCCCGGCCGGTCATCGTCCGGATGAGCGACTTCAAGACCAACGAATACGCGCACCTCGTCGGCGGGGCGGCCTTTGAACCGCACGAGGGAAACCCGATGATCGGCTGGCGGGGCGCCAGCCGCTACTATGCCGAGGGTTACCGCGACGGATTTGCCCTGGAATGCCGCGCCATCCGGCGGGTGCGCGAGGACATAGGGCTCACCAACGTGGTGGTGATGATCCCCTTCTGCCGCAGTCCTGCAGAAGCGGACAAGGTGCTGGCCGAGATGGCGCATCACGGGCTGGAACGCGGCCGGGCGGGGCTCGAGGTCTACGTCATGTGCGAGATCCCGGCCAACGTCATCCTCGGCGACCGCTTCGCCGAGCGTTTCGATGGCTTCTCCATCGGCTCCAACGACCTCACCCAGCTCGTCCTCGGGGTGGACCGGGATTCGGACCTGCTGAAACCCCTCTTCGACGAGCGGGACGAGGCGGTCACCCGTGCCATCGCCGAGATCATCACGACGGCGAAGCGCCGCGGGCGCAAGGTCGGCCTGTGCGGACAGGCCCCCAGCGACCATCCCGACTTCGCCCGCTTCCTGGTGGCCCAGGGCATCACCTCCATCTCCGTCAGCCCCGACAGTTTCCTGGCCGTCAAGGAGCACGTCGCCGCCGCGGAAAAGGAAGGGGCGAAGAACGCCGGCTGAATGGCCGGCCGCCACGGCGCCGGCCAGGAACCTGATCCGCCACCCACCTGTTTTCCTGGGGACAACGCATGCGCGCTCGCCCCCATGAAGACGGCACGACGCACCATTGAAAGCATCACGCTGACGGCAGTCTGGGTGGCACTCGCCGCTCCGTCGGCAACCGCGCAGGAGACGGGGCAGACCTGCCGCGACCAGCTCGACCGCTTCGCCGAAACGCAGAACCTGTCGACCGAGCCGCCGCCGACCGCGGTGCCGCCGGGAACCGCCGGCAGTACGAGCGGGTCGCAGGATCGCGTGACATCGGAAGACCTGGGGCGCTCGGGCGGCGTCGTGACGCCTCCCGCGATGGGTGACCGGTCGGTGATCGAGCCGGCTCATCCCCTCCCCGACCGCATGCCGACCGCACCACCCATTCGCCCCGAGACCGGAGCAGCGCTGGCACCGAACGGCGGTGCCATGGCGGAAGCGGCCCGGCGCACGCAGATGGAGGCCCTAATCACCGCCGGCCGCGCGGCGGCACAGCGCGGCAACGAGGCGCAGTGTATGGATAGTCTCGCCAAGGCCAGGTGGCTGTCCGAAAGTGGTGCGCCGCCGGCGGGCGGTGGACGCCCGGGGCACGGCGGCTGACAGGAGATCTCTGCGCCGTACGGTGGTCCCGAGGCGAACGCTCCATCAGCTTACTGTGGCCGAAGCATGCGGTCGCGGCGGAGCGAAGTCATGGTATCGTCGCCCGTGTAGGCCGGCATCCTGGCGATATCCTGCGGGGTCGTATCGGCAACGGAAAGGTCGGCACTGTCGGAACGGATCTCCACGCGCGCCAGATCGATCGCCACCTCCTTGCCACGGACGCCGCGCGCGTCCTCGGTCGAGACGATCAATTGGAGGGGCTGGCTATCCGGGCCAAGCAGCACGTCTTCGACACGTCCGAGCGTCTCCATATTTGAACTCACAATCCGCTTCCCCAGAAGCTCTTCGGTCTGAGACGGATTCAGGCTCGGGCTGGTTTCTCCGGCTGCCGGCTTGGTCGGAACCGCCGATGGCGGCGTCTGCAACGTGTTCCCGGACCCAACGTCGGTTTGTGCGGCAGCACTGCCGGCAAGCAAGGCACCAGCAAGCAGAACAAGTGCGGACAGCGCGCCGAGGACGGCCTTGCGCATTGCGTTCCCTCCAACGCGGCCCGATCCGGCCCCTCCGGCCGCTCCCGGTGTGAGAGGTGGGAGCGGGCACCGAACCGGGCCGGACGGCGCCGCAATCCCCAATCGCTGCTCCAGTGACCTCAGGCGTGCACGCCCGGCGGCGCGCGCTGGACCATCCACAGCTCCCACGCGGCAAAGGCGGCGACGACGATCCCGAGGATCACGTGCGACCACATCGCCGCTATGTCACCGGAGAAGCCGACGATCCACGGCGAGATGATCGCCCAGATGCCGACCAGCAGGTTGCCCCATTCTTCCCAGACGGCGAAGGCGGCCAGCGCCGCCGCAGCCAGCAGGAATATCACGGCTCCGGTGATCCAGGCGGTCCACGCCGCCGGGGCGTCGCCGGAGAACCCGAACAGCCACGGCGCGAGAAACAGGATCGCACCGGCGATGAGGTTGATGACGTCCGGGAATTTGCCCCGGTTGAACGTTTCAGTCGCGGCCATGTCCGGCCTCCCTTGAAGAACGTCCGTACGGAAGGCGTGCGACGCGGCACACCTCCCATTCCTTCAACCGCGCAGAGGCCGAGAGGTTCTCTAAAAAAGAATGAAGCCCACCGCTGACGGTGCTGTGAACGACGCAATCGGTCCGATTCCTGGAGTCACTATCCCACCCATCGGTCTGCAAGGCCGCCTGGGCTGGCCGCGCATCGGCATGGGCGTGATCCTCTCCGCGCTCAGTACCGTTCTATCCAGGGTGACCGGCGGCTCCGGCGTCACATGACGATGCGCCCGCCGAGGCTCGGGCACGCATGCGCCGTCTGGCTGTTGACAGCGATATCACCGCAGACGAACACCAAGCAGGCAGATGGCCATGGACTCCAAGCGTTCCTTGCCCGCCTCACGCTCCTCCCCCCAAGGCAGCGTCGAGGTCGTCGAGCGCGGCGACATCTTTTTCCTCTACCGTCCCAAAGTGGAGACGGAGGAGGCAGAAGGGCTGAGCGACGTCCAACGCTTTTTTCTGGTGCTGAGACCGGAAGGCGAAACGCCCATGCGCCTCATGATCATCGGCCGGAAGCATCTTCCCGACATCGACACGCATGAACGCGTTTGGGGCTTCGTTGAGGAGGTCACCGACTCCCCTGAGGTCATTCAGGAGGAACTCGGTAGAGAGCACTACCCGACCAAAACCCGCGGCGAGCGTCACCAGCCGCCGGCGCGGCCGGCCGGAGAAGGGGTCTACGCCGTGGTGCAGACCGGGCGCCGCCTTCACCTCGCCTATGAGCTCGAACTGCCCGACCGCCCCGGCGAGGTGCAGCGCGCACTCAACATCGCGCCCCAGGGAAGCTTCGCCATCTCCGTCAAGAACCCGGAACAAGGCGCACCTCCGGGGGTTGGGCTCGGTGAGGAGAAAGAAGCCCACTATCCACGGCGCCAGCAAGAGGAGTTCCGCGGTCGCCGCTTCGCGACGGAAGATGTGCACCTCCTTGACATCAAGGGCGCGCAACTGGTGCTGGTCGGGGCGCACAAGGACCCGGAAAAACGCTTTGGCGCCGATCTGCCGGCCGAGGACGAGGCGCTGGACACCGCCGAAATCTTTCGCCAGTTGCGCCTGAAGCGGAAGGAGGCGTCAATCGAGCCGCTGCTACGGGGTGATTGGCGGTAGCGCTTTGCCCGGTCGCCGAGGCTGCGGAGCCGAGCGGATACCGGCGCAGGCGCATCACCGGATCGCGCCGATGGCGCCGACGTTCGGGATGGAACCGGGCGTCGTTCCGTCCGGTTGCCGGAAGGAGCCGCCGCGGGGCGGAACCGACCGAGAGAAGACGATGGCGATGATGTCCCCCGATCCGCGATGGAGCGGCCCCGTCTCACCCGGCGAGGCGCGCCGCGTGCCGTTTGCGCTCAAGCTTGCCTACGGCGGGTTCATCGGCGTACTCGTGCCGGTGTATTGGCGGGCCTACGGGCCGGAGAATTTCCTGTGGCTGTCGGATATCGCCCTGTTCGGCACCGGGGCCGCCGTGATCACGGAGAAGCCCCTGCCGGCGGGCATGATGGCGGTGGGTGTCCTGCCGCTCGAACTCGCCTGGAGCGCCGACATCCTGGCGGGCGGAAAGCTCCTCGGCCTCGCCCGCTACATGTTCGAGAGCAACACGCCGCTATACCTGCGCGGCCTGTCGCTGTTCCATCTGGCGCTGCCGCCGACGCTCCTCTGGCTTCTCCGGCGGCTCGGGTACGACCGCCGGGCGCTGCGCTGCCAGACCACGCTGACCTTGGCCGTGCTGCCGCTGACCTACGCCCTGACGGAACCGTCCAAGAACATCAACTGGGTCTTCGGTTGGGGAAACGAGCCGCAGCGGACCCTGCCACCGCTGGTGTATCTCGCGTTCGAAATGGCGCTGCTGCCGCTCGTCGTGCTGACGCCCATGCACGCGCTGCTGCGGCGTCTGTTCCGTCCGCCCGGGCGGGCGTAGGAGTAGGCGCCGCGCGCCCAGGGATCAGCGGCCCAGTTCGAGGCGGCGACCGGACGCAGACGATGGCGCACGCCTTCGCCGAAGAGACCGGCCAGTTCGCCGAGCGCGACGTCGGCAAGGGCGCCGATCCCCTCCCCCTCCAGGTCCCGCGCCAGCGTTCCGCCGAAGAATACCTCCACCACCGGCCGGCCGAACGGATTCAGGAGGTAGCTGCCCATGTCCATGCGGTCGAAGGCGCCTACCACGGTGCTGTCTGGCGGCAGGTCCCAGGGGCGTCCCTCGACCGCAAGGAAGAGCTTGGCCGGTCGCCCCACCTGAGGGTGCCGCGGCCCCATGGGCACCTCCCTTCCCTCATGGGCCGAACAGCAGGCCCACTTTCCCGAAGTGCCGCCCCTGGGGAAGGCGGCGGATCGCCTCGGCGACGTCTCGGAACGTGCACACGTCGTCGTCCACGATCGGATGCGCATGGTGAAGCTCGATCGCGCGGAGCATGTCCTCGAAAAGATCGCGGCTGCCCACGGTCACCCCCTGGAGACGGATGTTCTGGGTGACCACGTGCGGCAGGCTGAACTCGCCGGCAGTACCACCCAACACGCCGATCAGGCTGATGGTGCCGCCACCTCGCACCGCGCGCACCGACTGGGCAAGCGTGCCGGCGCCGCCGACCTCCACCACGTGATCGACACCAGCTCCGTCGGTCAGGTCGCGGACCGCCCGGCGCCACTCCGGCACGGCGCGGTAGTTGATCAGGTGGTCGGCGCCAAGCGCCTTGACCCGCTCCAGCTTAGCGTCGCTGGAGGACAGCGCGATCACCCGCGCCCCCTGCATCTTGGCGAACTGAAGCGCGAACAGCGATACTCCACCGGTACCCTGGATCAGCACCACGTCCCCGGCCTTCACCGGGTTCTGCGCAACCATGGCGCTCCACGCGGTCACCGCGGCACAGGGAAGCGCCGCCGCCTCCAGGTCGGTGAGGAACCCTGGCACGCGGACGGCGGCGTGTTGCTCGACCGCCATGAACTCTTGCAGGACGCCATCGCGCGGACCGCCGAGTTGCGAACGCCAGTAGCCGTCCTTGAAGGGGCCACTGACCCAATCCTGGAAGAAGGTCGGGCAGACCCGGTCACCGACCGCGAAGCGGGTCACCGCGCTGCCGACCGCGACGACCTCCCCCACGCCGTCCGACACCGGCACCAGCGGCAGCGCCCCGCTCCGGTTGCCATAGCCGCGCCGGACCAGGACGTGGTCGCGGTAGTTGAGCGTGGCCGCCTTCATGCGCAGCAGGATCTGCGTCGGCCCGGGCCGCGGCTCCGGGCGCTCCGCCGCGACGATGTGGTCCACCGACCACTGATCGCGGATCTCCATGACAAGCATTGTCGCCTCCCCTCCAGAGCCATGCCTAGCCAACTGTTTTGTAGACAAACCATCCCGAGCCGTTCAAGATGGTTCCGTTCTGCAAACTTGGTTCCACATGGTGGAACTGCCAGACGCCTCCAGGCAGGAACACCACCGTGGACGGCACCGGAGCGCCAAGGATATGCCGTTCTCCAACATCCTTGTGGTCGAGGCAGGCCGCCGCATCGCCGTCGCCGCCGCCGGCCGCCTGCTCGCTGACCTCGGAGCGAGGGTCGTCGTCCTGGACGACAGCACGGACGTCGGCAGCCTGCCGCTCCGGGTCGGCAAGACATCGCTGACGCTGTCGGGCGAACCCGACAGGGACGGACCGGAGCTGGCCCGTCTGATGGACGCGGCGGACGTGGTGCTGCGGTCCAGCGACACGCCGTGCTCCTGGGATGCGCTGGTCGCAACGCCCGCCGGCGCCATCGACTGCGACATCACCGCCTTCGGCGCGCCGCTGCGCTCCGGGCCCGCTTGGTCGGAGCCGCTGATCCAGGCGCTCGCCGGGCTGGTTGACACCACGGGGCCGAAAGGCGGCACGCCGGGCTTGTCCGAGGTGCCGGCCATCGAGTTCGCCGCCGGGATCTATGCCGCCGCCGCGGTCGCCGCCACCCTGCGGACCCGCGCGGGCGGCGGGCCGGGGCAGACGGTAGCGGTCAGCCTGTACGACTGCGCAGTCAACGCGCTGGCCACCTTCCTGCCGCTGCATTTCGGCGGCAAGCAGCCGAGCCGGGCCGGCAACCGCCATTCCATGGCCGCCCCCTGGAACGCCTACAAGGCCAGCGACGGCTGGGTGCTGCTGTGCTCCTCCAAGGACGAGCACTGGCAGAAGTTGTGCGCCGTCATGGGCCGGCCGGAGCTGGCGGCGCCGGACTCCCCACTCGCCCGCCTGCCAGACCGGGTGGCGCGCTGCGACGAGGTGGACGCCGTGGTGCAGGCGTGGGCCGGCACGCGCACGGTGGAGGACTGCATCGCCGCGCTGGCCTCGGCCGACATCGCCTGCGGCCCGATCGTGCCGTGCGATGCGCTGCCGCGCGAACCCAACCTGACATTGCGCGGCATGATCCACGAGCGGCGCGACCCGCGCACCGGCCGCACGGTGCGCGTCGCCGGGCTGCCCATCAAGTCCTCCGCCATGCCGGGGCTGGAGCCCGGCGGCCTGCCGGTGCCGGATGACGCCCGGCCGTTGCTGGACACCCTGTCCGCCCGTCCGTCGGCGACCATCCCCCGCGCCGGGACGCCGCAGCCGCTCGCCGGCATCCGGGTTCTGGAGATCGGGCAGTACACCACCGCCCCTCTGGCCGCCCGCCACCTGGCGGCACTTGGGGCCGAGGTGCTGAAGATCGAGCCGCCGGAGGGCGAGGCGTCGCGCGACTGGCCGCCGCACCAGGACGGCCAGGGCTACTTCTTCACCCTGTCCAACTGCGACAAGCGCAGCGTCCGCGTCGACCTGCGCACCGAGGAGGGGATCGCTGCCTTCCGCGCCCTGGTCCGCTCCGCCGACGTGCTGGTGGAAAACACCAAGCCCGGCTCGCTCGCCCGGCGCGGCTTCGGGGCGGCAGACCTGCTGCGGCTCAACCCGCGGCTGGTGTACTGCGGCATCTCCGGCTTCGGCGCCGAATCCGCCTACCCGCTGCGCCCGGCCTTCGACACGGTGGTGCAGGCGATGTGCGGCATCATGGACCTGACGCGGGTGGACGGCGTGCCCATGAAGCTCGGCATGTCCGCCGCGGACATCGCCGGCGGGCTGCTCGGCCTGTACGCCATCATCGCCGCCTTGGTGCAGCGCGACCGCACGGGCGCGGGCCAGGCCATCGACCTCGCCATGCAGGACGTCGGCGCCTGGATGACTCAGCTGTCCTGGAACGGCGACGCCAGCCCGACGGGCGAGGCCGCGCTGATCCCCTGCGTCGACGGCTGGGTGATCGCCGCCGCGCCACGGGACGCGCTCGGCGATGCGGACCCGGCGCTGAGCCGCACGGCGGCGGTCGAGCGGCTACGCCGCCGTGGAATCCTCGCCACCCCGGTGCGCTCGGTCAGCGAGGTCGCCACGTCCGATCTCCTGGCGGCGCGCGGCCTGCTGACGGTGGTGGAGGACGCGGCCGGGCGGTCGTGGCCGCTGCTGCAGCCGCCCTACCGCATGTCGCTGGCGCAGCCACGGGCGCGCACCCCCATCGGCCCCATCGGCGAGGGCAACGTCGACGTGCTGGCGAGCCTCGAGACCGCCTGAAAATCAATGGGAGGACGGCATGAGCTACCTGGAATCCGAACAGATCGGCGTGCGCTGCACCTACATGCGCGGCGGCACCAGCAAGGGCGTCTATTTCCTCGAACACGATCTGCCGCCTGCCGGCGCACGGCGCGACGCGCTTCTGAAGCGGATCATGGGCACGCCCGACGTCATGCAGATCGACGGCATGGGCGGCACGCACCTAGTGACATCGAAGATCGCCATCGTCGGCCCGTCCTCGATCCCCGACGCCGACATCGACTACACTTTCGCCCAGGCCGAGCTGACCGAGGACGTCATCGACTACACCGGCAACTGCGGCAACATCTCGGCCGGCGTCGGTCCCTTCGCCATCGAGTCCGGGCTGGTCCGCCCGACCGAGCCGGTGACCCAGGTGCGCATCCACAACACCAACACCGGCAAGGTGATGATCGCCCACTGTCCGGTGGCGAACGGCAAGCCGCGGGTCAAGGGCGACTACGCCATCGCCGGTGTGCCCGGCACGGGGGCGGAGATCTTCCTCGACTACCGTCTGACGGTGGGCGCCAAGACCGGGCGCATGCTTCCGACCGGCAATCGGGTGGACGTGCTGGAGCTGGAGGACGGCACGCGGCTGGAGACGACGCTGTGCGACGTCGCCAACACCATCGCCTTCGTGCGCGCCCGCGACATCGGCTTCACCGGTAGCGAGCTGCCGGAGGACATCAACCCGCACCCGCACGTGGTGCAGAGGCTGCGCGAGATCCGCGGCAAGGCGGCGGTGAAGCTGGGCTTCACCGGCGACTGGCGCCGGGTCGACCAGGACACGCCGTTCCTGCCCTTCGTGGTGTTCGTGGCGCCGCCCGAGGGTTACGCCGCGCTGTCCGGCAAGGCGACGGAGGCCGCCGACATGGACCTGCGGGCGCGTCTGGTGTTCATGAACCGCCTGCACGAGGCCATGGCCGGCACTGGTTCCATGTGCATCGCCGCGGCGTCGCGGGTACCCGGCTCGATCGTCAACGAAGCGCTCGGCGGCGACGGGGCGGCCAAGGAGACGCTGAGCATCGGCCACCCCAACGGCGTCATGACCGTTCGGGTCAAGAGCCGCCTGGCCAACAACGAGGAAGGCGTCGAGATCGACGGCCTCGGCTTCAGCCGCACGGCAAGAAAGATCATGGAGGGCACCGTGTACGTGCCGACGTCGGAGGCTTATTAGCCGAACCTGTCCCTCCCCCAGCCCCGCTGGGGGCGCGGAGCCGGTGCCGTAGGCAACGAGCGCCGAAGGCGATCGTAGGCGGAGCGCGGTCGCCCGACTTGCGGGCGACCGTGTTAGGTGGGGGCAAGGTTCTGCCCGAGAATCCTCAGCCTGCCGAAGCTCGAGTTAAACACGAAGCAACAAAGATCATCAAGATTCACAAAGCAAACGTTGCCCGGGTGTCGGCTGGCGGGCGAGCAGTGTGATAAAACACAAAGATCAGAAGATTATAAGATCAAAAGAAACCTCGCCGCACAACCTTTTGATCTTTTGATCTTCTGATCTTTGTGTTTAGAGCGGTTGTCTGGAGGATGTGAACGTTTCCATCCAAAACACCGTCATCCCCGCGAAGGCGGGGATCCAGAGCACTTGGCAAACGGTTGATCTGGCAAGGTTTCCTGGATCCCCGCCTTCGCGGGGATGACGTTAAGAAGAATGTAGCGTTCACACTGATCGGAAAATCGCTCTAAAAATGGCGCTCCAGCCGCCAGCCGACGCGCTCTTTGTGAATCTTGATGATCTTTGTTGCTTCGTGTTTAACAGAACCCCGGCACGCCGAGGATTCTCGGGATGACCTTGCCCCCACCCGACCACGGTCGCTCGCAAGTCTCGCGACCGCGCTCCGCCTACGATCGCCTTCGGCGTTCGTTGCCTGCGGCACCGGCTCCACGCCCCCGCCCCCGGCGGGGAAGGGCTATTCGTCCATCACCCGGAACCGCGGCACGGCCATGTCCTCCGCCACCCGGTCGAACACCGCCTCGACCCTGCGCCCCACCAGATCCGCCTCGATGAACGCGCGCTCCGGATCCACCACGTCGGAGAACAGACGCGGCCCTTCGTCGAGCTGCACCATCACCACGCTGTACGGCACCTCCGCGGCCCAGGCCTTGCTGTAGGCCTGATGGAAGACAAGGTGCGACAGCACCGTGCCGCGGCCCGACAGCGGCACCCATTCCATGTCCGGCGACAGGCAGCGCGTGCACGCCGGCCCCGGCGGGAAGCGGAGGTGGCCGCAGACGGTGCAGCGCTGCACGACGAAGTGCCCCTCGGCCGCCGCCGTCCAGAACGGGCGGGTCGCCGGGGAGTCCGGCGGCAGGGGCTTGGAAATCCGGTCCTCGCTCATCGCATCCTCCCCCTCTAGGGCCGCCGCAGGATCGTCGCGTTGGCGCAGTTGAGCGCCATGCCGCGCCCGGTCACCAGGCAGTGCCGCGCCCCGGCCACCTGCCGCGGCCCGCACTCCCCGCGGATCTGGCGCACGCCTTCGACAAGGTGCAGCCAGCCTTCCATGTAGCTTTCCGACAGGTTGCCGCCGGCGGTGTTGACCGGCAGGTCGCCGCCCAGACGGATCCGCCCGCCCTCGACGAACGCCCCGCCCTCGCCCTCGCCGCAGAAGCCGGCGTGCTCCAGCCACAGCAGCACCGAAATGGTGAAGTTGTCGTAGAGCTGCGCCACGTCGATGTCCTCCGGCGTCACCTCGGCCATGCGGAAGGCGTCGCGCAACGCCGCCTTCTGGTGCGGGACGTACCACCAGTCCTCCTTCTCCAGGGTCTGCAGCGTATGCGCCTGCCCCATGCCGGCGATCAGCGCCGGCGGCCGACGCAGGTCGCGGGCGCGCTCGGCCGAGGTGACGATCAGGCACACCCCGCCGTCGGAGATCAGGCAGCAGTCGAGCAGCCGCAGCGGCCGGACGATCCAGCGCGAGGCCTGGTGGTCCTCCACCGTGATCGGTTCGCGCATCACCGCGTTGGGATTGAGCGAGGCGTGGTAGCGGCAGGCCACGGCCACCTCGGCGAGTTGGCGGCCGGTGGTGCCGTAGCGATGCATGTGGCGATCGGCGGCGACGGCGCTGTTGGCCGCCGCACCCATCATCCCCCACAGCGACCAGGGCACCTCGCCGCCCGACGCGCGGTCGAAGCGGACGCCGCCGGTCTTGGCGGTATCGGCGAACACACAGGCGACAACGCTCGCCATGCCCGCGGCCACCGCCAGTGCGGCGGTCTGCACCAGCTGCCCGGCGGTGTTGCCGCCCATGGTCATGCTGCCGGTGAAGCGCGGATTGAGCCCCGCCGCCTCGCCGAAACGCAGGTAGTGCAGGCTTCCCTCCGACGAGGTGGTTCCGGGCATGGTGAGCAGCCCGTCGATGTCATCGCGGCTCAGCCCCGCGTCGTCGAGCGCAAGGCGGAACGCCTCAATGCCCAAGTCGAGCGGCGTGCGACCGGGCAGCTTCCCCTGAGCGGTGGCACCGACGCCGGCGATGGCAGTGCGGTCGCTGATCTGCATGGTTGGGTCCTCCCTCAGCGGCCGGTGAAGCGCGGCGACCGCTTCTCGGCGAAGGCGCGGCGGCCCTCGGCGCGGTCCTCGGTCGTCTTCAGCGTGGTGAACAGCAGGCGTTCGAGCGCGAGACCGGCGGCGAGGTCCATCTCTGCCCCTTGACGCACCGCCCGCTTGGCCGCGCGCACCGACAGCGGCGCGTTGGCGGCGATGCGCTCGGCAATCCGCATCGCCTCGCTCCTCAACTCCGCCGCCGGGACGACCCGGGTGACCAAGCCGATGCGCAGCGCCTCGGCGGCGTCGACGCGCTCGCCGGTCAGCGTCAAGTGCAGCGCGGGGCCGAGTCCGACCACGCGCGACAGCCGCTGCGTGCCGCCGGAGCCCGGCAGGCTGCCGATCTGCACCTCGGGGAGCGCAAAGCTCGCAGTGTCCGCGGCGACGCGGATGTCGCAGACCAGCGCCAGTTCCAGCCCGGCGCCGAGTGCGTAGCCGTTGATGGCGGCGATCAGCGGCTTGGTCAGGCCGGGGTCGGTCACCAGCCCCTGGTTGACGGGATCGAGCGCCTGCACGGCCGGTGGAGAGTCCTCGCCACGCACCTGGGACAGGTCAGCCCCGGCGCAGAACGCCTTGTCCCCCGCCCCAGTGATCACTGCGACGCGCGCCTCTGCGTCCGCCTCGAACCCCAGCAATGCCTCGCGCAACGCCGCCGCGGTCGGTGGGTCCAGCGCGTTTCGGGCCTGCGGCCGGTCGATGATCAGGACGGTGACGGCTCCCGTGCGTTCGACGAGGATTCCCATGGCTCACCCCACCGGCAATCCGTTCTTGAGGAGCGTCCGGGCCAACGTCCAGCGGTGCACCTCGCTGGGGCCCTCGACGATGCGGTACACGCGGGTGACCCGCGAGATGTACTCCAGCGGCAAAGCCTTGCTGACACCCATGGCGCCAAAGAGCTGAATGGCGCGGTCGGCGACGCGCTGGATCATCTCGGTCGCCTGTACCTTCACCATGGCGGCGTCGGTGCGGAAGTCGCCCTCGCCCGAGTCGATCCGCCACGCGAGGCGGCGGGTGAGCAAGCGAACCATCTCCAGCTCCTGGAAGCTGTCGGCGATCCACCACTGAACCGCCTGCCGGTCGGCGAGCGGCCGGCCGAAGGTGCTGCGCCCGTTCGCCTGCTCGACCATCATCGACAGGCAGCGCTCGGCGAGGCCAATGCAGCGCGCCCCCACCTCCATGCGGCGCACCGACAGGCGGGCCTGCAAGGGCTCGTACACCGCGCCGGCCTCGCCGAGGAGCTGGCCGTCGTCGAGCGTCACGTCCTCCAACACCACCTCATAGGGGCAGTACTCGCCGATCATCGGGTAGCAGGCGGGCACCGACAGGCCGGGCGTGCCGCGGTCGACCAGGAAGGCGGAGAAGCGACGGTGCCGCTCCGCCGCCGGGTCGGTGACGGCGATGATGATGATGAAATCGGCGTGGCGCGCGTGGCTGATGAAGGTCTTGGTGCCGTTCAGCACCCATTTCCCGCCGCGCCGCTCGGCGCGGGTGCGGATGGCGGCCATGTCGCTGCCGGCATCCGGCTCGGTCAGCGCCAGGCACGAGGTCTTTTCCCCCGAGGCGTAAGGAAGCAGGTAGCGCTCCACCTGGTCGCCGCGGCACAGTCGGCGCAGCAGGTAGAGGTTCGGGCTGTCGGGCGGCGCCACGAAGGGGACGATGGAGTGCTTGAGCTGCTCGATCACCACCGCCTTGGCGAGCGCGCCGAACTCCTGCCCGCCGAGGTCGCGCGGCACGTCGATGCCCCACAGGCCGACGTCGCGGGCCTTCTCCAGCAGGCGCGCCGATACGTCGGGCGGCAGCAGCGGGGTATCGGTAAAGCCGCGCTCCGCCTCGCGACGGATAACCAACGGCTCCAGCGGCAGCAGCTCCTCGCGCACGAAGCGCGCTACCGTGTCGCGCACCAGAACCAGATCCTCGGGAAGCGCAAAATCCATCGGCTCTTTCCTCCGGGTCAGCGGACCGCACCGCTGGCCAGCAGTTCCGCCAGTTCGGCCTCGTCCAGCCCGGCCAGCTCGGCGAGGTGGCCGTTGTACTGGCCGAGCAGCGGGGCCGGCGTGCGGTAGTCGGTCGGAATGGTCGAGAAGCGGGCAGCGACGCCGTGGTAAAGCGTGCTGCCCATCACCGGGTGCTCCAGCCGCCGCCAGAAGCCGCGCGCCCGCAACTGCTCGTCGGCCAGCAGCGCCGCTGGGTCGAGCACCGCCGCCGCCGGGATGCCGGCGGCCTGGAGCTGCCGCTCCGCTTCCCTGGCGGTACGCTCCGCCGCCCAGGCGGTGAGGTCGTCGGCGCAGGACGCCACCAGCCAGGAGTCCTCGCCGGCGCAACGGTAGGCGCGCACCGGCTGCGGCCGGTCGGCGGCGAACTCCGCCAGCACCGCGTCCGGCAACATGGACAGTGTGGATTCGAGCTGCGACAGCGCGACGGCGCAGCCGCGCCCGCTGCGTCGGCGGGCATCCAGCGCGGTCAGGATGGCGAAGGCGGCGTGCAGCGGGTTGGGGATGTGGTCGGGGTAGTTGGTCCCCGTCCCCACCGGCCGCCGGCCGGGCAACCCGCAAAGCGCGTAGTGGCCAATCAGCGCGGCGATGCTCATGCCGTAGCCCATGACGTGCCGGTACGGCCCCTCCGTCCCGGCCATGGGCATGTCGACGTAGATCACGGACGGATTCTCGGCGGCCACCGCCTCGTAGCCGACGCCCAGCCGCTCCAGCACGCCGGGCGAGAAGGAGTTGACCACCACGTCCGCCCGCCGCGCCATCGCCAGCGCCGTGCGGCGGCCGAGCGGATGCTTGAGGTCGAGGCTGACGCTCCACTTGTTGGTGTTGCGGTTGGCGAAGTAGCCGCTATCCTCCAGGTCGGCCTTGCCGGCCACCGGCTCGGCGCGGCGGAGCTGGTCGGGGCGCACCGAGGACTCCACCCGCACAACCCGCGCCCCGAAGTCGGCCAGCAGCTTGGTGGTGAACGGCCCGGCGCCGACCCAACTGAAGTCCACTACCGTGACGCCTTCCAGCGGCAGCCCGCCGCCAAGGCGCTTGCGAGCGCCCGGCGGGCCAAAACGCAAGCGGAACGGCGGCCCCGGCGCGCGGGCGGTTCCCAGCGGGCGCAGCGCGCCGACAGCCTCCAGGTGCGAGTCGCGCAGTACGTCGGCACCGGTGTTGATGGGAGCGACCGCGATGCGACGCCTCTGCGCCTCCTCGAACAAGTCCTGACGCGTGCGGTGCGCGGCAATGTGCCGGAAGGCGTCGGCGAAGGCCTCGCGCGCCTCGGGCCGTGCCTTGAATGCGTTGGACAGCCACGCTTCCTCGCGCATCGCCTCGGCGCCCGGCGCGCCCTCCTCGACCAGCCATTCGACCAGCCGGCGCCAGCCGGCGCCGACGCCGGTCTCGGTGGCGTAGACCATGACCAGTCCGTCGGCGCAGGGATAGAGGCCGATGCCGGCCTGCCGCTCGTACTCGCCTTGGCGGCGGCGGACGATGCCCTTCATGTCGGTGAACTGCGGCGCCGTCTCGGTGCCGAGCGCCACCACCTCCTGCATGGAGACGTCAATGAGCTGCCCCCGGCCGTGCAGCAGCGCCAGCAGCCCGCACACCGCGGCGTACAGCGCCCCGCCGCGCTCGGCGAGGTCGCCGGCGGCGACCAGGGGGCCGGTGTCCTCGTAGCCGGTCAGCCACGCCATGCCGCCGGCGGCCATGCACACGGCGTCGTCACCGCGGTCGGATGCCCGCGGCCCGGTCAGGCCGAAGGGGGTGAGCGTGCACCAGACGGCGCCGTCAAGGACCCGATCTTCAGCGACGACCCCGCAGTCGCGCCACGCGTCCGGCGGCCGGTCGTCGAGGATGAGGTCGGCGGCGTCCACGAGGTTGCGCAGCCGACGCCGGCCTTCATCGGTCGCGAGGTCCAGGTCGACCCGCGTCTTGCCCTGGTCGAGGTAGCGCGCCAGCAGCGCGCGGAACGCAGTGTCGTCCGGCGCCGGGGGCGCACGGTTGACCACGATGACGACGGCGCCCATCAGCGCGTACAGCCGGCCGGCATAGGCCATGCGCGGCCCCAGTTCCAGCACCCGCAGGTGGCCGAGCGGCCCGGGCCCGTCGTCCGCCATCACGAGACCTTTCTCAGCCGCGGGCGGACCGGTGCGGCGCGCTTGCGCGGCGGCGCGTCCTCGTCCTCGTCGTCCGGACCGTCGTCCTGCGGCGCGGGGATGGCGACGCTGCCCAGCCGGCGCGAGATGTCGGCCCCGGCGTTGACCATGAGCTGGACGAACTCCGGCACCGAGCCGTCCACCCGCACGCTCGGCCCGGTGAGTGACAGGCAGTAGCGCACCGTCTCCTTCATGTCGCGGATCGGCACGGAAATGGCGGTCACCCCCGGCACGCGCTGGCCGCTGGTCAGCGCGTAGCCCTGTGCGCGGAACCGCTCCAGCTCACGCTGCAACGCCACGCGGTCGATGGTGGAGCCCTGTGGCGAGCGGCGGAGCACCTCCTCCAGCTCCTCGGAGCTCATGTAGGCCATCAAGAGCCGGCCGGTGGCGCCGAACAGCAGCGGCACGTGCTCGCCCGGCTTGACGATGCTCATCAGCGGCGAGGGGGTGTCGATCACCTCGATACATACGCGCTCGATGCCGGACAGCGCATTCAGCGTGATCGTCTCGCCGGAGCGGCGCGACAGCTCGATCATCACCGGGCGCGCGGTCTCGCGGATGCCCAGGTTGCTCTTCACCAACCCGGACAGCCGGACCAGCTTCCAGGACAGGCAGTACTCCTGCGTCTCCAGGCGCACCAGGAAGCCGGCCTTCTCTAACGTGTTGACCAGACGGAAAGCGGTGGTCTTCGGCATCTGCAAACGTTGCGCGATCTCCTGGAGCGTCATCGCCGTGTGCGCCGCGTCGAACGCGTCGAAGATCGCCAATGCCCTCGCAACTGCCCGGCTCATGCTGCGGATCCTTTCAAAAGCGTGGCCTCGCCGGTCCCGGACAGCAGGGCCCTGCCGTCATCCAGGCGGGGGGCGCTCCCCGGCGCGGCCCGCCCCGCCACACGGAATGGGGGTGCGATGACCGGCAGCCCTGTATGACCGGGAGACATCGCCGTCGACAACAACTCTCTGCGGCGAACGATGGGGTGCGCCAACACTTCATCCAATTCGAGGACCGACGTGGCCGCCACGCCGTGGTTGCGCAAGATCCGGCACAGGGTTGCGCGGTCGGACGGGCCGACGTCGCCGATGGCCACCCCGGGTGGCGGCTCGGCCAGCACCCAGCCGTCCGCGGCTGCCAGCCGAACCGGCCGCGCCCCCTCGGGCGCGGCCTGGAGCAGCCAGCGCAGGCCGTGCAGCATCGACACGTCGGCCACCTGCCCGCGCCCGTCGTGGCGGCGTTGGCGCAGGGCGGCGAGTACCGCGATGGGAACAATGTTGGCGGCCACGAGGTCGGCGATCGACAGCCCGACCTTCAGCGGCCGGCCGCCGTCGCCGACCAGGGCCATGACGCCGGCTTCCGCCTGGATGACGCTGTCGAGCGCCGCCAGCGGGCCGGCGGTGGCGCCGTAGCCGGACACCGCGCACCACACCAGATCCGGGTTGTCGGCGGTCATCCGGCGCGGGCCGATGCCGAAGCGGTCCATGTCGCCAGGCTTCAGGTTCTCCACCACCACGTCGGCGGTGCGCGCGAGATCCGCGAAGGTGCGCCGGCCGGCGGGCGCCGCCAGATCCAGCACCAGCGAGTGCTTGCCGGCGTTGTAGTTAGCAAAATAGCCGCTGGTCTCGCCGAACAGCGGACGGAAGCCGCGGGAGTTCTCGCCGCCCGGCGGCTCGACCTTGATCACCTCGGCGCCGAGATCGGCGAGATAGCGCCCGCCCAGCGGCCCCGCGGTGTAGGGACCGACCTCCAGCACACGGATACCCTCCAGCGGGCGCACCTTGCCCGTGGGCGCGAGATCCGGCGCCTCGGCCGCGGCCGGGGGCACGAGGGGCCACACCGCGCCACGCTCCAGCCCGGCGACCGGACGGCAGCGCCCGGGGTTCCGGTTGATGCCGCGCGCCCGGGCCGCCGGCAGGCGGGCTTCGCGCAGCACGGCCACTGCCGCGTCGGCGGAGCGCTCCGCCACCCAGGATCCCACCAGCGCATCGACCTCCTCCACCGCCGCCACCCGCTGCGCCGAGGTGCGCAGGCGGGGATCCTCCGCCAACTCCGGCCGGCCGAGCAGCGCCGCCAGCCGCGCCCATTGCGGGTCGCTGGCGACGCAGATCTGCACGACGCCGTCCGCGGCGGGATAGGCCGCCCACGGCGCGCAGAGCGGGTGGCGCGTCCCGGTGCGGTGGCCCCGCCCGCGCCCGGTGACCGCGTGCGAGACATGCGTCCCCAGAAGCGCCACCGCCGAATCGACAATGGCCTGGTCCAGCACCGTAACGCCGTCCTCCGGTACGCCCAGCTCCAGCGCCGCCAGCACCGCCGCCGCGGCGTTGAGCCCGGCAAAGCCGTCGAGGAGCGGCGCGTGCACCGGCTCCGGCGGGCCGCCGGGTTCGCCGGTGGTCGCCATCAGCCCGGTCAGCGCCTGGAGCGCGTAGTCGGATGCCGTGCCGCGGTGCTTGAGGCCGAAGGGCGTGACGCTGCACAGGACGAGGCGCCGCCCCGCCATCGCCGCCCGCCGAGCCACGCCGGCCCCGCGTCCGCTGGAGACTATGGCGACGTGGGCGCGCGCCATGAGGGCGTGCCAATCGCCGCCGCGCACGGGGATCTTGCCGGCGGCGAAGGGATCGGCGGGAGTGGCGCCCACCGACAGCACCGTCGCGCCCAGCTCGGCGAGCAGGGCGCCGCACATCCGGGCGGCGAGCCGCCCGGACTGTTCGACGACGACGATGCCCGCCAAGGCGCCGGTCATGCTGCAAATCCCTTAAAAAGACAGTCCAAAGCCCCTCTCCCTTGACGGGAGAGGGGTTGGGGAGAGGGTGGTACCGGCGACAGCCCGTCTGAAGCTTTCAGCGGCCATCCGGCCGCCATGCCCCCTCTCCCCAAACCCCTCTCCCGCTCTCAGCGGGTCCGAAGGACCCGCCTGTCGTGTCAGGCGGCTCTTTGAGCCGCCGAGAGCGAGGGGAGAGGGGCTTTCTTTTCCATTCCACCAACCGCTTCCCATCCTCACCCCCTACCCCCGGAACGCGTCGAGGCCGGTCAATTCCCGGCCGATGATCAGCGTCAGGATCTCCTGCGTGCCGTCGGGGATGGGGAGCATGCGCACGTCGCGGTACAGCTCCTCCAGCCCGGTCTCGCGGCCGATGCCCATGGCGCCGTGCACGTGCATGGCCAGCGAGATTGCCTTCTCGCAGGCGGTCATGGCGTGGCGCTTCGCCATGGCCGACGCCGCGTTGGCCCGCCCGCCGGCGTCGATGGTCTGGAGCGCCTGGTAGCAGAGCAGGCGGCTGGTGGCGATCAGCGTCGCCATCTCCGCCAGATGCTCCTGGATCAGCTGGGTGGCGCCGATCGGGCGGCCGAACTGCGTGCGCACCCCGGCGTACTCCAGCGCCTTGTCGAAGGCCCGCTGCGCCAGCCCGACGGCGCTCAGCCCGACCAGCGGGCGGTTGCCGTTCCAGGTCAGCGTCAGGATGCGCGCGGCGTCGCCGCGGTTGCCCAGCGCGTTGCCGGCAGGGACGCGGCAGTTCTCGAACAGGATCTCCGACAGGTGGCCCTGGCGCAGGCCGAGGGTTTCGATGTCGCGCGCCTCGAAGGGAGACTCCGCCTTCTCCACGACGATGCGGCGCAGGACGTTGCCACGCGCGTCCTCGCCGCGCCCGGCCGAACAGGTGGCGATCAGCGTGTCGGCCACCGTGCCGTTGGTGATCCACATCTTGCGGCCGTTGATGACCAGCGCACCCTCGCGCTCCTCCACCTTTGTCCGCACCTGCCGTGGATTGGAACCGGTGTCGGGCTCGGTCGTGCCGGTGCAGCAGATCTTGCGCCCGGTGATCAGGTCGGGGAGGAAGCGCTCGCGCTGCTCCGGCTCGCTTTCCCAGTAAATGCGGGCGACCGAGCACTCGTGTGCCAGCAGCGAGATGGCGATGGCCGGCGGCAGCTGCTCGAACACCAGTCCGTAGTCGAGCATGCGCATGCCCGAGCCGCCGGCGTCCATGGGCAGCCGCGGCGCGGTCAGCCCCTCGCGCGCCAGCACGGCGTAGATGCGTAGGAGATCGTCCTTGGGCAGCGGCCGGTCGGGGGCGTTGGCCCGGAGGATCGGGGCGATCTCGGTCTCGACCATCTTGCGGGCCGAGTCGCGGATCATCTCCTGTTCGCTGGTGGTGGCGAAGTCCATGGGTCCGCTCCTCAGGGCATGACGAAGCCGCCGTTCACCGACACCACCTGCCCGGTGATCCAGGAGGCGCGGGGGCTGAGCAGGAAGGTGATGGTCGCGGCGATGTCCTGCGGCTCGCCGATGCGGCCGGTCGGGTACATCTTGAGCACCGTGTTGACGCGCTTGGCGTACTTCTCCTCACCCATCTGGGCGCGCAGGCTGGCCTCGCGCTCCTGGCGCAGCGGCGTGTTGGTGGCACCGGGCGAGACGACGTTGAGGGTGATGCCGTTCTTGCCCTCCTCCTGCGCCACCGACTTGACCAGCGCGATGACGCCGGCCTTGGCGGCGGCGTAGTAGGACAGCCGCGCCTGCCCGACCCGCGCCGAGTCCGACGCCAAGCAGACCACCCGCCCGAAGCGGCGGGAGACCATGCCCGGCAGCACCGCTTTCAGCAGGATCATCGGCCCGTACAGGCAGACTTTGAGCATGCGGTCCCAGTCGGCGTAGCCGGATTCCAGGAACGCCTTGTCGTCGAGCACTGCGGCACTGTTCACCAGCATGTCCACCGGCCCGACCGCCTCCTCGGCAGAGGCCAGCATGGCGGCGACGCTGGCGGGGTCGGAAATGTCGGCCTGCAAACCGACCGCCTTGCAGCCGCGCTCGGCCAGCGTACGCGCGGCGGCGGCGGCGGACTCGCCGTTGATATCCACCAGCACGAGATTGACGCCCTCCGCCGCCAGCATCTCCGCGGTGGCGAAGCCGATGCCGCGTGCACCGCCGGTGATCAACGCGGTCTTTCCGGACAGGTCCAGGTTCATGGGACGTCTCCTCAGCTGCGCCGGTACTGCCGGAAGTTGGGGGGCCGCTTCTCCAGGAAAGCGGTTATGCCCTCCATGTTCTCGGGGCTGCCGTAGGACGCTGCGAGCAGCTCGGACGTCGGGAAGTAGGAGCCATAGAACTCCTGGTCCGACCCGGCGTTGAGCGCGATCTTGGCGATGCGGATGCTCTGCGGGCTCTTATCGAGGATGCTGGCACACAGCTCGGCGACCACGCCGTCCAGCTCCTCGGCGCTGCACACTTGGTTGATCAGGCCCATCTCCAGCGCCTCGCGCGCCGTGTAGAGGCGGCAGGTGTAGAGCATCTCGCGCGCCTTGCGCTCGCCCACAAAGCGGGCGAGCAGCTGGCATGCCCCCCAGATCGGAACGCTGCCCACGCGCGGCCCGGTCTGGCCGAACTTGGCATCCTCGCTGGCAACGGTCAGGTCGCAGAACAGGTTGATCTCGTTGCCCCCGCCGACGCAGTAGCCGCGCACCTTGGCGACGATGGGCTTGTCCATCATGCGCATGATCGAGGACAGCGCGTAGAGCCGGCGCATGTGGGCGCGGCCGACGTGCGGCGTGCGCTTCGACTGGTCGCGGACGTCGCCGCCCGAGCAGAACGCCTTGTCCCCCGCCCCGGTCAGCACGACGACGCCGACGGTAGCGTCGTTGGCGGCGCGGTGCATGGCGTCGGTCAACTCCTCGTATGTCTTAGGGCGGACTGCGTTCCGCACCTCGGCACGATTGATGGTGATAGTGGCGATGCCATCAGCGGCTTCGTAGAGGATGTCTTCGTAGCTCAACGCCCATCCCTCCCTTTCATCCTGGCCTATGCGACACAGCGGTGCCCGGTTGGGAGGATAGCGCATTCACTGATGATTTGTACACACATCAATTCCACTAAACGGACCTCGTTCCATATTGTAGCGTGATGAGGTCAGCCCGGACGGACGCCGATCCACTCCCTGTGCACGGGCGACCGGCTTGCCGCGGCCTTATGGCCCCGCAGGCACAACGAACGAAATGGGAGGAAAGAGCCGATGCATCCTCGTCTCACCGTAGCCGCCGCGGTGGCGGCCCTCGCCTGTTCCGCCACGACCGGCGCCGCTGCCCAGGACACCATCCGGGTCGGCGTGCCGATGGAGCTGAGTGGCAAGTTCGTATCCTACGGCGCCCCCGGCAAGCGCGGCACCGAGATGGCCGCCGAGGCGTTCAACTACAAAGTGGCCGGGAAGAAGCTGGAGCTGCTGTTCCGCGACGTGCAGTCGGACGCGCAGACCACCGTGTCGGTCATCAACGAGCTGGTGAGCCAGGCCAAGGTCAACTACATGATCGGCCCGATCGGCAGCCCGATCGTCGCCGCGGCGATCCCGGCGTGGCAGCAGGGCAAGCCGATCTGGCTGGTCCCCGGCTCGTCGAGCACCAAGCTGGAGGAAGTCGCCGGCGCCGAGCCGATGTTCTTCCACACCTACCCCTACGCCTACCACTACCACACGTCGGAAGCGGCGGCGCTCAAGCACTATCTGGGGCCGGGCAAGCGGGTTGCGGTGATCTACTCGGACGACAGCTACGGGCGCACGCACCTGCCCTACGTCCAGAAGTACTACAAGGAGGCCGGCTACAACATCGTCGCCGAGGAGCTGGTGCGCACCAACGCCAGTGACCTCAACCCGGTCCTCACCAAGATCCGCGTCTCCAGGCCCGACATCCTGATCGGGCTGGTGCAGACCACCGACGCCATCACGCTGGCCAAGCAAATCCACACCCGCCGCCTCGACGTGCCCTATCTGGTCGGCACCGCCTACACGCAGCTCGACGAGTGGCGCAACGCGGTGGGCGAGGCGCAGGAGGGCTGGCTGGGCGTCACCACCTACCTGCCCGGCGCCCAGCGCGCCGCCAACCCGGACTACCCGCACATCTTCCCCTCGCTGACCGAGTGGGAGGAGAAGTTCCGCAAGCGCTTCAACGCGGAACCGGACTTCCTGGACATCGGCACCTACGCCACCGCGGCCATGCTGTTCCTCGCCATCGACCGCGCAGGCGTCGACGACCGCGAGAAGGTCGCAGCGGAGCTGCGCAAGATAGACCTGCAGACGGTGTTCGGCCGCGGCAACTTCAAGCCGACCGAGGGCGGCACCAAGCAGCAGGCATTCACCGACATGGTCGTGTTCCAGAACCAGGGCGGCAAGAACGTCGTCCTCTACCCGCTCGCCGACGCGACCGGCAAGCTCCAGCCGCTGAAGCGCTGACCCGCACCAACGGGGGAGACGACGCATGGAACTCGCTCCGCAAATGCTGGTCGACGCGATCCTGCTGGGCGGCGTCTACACGCTCATGGTGATCGGCCTGGCGCTCAGCTTCGGCATCACGCGGGTGATCAACTTCGCGCACGGCGAGGCGATCATGTTCGGCGCCTACGGGGCGTTCTGGCTGCTCACCGTGTGGGGCATCGACCCGCTGCTGTCGCTCCCCCTCCTGCTGGCCGGGGGGTTCGTGGCCGGCTTCCTGGTCTACGAGACGGCGGTCAAGCGCGTGCTGCACGCGCCGCACATCAACCAGATCCTGCTGACCTTCGGGCTCGGCCTGATCTTCCAGAACGTCGCGCTCATCCTGTGGACCGGGGACGAGCGCTCGGCCAACCCGAACTGGGCCTTCGACGCCTTCGAATTCAACATGGTCGTCGTGCCCTACGGGCGGCTGATCGGCTTCCTGGTGGCGGTGATGCTGGTGGCGGCGCTGTTCGCCTGGCTGCGCTGGACGGAACTCGGCCGCGCCAGCCGGGCGCTGGCCGAGCACAACGAGGCGGCGCAGCTTGTCGGCATCAACGTCTCGCTGACCTACGGCATCGCCTTCGGAATCAGCGTGGCATTGGGCGTCGCCATGGGCGTGCTGGTCAGCTTCCTGGGCGCCATCAACCCGTTCATGGGGTTCCACATGCTGGTGAAGGGTTTCGCCATCCTGATCCTGGGAGGCCTCGGCAACATCATGGGGGCGGTGTTCGGGGCCTTCATCCTGGCCTTCGTCGAGACCTCCGTCGGCTACTACGTGCCGAACGGCATCGGTTGGGCCGAAGGCATGGCCTTCGCCATCCTGTTCGCCATCCTGGTTCTGCGCCCGCGCGGCCTGCTCGGCCAGGAAGTGGAGGGTTGACGCCATGCCATTGCGCGACATCACCACGCCAGCGTTCTTCCTCGGCGCCGCGGCGGCGCTGCTGGTCTCCGTCACCCTGGCGTCGCCGCAGGTCAACGACTGGGTGTTCCGCTGCTGCACGCTGATCATGCTGGCGACCAGTTGGAATCTGATGGCGAACGCCGGGCTGATCTCGCTGGGCCATTCCGCCTTCTGGGGGGTGGGCAGCTACGCCGCGGTGCTGACCGCCAACGGCCTCGGCCTGTCGCTGTGGCTGGCGCTGCTGCCGGCCTTCGCGGTGGGCGTGCTGCTGGGAGCATTCCTGGCATTCGCCACCGGGCGACTGCGCGGCATTTTCTTCGCCATCTCGACCTTGGCCCTGTCGGAGGGCTTGCGCATCACCGCCTTCATGCTGCCGGAGGTGACCAGCGGCGCCGTCGGCGTCTTCCTCAAGCAGGAGCTGCGCCCCTCGCAGCAGGTGCTCTACAGCCTCGGCGTGCTGGGCGCCATAGGCAGCGTGGCGCTCGCTTGGTGGCTGTCGCGCACCCGTTTCCACTACGCCTGCCGCGCCATGCGCAACAACGAGGCGGCGGCGCAGATGCTCGGCATCAACCCGATGCGCTACCGGCTGGGGGTGCTGATGGTGTCGGGCGGCATGGCCTCGCTGGCCGGCGGCATCAACGCGTGGTACGGCGGCTACCTCGACCCCGGCATGGCGTTCACGCTGCACTTCACCATCCTGTCGCAGATCGCCCCCATCCTCGGCGGCATTCACACGCTGGTGGGCCCCGTCATCGGTTCCATCGGCATCATCTTCCTGTCGGAGGGTACGCGCATCGCCTTCGGTGCCAACGAGGGCTACAGCCAGCTGATCTTCGGCGTCGTGCTGGTGATCGGCATCCTGTTCATGCCGCACGGCATCTACGGCGTGTACCGGCGCCTGCGGCAGCGCGCCGCCCGGCCCCGCAATCACGCCCCCACCCACATCCATCAGGCGGCCGAGGGCACGCCCAAGGAGATGCGGTCATGAAGACGTTGCTGTCCATCCGCAACCTGCGTGCCGGCTACGGCGAGTCCGTCGTGCTGGAGGACATCTCCATCGACGTGGAGGAGGGCGAGGTGGTCTGCCTGCTGGGATCCAACGGCGCCGGCAAGACGACGACCATGGGCGTCATCACCGGTCTCATCCCAGCCATGGGCGGCCGGGTGACCTACCAGGACGCCGACCTCTTGCGGCTGCGCTCGCACCAGCGGGTCAACGCCGGCATCGCGCTGTCGCCGGAGGGGCGCAAGGTCTTCCCCAACCTGACGGTGCACGAGAACCTGCTGCTCGGCTCCTACAGCCCGGTCGCCCGACCGCACCGCGCCGCCAAGCTGGAGGAGGTCTACTCCATGTTCCCGCGGTTGGCCGAGCGGCGCGCCCAGAAGGCCGGCCTGATGTCGGGCGGCGAGCAGCAGATGCTCGCCATCGGCCGGGCGCTGATGGCCTGCCCGAAGCTGCTGCTGCTCGACGAACCGTCGCTGGGGTTGGCGCCGCGCATCGTCATGCAGGTGTTCGACGCCATCGCCCGTATCGCACGGACCAACATCAGCATCCTGCTTGTCGAGCAGAACACCCACGCCGCACTCAGCGTCGCCACGCGCGGCTACGTCATCTCCGGCGGTCGGATCATGCTGGCCGACGACGCGGCGGCATTGCGGGATTCGGTGCTGGTCCAGCGGGCCTTCATCGGACAAAGCGGCGGCAGCGACGCCGTGCCTGCGGGGAGCCGCCGCCATGCTTGAGATCCGGGGACTGTCCAAGAACTTCGGCGGCCTGATGGCGGTGGCCGAGTTCGACCTGTCGGTCGGCCGCAACGAGTTCCTGGGCATCATCGGCCCGAACGGCGCCGGCAAGACGACGATGCTCAACCTCATCACCGGCTATCTCGCGCCCAGCGGCGGCAGCATCCTGCTGGAAGGCAAGCCGATCCACGGCCTGCGCCCCTACCAGATCTGCCATCTCGGCGTCGGGCGCACCTTCCAGGTAGTGCGGCCGTTCGCGGAGATGACGGTGCTCGACAACATCATGACCGGAGCGCTGTTCGCCGACGAGAAGCCGGTGAGCATCGCCGAGGCGAGAGCGCGCAGCCAGCACCCGCTCTCCGTCGTCGGCCTCGCCCACAAGGCGGACTTGCCGGCGAGCGCGCTGACGCTCGGCGAGAAGAAGAAGCTGGAGCTGGCCCGCGCTCTGGCGACACGGCCGCGGCTGCTGCTGCTCGACGAGGTGATGGCCGGCCTGACCCGGTCGGAGATCGACGACCTGCTGCCGGTGCTCAAGCGCATTCACGCCTCCGGCGTGACAATCATGATGATCGAGCACCTCGTGCACGTGATCCTCGAGCTGTCGCAGCGCGTCATGGTGCTGAACTTCGGCCGCAAACTGTGCGAGGGCCCGCCGGAGGAGGTGGTGCGCAACCCGGCGGTCATCGAATCCTACCTGGGCAAGCCGCTCGAGGCCGCGTGATGGACGCCGTGGCTTCCGACGTGACGCGCATCGCCGGACTCGCCGCCCATGTGCAGGGTCACGGCCCGACCATGCTGCTGTTCCACGGCGGCATGGGCTCGTGGACGCACTGGACGCGCAACGTCGATGCGCTGGCCTGCCGCTTCCGCATCGTCGCCGTCGACCTGCCGGGCTTCGGCGACTCCCCCGACGTGCCGGAGGGCACCGGGGTCGACGCCTACCTGGACCGCGTCGCCGAGGCGGCGTCCGCGGCCGGGCCCGGGCGGCTGCACCTCGTGGGCTTCTCCTTCGGCGGCGCCACCGCGGCGTCGGTGGCGGTGCGGCTCAAGGACCGGCTGGCGGCCTTGACGCTGGTCGGCCCCGGCGGCTTCGGCGAGCCGAAGGGGCGCCACATCCGCCTGGAGAAGATGCCGCCGCCGGACGCTCCCTGGCCGGAGCTATGCCGCGTGCTGCGTCACAACCTCGGCCAATGGATGCTCAGCACCTCCGATGCGGCCGACGAAGACACCGCGGCGTTGCACTGGGCGAATATCCGCCGCGCCCGCTTCGACAGCCGGCGCGTCAGCCTGCGCGCCAGCATCGACCCCGACCTGCGGCGGCTGACCGCCCCGGTCCAAGTGATCTGGGGCGAGCGCGACGTGCTGGCATATCCCTCCATCGCCGCGCGGGCCGCGGTGGTGCGTGGCGCACGCCCGGACGCCCGCATCGCGATCGTCCCCGGCGCCGGGCACTGGGCGCAGTTCGAACGGGCGGAGGCGGTGAACCGCCTGCTCCTCGACTTCCACACGCAAGCAACAGAGGCAGGGAATCATGGCGTTTGAGAGCATCCGCTTGGACATCGACGGTCCCTCCGCCGTCGTCACGCTGAACCGGCCGGAGCGGCGCAACGCGTTGTCCATCCAGTGCATGGAGGAGATCATCGCCGCCGCCAAGCAGGCCGAAGCCGAACCGGCGGTGCGCGCAGTGATCCTGTGGGGCGGCACCGAATACTTCTCGGCCGGCGCCGACCTCACCGACGCCATCAAGGTGAAGTCGGCGGTGCAGGGCGTGGAGTATTTCCGGCGCTTCCATGTGTTGAACGACACGCTGGAGACCCTGGCAAAGCCGGTGATCGCCGCCATCGAGGGGTTCTGCATGACCGGCGGCTGCGAGGTCGCCATGGCCTGCGACATCCGCATCGCCGGCGAGGGTGCCAGCTTCGCCATCACCAGCTCGAAGATCGGCACGGTGGCCGGGGCCGGCGGCACGCAGCGGCTGCCGCGCCTCGTCGGCCCGTCGCGCGCGCTGGAGATCCTGTTCTCTGCCGACCCCATCGACGCCGCCGAGGCCTACCGCATCGGTCTGGTCAACCGCCTGACACCGAAGGGCGGCGCGCTCGACGCCGCGAAGGCGATGGCCGAGGGCTACACCAAGCGGGCGCCGATCAGTCACGCCTTCGTCAAGCGCGCGGTGCACCGCGGCATGCAGATGGACCTCGCCTCGGCCATCGAGTTCGAGACCTTCCTGGTCACCGCCATCTACGGCACCGAGGACAAGCAGGAGGGCATCTCCGCCTTCCTGGAGAAGCGCCAAGCCTCCTTCAAGGGGCGCTGATCCATGATGCTTCCGCTCGACGACGTGCTGGTGGTGGACTTCAGCCGGCTGCTGCCGGGCCCCTGGAGCACACAGGCTCTGGGCGACCTGGGGGCGCGAGTGGTGAAGGTGGAGCAGCGCGGCGTCGGTGACCCCAGCCGCCACAACCCGCCGGGCTACCGCAGCACCAGCGCCTACTTCCACGGCGTCAACGGCAACAAGCGCAGCCTGAGCCTGGACCTCGCCAGCGCCGCCGGGCGCGGCGTGGCGCACCGCCTGCTCCGCAAGGCGGACGTGGTGGTGGAATCCTTCCGCCCCAGCGTGGCGGCGAAGCTGGGCGTGGGCTACGAGACCGCGCGGGCGCTGAAGCCGGACGTGATCTACTGCTCGATCACCGGCTTCGGCCAGACCGGACCACTCGCCGACGTGCCGGGCCACGACCTGGTGATCCAGGCGACGGCCGGAATCCTCTCGTCAGTCCGCGGGCCGGACGGGGTGCCGGTGCAGCCGTCCTTTCAGGCCGGCGACTATGCCGCCGCCGCCGCCGCCACCACCGGCATCCTGGCGGCGCTACGGCGGCGCGACCGCGGCGGCGGTGGCTGCCGGCTGGACATCGCCATGTTCGACAGCCTGCTGTGGATGGGCAACATCGCGCTCGCCCCCGCCATGGCGCGGGCCGGCGGCGGCACCGGCGAGCCCGCCATGCAGGTGTGGGGCGGCAACCCGCGCTACGCCCTCTACCCGACGCGCGACGGCAAGGCGGTGGCGGTGTGCCTCTTGGAGGCGCGGCTGTGGCGCGGCTTCTGCGAGGCCATCGGCCGCCCCGACCTGATCGACGAGGACGAGGGGCCGGAGCACCGCCACAGCGATCACGGCGAGCGCAGCGCCCTCTACCGCGATGCCATCGCAGAGTTGTGCCTTGCCAATGACCGCGACGCGCTGTGCGCCCGCATGACGGCGCTCGGCCTGGCGGTGATGCCGGTGCTGGACGGAGACGAGGTCCTGGCCTCGGAGAACGCCCATGTGCGCGGCGCGGTGGCGAGCATCGACGACCCGCGCGAGGGCTGCGTGCCGGCGCTGCGCGCACCCTTTGGCGCCGCCGGCCTGACCCGCCCGCACCGGTTCCCCGCGCCGGCGCAGGGGAGCGACAGCGACGGCATTCTGGAAGAGTTGGGCTACGGCCGGGACGAGCGCGCCGCGCTGCGCGCCGCCGGAATCGTGTGAGGAGCGAGCATGGATTTCCGCCTGACCGAGGAACAGAGCATCTTCCGCGACTCCGTCCGCGCCTTCGCCGACCGGCACCTGCGCGCCGGCGCCCTGGCCCGCGCGCACGACCCCGGCTACCCGCGCGACGTCGCCCGGCTGATGGCCGAGCACGGCCTGCTCGGCATCTCCATGCCCGAGGCCGACGGCGGGGCCGGCGGCACGTTGATGGACGCGGTGATCGCCATCGAGCAGATCGCCCAGGCCTGCCCGCGCAGCGCCGACATCATCCAGGCCGGCAACTTCGGCGCCATCCGCGTCCTCCAGCAGTTCGGCACGCCGGACCAGAAGGAGCGCTATCTGTCGCGGCTGCTGCGCGGCGAGCTGCTGGTCTCGGTGGCGATGACCGAACCTGACGCCGGCTCCGCCGTCACCGACCTGACCACCACCGCCAAGCCCGACGGCAAGGGCTGGCGGGTCAGCGGCAGCAAGATCTTCACCACGCACGGCCGGCACGCCGACCTGTTCGTCACCTACGTGCGCTTCGGTCCCGGCGTCGGCGGCATCGGCTCGGTCATCATCGAGCGGGGCGCCCCGGGCTTCAGCACCGGCAAGCCGTCGCGCTTCCTGTCGGGGGAGGAGTGGAACGCCCTCTACTTCGACGAGGTCTACGTGCCGCCGGAGAACGTCATCCTCGGCCCCGGCGGTTTCAAGAAGCAGATGTCGGCCTTCAACGTCGAACGCCTGGGCAACACCAGCCGCTCGCTGGCACTGGGGCGCTACGCCTTTGAGGCGGCGCGGGAGTACGCGCTGACCCGCCGCCAGTTCGGCCGGCCGCTGTGCGAGTTCCAGGGGCTGCAATGGAAGTTCGCGCAGATGAAGATGCAGCTCGACGCCGGGCAGCTCCTGCTCTACCGCGCCGCCAGCAACGCCGACCGCGGCATGCCCTCGGCCGAGGAGACCGCCATCGCCAAGGCCTTCTGCAACCGTGCCGGCTTCGAGGCGGCCAACGAGGCCATGCAGGTGATGGGCGGCATGGGCTACAGCGAGGAGACGCTGGTCGAGTACTGCTTCCGCCGCACCCGCGGCTGGATGATCGCCGGCGGGGCCGTCGAGATCATGCTGAACCGCATCGCCGAAGCGGTGTTCGAGCGCAGCTTCGACCAGCGCCCGCCGAAACCCGCGGAGGCGTCATGACCGCCCCGCTCGCGCAGGCCCCCCTTGCACAGGCCCTCTTCGCCCCGCGCGCCGTCGCCCTGATCGGCGCCTCGGCCGACGAGAGCAAGTATTCCTCGCTGCCGCAGCGCTTCCTGCGCCGGCATGGCTTCACCGGCCGCATCGTCCCCGTCAACCCGAAGCGCGCCGAGGTGCTGGGCGAGCGCGCCTACCCCAGCCTGCGCGAGGCCGGCGGCGGCATCGACCACGCCTTCATCATGGTGCCCTCATCACTGGTTCCCGGCGCCATCGAGGACTGCGCGGCGGCTGGCGTGCCGGTGGCGACCGTCTTCGCCGACGGCTTCGCCGAGCGGGGCGAGGCCGGGCGCGCGCTCCAGGAGCGCATCGTCGGCACCGCGCGCGGCGGCGGCGTGCGCATCCTCGGCCCCAACAGCCTGGGCGTGGTCAGCCTGCGCGACGGGGTGGCGCTGTCCACCAACGAGGTCTTGCAGATTCCCGAACTGCCGAAGGGCCGCCTCGGCCTCATCTCGCAGAGCGGCAGCCTGCTGGGCTCGCTGCTGTCGCGCGGAGCGGCCAAGGGCATCGGCTTCTCGCGCATGATCTCCGTCGGCAACGAGGCGGACCTGTCGGTGGGCGAGATCGGCGAGTTGCTGGTGGACGACCCGGATACCGACGCCATCGTGCTGTTCCTGGAGGCCATGCGCCAGCCCGACCGTTTCGCCCGCATGGCGCGCCGCGCCTTCGACGCCGGCAAGCCGGTGGTCGCCTTCAAGCTCGGCCGACACGGTGTGGGCGAAAAGCTGGCGGCCACGCACACCGGCGCCATGGCCGGCAGCGCGGCGGCCATGGAGGCGTTCCTGCGCAAACACGGCGTGCTGCTGGTGGACCAGTTCGAAACGCTGCTCGACCTCCCCGCCCTGGTCATCGGCCGCCGCCCGCCGCAGGAACGGCGCGTCGCGGTGATGAGCACCACCGGCGGCGGCGGCGCCCTGGTGGTGGACAGCCTCGCCGCGCGCGGCATCACGCCGGTGGAGCCGGACGACGGCGTGGTCGCCGGGCTCGTGGACCAGGGCATAACCATCGGCCGCTCGGTGCTGACCGACCTGACGTTGACCGGCACCAACGCCGTCACCTACGGCCGGGTGCTCGACGCCTTCCTCGGCTGGCCGGGAGCGGACGCCGTGGTGGCGGTGGTCGGCTCCTCGGCCGAGTTCCGCCCCGACCGCGCCATCCGCCCGATCTGCGAGCGCGGCCGCAGCGACAAGCCGCTGGCCGTCTTCGTCACCGCGCAGGCCGACGCCTCATTCCGCCAGTTGGCGTCCGCCGGCATCGCCGCCTTCCGCAGCCCGGACGCCTGCGCCGACGCGCTGCGCGCCTACCTGTCCTGGCGCCCGCCGCAGCTGGACGCAGAACCGCCGGACGTCGAGGCCGCGCGCCGCGCGCTCACCGGCGCCGCCGGCACCATGCCCGCCGAACAGGCGCAGGCGGTCTTCGCCACGCTCGGTTTGCCGCCGCCGCGCTCGCTGGTCCTGCCCTACCGGGCACCGGACGACGTACCGGAGCGCGTCGCCATCGGCCTGCCCTTCCCGGTGGTCGCCAAGATCGTCTCCATGGACGTGCCGCACAAGACCGAGGCCGGCGGCGTGCTGCTCGGCATCCGCTCGCCGGAGGAGCTGGCGGCCTCCTGTCGGCGCATCCTCGCCTCCGTCGCCGCGGCGCGGCCGGACGCGCGCATCGACGGCATCCAGGTCCAGGCGCAGGAGACCGGGCTGGCCGAGGTGCTGCTGGGTTACCGGTTGGACGCGCAGGTCGGCCCGACGATCACCGTCGGCCTCGGCGGCGTGCTCACCGAGTTGCGCCGCGAGTTCGTGCTGCGCATCGCCCCGGTGTCGCGCGCGGAGGCCACCGACATGATCGAGGAGGTGGCGGGGCTGGCGATCCTGCGCGGTTACCGCGGCCTGCCGCGCGGCGACGTGGCGGCGCTGGCCGACGCGGTGCACCGGCTTTCCGGCCTCGCCCTCGTCGAGAGCCCGCGCGTGCTGGAGGCGGAGGTGAACCCGGTGCTGGTGCGCGGCGAAGGCCAGGGGGTGGTCGCCCTCGACGGGCTGCTGGTGGTGGAGGGGCTATGAACGGACACGACGCCTGGACCCCCGACCCGAACGGCCCCACCGCGCGCCTCGCCGCCTTCGCGGCCGGGCTGCGGCCGGAGCACCTGGACGCGGGCACCCGACGCGCCGTGCGCCGGCACCTGCTCGACACGCTGGCCGCCTGCCTGGCCGGGGCCGGCGGTGCGGAATCCGCCATCGCCGCCACGGTGCTGGGGAGGGAGTCGCACGGCGCCGTACCGGTGCCGGGCAGCGCACGGCGCTGGGACCGGCTGAGCGCCTCCTATCTGGCCGGCGTCGCCGCGCACGGGCTGGAGATCGACGATGGCTACCGCGCCGGTTCGGTGCACCCCGGCGCGGTGGTGGTCCCGGCGGCGCTCGCGGCCGGCCACGGGACGGAAGCGGACGGGCCGGCGCTGATGGCGGCGCTGGCGGTGGGGTACGAGGTGTCGACCCGGCTGGCCGAGGCCATCCACCCGCACGCCCGTGCCCGCGGCTTCCACAACACACCGGTGGTCGGCGTGCTGGCCGCCGCAGCAGCAGCCGGCTCGGTGCTGCGGCTGGACGCGGCCGCCATGGAGCACGCCTTCGGGCTGGCCGCCTCCTCGGCCGCTGGCTTGTTCGCCTTCCTGCACGCCGGCGGGCAGGTGAAGCGCCTGCACGCCGGCTTCGCGGCGCGCGAAGGTCTGCTGGCGGCGCTGCTGGCGCAGGGCGGCATGATCGGCCCGCGCGGCGTCCTGGAGGCGCCCGAGGGTTTTTTCCACGCCTTCCGCGGCGCACCGCCGTCGGACGCGCTGGCCGACGGGCTGTGGCCGCTGCCGGACGCGCCGGACCTCAACGTGACGCGCTGCTACATGAAGCCGCACGCCTGCTGCCGCCACCTGCACCCGGCCATCGACGCGCTGCTCGACGGGCTGCGGGAGACCGGCTGGACGGCGAGCGGGGTGGAGCGTGTCGAGATCGGCACCTACGCCATCGCCGCCAAGCACGCCGCGACCGGCTGGGCCGACATGGCGGCGGCGCAGCTGAGCTTCCCCTTCGTCATGGCGACGGCGCTGCGCTTCGGCGCCGTGCAGGTCCGACATTTCCAGGTGGACGCGCTCGCCGACCCGGTCACCGCCGCGCTGTGCGGTCGCATCGCCGTGCACGTGGACGACGGCTGCGACCGCGCCTACCCGGGCAAGCGCTCCGCCCGTGTCGTCCTCGTGGCGTGCAGCGGCGAGCGTTGGAGCGGGCACGTGGACGACCCCCTGGGATCCTACACCCGCCCGCTCGACGACGACCGGCTGCACGCCAAGGTGCGGGAGTTCGCCGAGCCACGGCTCGGCCGCGCACGCACGGACGCGCTGATCGCCGCGGTGGCGGACCTCGACGCGCTGCCCAGCGCCACGGCGCTGGCCGAACTGGCAGCCGGGTGACCCCCATGGCCGTCGTCGCGCTGCGCCTGTCGCCGCAATCCCGCGCCGCGCTCCTGCTGGTGGTCGCCGCCATGACCGGCGCGCAGACCGTCGGCAGCCTGTGCATGTTCGCGCTGCCCGCGGTGGCGCCGTCCATCGCCGAGACCATCGGCACCACCCCGGCGCTGATCGGCTATCAGGCCAGCCTGCTCTACCTCGGCGCCATGGCCGCCGCCGCCATGGGAGGCGAGGCCATCGCCGTCGCCGGCCCGTGCCGGACGACGCAGCTCTGCCTGCTCGGATGCAGCATCGGGCTGGCGGCGACGGCGTCGGCCTCCGTGCTCGGCATCGCCGTGGCGTCGGTGGCGGTCGGCGCGGCCTACGGGATGATGAACCCGGCGGCATCGCACCTGCTCGCCATGGTGACCTCCGGCGCCAACCGAAACGTGGTGTTCTCGATCAAGCAGACCGGCGTGCCGCTCGGCGGCGTGCTCGCCGGTCTGATGCTGCCGGCGCTGGCGACGGCTTTCGGCTGGCGGGCGGCGGTGCTCGCCGCCGCGGCGTTGACGGCGGCTCTGGCGCTGCTGCTGCAGCCGCTGCGCGCCGCCCTGGACGCCGAACGGCCGGCGCGGCAGCCGGGACGGGTATCGCCGTTCGCCGGCATCGCGCTGGTGTGGGCGCGGCCGGTGATCCGCTGCTTGGTGCTGACCGGGCTGCTGCTCGCCGCCGTGCAGTTCACGCTGACCACCTTCCTGGTGACGCTGCTGGTGGAGGATGTCGGGCTGTCGCTGCTGGCCGCCGGGCTGCTGCTGGCGGTCATGCAGACCACGGCGTCGGTGGCGCGCATCGCCTGGGGCTGGCTGGCCGACTGGCGGCGCGACGGCAATCTCGTGCTCACCGGGCTGGCCGCGGGCAGCGCGCTGTCCACCGCCGCGCTGATGGCGCTCGGGCCGCAGTGGTCGCAGGCGGCGATCCTGCCGCTGCTGGTGCTGGTCGGTGCCAGTGCCGCCGCCTGGAACGGCATCTTCATGGCCGAGCTGGCGCGCAACGCCCCGCCCGCCCCGATCGGCAGCGTGGTCGGCGGCGGTATGGTGTTCACCTTCGCCGGCGCCCTGTCCGGCCCGGCGCTGTTCGCCGCCGTGCACGCGCTGCTCGGCCGCTACACCCTGACCTGCGCCATCCTCGCCGCCCTGTCGGCGGCGGCGGTGGTCCTGCTCGCCCGGGCGCGGCGTCTGGCCGCCGCTCCCGCCACTTCCTAGGAGGCTCTGCCATGGACGCCACCCCTTCCCTGACGCTGGGCTTCGCCGAACGGGTCCTGGCGATCACGCCCGACCGCCTGAGCGCCGACGACCGCGCCCAGCTCCGCCGCCTGCTGCTGGACTACGCCGGGGTGACCGCCGCCGGGACTTCGCTGCCGTGGAGTCACAAGCTCGCCGCCTGGACGAAACGCTTCGCCGGCAGCGGCAAGGCGCTGGCCTTCGCCGGCGGCGCCCGCATGGCGCCCTCCATCGCCGCGCTGGTCAACGGCACCGCCGCGCACGGCTACGAACTGGACGATACCCACGACCCCTCCATGAGCCACCCCGGCGCGGTGATCGTCACGGCGGCGCTGGCGGTCGCCGAGGAAGTGAACGCCCCCGGCCCCGCGTTCCTGGCGGCCGTAGCCGCCGGCTACGAGGCGATGGCTTGCATCGGCGAGGCGGCCGGCGCGCCGCACGTCATCGAGTTCGGCCACCACCCCACCGCCCTGTTCGGCGGCTTCGGCGCTGCGGCATCGGCCGTGCACCTGCTGGGCGGACGCGCGGAGGAGCTGGCGCGCGCCTGGGGGCACGTACTGTCCAGCGCCAGCGGCTCCATGCAGTTCTCCGACGAGCCGAGCGGCACCATGATCAAGCGCCTGCACGCCGGCTACGCCGCGCAAGTCGGCGTGCAGGCGGCCGAGCTGTCCATGGCCGGGCTGACCGCGCCGCTGCGGGCGCTGGACGGCAAGTTCGGCTTTTTCAGGCTGTACGGCCACCACGTGGACCACGGCCCGGTGGCGGCGCGGGCCGACGGGCCGCTGCGCATCCATGGCATCAGCCTGAAGCCCTATTCCTGCTGCCGCCTGTTCCACTCGCTGATCGACGGGCTGGGGGAGGTGACCGACGGCTACACGCTGTCCCCGTCGCGCATCCGCGCCATCCGCGTGCGTGGGCCGAAGGTGATCGTCGACCAGCACATGCTGCGCCGCCCGGCCTCGCCGATGGCGGCGCAGTACGCCCTGCCCTATGTGGTCGGTGCCACGCTGCTGTTCGGCCCGCACCGTTACGACGCGTTCGGCGAGGCCAACCTGGGCAACGCCGACCTGCTGGCGATCGGCGACCGGGTCGAAGCGGTGCAGGACACCGAGATCGAGCGCCACTTCCCCCGGCATTTCGGCACCGGCGTCGACCTGACGCTGGACGACGGAAGCACGCGAAGCGCCACCGTGCTCGACAGCATCGGCACCCCGGCCCGGCCGATGGACGCCGACATCATCCGCACCAAAATGGCCGGCCTGGCGCGCGTCACCGGCCGCACCATCGCTATGGAGGAGATCGCCGCGGCCGTGTCGGCGTTGGAGACCGGCGCGGACGCCGGCCACCTCGCCGCGGCCATCGCGGGGTAAGTTAGCGCAGCGCTTCCAGCGTGTCGGCGTTCAGGCAGATGCGCGCGTGCTCTTCCGCCGCGGCGCCGCTTGCCAGCAGCTGCCGGCAGACGCGGGTGGAGCGACAGACGGCGCACACGCGCTGCAGGTCGTGCAGGATGTCCCGGCGATCGTGATCGAGCGCCTGGACATCAACCCCGTAGCGCTCCAACGCGGCCGGCAGCAGCTCGGCCGAATGCTTGGCCTTCATGACGCCGGGCAACTGGCTGTCCAGCACCGCGACGTCGGCGAGCACGCGACTGCGGTCGAACGCCTCCAGAGCCGACAGCTCGGCGCTGCTCGGATCACGGAAGACGCGTGCGAGCCGTCCCCACAGGGGCTGCGTCCGGGTGCTGAAGATCATCGTGCTGGCCTCTGACGTTCTGGCCGGACCCTAATGGACCAAATGGCCGGCTGCGTTGATCGGCATCAATCGTCCCCAATGACCTGCTCCCTTGAAACTCATCCGTGCCGAGTTGGCGTCCGCCGGTCAAGGAGACGGATGCGGCGGCTCCGTTGCAGGGTTTGCGGCGCCGCGCGGATCGCGCAGAACCCCAACCGTTGCGGATGTTGGCCGACCGCGGCGTGTCGGTCGATCACACGACGCTCTCCCGCTGGATCCTGGCCTACGCCTCGGAACTGGACAAGCGGCTCCGCCCGCACCTGCGCATGACTACCGGCTCCTGGCGGGTCGATGAGACGTACGTGAAGGTAAAGGGGCGGTGGATGTACCTGTACCGTGCCGTTGATGCGCGCGGCCAGACGATCGACTTCCTGCTGAGTGCCAAGCGCGATGCCGCGGCCGCAAGGCGGTTCTTCCGCAAAGCTTTCAAGCAGGTCCACACGGTCAACCCACGGACCCTCACGGTGGACAAGAATGCCGCCTATCCGAGCGCGACCAAGACGATGAAGAAGGATGGCGAGTTGCGGCGCTTCGCCAAGCTCCGCCAAGTTAAATACCTGAATAATATCGTTGAACAGGATCCCCGGCGGATCAAGCGGCTGGTCCGGCCGGGGCTCGGCTTCAAGAGCTTCCACACCGCGTGCCGGACGATCGCCGGCTACGAGATCATGGCGATGGTGCGCAAAGGGCAGGTCGCCGCCATCCCCGCCAACGATATGCCCGTTCAGACAGCCTTCATCGCCAGCCTGTTCGGGATTGCCGCTTGACGGTGCTGAAGCTGCGGCTCTCCTTGCCCACTGTCAAAGTTTGCAACAGAACCCTTGCAAGGAACAAGCAGGACGTTCACTCCCTCGCCGGGGCGGTAGCTGCCTCGCCCGTGAACACGGCAAGTGTGCGCTCCAACTGCGCCGGCGGCAGCGGGCGGGCGAAGTAGTAGCCCTGGGCGCAGTGGCAGCCGTGCGCGGCCAGGAAGGCGAGCTGCTGTTCGGTCTCCACACCCTCGGCGACGATCGTCAGATCGAGCGAGCGGCCGAGCGCGATGATCGCCTCGACGATCGCTTGGTCCCTGGTGTCCTCGCCGATGTCGCGCACAAAGGCGCGGTCGATCTTGAGCGCGCTAATCGGCAGGCGCTTCAGATAACTCAGGCTGGAATACCCGGTGCCGAAATCGTCCACCGAGATGGTCAGCCCCATCTCCCGCAGGTCACCCAGGATGCGCGCGGCCCGGTCAGGGTGGGCCATGACGACGGACTCCGTCACCTCGATCTCCAGCGCCGCGGGGGACAGGCCGGTCTCGGCCAGGATCTCGGTGACGCGGCGCACGAAGTGCGCGTCCTGGAACTGGCGGGCCGAGACGTTCACGGCCATCTGCGCCAGCGGGATGCCGGCGTTCCGCCACGCCTTGGCTTGCCGGCACGCCTCCAGCAGCGCCCATTCGCCGATGGGCACGATCAAGCCCGTCTCCTCCGCCAGCGGGATGAAGCGACTCGGTGGGATCAGCCCTTGCTCCGGATGATCCCAGCGGATCAGCGCCTCGACCCCGCGCAGTGATCGGCAATCGAGCACGATCTGCGGCTGGTAGTGCAGCGCCAGTTCGCCCTTCTGCACAGCGCGACGCAGGTTCGCCTCCAGGTCCAGACGCTCGACAGCGTGACTGTTCATGCTGGCGTCGAAGAAGTGGAAGGTATTGGAACCCGCCTCTTTGGCCGTGAACATGGCGGCGTGGGCATTGCGCATGAGGGACGCCACGTCGGCGCCGTCCTGCGGGTAGATGCCGATGCCGATGCTTGCCCCCACGTGCACCATGTGACCGTGCAGCGTGTAGGGTTCGGCGAGCGCTTCGATGAGGCGTTCGGCCTGGTGCGCCACGTCGGCAGTCGAGGCGCACTCGGTCAGCACCACAGCGAATTCGTCGCCGCCCGTGCGGGCCACCGTCTCGTCGTGGCTGAGGCATGCGGTTATGCGCATGGCGGCGGTCTTCAGCAGTTCGTCGCCGATCGCGTGGCCCAAGCTGTCGTTGACCAGCTTGAAGCGGTCGAGGTCGAGGAACAGCACTGCTACCGGCGTGCGGGCACGGCGCGCGAAGCTCAGGGCCTGCTCCAGCCGGTCTTGCAGCAGCGTGCGGTTGGCGAGCCCGGTCAGCACGTCATGATAGGCTTGGTAGCGCAGTGTCTCGTCCTTGCGCCGGATCTCCGTGATGTCGGAGAAGATGGCAACGTGGTGCTTGGGGCGGCCATCGGCGCCGGTGATGGTGGAGATGCTTTCCCATTGCAGGTAGGCCTCGCCGCTCTTGCGGCGGTTCCACACCTCGCCTTGCCAGAATCCGGTGCCACGCAGTTCCTGCCACATCGCCTCATAGAAGGCCTCATCCTGGTAGCCGGAGCGCAGCAGGTCCACCTTGCGCCCCACCGCCTCCTCGGCGGCGTAGCCGGTGATGTTCGTGAAGGCCCGGTTGACCGAGACGATGATGCCCTCAGGGTTGGTGACGACGATACCTTCCTGGGTGTTGGAGAAGACGCTGGCGGCCAGCTCGAGCTGTTCCTCGGCGCGCTTGCGTTCGGTGATGTCCTGCACGATGCCGAGAATGCGCGCCGGCCGGCCGTCGGCGCCAGCAAACACCTGGCCCTGGTGGCGCACCGTGCGGACGCTGCCGTCGAAGCGGACGACGCGGTGCTCGACCGCGTAGGTGCCGTTGTCCGCGAACGCCGCCCCCATCGCCTCGGTCAGGGCGCCGCGGTCCTGGCCCTCAACGCGTCCCAGGAGGGCCTCGATCGTGAGCGGCGCCTGGTCCTCAGTCCGCAGGCCCAGGATGTCGGCAAGCTCCTCGCTCCAGACGACGGTATCGCCGGTCGCCGTCCACTCCCAGCTGCCAAGGTTGGCGATCTTCTGCGCCTGCGTCAGGTGGGCGCGGCTCTCCTTCAGGGCCGCCTCGCTCTGCTGGGTGCGGCGCAGGGCCTTGGTGCGCTCAGCGAGCAGCTCTTCCAATTCGGCGTTCAGGCTGTGCAGGCGCTCCGATGAGGTTCGCAGCCCCTCGCGCATGTCGTTGATGGAGCGGGCCAATTCCTCCACCTCATCGGTGTCGCCGGCGACGCCGAGCGGTAGCGCGGTCTCCAGGTCGCCGTCGCCGATGCGGCTGGCGTGCGCGGCGATGATCCGCAGCCGTCGCGTGATCAGTCGGTCGATCAGCAGATAGATGAACAGCGCGACCAGCGTCGTCTTCACCGCGTTAGCGGCCAACAGGAACCAGATGCGCTCCACGGTGCGGCGCACCACGCCGCTCAGCGAGGCGGACACGGTCAGCGTGCCGATCTCCACCGGACGGCCGCGGTGGAGCATGGTGAGCGTATATTGCCGCGAGCGTTCGCCCATGGTCGGCGGCGTGCCGCTGGTGGCGAACGTCTGGTTCTCGGCCGTCACCTGGGCGAGTGCGAAATCGGGCAGACGGCGGATGCCGTCCAGCAGCGTCTGCAACCGTGCGCGGTCGGCGAGCCAGACGTTCTGCCGGATGCTGTCCAGGTAACTTTCCTCGATCTGCAGAAAGCGCCGGTCGATTTCGTCGATGTCGCGCCGATACTCCTGATAGAGCTGCATCAACGTGATGACGATCGTGACCAGGGAACTCGCCAGCACGATCGAGACGATCAGTCGGTGGGCCAACCTCCGGCGCCCGAACAGCGCGGCTGTCATGGCCGCGCGTCCTGCGGCTGGAGGAGGCGGAGCAGGGTGCGCTCGGCGATCCCCTGGTAGGTGCCGTCCGCCTTCATGGCGCGCAACGCCTCGGCAGCGGGGGCGGCCAGCGCCGTGTGTTTGCGGTGCAGGTACATGAACATCTCGGTGTGAACCAGCGGCGGCGCCAGCACCTTCACCGGCAGGCCAAGCTTGCGCGCGATCCAGCGGCCCTGCCATTCCTCGAACAGCACCATGTCGGCGCGGTCATTGGCGAGCAGGGTGAAAAGCTGTTCGGCATCCTGCACCGTGGCGGTCTGGAAGCCCGCGCCCAGGTTCGCCTCGAAGATCTTCCAGCCGACGATGTAGCCCAGGGCGTACGGGCGCAGCGCCTCGAACGCCGGGGTGGCGGTGTCGTGGCGCAACGAGTAGGCGACGAAGTCGTTGTCCACCACCTTCTCCGGGACGCGAACCAGATTCGGGTAGATCGTCTCCAGCCCGGCCACCCGCATGGCGTCGCCATCGTCCAGGCCGCTGTTGGCGTTCATCAGGGCACGCTCGGCGCTGGCGTAGACCTGGATCTCACCGTCCTGGCCCAGACGCCGGAACACTTCAGCCACCAGCAGATCGAGGAATCCCTGCCGATCCTCCTGCACATAGGGTGCGCCGACGCCGGTGCCGATGAACAGCTTGTCCGCCGCTTGGCTGCCGGAAGACACGAACAGGGCGAGCAACAGCAAAAGGAACTGGATCATCGAAGGCCCCGCAGCATCTCTGTGCCGGCTAATCCCCTGGAACTTGGCACATTGCGCCTACACCAAAGAGGTGTAGACCCCGGCCGGAAGTGGAGCAAGAGCCACAAGGACGCATGATCAAGCAACCGGGCATCGACGCCCGCGTGCTCGGATAGTGGTGCATGAACACCGGTCCCGATGCGCCCGATGGGGGTTCTGTTGCAAACTTTGACAGTGGGCGAGGAAACCGGAGATGGCTATCCCGCCGACAGCGCTGGCAGCAACGGCGGGATATCTGGACTGAGCGGGGCTGGCGCGTCCGGCCCTTCGGTGGTGGTGGCGCTGCCCAGCGTATAGCCTTGGCTGGCGGAGGCGGGCCGGGGACCATTTCCAATGCAGCAGGATATGGAGCCGGCGGTGGTGGCGGGTCCGCTCCATTCTATCCGGCCGCCGTAGCGGGAGGCGCGGGCGGAAATGGCGCGCCTGGAATCAGGATTATCGAATGGTGACCCATGAAATACGCATACATCGACCCCAACTCCCGCGCTGTTCTCGCGACCATTGATACCGATGCCTACAGTTACCCGGAGCCGCCTTCTGCTGAGCTGCTGCTGCCAGTGACTGACGATCAAGCGTCGGAGATCGCAGCGGCGCCGCACTGGGTAGTAGACTGTGCTTTGACGATTTCAGCGCCGGAAGTCGCTCCACCCGACCAATCAGCAGCGCGCCGCGCCGGAATCCTCGTTGAATTGGAAGTCATCGATATGGACAGCATCCGTCCCCTGAGAGCGATTGCGGCGGGTGTCGCAGTGCAGGATGCGGTCGCCTACCTGCGACAGCGCGGATGGTGGTGAGGGCCGCCCAGGGGCGGGGAGGGCGGCCCTCTGCGCTTCCCCTCTCCGTGGAGCGGGGCCAGGGGAAGCGCAAGCTTAACCGTGCTACGGTCAAGCTTCAGCTTGGTGTGATCAGTCTGTGGCATAGAGGATAACCGATGGCTCGCCTCCAGACGCTCAAGCCGCGCCTGTCCAAGCTGGACACCCGCACCGGCAAGGCGCAGCCGCCCATGTCGGCCGAGGAAGCGGAACGGGAAAGGAAGCGGCAGCTTGACCGGCAGCGCGGCACGGCCAGCCAGCGAGGCTACGACGCCGACTGGCAGGCGCTCCGGGATGCCGTGGTCATCGAGCGCGGGTGTCGGTGCAAGGCGGAAGGATGCGGTCGCATCGTGGTGCTGAGGAAGCGAGAGGCGACGCCGACCACCCCGGTTGACCGAACTGCAAGACCGGCTGCGGTGCGAGGGCTGCGGGCAACGCGGATGGACACGGATCGAGCTGGAACACTGAGCCCGATTCGGCCACTTGCTCGCTTCGTCACGGATCGGAGAACATCACGAGAACACGCAGTGATACGGACGGCGCCTGAAGGCTTCGTCCGTATCACCCTCTCGATCAATGCCTTTGGCATTGATCTGCCGGGTTTGACGGTCGGCGGGCACTGGAAGTGATCATCCGCCGACCGTATGACATGACGGTGACACGGAGCTTCGGCACGCTAGCGGAAACCGTGCAAAACCGCGCATTTCAGCGGAAACGCTTCAAGGTTGTGCGGCACCGCAGAACAAACAAAAAAACCCGCTGATTTCGCAAGGAAATCAGCGGGTTAATTTGGTAGCAGCGGAGGGATTTGAACCCCCGACCAAGGGATTATGATTCCCCTGCTCTACCACTGAGCTACGCTGCCATAGGATCCGGCCGTTTCCGGCCGGGGCCGCTTACATAGGCGATCAATCCCGACGTGTCAACACCCTGGCACGTCAGGATTCCGCCCCCGCGATCCAACCGCCGCCGAGCACCCGGTCGCCGCGGTAGACCACACACGCCTGACCCGGCGCCACGCCGTACTGCGGCTCCTTCAGGTCCACCACCGCACCGCCGTCGTCGGTCAGGCGCACCATGGCTGGTGCTGGCGGCTGGGCCGAGCGCAGCTTGACCTCGACCTCCACCGCCTCGCCCGCGGCCAGATCCGGGGCCAGCCAGTTGACCTCGCGCACCAGAACCCGCGAGCGCCCCAAGTGGCGGCGCGGGCCGACGACGACGCGGCGGGTCGGCGCGTCGAGGCGCAGCACGAACAGCGGCTCGTCCTCGCCCTTGATGCCGCCGATGCCCAGACCCTTCCGCTGACCCACGGTGTAGTGGACGATCCCCTCGTGCCGGCCCAGCACCCGGCCGTCCACATGGACGATCTCGCCGGGCTCGATGGCACCGGGGCGCAGCTTGGCCACCACGTCGGCGTAGGAACCGTTGGGGACGAAGCAGATGTCCTGGCTGTCCGGCTTGGCCGCCACCTCCAGGCCGTAGCGCTCGGCCAGCGCGCGGGTCTCCGGCTTGGTCAGGCCGCCCAGCGGGAAGCGCAGAAAGTCGAGCTGCGCCTGCGTGGTGGCGAACAGGAAATAGCTCTGATCCCGCCCCGGATCGACGGCGCGGTGCAGCTCCGCCCCGTGCCGCCCGGCCACGCGGCGCACGTAATGGCCGGTCGCCAGCGCCTCGGCGCCGAGGTCGCGGGCGGTGTTGAGGAGGTCGCGGAACTTGACCCGCTGGTTGCAGCGCACACAGGGGATCGGCGTCTCGCCGCGCAGGTACGTGTCGGCGAAGTCGTCGATGACGTCCTGGCCGAAGCGGCTCTCGTAGTCGAGCACATAGTGCGGGATGCCGATGCGGTCGGCCACCTGGCGGGCGTCATAGATGTCCTGCCCGGCGCAGCACGCCCCCGGCTTCTGCACCGCCAAGCCGTGGTCGTAGAGCTGCAGGGTGACGCCGACGACGTCGTAACCCTCCTCGCGCAGCAGCGCGGCGGTGACCGACGAATCGACGCCACCCGACATGGCGACGACCACGCGGGTGTCCTGGGGAGGCTTGGAAAGACCGAGCGAGTTCAAGGGGGAATTCATGGCGCCCTATATGGGCCGGCCGCCCGAAAGGACAACCACGGCAAGACGATTCGAACCACGGAGGCACGGAGACACGGAGAGCGGCAGGGCACCCACTCCGTGTCTCCGTGCCTCTGCGGTGACGTCGATCAGCCCTTCTGCGCGTTGCGCACACCGCCGGGCAGGCGCACGGCGAGGCCGTCCAGCTCCTCGGTCATGATGATCTGGCAACCCAGGCGCGAGGTCTTGGTCAGGCCGAAAGCGAGGTCGAGCATGTCCTCCTCGTCCTCCGACGCCTCGTTCAGCACGTCGTACCACTCCGGCTCGACGACGACGTGGCAGGTCGAGCAGGCGAGCGATCCCTCGCACGCACCTTCCAGGTCGACGCCGTGCTTGTGCGCGATCTCGAGCACCGACAGGCCGAGCGGCGCGTCCACCTCCTTGCGGGTGCCATCGGGCTCGATGAAGGTCATCTTCGGCATGGAACAGAAACTCCTTGGGGCGATCTTTTTCCGGTTGTCGGTCAGGTCGGCGGGGCGAAACCGGCGCGGCGTTCGCGCGCGGCCTCGGCTATGGCTTCCAGGTCCTCCAGCCGGGCCAGCACGCGCGCGGCGTTGCCGGTCAGCCCGGTGCGGAAGGCGATGGACAGGTCGCGGATGCAGGCCTCGACGCGGTGCACGACGTCGAGCGCCACGCGGTCCACGGCGGCGGCGTCCTGGGCGGCGGCGAGGTCGCCGCGCAGATCCATGGCGTCGGGGTCGTCGGCCGGCGAGGCCGCCACCCGCTCGATCCCCAGCAGCTCCAGCAGATAGCGGGCCCGGCGCACCGGATCCCGCAGCACCTCGTAGGCGGTGTTCATAGCCTCGGTCTGGGCGCGGGCGTGCGCCTGCTGGCGCGCCCCGCGGGCGACGAACCGCTCGGGGTCCAGCGCGCGCGTCAGGCCGGCGTGCTGGCGGCCGAGCTGCTCCAGGTCGATGTCGAAGCGGCACTCCAGGTTGAGGCGCGCGAAATGGTCGAGCTCGCGCGGCGGCAGCACCGCGCCGCAGCCATGGCAGAACAGCGCGCGCGCCGACACCGAGCGGCCGCAGAGCCAACACGGTTGCATGTCACCGGCGATGGCGCCGGCAATCCGGGGGCTGTTGCCGTTGTCCGACTGGGTCATGCGTGGCTTCCGTTGGACGCACAGGCACGGGCAGTCGCCCGTTTCCGGCGCGTCATACCGACAACGGCGCCCAGACGCAACAGCGCTAAACACATAACGGTCCGTACGGCCACCGGAAACCTAGCTTCCGGCCGGCATCAGCCGGCGCGCCATGGCCGTCCAGGCCGCGACGAATCGTTCCACCTCCTCCGCCGTGCTGGCCCATCCCAGGCTGACGCGGATCGCCGATCCCGTCAGCGACCCGTCCGCTCCCATGGCGGTCAGCACGTGCGACGCCTTGACCTTGCCGCTGGAGCAGGCTGACCCGGCGCTGACCGCGATCCCCGCCAGGTCCAGTGCCATCACCTGCGTCTCGCCGGGCACCCCCGGCAGCGCCAGGCAGGCGACATTGCCGACCCGCGGCGCCCCCGCTCCCATGACACGGGCCGCAGGCACCGCCGCCAGGGCGCGGCGTTCCAGATCGTCGCGCAACGCCGCGAGGTCGCCCGCCGCCGCCAGATCCTCCAGCGCCAGGGCCGCCGCCGCGCCGAATCCGGCGATACCCAGCAGATTCTCGGTGCCGGCGCGGCGCCGCCGCTCCTGCCCGCCGCCGCGCAGCAGCGGCTCCGGCTCGACACCCTCGGCCAGCACCAGCGCGCCCACGCCGGCCGGCCCACCGATCTTGTGCGCCGACAGCGTCAGCAGGTCGACGCCGAGCGCGCCCAAGTCGAGCGGCAGCCGCCCCGCCGCCTGCACGGCGTCGCAATGGATCAGCGCGCCATGCGCGTGCGCCAGCCGCGCGGCTTCGGCCACGGGCTGGACCACGCCGGTTTCGTTGTTGACGAGCATCAGCGACACCAGCGCCGGCCCGCCGGCCAGAATCCGCTCCAGCGCCGCGAGGTCGGCCACGCCCTGCCCGTCCACCGGGACGCGGACGGCATCCGGGCTTGCCGTCAGCACCGAATCATGCTCGACCGCGGAGACGACGACCCGCCGGCCAGGGAAGCCCCGCAGCGCCAGGTTGTTGGCCTCGGTGCCGCCGGCGGTGAAGACGACCCGCGTCGGCGCCACCCCCGCCAGCGCTGCGACACGCGCGCGGGCGTCCTCCACGACGCGCCGCACGGCACGGCCGTGCCCATGCACCGAGGATGGATTGCCGACCAGACCGAGGGCCCCGGCCACGGCGTCCTTCACCCCCGGCTTCAGCGGAGCCGAGGCGTTGTAGTCAAGGTAGATGCGGGGCACGGGCGGCATCGTCTATCGCTTACCACAGAGACACGAGAGGCACGGAGAATACGGAGAAACCCAATCTCCGTGCCTCCGTGCCTCTGTGACTCACATCGTCCTCAAATCGTCCTGGCAGGGGACTCCTACTCCGCCGCGACGGCCGCGCTGTCGTCGGAGCGTTCGCCGTGCGCCGCGATGAGGCTGGTGCCGATGATCCGCTTCTCGACCACGTCGGCGATGGTGACCGAGCTGAGATACATGTGGATCTGGTTGCCCAGTTCCTCCCACAGGTCGTGGGTCAGGCAGCGCGACCGATTGGTCCGGCAGCCCTGCGGCGTGATGTTGGCGCAGCGGGTCGTGCGGATCGGCTCGTCCACCGCCAGAATAATGTCGGAAATGCGCGTGTTGTCGGCGGTGTAGGCCAGCAGGTAACCGCCGCCGGGGCCGCGAACGCTCTTCACCAGACCGCCCTTGCGCAGCTTGGCGAACAACTGCTCGAGGTAGGAGAGCGAGATCTCCTGCCGTTCGGCGATGTCGGCCAGCGCGACGGGGCTCCCCTGGCTGTTGGCCGCAAGGTCGACCATCGCCATCACGGCGTAGCGCCCCTTGGTACTCAATCTCATCTCAAACTCTCCCTTTTTCTTCTTCTGGCCCGCAGCCCGCCATCCCTGGAGCTGCCGTCTGGGGGCCGGTCCTCAACAGGGGCCCAGCGGACCGGAGTCCGCCGTCGCATGCTCACGCACCTTGCCGTCCGCGAGCACCGGGGCGTCCTCGGCCGGCAACGGCACGTCGGAGCGAGAGTGCTCCAGTTCCTCGACCCGTTGGCGCAATGTCGCCACCTGATCGAGCAGACCGGTCAGCGCGCGCGCCACCGGGTCTGGGATGTCGCCGCACGGAGTGCCGTACGGCAGGAATTTGTCGGTGGCGCTCTGGTCGCGCGGCGCGATGGCGCGTGCCGGGATGCCCACCATGGTGACGCCCGGCGGCACGTCCTTGACGACCACCGCGTTGGAGCCGATGCGCGCATCCTTGCCCACGGTGATGCCGCCCAGCACCTTGGCGCCGGCGCCGACGATGACGCCGTCCTCCAACGTCGGGTGGCGCTTGCCGTGGTGCAGCGCCGTGCCGCCCAGCGTAACGCCGTGGTAGAGCATGACGTCGTTGCCGATCTCCGCCGTCTCGCCGATCACCACACCCATGCCGTGGTCGATGAAGAAGCGGCGGCCGATGGTGGCGCCGGGATGGATCTCGATGCCGGTCAAGGCGCGGCCGATCTGCGACAGCACGCGCCCCAGAAGGTACCAGCCGCGCTCCCAGGAATAGTGGGCGATCCGGTGCATGAGCAGGGCGTGCAGCCCCGGATAGCACAACACCACCTCCAGCCGCGAGCGCGCGGCCGGGTCGCGAGCTATGATCCCGTCGATCTCTTCGCGAAGATGCTTGAACACCGTGTCACCCGCCGTGGTATAATCCGTGCTCTTATCTCATGCCTGCGACCCGAGTTCAGCCGGTTGTGCGGGGCCGGTTACACGGGTTGCCCCGGACGATATATCGACGCATATAAGATGACCAAGCAAAACGGTCAAGAATTGTGTTCGCGAAAAACGTGGCGTGCAGCGCGAGTCCACATTAGCTTGTCCGGCATCGCCGAGGTCCGTACGCCCGGTGGTTCGTGCAGTTCCATGTTCGCGCCAGGATCGTCGTCCCTATGCCTGAAGTGATCATCAATGGCCCGGCCGGCCGACTGGAAGGGCGCTACAGCCACGGCAAGGCGCCGAACGCGCCGATTGCTCTGTTGTTGCATCCCCACCCGCAGCATGGCGGGACGATGAACAACAAGGTGGTCTTCACCCTGTACCAGGCGTTCGTGAAGCGCGGCTACTCGGCCCTGCGCTTCAACTTCCGCGGCGTCGGCCGCAGCCAGGGCACCTACGACAAGGGCGAGGGTGAGCTGGCGGATGCGGCGGCGGCGCTGGACTGGCTGCAGACTTACAACCCCAACGCCTCGCTGTGCTGGATCGCCGGCGTCTCGTTCGGCTCGTGGATCGGCATGCAGCTTCTGATGCGCCGGCCGGAGATCGACGGATTCGTCACCGTGTCGCCGCCGGCCAACGCCTTCGACTTCTCGTTCCTGGCACCCTGCCCCTCGTCCGGCCTGATCATCAACGGCGAGAAGGACGAGCACGTGCCGCAGGCGGCGGTGATCAAGCTGGTGAACAAGCTGTCGCACCAGAAGGACATCCGCATCGATCATCGCGTGGTGCCCGGCGCCAACCACTTCTTCGTGAACCGCACCGACGATCTCGCCGTGCAGGTGGACGACTACCTGGACCGCGCGCTGGGCAATCCGCTGGCGGTGGCGGAGTAGTATTTATTTTTCGATCTTGCCCTCAGACGCCGGGCTCTCGGCGGCTCTTCGAGCCGCCTGACGCCGTCAGCGCCCGCTCCGCGGGCGCGAGAGGCGGCCGCATCCGCGGCCTTGGCTTCGCGCCCATGTGGGCGCGGGGCCTCAATGGCCCAGTCGCGCTCACGCGCTCCATTTTCCCTCCCCTGCAAAGCGGGGGAGGGCAAGTGAGACGAGACGCCGGGTTCAACCGACCGCGTGATACCGCCCGCCGGTCACCGGGGTCGGCACGCCGGTGGTGGTCGGCAGGCTGAGCGGCAGGCCGAGGCGCGAGCGCACCGCCAGATAGGCGAAGGCCTGTGCCTCCAACGCGTCGCCGTCCCAGCCCACGGCCTCCACCGGATCGACCGGGGCACGCAAGCGGTCCGCCAACATCTCCATCAGCGTCACGTTGTGCCGGCCGCCGCCGGTCACCAGCCAGCGCAGCGGCGGCTCGGGGAGGTGCGGCAGCACGCGCTCGACCGCGAAGGCGGTGAAGGCGGTCAGCGTCGCGGCGCCGTCCTCGGGCGACAGGTCGCGCACCGGGGCGGGGTCGAAGGCGTCGCGGTCCAGCGACTTCGGCATCGGCTGGTCGAAATAGGGGTTATCCAGCAGTTCGGTCAGCGCCAGCGCGTGCACCCGGCCGGAGCGCGCGAGGCGCCCGCCGTCGTCGTAGCGGGCGCCAGTCTTCGCCAGCACCCAGTCGTCCACCAGCGCGTTGGCCGGGCCGGTGTCGCAGGCGATCACGTCCTCCTCGTTGCGGCCGATCCAGGTGACGTTGCCGACGCCGCCGAGGTTCAGCACGGCGAGCGGGCGCGGCAGGGTCGCGGCCAGCGCGCGGTGGTAGAGCGGCACCAGTGGTGCGCCCTGCCCGCCCGACGCCACGTCGGCGGTGCGGAAATCGTCCACCACCGCGATGCCCGTGCGCTGCGCCAGCAAGGCGCCGTTGCCGATCTGCCAGGTTCGCCGCTCCTTGGGCGCGTGCAGGATGGTATGGCCGTGGAAGCCGATCAGGTCCACGTCCCGCGCCGCCACGCCGGCTTCGGCGAGCAGCCGCAGCACGGCCGCCGCATGCGATTCGGTCAGGTCGCGCTCGACGTCCGCCACGTCCCCCCGACCGCCCAGGCAGGCGCGTAGGCGGGCGCGGAAGCCGTTGTGGTAGGGCGTGGCGAGGAAGGCCAGCGGCTCCACCCGGTCCACCCCGTCGGTGCGCACCAGGGCCGCATCGATGCCGTCCATGGACGTTCCGCTCATCAGGCCGATGACGGTATGCATTCCCTAGTCCTCCACACATTCAAACCGTAAAATAGCCCCATAAGCTTGACAATACGAGACTCGGAACCGCTGTGGATACCCTATCCATAGCGGCAATCCTCCGCCCGGTGCGGCAAACGTTAGGCATATGGTCCAATGAGCATCGGATCTGTCGAGAATTGTCGGGTCTCCCGACCCGTGCTATCAGACGCGGCCCACCCTGCACCAGACAAGCAAAGATCGGCCATGACCACGCTGAAATCGGATTTCCTGCGCACCTTGCAGGAGCGCGGCTTCATCCACCAGTGCACCGACATGGAGGGCCTCGATGCGAAGGCCGCGGCGGGGCCGATCACGGCGTATATCGGCTTCGACTGCACAGCCGACAGTCTGCACGTGGGCAGCCTGCTGCCGATCATGATGCTGCGCTGGCTCCAGCGCACCGGGCACAAGCCGATCGTGCTGATGGGCGGCGGCACCACCAAGGTGGGCGACCCCTCGGGCAAGGACGAGAGCCGCCAGCTGCTCACCGACGAGCAGATCCGCCGCAACATGGACGGAATCAAGCAGGTTTTCGCCAAGTACCTGACCTTCGGTGACGGCCCGACCGACGCGGTGATGGTCAACAACGCCGACTGGCTGGACCAGCTCCACTACATCCCGTTCCTGCGCGATGTCGGCCGGCACTTCACGATCAACCGCATGCTGAGCTTCGAGTCGGTGAAGATCCGCCTGGAGCGCGAGCAGCCGCTGACGTTCCTGGAGTTCAACTACATGATCCTCCAGGCCTACGACTTCATGGAGTTGTCGCGGCGCCTGAACTGCGCCCTGCAGATGGGCGGCTCGGACCAGTGGGGGAACATCGTCAACGGTGTCGAGCTGACCCGCCGCGTCGACGGCAAGGAGGTGTACGGCTTGACCACGCCGCTGCTGACCACCGCGTCGGGCGCCAAGATGGGCAAGACGGCGGCGGGCGCGGTGTGGCTCAATGGCGACAAGTTCAGCCCCTACGACTTCTGGCAGTACTGGCGCAACACCGAGGACGCCGATGTCGGCCGCTTCCTGCGCCTGTTCACCGAACTGCCGCTCGGTGAGGTGCAGCGCCTGGAGTCCCTGCCCGGCGCCGGAATCAACGAGGCGAAAAAAGTGCTGGCGACCGAGGCGACCGCGCTGGCACACGGCCGCGCCGCGGCCGAGGAGGCCGCCGAGACAGCGCGCCGCACCTTCGAGCAGGGTGCCGCGGCCGAAGGCCTGCCCACCATCGAGGTGCCGCGCGCCGAGCTGGAGGTAGGCCTGGCGCTGGTGGACCTGTTCGTCACCGCTGGCCTGACCGCGTCCAAGGGCGAGACGAAGCGCAAGATCAAGGAAGCGGCGCTGAAGGTGAATGACGCCACGGTGGGCGACGAGACCGCCAAGGCGACCCTCGGCGACCTCAATGCCGAGGGCGTCATCAAGCTGTCCTTCGGCAAGAAAAAGCACGCGCTGGTGAAGGCGGTATAACCGTCAATTCCTCCCCCAGCCCCGCTGGGGGAGGTTAGGAGGGGGCAAGGTCTATCCGGCAGACCAGAAGCCTTCAGGATTCTCGGACCAACCTTGCCCCCACCCTTCCCGCTTCGCGGGCCCCTTCCCTCCCCCGATGGGATCGGGGGAGGGGGGCTTTAGTTCCCCGTCCGCTCGTCCTGCCTCGGCGTGTCGTCGCTGCTCTGCATGCCGCCGCCCAGGAAGAACAGGTTGCGCAGGAAGCCCGGCGCTAGAACCGCCAGGGGGTTGACCGACACGTCGGGGTCGGCGAGCGACCCTTGCACATGCCACGTGGCGGCGAAGATGCCCTGCCCGGCGCCGCCGCTCAGCACATCGCCGAGGAGCGGGATCTGCCCGATGATGCGGTTGATGCCGTAGACCGGCACGATGGTGCCGTGCAGGTTGGCCATGTCGGTGTCGATGTCCACCTCCCCTTCCAGGGTCAGGCCAAGGGCACTGCCCGACGTGCGCATGTCCCGCAGGGTCAGCAGCCGCCCCTCCTTGCGGAAGTTGCCCAACAGCCGCCCGAAGTGGATGCCCTTGCCGCCCATCAGCTCGTTCAGGCCGCTCGGCGATAGGGCGTTGAGGATGCGCGCCAGCGTCGGCGCTTCGATGACCGTGTAGTCCCGCATGTCGATCCGGCCCTCGATGGGCGCGTCCGGCCGCGGCTCCAGCGTCGTCCCGTCGATGCGCAGCGTGCCGCCCTGCACCCGGTCGTTGAGGTCGAGCATGCGCAGCACCGTGCCGGCGTCCTCGGCGGCGACGGCGAGCTGGTAGCGCTGCCCCTGCTGCCCGTACATGACGGACAGCGAGCCCTTGTCGCCGGCCCGCCCCTTGATGTCGAGCCGGCTCCACGCCGTGCCGTCGTTGCGCATGTCGCCGGTGACCTGATCGATCTGCCGGCCCTCGCCGAACACCACGCGACCCAGGCGCGCACTCACCGCCAGCGGCTTGCGCTTCTCCTGCGCGGCAGGGTCCGCACCGCCGCGGGCCTTCTTGAGGAAGGCCTCGACGTCCAGGCTGTCGCCGGTGAGGGTCACCGCGTAGCCGCCGTCGCGCGGCACCAGTTCGCCGCGCACCCTGGTCCGGCCTACCGACAGCTCGCCGACCTGGATGCGCGCCAGCGCCGTCGTCGCCGGCACTAGCTCGACGGCGCCAGCCCCCTTCAGGCCACCGCCTTCGACGGTGATGCCGGTCACCTTGGCGACCTTGTCCTTCTGGAACGCGAGCGCGAAGCGGCCGGTGGCCGGGGTGCCCGGCGCCTTGGTCCAGCCGAGCTCCGGGATGGTCAGCGTGGTCTTTCCCAGGTCCAGGGTTCCGGTGAGGCCGAGGCGCTTGCGTTGGTCGACGGTGAACAGGATGTCGGTGCCCACCGGCCCCTCGGCGTAACCCGCGGGGTCGGGGATGAAGCGGGTGAAGTCCGACGCGTTGGGCGTAGCCTTGACCGCGACGCGGGTGCGCGGCCCTTTGCCGTCGGAGACGAAGGACTCCTTCCAGTCCACGCTGGCCGGCACGCCGTCGAGCTTGGCTTGGCCCTTCACCGACATGCCGTTGACGTCGAGCGCCAGGTCGAGCGTACCATCGGTGGCGTCCAGCCCTGCCGCCACCTTCTCGATGGCGACGCCGTGCAGCTTGGCGGTGACACCCACGTCGATCTGTTCGACCTTCAGGTCGGCCAGCAGCGGGAATTGCAAGTGCAGCTTGGCGTCGGCGGTGCCGGCGGTACGCTTCGGGTCCATGTCCAGCCGCTTCGGGTATTCCAGCGGCGGGTTGTTCAGCACCGTCAGGATGGTGCGCACGGGGCCCTGGACGGGCACATCGATCTGGATGTGCTCCTTGCCGTCGTCCAGACCCTCGATGACGATCGTCCCGTCGCCCAGCTTGGCGTCCTCGACGCGGCCGCCCTGGGTGTGGATGGTGAAGGTCTTGGCGTCGGTGGTGGCGTGGACGCGGTCGACGCCGATCACCGGCGGCAGCGGCCGGAAATAGTCGACGTTGACGTCCTCCGCCTCCATGACGGCATCCACATGGGTCGGCTCGAAGGCCATAGGGTCGGTGCGCGGTGCCGTCCCCGCCAGGGTCAGCCGCGCCTCGTGCACGATCCCGTGCGACAGGTTGGTGGTGACCCACTCCCGCGCGTTGCGGGACACTTTGACCGGCCAGTAGCGGTGCAGGTCGTCGAGCGCCACGGCGTTCGCCGTCACGTTGGTGGTGACGGAGACCTCGTCGCCGCTGATGCTGGCCTGCGCCGTCGCCCGCAGCGTCGGCCCGCCGAGCCCACCGAGATTAATGGCGAGATCCTCCACCTCCAGCCGCCCGGCGTCGCGCTCGCCGCTCGCGCGCAGCGTCGCCGACGCCACGTCGACCGGGCCTTCCAGCACGTCCGGCAGATCGATCCGGCCGGCCCCGACGGCAAGGTCGATCCGGCCGCGTTGTGGCAGGAAGCGGCGGTCCAGCTCCACCTCCACCGTGCCGCCGATGGGCACGGCTGCCGCCGCAAGCGGTGCGAGGTCCGGCGCCAGCCCGGCCAGCAACGCGGGCTCCAGGTCCTTCAGCTCCGCCACCACGTGCGGCCCGCCGTTCCCCGGCGTGGCGGTGGCGTGCAGCGCCGCGGTGCGCCCGCCGGTGTCCAGCGTCAGCCGCGCCTCGCCGATCGGGCCGTCCGGCTCGTCCATCAGCGTGCCGCTCAAGCCCAGCCGAGCCTCGGCGAGCCCCAGCGCCAGATCCTCCACGATCAGCCGCCTGACGCCCAGGTCCACCTCGCCGCGGGCGCGGGCGGACCGCACCGCATAGGGGTCCGGCCGGATCGGCAGGCGGACGCTGCCGGCGCCGGCGCTCAGGTCGAAGCGGACGCGCCGTGGCCGGAAATCGGCATCGAGCGTTGCCGCCAGCGTGCCGCCAATGGGCACGGCGGCATCACGCAGCGGCTCCAGGACCGGCGCCACCGGCGCCAGCCGGGACAACTCCAGCTCGCTCACCCGTACCGAGGCGTCGGTCGTGCCGTCCTGCACCCGGTAGACGCCCGTCGCCTCGACCGCGGTGGAGCCGCCACCCAGGTCCAGCGTCAGGCGCGCCCACCCATTGATCCCCTGCGCCCCGCGCACCAGCGCGATGTTGGCGCGCGAGGCATGCCAGGTCACGCCGAGATCTCGGTTCTGCACCCGCAGGTCGGCGCCCACCACCGTCAGCCGCCGCAGCAGGCCGAATGTGCGGTCGCGGTCCGGCGGCCGGCGCAGCGTGTCGAGCAGATCGCTCGCCATCTCCGTGCCGGATTCGGCGGCGGGCTCCGTCTCGGCGTCGCGGATGTCGAAACCGAAATGGCCGTCCTCGTGCTGGATGATGGTGAGCTGCGGGCGGATCAGGTCGAGGCGCGTCGGCGCCAGCCGGCCGAGCAGCAGTTCCCGCAGCGAGAAGCCGATGCCCATCTCGGGCACCGCCGCGATGGGCGCCCCCTCGGCACTGGTGGCGCGCACCTGGAGGGCGCGCAGGTCGAGGATGCCGCCGCCCGTCTCGGTCTCGGCGACCCAGGCCAGCACCAGCGATCCGATGGAGAACGACAGCCGGCCGTCCTGGCCGGCCAGCGCCTCTTCCACATACGGCGTCAGCGCGTCGAGCGCGATCGGCCCCTGCGACAGGCGCCCGACGAACGCCGCGCCGCCGGCGATCACCGCCGCCGCGGCCACACTCGCCGTCCAGGCCAGGATCTTTGCGGTGCGGCGGATCACGAAAGGGGTCCCTTGACCGGCGCTGCCGGGACGCGCACCTTCGCCGTCTGCACAATCCCTGAGCAAGAAACCACCATGCCCTTTGCGTTCGCCGCCCCCCTGCCGAAGCCGTTCGATCTCGCGCAGGCCCAGTTGGGCCGGGAGCGCTGGCGGGAGGAGGCGGCCAAAGGAGGACCGGAACTGGCGGCATGGGCGGAGGCGTTCGCCGCCGACCCGGCGGGCCGGGCGCTGATCGACGCGGTGTGCGGCAACAGCCCGTACCTGGGCCAATCACTGACGCGCGAGCTGCCGTTCGTCCGCCGCACCATGGAGGACGGATTCGACGCCACCTTCGCCGCGCTGATGGGTGACCTGGAGCGCGAGCTGCGAGTCGAGCGCGACATGGACCGGCTGATGGCCGGGCTGCGCATCGCCAAGCGCCGCGCCGCGCTGCTGATCGGACTGGCGGACATCACCGGCGCATGGACGCTGGAACAGGTGACCGGTGCCCTGAGCGACACCGCCGAGACGGCGCTCAGGCTCGCGGCGAACCACCTGCTGCGCAAGGCGGCGGACGCCGGCACGCTGACGCTGCCCGATCCGGAGCGTCCGTGGGTTGGGTCTGGCCTGATCGTTCTTGGCATGGGGAAACTGGGCGCGCGCGAGCTCAACTATTCCAGTGATATAGACCTGATCGTTCTGTACGACGACGCCGTCGTGCAGACGGCCCAGCCGGACAACCTCGCCCGGACCTTCATCCGACTGGCGCGCGATCTCGTGCGCATTATGGATGAACGCACCAAGGACGGCTACGTATTCCGCACCGACCTGCGCCTGCGCCCGGACCCCGGCGCCACGCCGCTGGCCGTATCGGTGACCGCGGCTGAAATTTATTACGGCAGCGTCGGCCAGAACTGGGAGCGCGCGGCCATGATCAAGGCTCGGCCCGTCGCCGGCGATCCGGAGGCCGGGGCCACCTTCATGCATTTCCTTGAGCCGTTCGTCTGGCGCCGCCACCTGGACTTCGCGGCGATCCAGGACATCCACTCGATCAAGCGGCAGATCAACGCCCACAAGGGCCATCGCGAAGTGACCGTCAACGGCCACGACATCAAGGTCGGCCGCGGCGGCATCCGCGAGATCGAGTTCTTCGCGCAGACTCAGCAGTTGATCTTCGGCGGCCGCGACACCCGCGTGCGGCCCTCGCCCACTATCAAGGCGATCCAGGCGCTCTGCGATGTCGGCCGGGTGCCGCAGTCGACGGTGGACGAGCTGGCCGAGGCGTACCGCTTCCTGCGCCGGGTCGAGCACCGCATCCAGATGACCGAGGACCGGCAGACCCATCAGGTGCCGGCCGACGACCGGGGCGTGGCCCACTTGGCATCCTTTCTTGGTTACGAGGACGCGGAGGCCTTCCGCACCGCGCTGCTGGCCCAACTCGGCCACGTCGAGGACCGCTACGCCGAACTGTTCGAGGAGGCGCCGTCGCTGTCCTCCGGGGGCGGCGGCAACCTAGTGTTCACCGGCACCGACGACGATCCCGGCACGGTGGAAACGCTGCGGGAGATGGGCTACGCGGATCCCAGCCGGGTGATCAGCGTCGTCGCCGCGTGGCACCGCGGCCGCTACCGCGCCACCCGCTCGGGCCGCGCGCGCGAGCTGCTGACGGAACTGGTGCCGGGCCTCTTGCAGGCATTCGCCAAGACACCGCAGCCCGACACGGCGCTGATGAATTTCGACGCGTTCCTGGGCAGGCTGCCGGCCGGCGTCGGGCTGTTCTCGCTGTTCTACGCGAACCCGGCGCTTCTCGAGCTGGTGGCGGAGATCATGGGCACCGCGCCTCGCATGGCCGAGATGCTGTCGCGCAACCCTTCGCTGCTGGACGCGGTGCTGTCGCACGACTTCTTCGACCCGTTGCCCGGCCGGGACAAGCTCGCGCCCGAATACGCCCGCGTGATCTCCGCCGCGCGCGGCTTCGAGGACGCGCTGGAGGTGGCGCGGCGCTGGACCAACGACCAGCGCTTCCGCGCCGGCGTGCACATGCTGCGCAACATCACCGACGGAGACCGCTGCGGCCCCTTCCTCGCCGACCTCGCCGACGTGGTGGTGCCCGATCTGGCGGCCCGCGTGCAGGAGGAGTTCGCGCGGCGGCACGGCAAGGTGCCGGGATCCGACTGGGTGATCGTCGCCATGGGCAAGCTGGGCACCCGGCAACTCACCCTCACCTCCGACATCGACCTGATCGTGGTCTACGACTCGCCCGCGGGCACCGCCATGTCCGACGGCGCCAAGCCGCTGGCGGCGGGCGAGTACTACATCAAGCTGACACAGCGCCTGACCAACGCCATCACCGCCCCCATGGGCGACGGCCGGCTGTACGAGGTGGACATGCGCCTGCGCCCGTCCGGCAATGCCGGACCGCTGGCGACCTCGCTGGGCTCCTTCGTCAAGTATCAGGCGCACGACGCCTGGACGTGGGAGCACATGGCGCTCACCCGCGCCCGTGTGCTGGGCGCACGCACGCCCTTCGCCGAACGGGTGGAGGCGGCGATCCACGAAGCGCTGGTGCGGGAGCGCGATCCGGACAAGCTGCTGTGGGATGTGGCCGACATGCGCCGCCGGATCGAGAAGGAATTCGGGACCGACAATCCCTGGAACATCAAGTACGCCCGCGGCGGCCTCATAGACATCGAGTTTATCGCCCAATATCTGCAGCTGCGCCATGCCCACACCCACCCCGAAGTGCTCAGAATCGGCACCGCCGGGGCACTGGAGAACGCCGCACGGGCCGGCCTGCTGGCGCCCGGGGTGGCGGAGGACTTGCTGGATGCGCTGACGCTCTGGCGGCGGGTGCAGGGTTTCCTGCGGTTGACGACCGACGGCGTGCTCGACCCCAGGCAGGTGTCGGAGACGCTGTTCGCAGGCCTCGCGCGAGCGACCTTCCCAAATGAGGAGCCGCCGGTTGACTTCGAGGATCTCGACGCCAAAATCCGTGCCGTCGCCGCGCGGGTTCATGCCCACTTCCGCGCCCTCGTCGAGGAGCCGGCGGCGACACTCACCCCGCCCGCCCAGAACGAGGAACCCCGAATCCCATGAGCGTCGACGCCGGAACCCCCGCCCCCGACTTCACCATGCCGACCGACGGCGGCGGCAGCGTCACCCTGTCGGCCCTGAAGGGCAGGCCGGTGGTCCTGTACTTCTACCCGAAGGACGACACCTCGGGCTGCACGGCGCAGGCCTGCGGCTTCCGCGACCAGTTGCCGGACTTCCAGGGGGTGGACGCCACCGTGATCGGCGTCTCCAAGGACTCCGTCGCCAGCCACGACAAGTTCAAGGCGAAGTACGCCCTGCCCTTCATGCTGGCCTCCGATAAGGAGACCGGCGTCGCCGAGACCTACGGCGTGTGGGTGGAGAAGAGCATGTACGGCCGCAAGTACATGGGCATGGAGCGCGCCACCTTCCTGATCGACAAGGACGGCGTGGTGCGCAAGGTCTGGCGCAAGGTGAAGGTCCCCGGCCACGTGGAAGACGTGCTGAAGGCGGTCAAGGCGCTGTAGCGCGAGCGCCTTTAGAAGGGTGGCGTACGGTCACGCCCCATGCCTGAGGATCTCGGTGGCGAGCGTCTGCATCTCCGCTGCCGCCTGGGTGCGGCGGGCGGCTTCGGTCACCGACAGGCCGGTCAGCAGCGTGCCGGCGTAGGCGGTGCGGTTGCCGATCTGCGCCGCGGCCAGATCGACCTCCGGCGGGCTGATCAGGTCGCGCACCTTGCCGATGAGCTCGTCGGCCAGTTTGGCCCGCGACGGCACACGGTTCAGCACCAGGAACAGGCGGCGCTTCTCCTGGCGGGCGAGGTCCAGCGTCGGCTGCACCGCCCACACATCCATGGGGCTCGGCTGCACGGGGGCGATGACCAGGCTGGCGGCGCGCACGGCGATGCGGGCTTCGGTCTGCGCGTGCGGCGGACTGTCGATGACCACCACGTCGTGGTTACGGGTCAGCCGCTCCACTTCCGCCTGGGTGCGCCAGCCGGTGATCTGGGTGTGGGAGAAGCCGGGCTCGCCACCGGTGGCCTGCTCCCGCACCTCGAACCAGCGTGTCAGGCTGGCCTGCGGGTCGATGTCGACGGTGGCGACCCGGTAACCGAGCTGCATCCAGGCGATGGCCAGATGCGCCACCAGGGTGGTTTTGCCGGCCCCGCCCTTCTGCTGCGCCACGGTGAAGACCTTGCCCGCCATGCCCGCACCCATCATTTTGTTCTGAATTGCGCGCATTCCTCATTAAACCTTGAGGTTACTCCGCGCAACCGCACGCTTTGACATCAAAGCCGGACCCGCTTAAAACGCCGCACCGTGACCATACAACGCCCCCCGAACCAACGTCCGGAAGTCCTTCCGCCCCAACCCGCAGCCCTGGCCCGCGCCGGCGAATTGCTGCGCGCCGGCGAGCTGGTGGCCTTCCCGACCGAGACGGTCTACGGCCTGGGCGCCGACGCCACCAACGACCGCGCGGTGGCCGCCATCTTCGCCGCCAAGGGCCGGCCGCACTTCAACCCGCTGATCGTCCATGTGCCGGATGCCGCAGCCGCCGCGGCCTGCGCCGTCTTCGACGACCGCGCCGAGGCGCTGGCCGAGCAGTTCTGGCCGGGGCCGCTGACCCTGGTGCTGCCGCGCCGGCCGGAGGCGGGGTTGTCGCTGCTGGTGTCCGCGGGGCTCGACACGGTGGCGGTGCGCGCGCCCAACCACCCCGTGGGCCAGGCGCTGCTGAAGGCCGCCGGGCGGCCGATCGCCGCCCCCAGCGCCAACCGTTCCGGTGCGGTCAGCCCGACCACCCCGATGCACGTGGTGGAGAGCCTGGGCGACCGGGTGTCGGTGGTGTTGGCCGGCGGGCGCTGCCCGGTCGGGCTCGAATCGACGGTGCTCGACCTGTCCGGCGAGACGCCGGTGCTGCTGCGCCCCGGCGCGGTGCTGCGCGAGGAGATCGAGCGGTTGATCGGCCCCATCCGGGTCTCGGCCGGCGATCCCGATGCCCCCAAGTCGCCGGGCCAATTGGAGAGCCACTACGCGCCCAGCGCCGCGGTGCGCCTGAACGCCCAGGGGGCGGAGGACGACGAGGCGCTGCTGAGCTTCGGCCCCGACCGCTTCGTGCGCGGCGGCCTGGAGAAGCTGAACCTTTCCCTGGACGGCGACCTCAACGAGGCGGCGGCCAACCTCTTCCACCACCTGCGCGCCCTGGACAAGCCGGGTGTGCGTGCCATCGCGGTGATGCCGATCCCCGACGAGGGGTTGGGCGTTGCGATCAACGATCGGCTTCGCCGAGCGGCGGCGCCGCGAGGGTAGCGCAAGGCTGCGTTGGGCCGCGCTGCGCTTGGCCCAACCTACGATCTCGGCTAGTTTCCCGCTTCCGCACCTCGATCCAGCCCGGACTGCCGCCATGACCCTCGTTACCGACGCCCTTCTCGACCGCATCCGCTCCATCGTCGGACCGAACGGCCTCATCACCGATCCGGCGGACATGGCGCCGTACCTCGCCGAGTGGCGCGGGCGCTTCAAGGGCAACAGCCCAGCGGTGGTGCGCCCGGCTTCGACGGACGAGGTGGCGGCGGTGGTCAAGGCCTGCGCCGAGGCCGGCCAGCCCATCGTGCCGCAGGGCGGCAATACGAGTCTGGTCGGCGGTTCCATCCCCTACGAGGCGGGGCGGGAGATCGTGCTGAGCCTGTCGCGCATGAACCGCATCCGCGACCTGGATCCGCTGAACTACACCATGACCGCCGAAGCCGGCGTGGTGCTGAAGACCGCGCAGGAGGCCGCCAAGGACAAGGACCGGCTGCTGCCCATGAGCCTGGGGGCCGAGGGCACCTGCCAGATCGGCGGCCTGATCTCCACCAACGCCGGCGGCATCAACGTGCTGCGCTACGGTAACATGCGCGACCTCGTGCTGGGACTGGAGGTGGTGCTGCCGGACGGACGGGTGTGGAACGGCCTGCGCCGGCTGCGTAAGAACAATACCGGCTACGACCTCAAGCACCTGTTCATCGGCGGCGAGGGCACGCTGGGCATCGTCACCGCGGCGGTGCTGAAGCTCTATCCGCGCCCGCGCCAGGTGGAGACGGCGTTCATCGCCGTGCCGGACCCGGCCTCTGCCATCGAGTTGCTGGCCCGCCTGCGCGAGGCGTCGGGCGACGCGGTGGCGGCGTTCGAGCTGATGTCGCGCCGCTGCCTGGAGTTCGCCCTCAAGCACGTGGCCGGCACGGTGGACCCGCTGTCGGAACCCGCACCCTGGTACGTGCTGACCGAACTCACCGCCGGCACGCAGAGCGATGCCTTCCGCGAGAACTTCGAGGCGGCGCTGGGCGAGGCGTTCGAAGCCGGGCACGCCACCGACGCGGTGTTGGCGGCGAGCGAAGCCCAGGCCAACCAACTGTGGTTCATCCGCGAGGCGATCGTCGAAGCGCAGAAGTACGAGGGCGGCTCGATCAAGAACGACGTGTCGATCCCGGTGAGCCGCGTCGCCGAGTTCCTGGAGCGCGCCACCGCGGCGGTGGAGGCGGCCTGCCCCGGCATCCGGGTGACGCCGTTCGGCCACGTCGGCGACGGCAACATCCACTTCAACCTGAGCCAGCCCGAGGGTGCCGACACCGCGGCCTACATGGACCGCTGGGAGGAGATCACCCATCTGGTCAACGAGATCGTCCTGGACCTGGACGGCTCGATCTCGGCCGAGCACGGCGTGGGGCGCTTCAAGAAGGACGACATGCCCCACATCAAGACCCCGGAGGAGCTGGATCTGATGCGCGCCATCAAGGCGGCGCTGGATCCGCGGGGGCTGATGAACCCGGGGAAGCTGCTTCCCTGACGGGGCGTCACGCCGCCTTCCCGAAATCCCCCAGCCCCAGGCCCAGCCCGGTCTCGGCGGTCTGATCGGCGCGCACCGGCTCGTCGCGCATGCGCTGGCGCTCCTCGTGGCTGGTCGTCTTGCGGTTGCCGGGCTTGAGCGTGGTGGTCTCCGCCTCGTCCGGCGTTTCCAGCGCGTTCAGCGCCAGGATCTGGTACATGGACAGCGGGTTGCCACCCAGTCCGCCTCCCGTGAAGCTCGGCACCTGCGTTGTGAAGCCATCGGGCATGTCCTGGCGGCGCAGGCGATCGGCCACCGCCTTGGCGGGCGCGTCGCCGATCTCGTCGAACTTGGCGGCGAAGCGGTCGAAGATCTCCTTCAGCGTCCTGGGCTTTCCGGTCTCCTTGTCGAAGAACACCGCCTTGTTGGCCGAGGCCGCCTCGGGGAACAGCTCCTTGGCCTGACGGTTCGGGCTGTCGTGCATGGCGTTGAGGAACTTGGCCGCACCGCCGGCGCCCAGGAAATGCGCCATGTACAGCTCGGTCGAACCGACCTTGCCGCGGCTGACGTTCTCTTCCAGGTAGTCCTTGTTGTCCTTGGTAAACTCCGCCGCCATCAGCGCCGAGACGTCGGGGTCCTTGCGCAGGTCGAGGATCTTGCGGCGCATGTCGGGGTCGGCCACGAAGGGACGGCCGTCGGGCCTGGTCTGGATGGCGTCGGCGTACTTGCCCAGCCCATGCTCGCCCCCGTGCTCCTTCAACGTGGTGAGCCAGGTGGAGTCGATGAACTGGTAGAGCCCGGTGGCGCTGGAGGAGGAGGACTTCACGTCCGTCCGGAAGCCGCTCTCGACGGAAGCTTTTTCCATGAGGTAGGCAAAATTGACCCCCGTCTTGGCGCTGGCGTTGCGGACCGCCGCTTCGACCTGCGCAGGTCCGCGCGGGACTTTGGCGTGCTGGACGACCGTTTCGGCGGTGCGGGCGAGAGCGGAGGCGAAGGTCATGGCGGCAATCCCTGCTTGGGTTCGCCAGGATCTCTGCAATGGCTATGCCAGAACGTCTGCCGGCGGCGCCTGGAACCCGCCCCATCACTTTGAGCCACCTGCACCACCGGCTCCTTGCCGGTTTTTGCAGTGCAGACCATACAATTCCGGGTCACCTCTACTACAATTTTGTAGCGCTTCTACGATACCTCTGCGACGGCGAACGCGAATGGCTGGACGCATTGTTACACCTGCGTTTCCAGTCTGTGACGGACGGTATGTGACGCTATCCCGTTGCGACGAGAGTCTTTTGCCAGCGGAAAACTGTCAGGGGGACAGGGCATCGGTGCCTGGGGTTCATTGTGCAGCGCAAAAAGTCCTATTGACTCGTCATTGGCGCATTTAACATCATGCATGTATAACAGAATCTTAGGGGCGGGAATATGAAGAGATATTGCCAAGATACCAGGTGCTTTTCGTGTGGAAAAGAAATAACCAAAGGACAAGCCCAATGGAAAGGCGACCATCTCGGTCACCTATGGCATTATGACTGCGCTGAACTTGCAGGAAAAACATTCAAATTCATCGGCGTTGCTAAAACTACTTAGGAACAGCATTACAGTATATAGAAAAAAGTTGCTATTTAGCAAAAATCCATGCAGTAGCGTAACGCATATTGTCGGCAGGAATTCCAACGCGCATTCTGATAAATTTTTCAGAAAAGAGGCCGCTCCGTTTCAGAAGCGGCCTTTAGTTTTTTTGTCATGGCTGACGAATTTATTATGGTAAATATCAGTTAATATATTATTAACGCCGCACGTTACCTTTGGACATACGACTTAGCGGATGATTTTTCTGCGATTATATTCCGCATTATCCAATATTCAAGCGACACTGCACTTCCGAGTAAGATGTACCTTAGGGTGATAGGGTTGTGCCGTGGTGAAAGGGCTCCACTCCCGTTTTTGCCGCAGGCACGACGGTTGACACGGCGGTTGACGTTTACGTAAAGGTAATGCTGCCGGACAGCCCTGCGACTGCCGCATCCCGGCTTGCGGATGCCGCATATCGCCAAGGCACATACGGCACTGTATGCTGCCACGCCAGCATAACCAACAACGAACCTGCTCTCGGGAGGGCCGCCGCTCCATGATCCCCTACACCGCCCCCGTCGCCGACCTCCGCTTCCTGCTGAACGAGGTCGTCGGCCTCGACCGTGTCGCCGCGCTGCCGGGGCACGAGTCCGCCACGCCCGACCTGGTGGACGCCATCCTGGAGGAGGCCGGCAAGTTCGCCTCCGGCGTGCTCGCCCCGCTCAACACGGTGGGAGACAAGGAAGGCTCGGTGTTGGAGAACGGCGTGGTCCGCACGCCGACGGGCTGGAAGGAGGCGTACGCCCAGTTCGCCGAGGCCGGCTGGAACAGCCTGCCCTTCGAGCCGGAGTACGGCGGCCAGGGCATGCCGTGGACCGTGCAGTTCGCCGTGCAGGAGATGTGGCAGTCCGCCAACCTCTCCTTCGGCCTCTGTCCGCTGCTGACCCAGGGCGCCGTCGACCTGCTGACCGAGCACGGCAGCGAGCAGCAGAAGGCGCTGTACCTGCCCAAGCTGATCTCCGGCGAGTGGACCGGCACCATGAACCTGACCGAACCGCAGGCGGGCTCCGACCTCGCCGCGGTGCGCACCCGAGCGGTGCGCGCGGGCGACGGCACCTACCGCATCACCGGGCAGAAGATCTTCATCACCTACGGCGAGCATGACCTGGCCGAGAACATCGTCCACCTCGTCCTGGCCCGTCTGTCCGACGCGCCGGCCGGCGTGAAGGGCATCTCGCTGTTCATCGTGCCGAAGTTCCTGCTGGGCGAGGACGGCAGCCTGGGCGTGCGCAACGACGCCCGCTGCGCCAGCCTGGAGCACAAGCTGGGCATCAAGGCGAGCCCGACGGCGGTCATGGCCTTCGGCGATCACGACGGTGCGGTCGGTTACCTGGTGGGCGAGGAGAACCGTGGCATCGAGTACATGTTCACCATGATGAACAACGCCCGCCTGGGCGTCGGCATCCAGGGCGTCGCCATCGCCGAGCGCGCCTACCAGCAGGCCCGCGACTACGCCAAGACCCGCGTGCAGAGCAAGGACGTCGCCGACGCCAAGGGACCGGCGGTGTCGATTATCCATCACCCCGACGTGCGCCGCATGCTGCTGGAGATGCGCGCCAAGACCGAAGCCGCACGCGCCCTGGCGCTCTACGCCGGCACCCAGCTCGACGCGGCGCGCAGCCACGCGGACGCGGCCGTCCGCGCCGCCGCGCAGGCCCGCATCGACCTGGTGACGCCCATCGTCAAGGCGTGGTCCACGGACCTCGGCTGCGAGGTGGCGTCCACCGGCGTGCAGGTGCACGGCGGCATGGGCTTCATCGAGGAGACCGGCGCCGCCCAGCACTACCGCGACGCCCGCATCACCCCGATCTATGAGGGCACCAACGGCATCCAGGCCAACGACCTGACCTTCCGCAAGGTCGGCCGCGACGGCGGGGCCGCGGCACAAGCCTTCATCGCCGAGATGCGCACCACGCTCGCCGAGCTGGAGAGCCTGCCCGGCGACGACATCGAGGCGATCCGCACCAACTTGGCACTCGCCCTCGACGCGCTCGATCAGGCGACGGACTGGATGGTCCGCACGCAGAAGGAGGGCAATGCCCACGCGGCGGCCGCCGGCGCGGCCAACTTCCTGCGCCTGTGGGGCACGGTGACCGGTGGCTGGATGATGGCCAAGGCGGCGGCCAAGGCCATCGAGGGCCTGCGCCAGCCGGGCGCCAACACGCCGTTCCTGGAAGCCAAGCTGGTGACCGCGCGCTTCTACGCCGAGCAGATCCTGGCCACGGCGCAGGGCCTGCTGATCCCCATCCTGACCGCCCAGCGCACGGTGATGGCGCTGAGCGAGGACCAGTTCTGAGGAAAGGCAACATGCCCTCCCCCTGCTCCGCAGGGGGAGGGTTGGGTGGGGGCAAGGTCAGCCCGAAAATCCTCGACTTGTCGGCCTCGGCTGACGGTCGGCGCGTCAGGGATAAACACGAAGATCAGAAGATCAAAAGGACTGCGGCCGGGCCGCTGAGCGTTCGAGGTGTGATACCTCTTGTGATCTTCTGATCTTTTGATCTTCGTGTTTTCGATCCGCACATCCCCGTCAGCCAGCGCGCGGCCGAATCCGGATTCTCGGCGGCACCTTGCCCCCACCCTTCCCGCTACGCGGGCCCCTTCCCTCCCCCGCCGGAGGCGGGGGAGGGACTTTTGGTTTTTTCGCCCCGTACCGTCCGCCACACGCACACCGCCGCATAGTAGGCACTCGCCCCGAGCCACACGGTGAAGGGCAGCGCCGGACGGACGGGGTGCTCCGCCAGCAGCCAGGCGGATGAGACCAGCCAGGCCGACATGGCAAGGACGTTCAGCGGCATCAGCGCGCGCACCCGCAGCGGGTGCAGGAACTTCACCTTGGTGAAGGTCAGCAGGCCGAAGACCAGCACCGCGCCCGCGTTGAGCCAGGGGTCCAACCCGAGGATCCAGAGGTACAGCACCACCACGTTCCAGATTGCCGGGAAGCCGACGAAGTAGTTGTCGGCGCTCTTCATGTGCGTGTTGGCGAAGCAGTACAGCGAGGTGAGCAGGATCCACGCCGCCCCCGGGATGCCGACCCCACGGGGCAGCAGGTCGAAGTAGATGACGAAGACCGCCGGCACCAACACGTAGGTCAGATAATCGATCACCAGGTCGAGCACCGAGCCGTCGATGCCCGGCACCACCTCGCGCACGTGCGCACGGCGGGCGAAGGTGCCGTCGATGCCGTCCACCACCAGCGCCAGACCGAGGAAGGCGAAGCACGCCATCGCCTCCCCCTGCCCGGCCGCCAGCAGCGCCGCCAGGCCGAGCACCACGCCGCTGGCGGTGAACGTGTGCACCGCCCAGGCAGCACACCGCCGCCCGATTCCGTAGCCCCCGTTCACGCCCCCTCCCGCGTTGTCGGCGGACCGATGAAACACCGTGAAACACGATGAAACACTTTTTCATGGTGTGTTTCATCGGCTTCGGTTCGAGTGGGCACACCTCCGGCAAATTAGGACAAACATCCTAACAAATCGGAACGCCCTCGGCAAGAGGGCGGTTACCCCACCCTACTCCGCCGCCCGCGCATGGGCGGCGGTCGGCCAGCCGGCGAAGGCTTCGCTGCGCTCCAGCGCGCGGGGCAGCGGGCCGCCGGTCGCCCAGTCCAGCAGCTCCACCGTGTGCAGGATGGGGATGCCGGTGCCGGTGGCGATCTGGGTGATGCAGCCCAGGTTGCCGGCGGCGACGGCGTCGGGCTCAGTGCTCACGATGTTACGCACCTTGCGGTCGCGCAGCGCCTCCGACAGCTCAGGCTGGAGCATGTTGTAGGTGCCGGCGGAGCCGCAGCAGATGTGCCCCTCGGGGATCTCGCGCACCTCGAATCCGGCGGCGCGCAGCAGGGCGCGAGGCGGGTCCTTGATGTGCTGGCCGTGCTGCATGGAGCAGGCGGAGTGGTAGGCGATCACCTGGCCCGTGCGGCGGACCGGCTCGCCCAGCCCGATCTCTATCAGGAACTCGGTGATGTCGCGGGCAAGGGCAGCAACGCGCTCGGCGTCCGGCCCGACCGAGGCGTCCTCGGCGAACATGTGGCCGTAGTCCTTCACCGTGGTGCCGCAGCCGGACGCGTTGACGATGACAGCGTCCAGCCCCTCCCCGTCGATCTCGCGCGCCCAGGCGGCGATGGTCTTGGATGCTGTGGCGTGCGACAGGTCGGTCTTGCCCATGTGGTGGGTGAGCGCCCCGCAGCAGTCGGCGCCCGGGGATATCACCACCTCGACCCCGAGGCGGGTAAGCAGGCGGACGGTCGCCTCATTGATCTCGGGCGCCAGCACCTGCTGCGCGCAGCCGGCCAGCAGCGCCACACGCTTCCTGCGCGGCCCTTGCGCTGGATGCACCTGCGGCACGTCGACCGGGCTCGGCCCCGGCACCGACTTGGGCGCCAGGTGCAGCATGGCGCCAAGGCGGCCGGGCACCAGGTTGCGGAACGGCCGCCCCACCCAGGCGGCGAGCAGCGCCAGCCGGAACAGCCGCGGGTTCGGCAGCACCCTGGCCAGGATGTTGCGCAAGGCACGGTCGAAGGGCGGGCGGGTGTAGGTCTGCTCGATGTGGGCGCGCCCGCGGTCCACCAAGTGCATGTAGTCCACGCCCGACGGGCAGGTGGTCATGCAGGACAGGCAGGAGAGGCAGCGGTCGATGTGCTTGACCACCTTGGGCGAGGGCGCCCCGCCCTTCTCGAACATGTCCTTCATCTGGTAGATGCGGCCGCGCGGGGAATCCAGCTCGTCGCCCAGCGTGATGTAGGTCGGGCACGTCGCCGTGCAGAACCCGCAGTGCACGCACTTGCGCAGGATGCGCTCGGCTTCCTTGATCTCGGGCTGGGCGAGCTGGGCGAGGGTGAAGTTGGTCTGCATGAGGCTCACACCCCTACGTAGATGCGGCCGGGGTTCAACAGGCGTTTGGGGTCGAAGCTCTCCTTGACGCGCGATGCCAGCGCGGCCAGGGGCTCCGGTTGCGGCTGGTAGACGGGCACCGAGGCGCGCACGTCATCCGGGGCGCGGACCAGCGTGGCATGGCCGCCGATGCCCGCGAGCGCATGGCGTATGTCGGCATCGCCGGGCTCCGCCGCAACCCACAGAAGGCCGCCGCCCCAGTCGAAGTAGACGTCCGCCTCAGCCATCCGCCGGATCGCCGCGGCGACGCGGGGGCCGTCGGACGGGGCGACCGAGAATTTCCAGACGAGGCGGGAGTCGGTGCCCCCTCCCCATCCCTCCCCCGCTTCGCGGGAGAGGGGGTCTGCCGCCGCAGTACCCAAGTCCCCTCCACCTCGAAGAGGGGGAGGGTTAGGGAGGGGGCAATAGAACGCCACGTCGCGGATCTCCCGCCATAGCGCCAGCGACTCGTCGCGGTCCAGCACGGCGTCGGCGCCCAGCTCGTCCTTGAGCGCGGCGACGCGGGCGGCGACCGAGGGGCCGAAGCCCTCCAGGCGCACGGCCGTCACCGACACTCCGCCACCCGCCACCGGCGCCACGCCCGACCGCGCCGCAACGCGAACCGGGAGGTGCGCGGCGCCGGAAACCTCGTGCGGGCTCTGCATCGCCAGCGTCAGCGCCCGCACCGCCGCCGCGTCGTCGCGGCCGGCGAGGATCAGCGTGCGGACGTCCTCCGGCGCCGGGAGCACCTTCAGCGTCACCTCGGTCATGGCCGTCAGCGTGCCCATGGAGCCGGCCATCAGCTTGGGCAGGTCGTAGCCGGTGACGTTCTTCACCACCTTGCCGCCGCCCTTGTAGATTTCGCCGCGGCCCGACACGCCTTCCACCCCCAGGAAGTGGTCGCGCGCCGAGCCGGCCTGGATGCGGCGCGGGCCGGCAAGGGCGGCCGCCATCATGCCGCCCACCGTGCCGCCGTCAGGGGCCAAGCCGTACAGCGGCCCGAGGTCCTGCGGCTCGAAGGCGAAGTGTTGATGCCGCTCGGCCAGCATGGGCAACACCTCGGCCAGGGGGGTGCCGGCCTTGACGGTCAGCACCAGTTCCTCGGGCTCGTACGCCACCACGCCGGACAGCGCGGAGAGGTCGAGCGCGTAGGCGGCCTGCACCGGGCGGCCCAAGCGGCGCTTGGTGCCGGCGCCCAGCACCTCCATAGGTTCGCCGTTGGACAGCGCCCACTGCACCGTGTCGGCAAGCTGCGGGGCGGTGTCCGGCTTGAACGTTGTGATCGCCATGAACGCCCCTTAAAAGCGCGGGATGTCGGGGAACGGTATCTTGCCGCCCGAAATGTGCAGGCGGCCCAGTTCGGCGCAGCGGTGCAGTTCGGGGAACACCTTGCCGGGGTTCAGCAGGCCGTCGGGGTCGAAGGCGCACTTCAGGCGCTGCTGCTGCTTCAGGTCGGCGTCGTTGAACTGGTGGGTCATCAGGTCGCGCTTCTCCACGCCCACGCCGTGCTCGCCGGTGAGCACGCCGCCCACGTCCACGCACAGGCGCAGGATGTCGTTGCCGAACTCCTCGGCGCGCTCCAGTTCGCCGGGGTTGTTGGCATCGTAGAGGATCAGCGGGTGCAGGTTGCCGTCGCCGGCGTGGAACACGTTGGCGACGCGCAGGCCGTGCTTCTCCGACAGCTCGCGCATGCGGTGCAGCACCAGCGGCAGCTTCTTGCGCGGGATGGTGCCGTCCATGCAGTAGTAGTCGGGGCTGATGCGGCCCACCGCCGGGAACGCCGCCTTGCGGCCGGCCCAGAACACCAGCCGCTCCTCCTCGCTGTTCGAGATGCGGGCGTAGACGGCGCCCTTCTCCTTGGCGATGGCCTCCACCAGGCCGATGAGGTGGTCGACCTCGGCCGGCGGGCCGTCCAGCTCGACGATCAGCAGGGCCTCGACGTCCAGCGGGTAGCCGGCGTGCACGAAGTCCTCGGCGGCGTGGATGGCCGGCTTGTCCATCATCTCCATGCCGCCGGGGATGATGCCGGCGGCGATGATGGCGGCCACGCAGTCGCCGGCACTCTCGTTGGTCGGGAAGCCCAACAGCACCGCCCGCGCCGTGGCCGGCTTCTTCAGGATGCGCACGGTCACCTCGGTGACCACGCCCAGCAGCCCCTCCGAGCCGGTCACGATGCCCATCAGGTCGTAACCGCCGGCCTCCAGGTGCTTGCCGCCCAGGCGCACGATGGTGCCGTCCATCAGCACCATCTCGACGCCCAGCACGTTGTTGGTGGTCAGCCCGTATTTCAGGCAGTGCACGCCGCCGGAGTTCTCGGCGATGTTGCCGCCGATGGTGCAGGCGATCTGGCTGGAGGGATCGGGTGCGTAATAGAAGCCTTTGTGCGCCACCGCATTGGTGATGCCGAGGTTGGTCACCCCCGGCTGCGCCGTGACGCAGCGGTTGTCGTAGTCGATGTCGAGGATCTTGTTGAACTTGCCCATGCCGAGCAGCACGCCGTCGGCCAGCGGCAGGGCGCCGCCGGACAGCGAGGTGCCGGCGCCGCGCGGCACGACCTTGACGCCCATCTCCTTGCAGGTCTTTAGGACTTGGGCGACCTGGGCGGTGGTGCTGGGAAGGACGACGACGAGCGGCGGCTGGCGGTAAGCGGTGAGGCCGTCGCACTCGTAGGCGCGCAGTTCCTCCTCGTCGACGATGACGCCTTCGCCGGGCACGATGGCCCGCAGGCGCTCGACGATCTCACGGCGTCGGGAAATGGTTCCCGAGTCCGGCGGGGGCATCCTCATGTCGACCCCTCCTCCCTTTCTGTACTCGCCCTTATCCGGGACTTGGCACCCTGCGGGGTTGGGCCATGTGGTAGCACCACCATTGCGTCTGCGTCAAACACCCGAGGCGCAGGCGTCCCCGGCGTGGGTGCCGATCATGCGCCTTGTCGCCGCATGGCCAAAGCCCCTCCCATCGGTTGACTTTCCTGCCCGCGTCCCCAATGATAATGCCATCATGACGGGTATTCGTGCGGTAAACCGCTTCCTCATGCATTCCGGCAGCCTGCTCGTAGGCGTGACCGCCCTGGAGACAGGGACGGACCGATAACGGCCGTCCTCGCATCCGGGGCATCCTTCCAACACATCTTTCCACTCCCCCGGCGCCGCAAGTGATGGCGCTTCGGGCGCCTGGCCGCGCATCGGGCCTTTTCAACCGAAGGAAACACCATGTCACCGAATATCGAGACGCCAATCCTGACCGAAAGCATCGTTCTTTGCCGCAACGACTATTTCCGCCTTACCGACGCGCTGGACGGCAAGAGCGGGCAGATGCCCGCGAAAGTGCTCGACTATCTTCTGGATACTTTGGACCGCGCGCGTGTGCTCGACCCGGATTTGATCCCCGATTGCATCGTGCGCCTTGGCTCCACTGTAACCGTCCTCGACCGCGAGGCCGCCTCCGAGCGGCAGATCACGCTCGTCTGGCCCGGCGAGGAGCAGTACCCGCAACGGATTTCCGTGCTGACCGCACTGGGCGCCGCCCTTCTCGGCACCACCGAGGGCGATGCCGTCACATACAATACGCCGGACGGCCGCCTCCGGCATCTGAGCGTGCTCGCCGTAAAGAAGCCGAACACCACCTGACGGGGGCGGCGTGGAGGTCATGGCCCGGCGTTCCGGGCCATGACCGCACGGCGAGTGCAAACGCAAAAAGCCGCGCCGAGGAACGGCGCGGCCCAAACACGCACTGCTGTATCGCGGCCGGACGGACCGGCCGGCGACCGGTATCAGCCCTGACGGGCCTTGAAGCGCGGGTTCTGCTTGTTGATGACGTAGACGCGGCCCTTGCGGCGGATCACGCGGCAGGCCTTGTGGCGCGTCTTCATCGACTTGAGCGAGTTCACGATCTTCATGATACGAATTCCTAGTACGTTTTCAGCGGCGTGTTCGTAGGGCGCGGACCATAGTGCGACGCCCCCCGCCTGTCAACCGGAAGAGGAGCGACTGTCAGCGGGCGAAGACCGAGGAACGCCGCCGCCCGAAGTCATGCTCCGCCACCATGGCGGCGATGGCTGCGGCGATCTTGGCGCCGCCCTGCGCGGATGGCTCGACAGGGTTGGCGTAGTCCGCATCCTCGCCGCAGATCAGCCGCAGGTCGATGAGCGGCAGCCCGCGCGCGAACGCCTCGCGCATGATGACGTCGTTGAAGATGGACAGCCCGGTGACCACCAGCCGCTGCCGCAGCGGATCGGGATAGCGCGCGTCGTAGATCGTGCACACGGCCGTCGGCAACCCGCACGCCGTCACCGCGTCCAGCATCGCCCGGTAGTCCTGCGCGAAGGATTCCCGCACATCGGCCAGCCGCCCCACTACCTCGGCCACCGAGCGCGCCGCTTCGTCGAGGATGCCCGAGTGGCCCAGCGCGTCATTGCCGCCGACGCTGACCACCAGGTGAGTCGCATCCGGCGGCAGGCCCTGGAGCTGGCGCGCCACGCCATCGGTTACCGCTCCGTCCACCGCCTTCAGCGTCGCCTTGGCGCCGGCCGGCAGGCAGGCGCGCAGTTGCTCCACCACATCGGGGCTGCCTGCCACGTAGGCGGCGTTGTCGAAAATCGAGTCGCCGAGGAGGACGACGTGCATCATAGCCAGGTCAACACCCAAATTCGCGAGTCGTTGCCGAGCATGGGTGTCGGGCCGACTTTCGGCCAGCCCGATCTACGCCGCGCGGCAGGTCCCTGCCCTACTCCGCCGGCTTCAGCGCGTAGAAGCGGTAACAGCGCAGGCCCGCATCCAGCGCCGCGACGCGGCGGGCCCACAGCTCGATCTCGTCCATCACCGCCACCTTGGTCTCATGCGCCAGCGAGAACTGCCCCAGGTACTGAGTGAAGCTCTGGAGGGCGGTGAGGATCAGGTGCCGGTGAGTGTCGGTGATGTCCTCGGCGATGCGCAGGTCGAGGTTGCGTTGCGCGAAGGCGTTCTGCATCTGCTCGAGCGACCAGAGGTTCGGCTCCAGCGGTTCCTTGTCGGCCCAGGCGGCGAGCGCCTCCCGGTTGGATTTGGGGTCGACGATGTAGTCGGTGAGCACCAGGTGGCCGCGCGGCTTCAGCACCATTTCGATTCCGTCGAAGAGCTGGTCCTTGTCGCGGACGGTGAACAGCCCTTCCTTGTAGATGATGGCGTCCACGCGCTTGGAAAAGCTGAAGTGCTCGGGGTCGTAGGCCTCGATGGGCGCCCTCTTCTCCAGCCCCGCCATGTGGGAGCGCTCCATCCCCTCCTTGGCGAGCAGCGGCGACGCCTCCAGCCCGGCGACCCAGCAGCCGAACTTGGCGGCCATGGTGCGGCTGGCGCCGCCAAGGCCCGCGGAGAGGTCGAGCGCGCTCATGGCCGGGTTGAGGCCCATGGGCTTCACGAGATAGGTGATGTGATCAGCACCCCCCGGCGTGCTGAAGCCCTTGCCCCACAGCCGTTCCGCCACCTCGATCCGGGTGGCACTCCACAGCGGCTTGCCCCAGCGGTTCTGCCCGACCTCGGGCGCCTTGCCCCGGGCCCGGGCCTGCGCCGCGGCCTCGTCCGCCGCGCCCTTGCGACCCTTGAGGCCGGAGAGGTCGTACCCCTCCCACCAGGCGTACAGGCGCGTCTTGAGACTCAGATGCGGAGCTTCACCGGACTCGGACTTGTCGGTCATCGGCACATGCGGCGGCCAGGCGGCCGGATGGTTGACACGGGACGGCCGGAAAGACCCGGCTCCACACGTGATTATACCGCAGCGCTAGAGTTAATCGCCAGTTAATTGTTATTGCGGCCCAGCTCGATCCCCGTGCCGGCGGCCGAGGCCAGACGCGTGCCCGTGGAGCGCAGCACCGCCTGACAGGCAGCGGGAAGGTGCGGGTTGCGGGGGTTCGCCTTCTCCGGCGGGGTGTCCTTGACCGGCACCGCCCTGCCGAGCCAGGCGTGCACCTCCTCGCCGCAGCCGTCGCCGACCGGCAGTTCGCGCTGCTCCTCGCACTGTGGGCTGCCCGGCGGGCAGCTCAGGCGGATGTGCATGTGGCCGTCGTGGCCGTGCCAGGGGCGCAGCTTGCGCAGCCAGTCGCGGTCGTCGCCGCCGGCCTTGCGGCACAGTGCCGCCTTGATCGCCGGGCTGACGAAGATGCGCGCGACGCGCGGGTCGCTGGCGGCGATGCGGATCATCTCCGCTTGGCGGGACGACCATTCCGGCGTCACGCGGCGGCGGTCGTAGTCGACGTACTTGATCTCCTCCAGGGACTCGCGCGCGGCGCGGCCCATGGGCGGCAGGTCGAGGCGCAGCCAGACGTCGGCGTCCAGCCCGCTCTGATGGCTGGCGTGGCCGTAGCTCATGGGCCCGCCGCGCGCCTGCCCCATGTCGGCGATCAGGGCGGTGCCCAGGCCGGCAGTCGCCACTTTCATGCCGAAGCTCTTGAGGAAGTCCACCAGCACCGGATGGCCATAGTTGCGGTGGCGCGACAGGCGGATCACCTGGTACCCGGTGCCCTCGCCCGGCAGAGCCACGCCACCCGCGAGGCAGCCCGCCGCATAGCCGCCGATGGCCTGCGCCGGACCCGGCGCCGGCGCTTCGGTGCGGCTCCAGGCGATGGGGTTGTAGGCGGCTTGAGTGTGCTTGCGGGCTTTGCGCTGCTTGGCGTCGGCATCCCCGGCCATGAGCGCCAGAGCGCATGCCGCCACCAGCAATCCCCCAAGCATCCGCCGCATCGCCCCGACCCCCGTTGAACGCGCCGGAACGATTTAAACTTAACGATGCTTAACGAATGGTAGCGATCATTGGAGGGCGAGCGTATTTGTCTCAGAATCACCCGATGGGAGAGGGGGACAGCAGCCCGGCCCCCGTTCAGTCCAGCGTCTGCCGGTACCGCTTCAGCGCGATCACCGTGACCACCACCAGGAAGGCGGTCAGCGGCCACAGCTCGCCGAGGATGTCGGTGAGGCCGTTGCCCTTCAGCAGGATGCCGCGGACGATGCGCAGGAAGTGGGTCAGCGGCAGCGCCTCGCCGATCACCTGCGCCCAGTCGGGCATGCCGCGGAACGGGAACATGAAGCCGGACAGCAGGATCGACGGAAGGAAGAAGAAGAACGACATCTGCATGGCCTGCAACTGGTTCTTCGCCACCGTCGAGAAGGTGAAGCCGACCGCCAGGTTGGCGGCGATGAACAGGATCATCACCAGGGAGAGCAGCAGCAGGCTCCCCACGATGGGCACGCCGAACAGCAGCCGCGCCGCCGTCACGATGATCACCACCTGCACATAACCGACGGCGATATAAGGCAGGATCTTGCCCAGCATCACCTCGAACGGGCGGACGGGCATGGCCAGCAGGTTCTCCATGGTGCCGCGCTCACGCTCGCGGGTAACCGCCAGCGCGGTCATCATCACCATGGTCATGGTGAGGATCGTCCCCATCAGGCCCGGCACCACGTTGTACTGGGTGATGCCCTCGGGGTTGTAGCGGCGGTGGATGCGCAGCTCGATGGGGTCGGGCGTGGAACGCAGCCCCCTGAGCGGCCCGGTCAGGTCGGGGTCGAGCGCGTTGCGCGCGATCTGCGTCAGGCTCGCCAACGCGTTGGAGGTGGCGGCCGGGTCGGTGGCGTCGGCCTCCACCAGCAGCACCGGACGGGTGCCGCGTTGCACGTCGCGGCCGAAGCCGGCGGGGATGGTGACGGCGAACTGCACGTGGCCCTCCGCCAGCAGCTCATGCAGCTCGGCCTCGGAGCGTGCGGTGCGGTTAATCGCGAAATAGCCGGAATTGACCATGGCAGCCACCAGCGTGCGGGCGAAGGGGCTGTCGTCGGCGGCCAGCACCGCCGCCGGCAGGCGCTTGGGGTCCGAGTTGATGGCGAAGCCGAACAGGATGAGCTGCATGATCGGGATGGCGACCATCATGGCGAAGGTCAGCCGATCACGGCGCATCTGGATGAATTCCTTCACCATCACCGCGAGGAAGCGCGCAAAGGAGAAGCGGCCGCTCATCATCGGCCCCCTTTCATCGGAAGTTGTCCGTGCTGCGGTTCATCAGGTGGATGAAGACGTCCTCCAGCGTCGGCTCTTCCCGGGCGACGCACATGCCCGGCGCATGCGTCCAGGGCTCCAGCGCCGCCTCGACCGCGTCGGCGTCGGTGCCGCTGACGTGCAGGCGGGTGCCGAAGGCGGCGACCATCTCCACGCTTGGCTTGCCCGCCAAGTCGCGCTCCACACGGCCGAGGTCTGGGCCGGAAACCGCCCAGGTGCGCAGGTTGGACGCGGCAATCACCTCGTCCACCGTGCCGCGGGTCATCAGCTTGCCGTAGGCGATGTAGGCGATGCGGTGGCAGCGCTCCGCCTCGTCCATGTAGTGGGTGCTGACCAGCACGGTCAGGCCGGCGTGCGCCAACTCGTGGATCTCGTCCCAGAACTCGCGGCGCGCCTTGGGGTCGACGCCGGCCGTCGGCTCGTCGAGCAGCAGCAGCTTGGGATCGTGCAGAATGCAGGCGGCCAACGCCAGACGTTGCTTCCAGCCGCCGGACAGCTCTCCCGCCAACTGGTTCTGCCGGTTCGCGAGACCGAGGCGATCGAGCGCATCGCGCACCCTGCGCTTGCGCTCGGGCAGGCCGTACATGCGGGCGACGAAGTCCAGGTTCTCGGCAATGCTCAGATCCTCCCAGAAGCTGAACTTCTGGGTCATGTAGCCGACCTGCCGCTTGATGGCGGCGCTGTCGGTGCGGATGTCCAGGCCGAGGCAGGTCCCCTCCCCCGCGTCGGGGGTGAGCAGGCCGCAGAGCATGCGGATCGTCGTCGTCTTGCCCGACCCGTTCGGCCCGAGGAAGCCGTAGATCTCGCCCCGCCTCACCTGAATCGAGAAGTCGTCCACCACCGTCTTGGCGCCGAACCGCTTGACCAGGCCGCGCACGTCGATGACGAGGTCGGGGGTCATGGCACCTGCCCCCTCCCTAACCCTCCCCCGCTTTGCGGTGGAGGGGACTGCCGCCGCTCTTCCCCTCCACCTCGTAGAGGGGGAGGGAGGGGCCCACAAAGTGGGAGGGAGGGGGCAAACGTCGTCATCGCCCCAACTCCACGTCCACCGGCAGGCCCGGATTGAGCGCCGCGCTGTCCTCCGGCTTCGCCTCGATGCGGAAGACCAGCTTCTCGCGGCTGCCGACGCTGTAGATGACCGGCGGGGTGTATTCGGCGCGCGAACTCACGAAGCTGATCCGCGCGGTCAGGCCAGGCGGGCAACCGTCGCAACGCAAGCCCACCCGATCGCCGGGCTTCACGCGGTTCATCAGCGGCTCGGGCACGAAGGCGATCACCTTCACCCCGCCCGGCGGCAGCAGCGACACCACGGGCGAGCCGGCCGGCACCCATTCGCCGGGGTTGTAGAGCGTGTCGTCCACCAGCGCCGCGGTGGGAGCGAACGGCGCCATCTCCGCCAGGCGGCGGTCCTGCTGGGCCAGCGCCGCCTCGGCCATCGCCGCGGCGTCGCGCGCCGCTTGGATCTGGTCGGGACGCGCCGACAGCCGGCTGACGGCGAGCTGCGCCACCAGTTCGGCCAGCCGGGCGCGGTCGCGCTCGAAGGCGCTGCGCGCGGCCTGCAGCCTCTCGGGCGAGCTGACGCGGGCCTCAACCAGCGCCTCCTGCCGCTTCAACTCGGCCTCGGAGTAGCGCAGGGCGGCTTCCGCCTGATCCTTCTGCGCGGTGATCACGGCCACCTCCTCCGGCCGCTTGCCGGTCAACAGGTCGGCGAGCTGCGCCCGTGCCTGCCCCAGCCCCGCCGCCAGCCGCGCCCGCTCGGCCTTCGCCGCGGTGAGGTCGAGGGCGAACAGCGGCTGTCCCGCCGCCACGGTCTGCCCACGCGCCACGAACAGCACGTCCAGCGTGGCAGCGATGGGGGCCGCCACGCGCAGGTACTCGCCCTCCACGTAGCCGTGCACCATGGGCGTCCCTATCCCCGAGGCGAGGCCGAGGGACACCGCCAGCGCGGTCAGCAGGTCGCTGATCCAGCTCATGGCTCACCTCCCGGTGCAAGCGCGCGGCGCAGATGGTCGAGGTGCTCCTTGAGCAGCCCCGGCACGTCCAGCGGCCTTCCCTCCACCGGTTCGAAGGAGGAGCGCCACAGCGCGATCATCAGCATGGGGGCCATGACCAGACGCACGGTGTGCTCGACGTTGACCGGACGGAATTCGCCCCGGGCGATGCCGCGCTCCAGCACCGCCGTCAGCACGCGGAAGCCGCGGCCGATCACCTCGTCGAGGTAGAAACGAGCCAGTTCGGGGAAGTTGCCGGCTTCGGCGATCATCAGCTTGGGGATGCCGCCCACCTTGCTGGCCATCACCCGGCCGCCGATCCTCTCCAGCAGGCGTTCGATGATCGCCATGGAGGGGCCGGGGAAGTCGCTCAGCAGGTGCTCCGCCATCTCCAGGTTCGGCACGATGGCCGAGCGGACCACCGCCTTGAACAGCTCCTCCTTGTTCGGGAAGTAGAGATAGAGCGTGCCCTTGCTGACGCCCGCGCGCTTTGCCACGTCGTCCAGCCGGGTGGCGGCGAAGCCGCGTTCGGTGAAGACGTCCAGCGCGGCGTCCACGATCTCCTGCGGGCGGGCCTCCTTGCGGCGGCGCCAGCGCGGCGAGGCGGCATCATCGGCCATGGGGGCCTCATAAATAACTTACCAGTCAGTTATTAACACATTTCGACGCCCTGCGCCAGTGCGCTCAATGCCGCACCGCCCTGCCCACGAAACAGGCAGCCCGACGAGAATTCAGGCAGTCTTCCGATGTATTCGCGCAGTCCCGGCAAAAGCTCTTGCCTTTGCTCCGAAGGTCTCCAACACTTGAGTTATCCGCTTCAGCCAGTGATGAGGCGTCCTTCGGATCCCGGACATCACACCGGGACCAAGACAGGGCGGATACCCGGGAGGAAGCGCACGGCCCCATGCAGAAAAGACGACGCGGATGCGTCGGCATCGGGGTTGCATGACCGGGGGCACGAGCGAAGAGGATTTCGGCCCATGTCCGCGCGGAACGCCACATCGAACCTGGAGCTGCTGGCGATCTACGAGGTGAGCAAGATTCTCGGCTCCTCCCTCGACCTGCAGCAGACGCTGCGGGAGGTGCTGCGCCTGCTCTCCTACCAGCTTCAGATGCACCGCGGGCGGGTCTACCTGCTGGGCGACGACAACGTGATGCGCCTCGTCGCCACCAATGGCCTGTCCAGTGAGCAGGCCGGCCAGGCGGAGTTCCGCGAGGGCGAAGGCATCATCGGGCGCATCCTCAAGACCGCCATGCCGACGGTCGTGCCCAATCTGGCCGAGGAGCCGCTGTTCCTCAACCGCACCGGCGGGCGCGAGGACCTGGACGAGCAGGTGGCCTCGTTGGTCGGCGTGCCGATCAAGGCGGCCGGCAACGTCATCGGCGTGCTGACCATCGACCGCATCAGCGACGAGGGGCCGACGACGCACTTCGGCAGCGACGTGCGCTTCCTGACCATGGTGGCGAACCTGATCGGCCAGACCGTGCGCCTGCACCGCACGGTGGCCGAGGAACGCCGCTTCATGATGCGCGAGACGTTCCGCGTGCAGAAGGAACTGCGCAACGCGCAGCCCATCGCCGACGTGGTCTGCGCCAGCCCCAGCATGACCGAGGTGCTGACCCAGGTGCACCGGGTGGCGCCGTTCAAGTCGACCGTGCTGATCCGCGGCGAGAGCGGCACCGGCAAGGAGCTGATCGCGCGCGCCATCCACAATCTCTCGCCCCGCAAGGACAACCCCTTCATCCGCGTGAACTGCGCGGCGCTGCCGGAGACGCTGCTGGAATCGGAGCTGTTCGGGCATGAGAAGGGCGCCTTCACCGGCGCCCAGAAGGACCACAAGGGCCGCTTCGAGCTGGCGTCGGGCGGCACGCTGTTCCTGGACGAGATCGGCGACATCTCGCCCAACTTCCAGGCGAAGCTGCTGCGCGTCCTGCAGGAGCAGGAGTTCGAGCGGGTCGGCGGGTCGAAGACGATCAAGACCGACGTGCGCCTGATCTGCGCCACCAACGTGAACCTGGAAGAGGCGGTCGGGCACGGCAAGTTCCGCGCCGACCTCTATTTCCGCATCAACGTGGTGAGCATCTACCTGCCCCCTCTGCGCGAACGGCGCGAGGACATCGCGACGCTGGCCCACCATTTCGTCGCCAAGTTCAACAAGGACAACGGGCTGAGCCTGACGCTCGCCGCCGACGCGCTGGACGTGCTGAATCGCTGCCCGTGGCCCGGCAACGTGCGCGAGCTGGAGAACTGCATCGAGCGGGCGGCGACGCAGAGCCGCGACGGCGCCATCCACGCCGCCGATCTGTCGTGCAGCATGAACCTGTGCAACTCGTCGATCCTGTTCCAGTACAGCACCATGGGCGCCGCGGTCGGCGGCCTGCGGCCGTCTAACCCGGCCGCGGCGGCACCGCCCCCGGCAGCGTCACCCCCTGCAACATCGAAGGCGCCGGCGCTGCCGCCGGTCCCGCCCTCCATTCCGTCGAGCTGCTCGACCTGCGCCAACGCCCCGGTGCCGGTGGAGGACGCCGAAACCCTGCCGGACGAGCCGGAGTCGGGCAGCTTGCGCGATCGCCTGGTCTGGGCCATGGAGCGCACCGGCTGGGTGCAGGCCAAGGCGGCGCGGCTCCTGGGCATGACGACTCGCCAGGTCAGCTACGCGCTGCGCAAGTACAACATCGAGATCAAGCGGTTCTGAGGCGGCCCAACGGCATGCGCCGTGCGGCAGAATGTCCGCACCGCCCCCGTTGCCGATCCCGGCCATCGAACCTACCGTATTTCCAGGACACCGACTGCACAGCGGAAGAGCGCGATCAATCAAAAATCCGCACCGAGGAGGAATCCGACATGCTGCAGAGGCACGATCTCGAAAGTGAGTTCCCCGAACATCGCGCGAAGCTGCCTGGAATCCGCGCGGCGAACGAGCGCTTCCGGGCCATCGAGAGCGACTACGCCAGTCTGGATCGGGAGATCCTGACCGCCGAAGAGAACGGCATCCCGATCACCGACGACCATTTCATGGCGCTGAAGCGGCGCCGGCTGGCCCTGAAGGAGCAGTTGGACGACATGCTCAAGGCGTGGCGCTAGATCGGACGCCGACCTAGGCCTGCGGATCGGTTCCGTGCTATGCAGCACAACCGGCACGCACCTCCGAGGCCGATCGGTACGCGCATGGAAAAGCCCTTCGCCATCCTGTTCGTGGACATCGCGGATTCCACGCAGCTCTACGAGCGGATGGGCAACGTCGAGGCCGCCGCGCTGACGCGGAAGATGCTGCGCCACCTGCGCCTCGTGATCGAGACGAACGAGGGCCAAGTCATCAAGATGACGGGCGACGGCCTGCTCGCCGCCTTCCCGACGGCCGAGCAGGCCGGCTGGGCCGCCGTTGCCATGATCGACGGGCAGGCGATGTTCCGCCTGCAACTGCGCGTCGGCCTGCACTTCGGCCCGGTGGTGCAGGGGCAGGAGGACCTGTACGGCGACGCCTGCAACGTCTGCGCCCGCGTCGAGGCGCTGGCCAAGCCGGGTGAGATCCTCGCCACCGAGGACTTCGTGCTGCTGCTCTCCGAGCGGCTCCGGCGGCGAACCAAGCTGCTCAACACCGTGACGGTGAAGGGCAAGTCCGCGTCGCTGCGCATCCACCAGCTGCGCACCACCGAGGTCGCCGACGAACCGACGGACAGCGCCACGGCGGCGCTCACCCTGCCGAATCCCGACAGCCCGGTGGTGAGCCGGTTGACCCTGCACCTCACCTACAAGGGGGCGGTCCACATCCTGGACGCCCTGCACCGGCGCCTGACGGTGGGACGCGAGGCGTCCAGCGACCTGCACATCCCGTCGCGCCGGACCTCGCGCCAGCACGCGGTGATCGACTTCAGCCGCGAGAGCTTCATCCTCACCGACCACTCGACCAACGGCACCTTCATCCGCAGCGGCCGCTCGCTGCCGGTGGCGCTGAAGCGGGATTCGACCAAGCTGGTCGGCACCGGCCTCATTGGCTTCGGCGCCGAACCCGAGGACACCAGCCAGGACCACGTGGCAGCATTCCGCTGCGAGCTGGCATGATTTTCTAATCAGGGCCCTCCCCCGCCTCCGGCGGGGGAGGGTTGGGTGGGGGCAAGGTTTCTCGGGATGACCTTGCCCCCACCCTTCCCGCTTCGCGGGCCCCTTCCCTCCCCCCGCGGAGCGGAGGGAGGGAGGCAAGGCGTGTCGCAACCCCGACATCCCTGCGGCTTTGTCGCATAGCCGACACGAACCAGAATCACTCAACGCTTTGAAATAGCTCATTTCCAACTCTGGCCCGCTCCTTGCTGTTGCCTGGACGTCCGACACGGACCGCAAACGCGAGGAGCTGGTCATGGGCAACGTGATTTCGCTGGACGGCATCCTGGGACTGGGCGAGCTGAAGGCTGCGCCCACAGCGTCGGGGTGTGCGTCCTCGTCGTGCGGGTCGTCGTCGGGGCCGGGCGACCTGCCGGCCGAGGTGTGGGCGAAGGTGAAGAACCATCCCTGCTACAGCGAAGAGGCGCACCACTACTTCGCCCGCATGCACGTCGCCGTGGCGCCGGCCTGCAACATCCAGTGCAACTACTGCAACCGCAAATACGACTGCTCGAACGAGAGCCGGCCCGGCGTGGTGTCGGAGAAGCTGACGCCCGAGCAGGCGGCCAAGAAGGTTCTGGCGGTGGCGCAGGAAGTCCCGCAGCTCTCCGTGGTCGGCATCGCCGGCCCCGGCGACAGCCTGGCGGCCAAGGGCACGAACACCTTCCGCACCTTCGAGCTGGTGGCGAAGTCGGCGCCGGACCTGAAGCTCTGCCTGTCCACCAACGGCCTGGCATTGCCCGACCACGTCGAGCGCATCAAAAACCTCAACGTCGACCACGTGACGATCACCATCAACATGGTCGACCCGGAGGTGGGCGAGCGCATCTATCCCTGGATCTTCTTCGACCACAAGCGCTGGACCGGCCGCGACGCCGCCAGGATCCTGCACGAGCGCCAGATGCTGGGGCTGGAGATGCTGACCTCCGCCGGGATCCTCGTGAAGGTCAACTCGGTGATGATCCCCGGCATCAACGACGAGCACCTGGTCGACGTGAACAAGGCGGTGCGCGAGCGCGGCGCCTTTCTGCACAACATCATGCCGCTGATCTCCGACCCGGCGCACGGCACCCACTTCGGCCTGACCGGCCAGCGCGGCCCCACCGCGCAGGAGTTGAAGGCGCTCCAGGACCGTTGCGAGGGCGACCTCAAGCTCATGCGCCACTGCCGCCAGTGCCGCGCCGACGCGGTCGGCCTGCTGGGCGAGGACCGCGGCGCGGAGTTCACCGCCGACAAGGTGGAGGCGATCGCCGTGCGCACCGACGACGAGGCGCGCCGCCTCTACCGTGAGCACGTGGACGCCGAGCGCGCCGAGCGCTACGCCTCCAAGGCCGCCGCGAAGGCGGAGGTGGCGGAGACGGTGGACGCCGGCGTGGCGGCGATCCTGATCGCCGTCGCCACCAAGGGCGGCGAGCGCATCAACGAGCACTTCGGCCACGCCACCGGGTTCCAGGTCTATGAGGTGAGCACGGCCGGCGCCAAGTTCGTCGGCCACCGCCGCGTCGACCTCTACTGCGAGGGCGGCTCGGGCGACGACGATGCCTTCGAGACGATCCTTGCGGCCATCGGCGACTGCGCCGCCGTGTTCGTCGCCAAGATCGGCGGCTGCCCCAAGGAAAAGCTAGCGGCCGCGGGCATCGATCCGGTTGACCGCTTCGCCTTCGAGTACATCGAGGAGTCGGCATTGACCTACTTCAAGGCATATGCCGAGCGCATGGCGCAAGGTGCGGTGCAATCCCGTACCGGCCGCGACGCCGTCCTTCGCCCGGCGATGCCGGTCGCCCGACGGGCCTAAGCTCTCAAACACGTCCCAGCAACGAAGGAATCTGGTTATGGCTTACACGATCAAGGGTGCCGAGTGCACCGCCTGCGGCGCCTGCGAGGCCGAGTGCCCGAACGGCGCCATCAGCTTCAAGAAGGGCGTCTACGTCATCGACGCGGCCACCTGCACCGAGTGCCAAGGCCACTTCGACAGCCCGCAGTGCGCCTCGGTCTGCCCGGCCGACTGCTGCGTGCCGGCCTGACCTCCCACCTTCCCTTTCCGATCGACGAGGCGGGCCATGACCGCTCTGCGCCACTCCTCCCGCCGCTGCGACGACGACGTGGTCGAGCTGGTCGGCCCGCCGGTCTTCGAATTGGGCGACAAGGTCCGCGCGTTGCGCGACGTGCGCAACGACGGCACCTACCCCGGCCGGCCGCCGGGCGAGGTGCTGATCCGGGCCGGCGACGTCGGCTACGTGCAGTCCGTCGGGACCTACCTGCAGGCCTATTACATCTACGGCATCGATTTCTACGAGCGGCGCATGATCGTCGGCATGCGCGCCAAGGAGCTGGAACTGGCCGACGGCTCCTGCAACGCCCCCCGCGACACTCCCGGATGACCGGAGCCACGCCATGACCGAAGCGACCGTCGCCAAGGCCTTCATCCCGCCGCGCGCGCCGATCTACGACCGGGGCATGCGCGTCACCGCGGCCGAGGACCTGTTCAACGACGGCAGCCACCCGCGGGTCGCCGAGAGCGCGCTGCTGGTGCCCAAGGGGACGCCGGGTTCGGTGGTCCGCGTCGGCCACGCGCACGAGGCCAACGTCCCCGTCTACCTGGTGGAATTCCCCGGCGACGTGCTGGTGGGCTGCTTCGAGGAGGAACTGGCGCCGACCCACGCCACGTTGCGCCCGGCACCGGGGGTGATGGGGTGATGATCTACCTCGACCACAACGCCACCACGCCGCTGGCGCCCGAGGCGCTGGAGGCCATGCTGCCGTTCCTCGGTGCGCACTTCGCCAACCCGTCCAGTCCGCACGCGGCCGGCATGGCGGCGCGCCAGGCGGTGGGCGAGGCGCGGGGCGCCGTGGCGGCGCTGGTCGGGGCCAAGGCGGCGGAGATCGTCTTCACCGCCAGCGCCACCGAGGCGAACCATTTGGCGATCCTCGGCACGCTGCGGGCGCTGGCGGAGACGGACCCGCTGCGCCACCATGTGGTGACCACCGCCGTCGAGCACCCCGCCACCCTCCTCCTGTTCGCCGAGCTGGAGCGGCAGGGGTGGCGCGTCAGCGTGCTGCCGGTGGACAATGCGGGCCGCATCTCGCTGGACGACCTGCGCGCCGTGGTGAACGACACCACCGCGCTGGTCTCCGTCATGTGGGCCAACAACGAGACGGGCGTGCTGATGCCCGTCGCCCCGGCCGCCGACATTGCGCAGGCCCGCGGCGCGCTGTTCCACACCGACGCCGTGCACGCGGCGGGGCGGGTGCCGGTGGACGTGGATGCGGTGAACACCGACCTGGTGACGCTGTCGGCGCACAAGCTGCACGGGCCCAAGGGCGTCGGCGCCCTGTACGTGCGCAAGGGGACGCCGCTGGCGCCGCAGGTGCACGGGAGCCAGGAGCGCGGCCGGCGCGGCGGGACCGAGAACGTGCCAGCCATCGTCGGCTTCGGCGTCGCGGCAGCCCTGGCGCAACGCGCGCTGGTGGCCGATGTCGGGGCCGGCATGGCGGATCTGCGCGACCGGCTGGAGCGCGGCATCCTCGCCATCTCGCCGGGCAGCGTCGTCAACGGCGCCGACGCCCCACGCCTGCCCAACACCTCGAACATCCGCTTCGCCGACGCCTCCGGGCGCCCGGTGGACGCCGAAGAGCTGCTGATGCGCCTGGACCGGGCCGGCATCCAGGTGTCCATGGGCGCCGCCTGCGCGTCCGGCGGCAACAAGCCCAGCCACGTGCTGACGGCCATGGGCCTGTCGGCGGCGCAAGCCGCGGCATGTTTGCGCTTTTCCCTGGGCCGCGACACCGCCATGGCGGAGGTGGACGCGATGCTCGCCGAACTGCCGCCCCTCTTCGCCCGCGCGGCGGCCTGACGACGAAGACGAACATGAACAGGAGGCTGCGATGAAGGTCATGGTCCGCAAGTCCGGCGAGCAGTACACGATCTACGTCGCCAAGAAGGACCTGGAAGAGGCGATCGTCGAGATGGAGAAGCCCGGCCTGTGGGGCGGCCAGGTGAAGATCGCCAACGGCTGGACGCTGGAGCTGCCGGAGATGCCGCCGGACACCCGGCTGCCGATCACGGTGGAAGCCAAGAAGCTGGAGGCGGAGTGACGGCCATGGCCCTGACGGCGGAGCGGATCGAGGACGTCGTGGCCATCGCCAGCCGGCGCTTCGCCGCGGGCGAGGCGGTGGGCACGGTGGTCAAGGCGGTCAAGGAGGCCCACCCGGACCTGAGCGTCACCGGCACCTTCGCCTCCATCATGGCCGAGGAGCCGCACCGGGAGGAAAGCCGCTTCGACCTCTTCCTGGTGGACGGCTCGGGCCATTGCTGGACGATCACGACCGAGCCGGACACTGCGACCGGGGTCGTCATCGCGGTGCGCGACGAGGACGCCGCATGATCGAGATGCTCGAGCGGACCATCGCCGACATAGCATCCGCGCTGCAGGCCCGGACGGTGGTGCCCTATGTCGGTCCCGGCTGCTTCACCCTGCCGGACTGCCCGATCCCGCGAGCTCGGCCGAGCTGGTGCAGCGTCTGAACGCCAAGGTGGCGGCTCCGGGCCGCATACGCTGCAACCTGACGGCGGTCGCGCAGTACATCGAGAGCCGGCGCCATCGCAAGACGCTGGAAACCATCCTCAATGAGATCTTCCGCGCCGACGTGCCGCCCACGCCGGTGCATGCGTGGCTGGCCTCGCTGCCGCCGCCGGAACTGATCGTCGACGTCTGGTACGACGGCGTGCTGGAAGGGCTGCTGGCCGACTGGACGGAGCGGACCTGGGGACAGATCCAGGGCCTGTCGCACCCGCAGTCGACCGGCGAATGGGTCAAGCACTATGCCCCCGACGGCAGCGAGGTGGATGCGCAAGCCGCGGCGGCGTGGCAGACCATCCTCTACAAGCCGTCGGGCAGCGTGTCGCCGGCCGGCAACTACCTGATCTCGGATTCCGACTTCGTCGAGGTGCTGACGGAGATCGACATCCAGTCGCCGATCCCGCCCGTCGTGCAGCAGCGCCGCACGGGCAAGCACTTCCTCTATCTCGGCTGCCGCTTCGACGCGGAGATCCAGCGCACCGTCGCGCGCCAGATCGCCAAGCGCTCCTCCGACACGCACTGGGCGGTGATCGCCGGCGAGCTGTCGAAGAACGAGGCGCGCTTCCTGGACACCCACGGCATCGCCCGCATCGACCTTCCCCTGGACGAGGCGGTGCGGCGGATCACTCAAGCCATGGGGTGAGGGACGTTCTGCCCCCTCCCTAACCCTCCCCCGCTTACGCGGTGGAGGGGACTGCCGCCGCTTTTCCCTCCACCTCGAAGAGGGGGAGGGTGCCCGCGAGAGCGGGCGGGAGGGGGCAACCAATCCCCTATCCCACCTTCGTCCCGCCCCGGAACACCGCCATCTCGCCGCCCTTCATGACGGTCCAGGCCTCGTTGCGGGTCAGCGGGCGGGTGGCGACGACGGTGACGACGTCGTTGGGCGTCGTCTCCTTCTCGAAGTCCACCATCATGTCCTCGTCCAGCAGCACCGCCGGACCGAAAGGTGCCCGGCGGGTGATCCAGGCGAGGTTGGTGGCGCAGTGGCACCAGAGGTGCTGCCCGTCCGACAGCAGCATGTTGAAGATGCCCATCCCGTTCAGTTCGGCCGCCAGTTCCCTCACCAGCGCGATCAGCGGGCCGCGGCGCTTCGGCGGCTCCGGGAAGGCCTCACGGACGCGACCCAGGAGCCAGCAGAAGGCGTGCTCGCTGTCGGTGGAGCCGACCGGCTGGTAGAAGCCGAGCGGCATCCTCTTGATGCCCTTGAGCTGGCCGTTGTGCGCGAAGGTCCACACCCGCCCCCACAACTCGCGTGTGAAGGGGTGCGTGTTCTCCAGCGCCACGCGCCCGCGGTTGGCGCGGCGGATGTGCGAGATGACCACGCAGGACTTGATGGGGTACTCGCGCACCAGCCGCGCGATCTCGGACTCACAACTGGGTGCGGGGTCGTGGAAGGTGCGGCACCCCTTGCCCTCGTAGAAGGCGATGCCCCAGCCGTCGCGGTGCGGGCCGGTCCGCCCGCCGCGGTTCATCAGCCCGGCGAAGCTGAAGCAGATGTCCGTGGGCACGTTGGCGCTCATGCCCAGGAGTTCGCACATGGTGTTACCCCGATAACCGTAGGTTGGGTTGAGCCGTAGGCGAAGCCCAACGCACCTAGCGTCGCGAACACGTTGGGCTTCGCTGCGCTCAACCCAACCTACGATGTTCCATCGGCGGCGTCATCCCCTCGCCGGCACCGGGCAGGGCGGCATGTCGGGTTTTGGACACCCCTCGACATCGCCGGCGGGCTTTGTGGCAAGGCCGATCCAGGCGTCCACGGCGTCGGCATCGAAGCCGCAGGTGCGGCGATCGCCCACCCGCATCAGCGGACGGCGGATCAGCAGCGGGTCGGCCAGCAGCAAGGCCAGCGCCGCCGCCTCGTCGAGCGCGTCGGGGTCCACCGCGCCGGACTTCACCGCCGGGGCGGAACGGTTGAACCATTCAGCCACCGAACGGTCCTCGAAGAAGGGGCGCAGCGTCTGCTCGGTCCACACCGTGCTCAACAGGTCGCGCACGATCAGCCGGTGCCCGGCGTCCTCGAGCAGTTTCTTCTGCCGCGCGTTCCCGGCGCAGCCGGGCTTTTCATAGAAGACCACTTCGGCCATGGGATCACCCTTTGCGGATGAGGGGAGAGCGCGCCAGCAGTGCGTCGGTCTGCCGGCGGATTTCGTCCTGCACCACCGGATCGAGCTTCTTCAGCCAGCGCGCCGGGATGTCCTCGGCGCCGTAGGTGGCGCCGGCCAGCATGCCGGCCAGCGCCCCCGTGGTGTCGGCGTCGCCGCCCTGGTTCACCGTCTCCACCACGCAGGATTCGACGGAGTCGGTCTGGAAGTAGAAATGCAGGACCGTCTGGACCGTATCGACGATGAACGCCGTGCACAGGCCGCGGTAGGGCTCGAACTTGAACTGCTTGTGCTGCGCGATCAGCGCGTTCGCCTCCTCGCGCACGTCCTTGACGCCGCCGCCCTGGATCAGGCGGCGCACCATCATGCCCAGCGACAGCACCGCCGCATCCGCCAAGGGGTTGGCGTGGGTGATGTGGGCCTGTTCCGGTGTCCAGGTGCGGAACGCCTCGTCGTCGCCCAGCGTCGCCAGCACCACCGGCAGGTTGCGCATCGCCGCCCCGTTGCCAGCGTGGTACTCGGCCGGCGGCTCGCTCAACGTGCCGTGCATGATGTAGCGGCGGATGCCGCGTCGTGTCGTGTCCCCGACATCCACCGGCTTGCCCTTCAGCCACGCCGCGAACTCGTCGGCGACGCGGCGCACGTCCCAGGCTCCGCCCGAGAGAATGGCGCGGCCGAGGTGGATGCTCATCTCGGTGTCGTCGGTAACCTGTCCCGGCCTCAGCTTCAGCCAGCCGCCACCCTTGATGTGCTTGTGCACGCCGTGCTGGCTGGCGATCTCCGACTTGGTCAGGAACTCCACCGTGGCGCCCAGCGCGTCGCCGCAGGCGAGACCGAGGTAGGCGCCCAACGCGCGAGAGCGGACCTTCGCATCGATCATCCGCAGCCCGGTCATAAGAGCGACACTCCGACCCGGTAATCGCCGCCGACCACCAGGTACTCCCCCTCGCCCTTGAAGGGGTATTGCGGGAGGATGTCGCGGAAGAAGACGATTTTCACCACGGGCACCCAGGCCTCCAGGATGTAGTCGCCGAACTGGCCGGCGATGTCGCGGTCGATGGAAAAGGAGCACAGGTTGTTCAGCCGCAGCACCGCGGTGCGCTTGTCCGGCCGTGCGACCACGTGGTGCTCGTCGAAGTCGTTGACGCCGCGGTACAGCTTCACGGCGCGCGCCCAGGCGGGCATCGGCGCCTCGGGCCAGCCGCGGCGGATCCACCACTGGCAGTACTCGTACAGGAGGTCGAGCTGCAGGTTGATGTTGTTGTTGTGGAAGCGCGTCGCGAACTTCTCTTCGCCGTACGTCGCCCACGCCTCGGAGGCGAAGCGGCGGATCGGCTCCTTGTGGAAGGTCGGCAGCAAACCGAAGCGGCTCTCTGCCCAGCCCTTGAGCACCGCGCCCTCGGCGTTGTTGGAGTCGAACATCCAGCCCTTCAGCAGGCGCAGGTAGCTGGCGCGGTAGCGCCGCTTGCCGTCCGCACCCTCCGAGCCGGAGAAATCCGGGTTCAGGTCGAAGGTGACGGCCATATAGCGCTGGAACACTTCGGCCGCGATTTCCACCGTCGGCGCCTCGTCCAGCACCTCGAAGAGGGCCGCGTGCATGCCGCGCGTGCCGTGGATCCGCAAGGCGCGCGGCTGTTCGTTGAAGGCGGCGGTGACGATGACCTCCGCCGGGATGCCGACCATGTTGGTGCGGTGGCCGCGCAGGGCCAGCGGCGTGCCGTGGTCCGCGCCCTTCCCCGCCTCACCGTCGCCGCCGCCGTCCATCATGCTCCAGGCACCCCGCCATCGTCCCACGGCGAGTTTTGCAAACCACAGGCCACGCTGGATGGGCGGCATTTGTCGCAAGAATGCCAACAAATTCGAAATAACACGCACGCAAATCAAAGAGACTAAATAGGGCCTGCCGAAAGTATAAAAGAAATCTTTTGCCAGTTACCCCTCACCACTGCATAATCACGGCAGCAGCACCACGCCACCACCAAAAGACCATCGACGCCGGACATTTGTCCGTGACTTGACAGACGGCAGGCGGAGCGATGGCGAAAGGAGGGGAGCATGTGGACGAAACTGCCTGACGCACTGCACCGCCGGCGCCCCGCCGCGCGGATGCCGGCGGCAGACCAGGGGCACGGGCATGCGCCGCAGGGCGCCGCCCCTGCCCGTTCGCGCAGCATTCCCCGTCGCATCCGCGGCACCCGCGAGGCGCAGGACGCCGTGAAGGCCGCCGAACTGCTCGGCCAGCCGCTGACGCTCGAGCGCGCGGAAGCGCTGTTCACGCTGCTGGCGCCGTACCGCCGGCGCCTGTTCTTCTCGGACGGCGGCAACCCCCTGCACACCCTGGCCGGGCAGCCGCCCGGCCGGCTGCACGACATGGCGATGCGCCACGCCGCCCCCATGCTGCTGGACGTGCTGCTGCCGGCCTGCCGCGACCACCTGATCGACTGCCTCGTCGCCCCGGCCGGCACGGACTTTGAGGTGCTTGACGAAGACCAGTCGTTGCCAAGCGCCGTCGACGTGGCGGCGGCCATGCGCACCATGGTCGGCACGCTGCGCGGCGGCGGCCGGCAGCATGTCGGCGCGGTCATCGGCGCCGTCGAGGCGGCGAGCCGCACCATGGTCGAGCAGGCCGCCCGCACGGAGATGCCGGCCGGGACCACCCGCGGCGTCACCATGCTGTCGAACATGCTGCTGCGCCTGGAGGCGTTGCGGCTGGTGCTGGAGATGCTGGGTGCGCGCAGCGCCGCGCTGGGCGAGGTGGCGTACCAGTCGCGCCGGGTGGCCCGCATGGCCTTGCGGCACGCCGGCAGCACGCTCAACGCCTACGTGGACAACCCCGACCTGATCACGCTGCACGGCAGCCTGCAGGTGATCGGTGCCGTCGACAGCCTGATCGTCGTCGCCCTGCGCATCCTCGACGCGCTGGAGGGCCAGGAAGAGGAGGAGACGCCCTTCGTCAAGGTCACCGACGAGGTCGCGTTGGAGACCTACATGGACTCCGCCACCCGGCTGGCGCGGGTGCTGTTCGATCTGGTGCGCAACGCCCTCTTCGCCGAGGAGTTCGACAGCCTGCTGTTCGCCGCCATGCTGCACAAGATCAAGTGGCTGCACCGTTTCTGCTCACGCCTGGGCATGAACCACAGCCGCCGCCCGGCGGCGTTGGACGAGCTGCGGGACTACATCGTGCTGCACAGCGCCATGCTGGCGCGACGCACCGGCGACTGGCTGACCGACACGCTGCCCGGCCACCCGGACGCGGCGTTCGCGCACACCATGCTCGACCGCGCCGACGAGGTGGCCAAGCTGCTCAGCGAAATGAACCGCCGGCACGTGCAGGAGGCGCTGACCGGCCGCATCGCAGCGGTGCGCGCGGTGATGGAAAAGAACAGCGGACAACCAAAGCCTGACGCGGGCGAGCCGGGGCGCTGTATTCAACCAGACAAAGTGTAGGGCTTTGTCGGGTATGTCACAGATCGGCGGACCTGGAGGCGAATCCGACAAAGCGCAGATAACGCATATACATCAGATATTTAACGCATCCAGGAAGCTTTGGCACGCTCCCTGCAGATTTCCGTCCGGCAGCGGCAACGGCGCCGCGACGGAACAACGCAAAGGAGCGACCAACATGACCAAGCCCGGTCTGCGCCAGATCGCCTTCTACGGCAAGGGCGGCATCGGCAAGTCGACGACCTCGCAGAACACGCTGGCGGCGCTTGTCGAGCTGGACCAGAAGATTCTCATCGTCGGCTGCGATCCCAAGGCCGACTCGACCCGCCTGATCCTGCACGCCAAGGCCCAGGACACCGTGCTGCACCTGGCTGCCGAGGCCGGCTCGGTCGAGGACCTCGAACTCGAGGACGTGGTCAAGATCGGCTACAAGAACATCAAGTGCGTGGAGTCCGGCGGTCCGGAGCCGGGTGTGGGCTGCGCCGGCCGCGGCGTCATCACCGCCATCAACTTCCTGGAGGAGAACGGCGCCTACGAGGACGTGGACTACGTGTCCTACGACGTGCTGGGCGACGTGGTGTGCGGCGGCTTCGCCATGCCGATCCGCGAGAACAAGGCCCAGGAGATCTACATCGTCATGTCCGGCGAGATGATGGCGCTGTACGCTGCCAACAACATCTCCAAGGGCATTCTGAAGTACGCCAACTCCGGCGGCGTGCGCCTGGGCGGCCTGATCTGCAACGAGCGCCAGACCGACAAGGAGATCGACCTGGCCGAGGCCCTGGCCAAGCGCCTGGGCACCCAGCTCATCCACTTCGTGCCGCGCGACAACATCGTGCAGCACGCCGAGCTGCGCCGCATGACCGTCATCGAGTACGCGCCGGACAGCAAGCAGGCCGACGAGTACCGCCAGCTCGCCAGCAAGATCCATAACAACAAGGGCAAGGGCGTCATCCCGACCCCGATCAGCATGGAAGAGCTGGAGCAGATGCTCATGGACTTCGGCATCATGAAGTCCGAGGAGCAGCAGCTCGCCGAGCTGCAGGCCAAGGAAGCCGCCAAGGCCGCCGTCGCCTGATCTCCGGACACCCCTAGCCCCCACCCTCCCGCTTCGCGGGTCCCTCCCTCCCCCAGCGGGGCTGGGGGAGGGAACAGGAGAGTCTTACCTGGAGGCCGGCAATGAGCTTGGCAGTGAACACGGACGTCGACGTGAAGGGTCTCATCGACAAGGTCCTGGAAGCCTACCCCGAGAAGTCGCGCAAGCGCCGTGCGAAGCACATCAACGTGCTGGAATCCGGCGCCAAGGAGTGCGGCGTCAAGTCGAACATCAAGTCCATCCCGGGCGTCATGACCATCCGCGGCTGCGCCTACGCCGGCTCGAAGGGCGTGGTGTGGGGCCCGATCAAGGACATGATCCACATCTCCCACGGCCCGG